>Ga0209624_10003679_pt1 | contig 10770 bp, 8 predicted proteins | sample JacPinW_OM2H0_O1_FD_188565 | JGI IMG/M metagenome (GOLD analysis project Ga0209624, IMG submission 188565) | Forest soil microbial communities from Algoma, Ontario, Canada - Jack Pine, Ontario site 1_JW_OM2H0_O1 (SPAdes) (version 2) | ecosystem: Environmental > Terrestrial > Soil > Boreal... | reverse complement strand
TGCCAGCCTCGATGGCGCGAGCGTCATCACGCTCGTCTCTCGCTGATGGACGCACCCTGTCACAGCGCTGTTACGCACGAGGGCGATGCTGTGCGCCCACCCGAGCGTGCAGCTGAGATGATCCCAGCCGACCTGAAGGCTCCCGAGTACTACATCAATCGCGAGCTATCGCTCCTCGAGTTCAACCAGCGCGTGCTCGCGCAGGCCTTCGACGAGGAGGTGCCCCTCCTTGAACGGCTGAAGTTCCTGTGCATCTCCTCGAGCAATCTCGACGAATTCTTCGAGATCCGCGTCGCAGGCCTAAAGCAGATCCAGGAACTGGGCTCGCGGCAGCTCGCTCCGGACGCGATGACGATTCCCGAGCAGCTCGTCGCCATCCACGCGCGCGCTTTGAAGCTCGTCGCCGATCAGTATCGCTGCCTGAACGACATCCTGCTGCCGGCGCTGCATAAGGCCGGCATCGCGGTGCTCGGCCGTACCGAGTGGTCGCCGGATCTGGAGAGGTGGCTCGAGGAGTACTTCGTCCACGAGGTTGAGCCGGTTCTGAGCCCGCTGGGCCTCGATCCGGCACGCCCGTTTCCGCGCATTCAGAACAAGAGCCTGAACTTCATTGTGCGCCTGAAGGGCAAGGATGCCTTCGGCCGCGACAGCGAGCTTGCCATCGTGCAGGCGCCGCGTTCCCTGCCGCGCGTCGTGCCGGTGCCGCGCAGCGGCAACACGCATTCGCTCGTGCTGCTCTCGACGATCGTCAACGCCTTCGTGCCGAAGCTTTTCGCGGGTATCGAAGTACTCGGCTGTTATCAGTTCCGCGTGACCCGCAACTCCGATCTATTTGTCGACGATGAAGCGATCGACGATCTTCGCCGTGCGCTCGAAGGCGAGCTTGCGCAGCGCCGCTACGGCGCCGCCGTGCGCCTGGAGACATCCCCCGATTGCCCCGACGACATGATGCGCTTCCTGCTCAAGCAGTTCTCCTTGAGCGAGCACGACGTCTACCAGATGCCCGGGCCCGTCAATCTCAATCGCCTCTCCGCGGTCTACGATCTCGTGCGCCGGCCCGATCTCAAATATGCGATCTTCACGCCGGGACTGCCGAAGCGGCTCGTGGGCTCGCCGGATTTCTTCGAAGTCATTCGCAGCAACGATCTGCTGCTGCACCACCCGTATCAGAGTTTCGCGCCGGTGATGGACTTCGTGCGTCTGGCGGCCGCCGATCCGCACGTGCTCGCGATCAAGCAGACGCTCTACCGCACGGGTCACGACTCACCGGTCGTCGATGCGCTGGTGGCGGCCGCAAACGCCGGCAAAGATGTCACCGTCATCGTGGAGCTGCGCGCACGATTCGACGAAGAGGCCAATATCGAACTGTCGAACCGCCTGCAGGAAGCCGGCGCGCACGTCATGTACGGCGTCGTCGGCTACAAGACCCACGCCAAGCTCACTTTGGTCGTGCGCCGCGAGGCCGGCGGCATCCGCCGCTACTGTCACCTCGGCACCGGCAACTACCACCCGCAGACCGCGCGCGTCTACACCGACTATGGGCTCTTCAGCTGTGACCCGCAGATTGGCCAGGACGTGCACGAGCTCTTCCTGCAGCTCACGAGCCTCACCCAGACGCCGAAGCTGCACAGCCTGCTGCAGTCGCCCTTCGGCTTGCACGACGCCATTCTCGCCAAGCTCGATCGCGAGGCCGAGCACGCGCGCGCCGGCCGGGCCGCGCGCGTCATCGCCAAGATCAACGCGCTCGTTGATCCGCAGGCCATCGAGGCGCTGTATCGCGCCTCCTGCGCGGGCGTGCAGATTGATCTCATTGTGCGCGGGGTGTGCGCGCTGCGGCCGGGCGTGCCCGGCGTATCCGAAAACATCCGTGTGCGCTCGATCCTCGGGCGATTTCTTGAACATTCACGCGTCTTTTACTTCGAGAACGCCGGCGAGCCTCAGATGTACTGCTCGAGCGCCGACTGGATGGAGCGCAACTTCTATCGTCGTGTGGAAGTGGCCTTTCCCATCACGCGCCGCGAGCATCGCGAGCGCATCCTGCGCGATCTTGACTGCTATCTGAAAGACAACTGCCAAGCCTGGCTGCTGCGTGCCGATGGCACCTATGTGCTCGCCGCGCCGCAGGCCGACGCGCCACTGACCGCACAGTCGGACCTTCTCGCCCGCTACGCCGCAGCCTCAGGCTTCAGCCTCTAAGAGACTCCTGCACCATTCCCGTGCGTCTGCTGGTGCGTTCGCGCAACAGCAGAAATTTGATGAACCAAAGCAGCTTGCGCGCGTTACCTCTGCTCGCGCGACACTCTGCCCTGCTCATGAACTCGTGTGTGAGCCGTGGCGAAGCTCGAGCTTCTGCAATGCCGCACTCGTCCTACGCGAGTGCTCCTAAGGAGAGGATGACCAATGAAAAGGCTGGCTTTACTGTGCTTATTGATCGCACCGGGATTTGCCGCTGCGGATGACGGGACTGAATGGTATTTGACGCCGCAGGTCGGCGGGATATGGCCCGATCATCGTCGTGATGATGGTCTGCTGAAGGATCACGACTGGGATTACGGCCTTGCCTTGGGCAAGGAGCTCGGTCCCTACCTCAACGCCGAAATCAACCTCAATGGCACGCGCATCGGCGATCGGCTGGACACGGCTCACCTGGACATCTTTGAAGCTTCGTTCGACGTCCTCGGTGTGCTGAACCGCGGCGGCGTGATTGCGCCCTATCTCAGTATCGGCGCCGGCGCGGTGCGCGATAAGTTGCTCGACAGAGTTGGCCCCGGCTTCATCAAACAAGATGATTTCGCCGCCGAAGCAGGCGCGGGCCTCTTCATCAAACTCTGGCAGAACAGTGCCGGCACGAGCCAGCTCTCGCTGCGCCCCGACTTCAAGGCGCGCTTTGACGACCCGGGTCGCGACGGCCACCTGGTCGACTACATCGGCACCGTGGGTCTGCAATTTGGATTTGGCGGTCACGGAAATCCGCCGCCGCCGCCGCCGCCACCACCCCCACCGCCACCCCCACCGGCTGCGCCCCCGCCGCCGCCTCCGCCGCCCCCGCCCCCGCCGGATCGCTACAACCTGCAGGAGCGCGCCTCCATCACGCTCGAGGGTGTGACGTTTCAGTTCAATTCAGCCGAGCTCACACCAAACTCGCACGCCGTGCTCGACGAGGTGGCGGCGAGCCTGCAGAAGCATCCGCAACTTAAAGTGGAGCTGCAGGGCTACACCGACAGCACGGGTCCTGCCGACTACAACCTGAAGTTGTCGCAGCGCCGTGCGGATTCGGTGCGCGGCTACCTCATGAGCAAGGGTGTGCCGGCAGAGCAGCTGGCCGCGAAGGGCTACGGCATGGCAAGCCCCATCGATACCAATAAGACGCCGCAGGGACGCGCCCACAATCGCCGCGTGGTGATGTTCGCCACCTCAAATCCGGGCGATGTAAAAGTCGAGGGCCAGGGAACGACCGGACAATAATTGCGCAACCGACCAACTGCCCCCGCGCGCTGCAGGAGCGTGCGGGGGCTTCTCTTTGCTCAGTTGCTGCCCGCGGAGAACACGCGCAACCGAAAACCATGACTCTTCAAATAGTCGATTTCCTGATGCAGGTCGGCGGTTGAGAGCGGATGCTCCTTGAGCCAGCGGTTCGGGAATCTCACCACCAGCGAATTAGGCGTTGCGCTGAGCTCAATATGGGGAAGCGCGGTGGCGCTTCGTCCGCGGTGCAGGAGCACCGCCAGGCGCAGCAGCACGATCAGACGCACGGCGGTGCTATCCCACGGCGGCAGCAGATCCTCGAGCTTCGCAAGTGAGAGCTTGCGGCGGTGACTGCCGACGAGGCACGCGAGCAATCGCTGCTCCTCGCGCGCAAAGCCTGGCATGTCAGCGTTCTCAAGAAGATAGGCGCCGTGACGGTGATAGCCGCTGTGCGAGACGTCAAGGCCGATCTCGTGCAGCCGCGCGGCCCACTGCAGCGCAAGTTCGGCGAGCGGACCCTCAAGACGCCACGCATGCTGCACTTGCGCGAGGAACTCAAGCGCGGTCGCCTCGACGCGCTGCGCCTGCGCCAGATCCACGTGATAGCGCTGCTGCATCGCATGCACCGTGCGCTCGCGCGCATCCTCATCGGTGAAGCGGCCGAGCATGTCGTAGAGCAGGCCCTCGCGCATGGCGCCTTCGGCGACCCGCATCTCATCGATGCCGAGAACTTCAAATACCTCGGCGAGAATTGCCGCGCCGCCGGGAAACACCGCGCGGCGATCTTCCGTGACGGCTTGCAGACCGCCCAATTCGCGCGTATGTCCGGCATCCACGAGATAGTTGAGAACGCGCTCGAGCCCTTCGGGCTTGATGGTCACCGCCTGCGGGTCAAGCTCGCGCAGCGCCTCGCCGATGGCGCGCACGGTTCCGGAGCTGCCGACCGCATGATCCCAGCCACAGCGGCGGATCGCCGCCTGCACGGGCTCAAGTTCGAGCCGTGCGGCCACGCGCGCCCGCGCGAGGCGCTTCAATGAGATCCGGCCGTCCCGGAAGAAGCGCTCGCTGACGCTGACGCACCCCATGCGCAGGCTCTCAAGCTCGAGCGGCGTCAGTGCCTCGCCAATACAAAGCTCCGTGCTGCCGCCACCGATGTCGACGACCAGGCGCTTGCCGGGCTGCGAGGGCATCGTGTGCACGACGCCTGAATAAATAAGGCGTGCCTCCTCCCGGCCGGAGATGATCTCGATGGGGTGTCCGAGTGCTTCGCGCGCGCGCTCGAGAAATGCCTGCTTGCGGTGTGCCACGCGCAGCGTGTTCGTGCCCACAACGCGCACGCTGCTCGCGTGCATATCGCGCAGGCGCTGGCCAAAGCGCTGCAGGCACGCAAGAGCGCGCGCCGCGGCATCCTTGTCGATGCGCCCATTCTCTTCCACGCCCGCACCCAGGCGCACCATCTCGCGCAGACGGTCGATGATCAGGAGCTGGCCGTGCGTGTAGCGCGCGACCACCATGTGGAAGCTGTTGGATCCGAGATCTACGGCTGCGAGGACGTCCGGGACCGGGCGCGCCGCGGGCGCCTTCTCCGCAGCAACGCGAACGACTGCGGCCGGGCTCACTCGCGCTTACCCGGCGGTCAGACTGAAAACGATGAACCGCACCCGCACGTAGTAGTGGCCTGGGGATTGCGAATCACGAACTGGGCCCCCTCGAGCCCCTCCCGGTAGTCGATCTCGGCGCCGGCGAGGTACTGCACGCTCATCGGGTCGACCAGCAGCTTTACGCCCAGATTCTCAACACAGGTGTCGCCTTCGACCATCTGCTCGTCGAACTCGAAACCGTACGACAGGCCTGAGCAGCCGCCACCCTGCACGAACACGCGCAGCATGAGCTTGGGATTGCCTTCCCCGCTGATCAGATCGCCGACCTTGCGCGCCGCCGCATCGGTCAGTACGAGGGTCGGTGCTGAGGCTTCCACAGTGTCCATGTCGCTCGCCTTTTCCACAATAAAATATTCAGTCCTGACAAGAGTTTAGGGCCCTACGGCCCTGGGGTCAAAACCGCTTCCGAACTCTGCGGCGGATCTATCACTTGCGCCGCAAGCGGTACCAGCCTACCTATTATTTCGGCTCCCAGCGTCATTTCAATGTGACCGTAGTAAACATCGCCCCGAACCCGGGCGCGCGCGCCCAGGACCACCCGTCCCGGGGCGTGTATGGGACCGGTTACGGTCCCGTCGAGGATCAGGTTGCCCACCTCGACGGCGCCTTCGATGCAGCCGTGCTCGCCCACGGACAAAGTCGAGTCTGCGCCGGCCGCTGCACGCACGTCGCCCCAGATCCGCCCGTCCACATGCAGGCAGCCGGAGAATTCGAGGCCACCGCTTAGCTGCGCGCCCCTGCCGATCACGGTATCAATCTTGGGCATCGCTAGGAGGCGTCCACATTCCACAGGAAAGTCTGCGAGAGCGGCGCGATCCCCTTCCGGCCCGAGCGCACCTCGATGCTGAGCCGCTCGGGGCGCATTCCCGGCGGGATCGTGATCTCTTGGTCGAGGTTCTGGTAGTACCGAAAGCTGTAGCGCAACTCGTGCTGCGCGCCGCCGGTGAGCGCGGTGAGGTTCAAGCTCTCTTCCTGGCCCTGCAATTCGCCCTCGAGCTGCAGTACGGCCGAGCCATTCACGACATCATCCGCGCGCACCGAACGCACCAGGGTAAGGCGTACTCGAAAGCGCGCGGGTTCTGAGGTCGCGCCGATGCGCAGCTGCTGAATGCTGATGCCGAGCGCGGAGGTCGCGCTCTGATTGCCGACCCCGCGATAGAAGGCAAGATCCTGCGCCTGGCGTGCCACCTGCGCCTGCAGATCGCCGATCGTGCGCGACACTTCGGCCTGCTCGCGCGCCCAGCCAATGCGCTGCGTGTCGATCTGTGCGAGACGCAAGTTGAGATCATGATTGTCCTGTTTGAGATGCTCGATGACCGCCTCGAGATCGGCGCGCTGCTTCGCGGCCGCGAGCCGGTCGTAGCCTGCCTCGTAGCGCCCGAATTCAAAGATGACGTAGAGCGCGAAGAGCCCTACGAGCGCCACCGCCGCGATCGCAAGCGCGCGGCGCACCGGCGCGTAGGTGCGCACGACCACGGTGTTGCTGACGGATTCGCGCATCGCGGACGGCCCGCTTCTAGCCGGTCGACGCCTCGGTCGCGCGGGACGCACCGCCGTGACCACCGGTTACCTCGGCCCACCAGGACGGATGCGGCGGCGCGTGGCCTTCGGGAAAGGCACTCTCGGCAAGCTCGGTGAGTGCGCGTGCGTACACGGGGCGCTTGAAGTAGATCACCTCGCGCACGGGCTCCCAGTAATTCACCCAGCGCCAGGCATCAAACTCAGGCTCCGCCGTCTTTGCCAGATCAAATGCCGCATCGTCGCGGCGAAGTTTCAGAAGGAACCAGCGTTGCTTCTGGCCGATGCAAAGCGGGGTGCGGTGGCGCCGCACGTAGCGTTGCGGCAAGCGGTAGCGCAGCCACCGTGACGTGCTGCACGCGATCTCGATCTGCTCGCTCTGCAGTCCCACCTCTTCGTGCAGCTCGCGCAGCACGGCGCTCTCGGGACTCTCGCCGTGGCGTACTCCGCCCTGAGGGAATTGCCAGCCGCGTCCGCCCATGCGCCGACCCAGAAAAACCTCGCCGCTGCCGCGCATCAGGACGATGCCGACGTTGGCGCGGAAACCGTCCGAGTCGATGACATCGTTCATGGCCTGATGGAAGTCTGCCACAACTGCGCGTGGGGCGAACGAGCTCGGCCTTTTAGTCCTTTCATCTGAATAACCGATTTAGAACACTAAGTTAAAGAGCTGCAAACCTGAAAACGTGCAAGGTCTTGTATGAGTTTCGCGTGTTTCCGGTCTCGAATACCCGCCGCCTGATGCCGACGGCGCGAGCCTTAGCCTAGTCCCCAATTGCACATCAAGGCGTGAACCGATCTACGTTAGGAAGAAGTTGGCACTTCGGTGTCCTGCGGGCTCGCCGTGAGCCAATTGGGCGGCTCCGCGGTGCGCCCGCTCTTCTCCTGCGGCGTGAGAGCGATCGAGCGCGGCCGGCCTGCAGGTTTGACTCGTGCGGCAGCCAAAACTGCAGCGGGAATTAGTCGGCCAATGCGGCCGTGCATTCAGCAATGCATCGCGTGCAGAAGGAGCCCGCGCATCAGAGAGTGGGAAAGGGATTATGTCGCCGACCCACTGGCAGATGGCCGAGGATCATCGATTTATTTTGCTCGCGAGTGCTCGGAACACTGAGCCCTGGAAACGACTGGGCTGACACTCCGCCCGAACATGAGGATTTACCTTAACTTTACGACGGAGTGGCGCTGCGCATCACAGATTAAGCGCCGTGGATGCCAAGGCGATACGGCTCCGGCAAAGCCCGTCGATGAGGGTGATGCGTCAAAAACTCCTCTGAAGTCAGTGCCTTCAGAGATTTCAATCGGTTGACAATTTGGCTTCTTCTGATCAAAGTCCAACACGTCGAAGAGACATAAGAATTCGACGGTTCATAAAACATAACGAAATGTACCTGTGTGGTACATGAAAGGGAGGAGTCTATGTCCAGGTTATATGCAATGCTTTTCGCAGCTTCGCTGCTCTGTTTTGACGTGCTTCCCGCGCACGCAACGACCATTCCGGCCACTACAACAAGTATTCCTTTTGGAAACTTTCAAGGCGCATGGGCTGCGCACACCGCGTATGCAGCCGGGTCCGTCGTCACTTATCTTGGTGAAACTTACTTTGCGCTGACAGCGAGCACCAACATTACCCCGAATAACCACCAGTTCAAATGGGCGCAGTTGCCGGCCCTGCCAACGTCCCTGATCGGGTTTACGGCTACGAATGTGTCCAACCTGGGCTCTTATCCCGGCACTCTGATTCTGGAAGAACAGATCCCGGTCACAGGCACCTATACCTTTAATGCAACTGCGCTTCTGTATATAGATTCCGCTGATCCCGCTGTGTACTGTTACGTAACCTACGGCGCTCGTGGTGCAAGTTCCGACGGCCTGGACGGCGGTGCTTCTAATCCAACGTGGGGAACCAGCAGTCCAGTCAGCATCTATACGCAGGCAGCAATCGCTGATTATTGGAATATTGAAGCTGGCGATGTCGCGCAGCTTTATTGTTCTAGCAACGGCAATGATTCAAGCTCCTTGGTCTACGCTGCAGGGATGAATGTCAATTTGGTCGTCGATCCCCCCAAGGCAGGCAGCGATCCCGCAGCAATCAACAACAGGCCCGAGGTGAGGCCACCAGCGACTGTACCACCGCGCAGATAGTCCGCAATTCTCAAGTCACTTCCCGCCTCGCTCTCTCTAAATCAGAGCGCGGCGGGAAGTTTTTCTCATAAGCGCGCACTGCGCAATTTACGTCCCGACAGGACCGCAGGCGCTTCCGTCGGAACCCCACCACGACGCTCTCAACACAGCGCTTTGAATAGAGCGCTATATCTATGCCCCGCTTTGTGGGCCGGCGCGAGCGCTAGAAGCTGGGGAAATTCACGAACGCACGGCCGATCAGGAAAGTTCGGTTCACTCCAACGGAACGCCGACGGTTGATGAACCCTTGTCATCGGGGTCAACGGCCGTCTAGTGCAACTCGATTGATCCGGTAACGAATACCGACGGCCAGGTCGCTTGGGTGCGACTCATTCCACAATAGGCCCTTTTCACCTAGAGTTAGAATTCATTGAAAATGCCTTAAGAAAGCGAATGTGAAAGGCCTTGTGTAAGTTTCGCGTGTTTCCGGACTTGAATGCGTCCGCGTGATGCCAAAGGCCCGAGCCTTTTGGTGCTAGCGCCCCTGTAGCCACCCAAGCGTGAACCGGTTGATGCTGAGAAGAGCCGCCTTGCCATCGGCCGCGTGGAAGCGCATGGGCGTGCTCACCGCGCTGGCCATTGTCGTGTTCTGCGCATCCCTCATGACAGGCAGCTCAGAGCTCGGGCTCACACGCACGCTGCACGCGCTCGCCGGCGCATCGGACGAACAGGCGCGCAGCGTGCTCCTGCAGGTGCGTTTGCCGCGGCTCCTCGCCGGCTTTGGCGTGGGCGCGTTGCTGGCGCTTGCCGGGGTGCTGCTGCAGGCGCTCTTCAGAAACCCTCTCGCCGATCCGTACGTGCTCGGGGTGTCGGGCGGTGCGGCGGTGGGTGCGTTATGCGCAATGCTCGCGGGCTGGGCGGCGTTCGCGGTGCAGGGCAGCGCGGTCGCAGGTGGCTTCATGTCCGTCGCCCTCGTCTACTTTCTCTCGCGCGGCGGCGGCACGGCGAGGCTGCTCCTGACCGGCGTCGTGGTCGCAAGCGCCTGCGGGGCATTTGTCAGCGTGCTTCTCGCGCTCGCCACCTCGGTGCAGGTGCGCGGCATGGTGTTCTGGCTTGCGGGCGATCTTGGCTGGGCGCTCGAGCCGCGCGCGAGCATAGCTGCCGCCGTGCTTGCCGCCCTCGTCGCCGTGATGGTGGCGCGGCCGCTCAACGTGCTCGCCTCGGGAGAGCTGCGCGCACGCGCGGTGGGTCTTGAGCTTGGGGTGTGGCGCCTGCTGCTCTTTCTCGTGTGCGCCGCATTGACGGGGATTGCGGTGGTGAGCGCCGGCACGGTGGGCTTCGTCGGCCTCATCGTCCCCCATGCGGTACGCCTGGGTTTTAAGACCAGCGATCACCGCATCGTGGCGCCCGCCGCGGCGCTCGCCGGCGGCACGGTACTCGCGGCGGCGGATCTGGTGGCGCGCACGGCACTCGCCCCGCGCCAGCTGCCCGTCGGCGCAATCATGGCGCTCATCGGCGCGCCGGTATTCATATTCCTGCTGCGTACCAGGAGGCCCAATACGCACTAGCGTATTTTTTTAGCGTACCAGCGACTGCGCGATGACGACCTGATCTCTGCCCTGACTCTTGGCGCGATAAAGCGCCGCATCCGCAGCCCCGATCAGTCGCTCTCCGAGTGCCTGATGATCGCGCAGCACCGGGGCGGCTTCGGCGGCGGCAACCCCGATCGAGAGTGAAACGACACGCGACTCATCGGCCGTGACTGCGATGGGTTGGGCGCGCACTGCATTCAGGATGCGCAGCGCCACGCGCTCGCCATCGGCAGCGCCGCCCTGCTGCAGCAGCATCGCAAACTCATCGCCGCCAAAGCGCGCGCCCGCATCGGAGGTGCGCATCTGCGTGCGGATACGCCGCGCCACCTCGCGCAGGATGGCATCTCCAGCGAGGTGCCCGTAGCGATCGTTCACTTCCTTGAAATGATCGACGTCAATCATCAGGAACGCGA
>Ga0209624_10003678_pt1 | contig 10770 bp, 5 predicted proteins | sample JacPinW_OM2H0_O1_FD_188565 | JGI IMG/M metagenome (GOLD analysis project Ga0209624, IMG submission 188565) | Forest soil microbial communities from Algoma, Ontario, Canada - Jack Pine, Ontario site 1_JW_OM2H0_O1 (SPAdes) (version 2) | ecosystem: Environmental > Terrestrial > Soil > Boreal... | reverse complement strand
TACGCCACGCGGCCGGTGTCGTCGGCGAACAGCACGTTGAGCGCGGGCTCGGGGAGCGCGCGCATCGCAGCCACGCCGTCGGCCGCCGTGCGCGCGCGCAGCAGCGCGAAGAACGGTGCGAGCGTCGACACCGGATGACGGCGCAGACGCCAGTCCATCACGTACGCCTCCCGGCCGTCGTTGCCGCGCGCGATGACGACGCCGCGATCGGTCTCGAGGATGTCGGCGTCGACGGTTGCGCCCAAGCGCACGGCGATCGGCTCGTGGCGGTGGCGCGCATGCACCCACCGGCCGTCCTCCCACACCTGGTCGCCGAGGATCTTTTCGCGAACCACGCGCATCGCCGCGGTCTCGCCCGCCGTCACGCCCCAGGCCAGATGCTCGTTGTGGCCGAGCGTCACGCCCGGCGTTCCCGCGAGCGCCGCGCCGCCGATGTGGATCCCCGGCGCGCTGCCTTCGAACAGATACCAGATGCCCGGGATGCCGATGTCCAGGTGCGGGTCGTTGGCGAGCACCGCCCGGCCCGTGGTCGTCCGGGCGCCTCCGACCACCCAGCCGTTGCTTCCGACCGGCGCGCGCTCCTCGGCCGGCTCGACCATGCTGGTCCGAGCGTGCGACGCCGTCTCGCCGAGCGGCGGGAACGCCGGCAGCTTCGCGATCTCGCCGGGCGGGCGGCCGTTGGTCGGGACGTCGTACTTGGGGTCGGTCAGCGGGTAGAGCGCGTCGGTGCCGTCGGCACCCAGCTCGTGGCGGATTTCGTCCCGGACGACGACGTCGTCGGGCCGGTCGTCGAGGTCGAGGACGGTGGCGAAGCCGACCGCGAGCGCGTCCTCTGGCTGCCACTTCTCGAAGCTCGCGAGCAGAGCGGCATATTCCGGCGGCGACGGCTCGTGCGCGGCCGCCGCGTTGATGCCGTCGGCGAACGCCTGCAAGCTCGCCCGTTCGTCCGGGCTGCACGCCGCGAACGTGCGCGCGGCCAGGTCGCGGATGCCGAATCGCCGCATCCGACGGTCGACGCGGACGACCGGGCTGCCCAGCAGCTCGGCAAGCCGGCCGTCGACGAACCGGCGGGTCGTATCCATCTGGAACAGCCGGTCGGAGCCCATCACGTAGCCCTCGGCGACCATGAGGTCGTGCATCGAGCCGGCCCGGACGTGGGGCACCCCGCGGCCGTCGCGCGCGATCGTCACCGGCCCGTCGACCGGCATCCCCGTCCGCGTCCCTTGGACCGATGCGACGCCGGTGCGCGCCGCGAGGAGCAACCGGCCCAGATAGAGCAGGGCAACGAGCACCACGAGGGCAACGAGCGCCCCCAGAACGAGCGCGCCGCGGCGGAGGTAGAGGCCGGCCATCGCTCCCTAGCTACGGGCTTGAGAAAAAGGCGCCTCTATGGTAAGATACCTGCCTATGCCCTTCGGCCGATAACGCGACCCAAGGAACGTCGGACCGGACGTCTCCTGGGTCTTTTCGCCTTTTCAAGCGATCTCCCAGCCACGCCCGGACCCCAACGCAACCTCGGCCGCCTCTGTCTCGCCGACGCGCTGAGCAAAGGAATCGATGAACCTCCTAGACGTCAACAACTTCGACGCGATGCGCATTGGCCTCGCGTCGCCGGAACAGATTCGTGCGTGGTCCTTCGGCGAAGTCAAAAAGCCGGAAACGATCAACTACCGCACGCTGAAGCCGGAGCGGGACGGGCTCTTCTGCGAGAAGATCTTCGGGCCCACCAAAGACTGGGAATGCCACTGCGGCAAGTACAAGCGCATTCGCTTCAAGGGCATGATCTGCGACCGCTGCGGCGTCGAGATCACGCGCGCGAAAGTGCGCCGCGAGCGCATGGGCCACATCGAGCTCGCCACACCCGTCACGCACATCTGGTATTTCAAAGGCGTGCCGTCGCGCATCGGCATCCTGCTCGACATGTCGCCGCGACAGCTCGAGAAGGTGATCTATTTCGCCGCGTACGTCGTCACCGATCCAGGTGACACCACGCTCACCAAGCGCGAGATCCTCACCGAGCAGAAGTACCGCGAAAGCCGCGAGAAGTACGGCACGCGCTTCAAGTCGGGCATGGGCGCGGAAGCGATCCGCGAGCTGCTGCGCGACCTGAACCTGCGCAAGCTGCAAGAAGACCTGCGCCGCGAGTTCAAAGAGACGTCCGGCCAGAAGCGCATCAAAGCCATCAAGCGGCTCGAAGTCGTCGAAGCGTTCCTCGCTTCCGGCAACAAGCCCGAGTGGATGATCCTGTCCGCCGTGCCGGTGATCGCGCCCGAGCTGCGCCCGATGGTGCAGCTCGACGGCGGCCGCTTCGCCACGTCCGACCTGAACGATCTCTACCGCCGCGTCATCAACCGCAACAACCGCCTGAAGCGCTTGCTGGAACTGAGCGCGCCCGAGATCATCATCAAGAACGAGAAGCGCATGCTGCAAGAAGCAGTCGACGCGCTGATCGACAACGGCCGCCGCGGGCGCCCGGTGACGGGCCCCAACAACCGTCCGCTCAAATCGCTCTCGGACATTCTCAAGGGCAAGCAGGGCCGCTTCCGCCAGAACTTGCTCGGCAAGCGCGTCGACTACTCAGGCCGTTCGGTCATCGTGGTCGGCCCGAACCTCAAGCTGCACCAGTGCGGCTTGCCCAAAGAGATGGCGCTCGAGCTCTTCAAGCCGTTCGTGATGAAGAAGCTGGTCGACCGCGGCCAAGCGCACAACATCAAGAGCGCGAAGCGCATGGTGGAGCGCGTGCGTCCGGAAGTGTGGGACGTGCTCGACGAAGTGATTCGCGAGCATCCGGTGCTGCTCAACCGCGCACCCACGCTGCACCGTCTGGGCATCCAGGCGTTCGAGCCCGTGCTGGTGGAAGGCAAAGCCATCCATCTGCATCCGCTGGTCTGCACGCCGTACAACGCCGACTTCGACGGCGACCAGATGGCCGTGCATCTTCCGCTGAGCGCCGGCGCGCAGGCGGAGGCGCGCATCCTGATGCTGTCGTCGAACAACATCCTGCAGCCCTCGTTCGGTAACCCGGTGTCGATTCCGACCCAGGACATGGTCCTCGGTCTGTACTGGCTCACGTTCCAGCCCGACGAGTACAAGGGCCCCGCGAAGGCCAAGCTCGACTCCGACGCGCTGTACAGCTCGCCGGTGGAGCGCAACGGCGCGACGCGCCGCAACGAGGACGGCTCGGCGATGCTGCCGGCGTTCAAGGACGGCCAGGAAGCGATCATCGCGCTCGAGCACCGTCTGATCGGCCTGCACGAGTGGATCGAAGTTCGCATGAACGGCAAGCGTCTGAAGACGACCGCCGGCCGCGTGATCTTCAACGAAGCGTTCCCGGACGAGTGGAACTACCCGTACCTCAACCACATCCTCGACAAGAGCGCGCTCAAGAAGCTCATCACCGAGAGCTATCGCAAGTTCGGCAACGCCGCCACGGCGGAGTTCCTGGACGCGATCAAGGCGCTGGGCTTCCGGTACGCGACGCAGTCGGGGACGACGGTGTCGATCAGCGACATCATCGTGCCGCAGTCCAAGCACGACCTGCTCGACAAGGCGCAGGGCGAAGTGGACGAGCTGCACGGTCTGTTCAACGACGGCTTCATCTCCGACGACGAGCGCTACAACAAGACGATCGAGATCTGGCAGAAGGCCGGCGACGACGTCACGCACGCGATGCAGGCCGCACAGAACCCGCTCAACCCGGTGTTCATGATGGCGACCTCCGGCGCGCGCGGTTCGATCGCGCAGGTCAAGCAGCTGGGCGGCATGCGCGGACTCATGTCCGACCCGTCCGGCCGCATCCTCGAGATTCCGGTGAAGGCGTCGCTCAAAGAAGGCCTCACCGTCCTCGAGTACTTCATCTCGACGCACGGCGCGCGCAAGGGTCTCGCCGACACCGCGCTGCGCACGGCGGACTCGGGCTATCTGACGCGCCGTCTCGTCGACGTCGCGCAGGACGTCATCATCCGCGAGGAAGATTGCGGCACCGCGAACGGCATCACCGTCACCGACATCCAAGTCGGCAAAGAGACGATCGAGCCGATCTACGACCGTATCATCGGCCGCCGCGCTGCGGAAGACATCCGCAACCCGGAGAACTCGCGCGACAAGCTCGTCAAGCGCGACGAAGAGATCGACGAAGAGAAGGCCAAGAACATCCTCGCGGCCGGCATCAAGACGGTCAAGATCCGTTCCACCCTGGCGTGCCAGGCGAAGTACGGCGTCTGCGCGATGTGCTACGGCCGCAATCTCGCCACCGGCCTCAAGGTCGACATCGGCGAAGCGGTCGGCATCATCGCCGCGCAGTCCATCGGTGAACCGGGCACGCAGCTCACGTTGCGCACGTTCCACACCGGCGGCGTCGCGCAGGAAGACATCATCACCGGTCTCCCGCGCGTCGAGGAGATCTTCGAAGCGCGCAAGCCCAAGGGCGAAGCGCCGGTGGTCGAGGTCGCCGGCACGATCAAGTTCGGCGAGGAGAAGGGCAAGCGCGTCGTGTTCGTGACGGACAACGAGGGCGTGGACCACGAGGTCGACGTCCCCGCCAACACGCACTTGTCGGTGCACGAGGGCGACGAAGTCCGCGCCGGCCAGCCGGTTGCGGAAGGCTCGCTCAACCCGCACGACATCCTGCGGATCAGCGGCGAGACCGCGCTGCAGAATTACCTCGTGCAGGAAGTGCAGAAGGTCTACCGCTCGCAGGGCGTCGACATCAACGACAAGCACATCGAAGTCATCGTTCGCTCGATGCTTCGCAAGGTGAAGATCGTGGACGGCGGCGACACGCGGATGCTCCCGGGCCAGCTCATCGAAGCGTCGGTGTTCGCGGAAGAGAACGAGAAGATCAAGGCCGAGGGCGGCAAGATCGCGGAGGGCAGCCCCGTGCTGCTCGGCGTGACGAAGGCCTCGCTCGCCACCGAATCGTTCTTGTCGGCGGCATCGTTCCAGGAGACCACGCGCGTCCTCACCGACGCCGCGATCAAGGGCAAGCACGACCCGCTGCTCGGGCTCAAGGAAAACGTCATCATCGGCAAGCTGATTCCGGCCGGTACGGGGATGTCGCGATATCGCAACCTCTCGATCGAGCCGGAAGGCCAGGACCTCGACGACGAGGGCCGTCCGAAGAACGTGTTCCTCGACTTCAACCCCAACCCGGATGACGTCCTGAGCTCGTACGGCGACGTGATCGCGCCCAACGGCCAGGAGATGAACCCGAAGGTGCTCGGCCCGTACGAGCGCCAGCGGATGGCGGAGAACGCGGTGACCTACGAAGGCGACTACGAACCCGACGCCACGGTAGGAGCCCCGAGCACCCGCACGCAGTACAAGCCCAAGGGGATCAACCCGGAAGACTTGTAGCCGACACGGCGGGCGTTCGGATCAAACCGTCGCCCGCCACAGTGCCACCCTGAGCTTGTCGAAGGGTGAGCCGCAAGCCGAGAGGCCCGTTCGAAAGAGCGGGCCTTTTGATTCCTGGAGGGACGGCCGTGCGCCGCGCGGCTTTCGCGGCGTGAACCGGACACCCGAGGAGCGGATGATAACGGAGTTGCGCGCGATCGGGGTGGCCGTGCGGAGTCGTACGAACCCGGCCGGTCCTCGACCCTACCCCGCGGCCGTGCCGCTCTTGCTCAGGCCCGAACCGTGGAAGCCGTTCGATCGGCGAACCGTGCTTCGAAGTCCCCTACCGGCGCCGGCCGGCCGAAGTGGTAGCCTTGGAGGCGGTCGCAGCCGATTGAGGCGAGGAGGCGGGCTTGGGTGGCGGTTTCGACGCCTTCCGCCGTTACTTGCAGGTTCAGGGCATGCGCTACGCTCACGATCGAGCGGGTGATCGCGAGGTTGTCCGCGTTTTCGATGTCGTCCACGAACGTGCGGTCGATCTTCAGTGAGTCGACTTTGAAGCGTTTGAGGTATGCGAAGCTGCTGTAGCCCGTGCCGAAGTCGTCGATTGCGACGCGTATGCCCATCGCGTGAAGCGCTTCGAGTGTCGCAATCACGGGTTGGGCGTTCGACATGATCGCCGCTTCGGTGATCTCGATCTCCAGGCGGCTCGGGTCCGCGCCGCTCGTGCGCAACGCCTCGGCCAGCGTCGCGACGAAGTCCGGGTGCTCGAACTGGCGCGGCGACACGTTGACCCCCAGCGTGAGATCGAGACCGCTGCGCTGCCACAGCGCCGCCTGTTCGCAGGCGGCGTTGATGACGAACGTGCCGATCGGTACGATGATGCGGCTGTCTTCGGCGATCGTGATGAACTCACCGGGCAGGCGTACCGTGCCGTTGCAGTCGGTCCAGCGAACCAGCGCTTCCGCGCCGATCACGCGTCCGTCGGCCGGGTGGACGATCGGCTGGTAGTATAAGTGCAGTCCGCCGTCGACGAGCGCTTTGCGCAGCTCGTTCTGAATTTGATGGCGCGCCGACGCGCTCGCATGCAGATCGTAGCTGAAGAGCGTGTAGCCGCAGCCGAGTTCCTGCTTGGCCTTGTACATCGCCGTGTCGGCATTGCGGATCAGCTCGCTCGCGTCCGTTCCGTGCGCGGGGCACAGCGCGATTCCGACGCTGACGGTGATCGCGAGCTCGAGCTCGTCGACGTAGAACGGCGCGGCGACGGCGCCGACCAGATCCTGAGCCAGCTCCTCCACCGCGGCCCGGTCGCGAACCGAAGGCAGGATCATCAGGAACTCGTCGCCGCCCCACCGGGCGAGAACGCCGTCGACCGGCAACACCATCGAGAACCGGCGGCTGACGTCACGCAGCAGCATGTCCCCGATGTCGTGACCGAGCGTGTCGTTGATGTCCTTGAAACGGTCCAGGTCGAGGAATGCGACCGCGCATTGCGAACCGTCGCGCCGCACCCGCGCGATCTCGTCGGCCAGCATCTGCTGCACGGTGGTGCGGTTCGGCAAGCCCGTGAGCGCGTCGAAGTGCGCGGCGCGGAACAGCGCCTCTTCCGCCTCTTTGCGCGCGGTGACGTCGAGCACCGCGCCGACGCGGCGAACCGGGGTGCCGCTTTCGTCGTACTCGTACTTTCCGTGCAGCTCGATCCAGCGCAGCGAGCCGTCGCCGCGCACGATGCGGTGGTCGAACACGAACGAGCCGTCGCCGGATGCGACCGCTTCCGCGAACCGGCGTTCGACGATCGGCCGATCCGCGGGATAGATACAGCGCTCGAACATTCCCTTGAGCTCGTCCGGCGCCGCGGTCCGCGGAACGCCGAAGATCTGATACAGCTCGGCCGACCACTCGACGAAACCCGTCCTGAGGTCACGGGTCCAGCTGCCCAGATGCGTGATGGCCTGCACCTGCTGGAGCTCTTCCTTGACGTTCTGCGCGGCGAGCCGGTTGCGGATCTCGCTGCGCTGAATGCGGATGCGCAGCGCCGCCGGGATGAACCCGACGATGTAGCCGCTGGCGAACGTGCCGATCGCGGCGAGGCTCATCGGGGTCCACAGAATGCCGTGCGCTGCCGTGAGCGTCACTTCGACGGCGAACCCGAGAGCGAACGCGATCGCGAGGTGCGCGATCCGGTAGAACGCCTGCTGCGCGCCGATGATGGCGAGGAATCCCGCGGCGATGTACGCGTAGTGGTTGCCGCTGTTCACGACCAGAATCGCGATCGCGACGATCGTGACGAGCACGTTGAAGAACTGCAGCATCACGGCGTGCCGGCGCAACGGCTTGAAAAGCCATAGCGACAAGGCGAGCAGCAGGGAGAAGCCCGCCGCCGCGCACCGCAGCGGCATGGAGTCCGAACCCGGCGGGACGCCGGGCAGCACGGCGAGCACGTAATGGAATGCCGGCATCAATACAGCGATGAGCCCGCTGTAAACGAACACGGACCAGGTTGCATTCTGCTGCTGCAGTCGCGCGAACTGCACGTCCGCCCGGCGGGTCACTTCCTTGCTATCGGCCGGCCGAGAGCGGCACCTGAACCGCCTGCCGGGAAGAACCCGCCAGCCGTGCTCGATCGAGCGTGCGTTCAGCACGGTTGCGTTACCGGTTTACCCGATCTTATCGATCGCGCAGCGCGGCGATCCCGCGTCGTATCTCGCCCAACGAAATGACGCTCGAGGTAATCGATGACCCGAGCCTTGAGGAGCACGCGGACTCCATGGAGTGGGTGGGCTGCCGGTTCAACCCTCGAGTGGTCGACGTCGCGTTCATCGAAGACGGTTTCGCGCCGGGAAGTGTAGGCCGAACGGCCCGCCCGCCCCGATAGAAAAGACCTCTTCGCGAGAACCGCGTGAGCGCCGCGGGTAGCAGCGAACATGAAGGCTCGGCCCGGAATGCCTGTGTGGTCACGTCTGTGCGGTGCTGCCATCGCGACATCGATCTGCGGTTTCGCGCTCGTTCCGCAGAGCGCGAGCGCGCGCGAGATCGCCCTTGCGCAGGGAACGATCGCCATCGGCGAAGCCCCGTCCGGGCAGCGCGCGCCGAACTGCTCCGAACTCTTCGTCGAAGTGCGTGACGCGCTCGACGATCACCTCATCGGGAAGACGAAGCCCCAGCTCGATGCCGACGGTGCGTGCCGCTACGCGATCAGCGTGCCCGCGCAGAGCGCGGTATGGCTGCATGCGCGCCCCGCGCTCGTCGCGGCTGCGCGCGCGACACCGGACGGCGGAAGCAGTGTGGGTGCTCCGCCGCCCACGCGCCGCTTCCAAGGACGCGGCGTGCAGATCCGCTTCACCGTGATCGCGCCGGCGACGTATTTCTTCGCGCCGGGCGAGCAGAAGACGGTGCCGCTCAGCTATTGACCGCGGCGCTGGTGCGCTCCGCTAGCTGCTGTACTCGATGTCCGACAGCAAGAACTTCACGCCGCCCGTTCCGACGTGCACGGCGTCTTTGATCGCCGCTTGGCCTTCCGGCGTTGCGACCGCGGCGCACGCGTCTTCGTACGAATCGAAGTACAGGTCGGCGGTGCGGTAGGCCGGCGTCGGGCTGCCGTCCTCTTTGGGGAACACCTTCGCGAGCTCGGCGCGCTTCACGTTCGGGATCTTCTGCGCGAGCGGGATGTGCACGGAGCCGTAGTGCTGCTCGAACGCTTCGGGGTCGGTGGGGTTGTCGTAGACGACGGTCAGTTTGACGCTCATGCCCGCGAGCGTACACCGCCGCCGTCCACGACCCTGCGCGCAGTGCGCGTTCAGACGCCGGCGGTGCGTCCCGGCGTGTTGTACGAGACCAGCGGGTCGATCCACGTGATCTCCGGCGCCCCGGTGACGCCGCCTTCCTGCAGCGCGCGGCCGAGGCGCTCTTGCATGAAGCGGCCCTGCGCCTCGCGCGACTCCCAGACTTCGATCACGTAGAGCGCTCCGCCGTCCTCGCCGGCGGCGTGGCTCAACAGGCCGTCCGGAAAGTTGGTACCTGCCGTCATGTCGATGTCGAGCTTCGCATTGACGGCGTCGTAGTCGGCGCGCGACTTGCCGGGGAAACGCAGAATCAAACCAGCGGGCATAATCGTCCCTCCACTTTTACGTCGTGTTCGAGCGCGGTCACCCCGACAGTTCAGGGCGCCAATGCAAGTACGAGCGAAGACTACGTTCGGATTGCGCCGCACGCCTCTCGCACGGCGGGCCGCACGGCGCGGGCTTTCGCTGCACGCTTGGCCGCTCCAACGGCGGCGGTTCGTGACCGTCGGCGGCAGGGTCGGCGACCTCGCGTTCCGCACGGATACCGCCACATGCGCACTCTCACGAGCGTCTTCGCACCGGGTTCGGCGCCGCTGCCCGAAGGGCTCCGCACGCTCAACGTCTCGCCCGCCCGCACGATCGAGCCGGGACAGACGATCCACGCCAGCTTCACGTTCCGCAACCTGGGCGGCGGCACCGCGACCGGCTTCCGCGTGCGCTTCCGGCTGCCCGAAGGGCTGACGTACCTCGTCGGAACGGCGCAGATCGACGGCGTCGAGGTCGACGAGCAGGGCGGGCTCACCTCGCTGCTGCAGAGCAGCGGCGCGAAGCTGGGCGACGTGCCGGCCGGCGGCGAGCGGCGCGTGTCGCTCGAGTACACGGTCGCGCCGACGATCGAGAACGGCACGCAGATCGCGCTGCAGGCGGCGATCGCGTCGTTCGAGGTGCCGGTGATCGGCTCGAACGTCGTGCGCCTGGTGGTGCGCAGCCGCCCGACGCTGCAGACGCCCGCGACGAAGCTGCTGCTGACGCCGGTGCGCGAGCTCGTGCCGGGCGCGGAGCTGCAGCTGCGCGCGCAGATCCACAACTCCGGCCAGAGCAGCGCGCACGATGTGATCGCGCTGCTGCCCGTGCCGGCGAACACGACGTACGTGCCGCACAGCGCGGTGGTCGCAGGCCGCCCGCGCGCCGGTCTGTCGGAAGTCGAACCGCTCGGCCTGACCGCGCCGACCATCGTGACGCCGACGCTCGGCCCCGGCGCGACGCTCGACGTGGGCTACCGCGTGCGCATCGACCCGACGCTCGACGACGGCACGCAGATCACCGCGCAAGGCGCCGTGTGCACGCAGGAGCTGCCGGAGTTCGCGCTCGCGCCCGTCACGCTGAAGATTCCGTCGAAACCGTCGTTCGACGGCGAGGAGACGAGCTTTCGGGTGGAGTGCGAGGACGAGGTCGTCCCCGGCCAGCGCGTGCGCGCGGTGGTGCACGCACGCAACGTGGGCTCGGCGCGCGCGAAGAACGTGCGCGTGCGCATCAAGCTGCCCGACGGCGTCGCGTACAGCGCGGGCTCGCGCACGATCGACGGCACGCCGGCGGTGGACGCCGAGCGCGATCCGGGCGCGTTCGATCTGGGCGACGTCGAGCCGGGCCGTTC
>Ga0209624_10003677_pt1 | contig 10775 bp, 9 predicted proteins | sample JacPinW_OM2H0_O1_FD_188565 | JGI IMG/M metagenome (GOLD analysis project Ga0209624, IMG submission 188565) | Forest soil microbial communities from Algoma, Ontario, Canada - Jack Pine, Ontario site 1_JW_OM2H0_O1 (SPAdes) (version 2) | ecosystem: Environmental > Terrestrial > Soil > Boreal... | reverse complement strand
GAGGACGCTGCGCGGGAATGATCTTCCCTCTGCTGTGGATGCTTCGCGGCGTATGGTTTCCTCGAGCGAGACTCCGGCGACGACGAGGGCGCATTGAGCGCGCCGCGCTTACTCTGAGCCATGCCTCCTGCGTATCAAGCTATCTTTGACGAGTGGTCGCCGCCGATTTTTCTGATCGGGGCTCTGATCGTCGTCGCGCTGGTGTATGTGCTGGGATGGTTTGCGATCCGCAAGACGCGGGCGGCTCAGTTTCCGGCCTGGAGGCTGGGATGTTTTCTGCTTGGACTCGCAGTGATTGCCCTGGCCATTGCTTCGCCGCTTGATGGCTTTGCTGATGCACTGCTGAGCGCGCACATGGTGGAGCATCTTCTGCTGATGTCGTTTGCACCTCCGCTACTTCTACTGGGATATCCTGTGGTGCCTCTGCTGCGCGGCCTTCCTCGCGGAGGGGTGGTCTGGATTGTGGGGCCGTTGGTCCGGTCGAAGATGCTTCGACGATTTGGGCATTGGCTGATTACGCCGCTGGTTGCGTGGTTTGCGATGAACCTGATGTTTCTTAGCTGGCACGTGCCGGCCGCTTATGATTTCGCACTGGAGCATGAGCATTGGCATGAGTTCGAACATCTCTGTTTTCTGGGGTCGTCGATTCTTTTCTGGTGGCCGCTTCTTCGTCCGTGGCCTTCGCGTGGGGGCTACGCGGGATGGCTTCTGATTTTGTACCTGGTGATGGCGGATATCGTGAATACGTTGCTGTCTGCGTTCCTGGCTTTTTGCGACAGGCCGGTTTATGGCTACTATCTGAAGGAACCGAACGCTTTTGGCATATTGCCGCTTTCTGATCAGAGAGCCGGGGCTGTTGTGATGTGGGTGGTTGGGTCGTTAGTCTTTCTGGTGCCTGCTGTCGTGATTACCTTTCGGCTTCTGCAAAATGAAGGGCGCGCCGGTGGCTGAATCTGTGTTGAAGGTGCTATCTACTCGGCAGGGTAGTTGAGTGACGTGATTACTTGTGCCGAAATGCCTTGAGGCCGCGCAGATTGCGGCTGACTAATAGGGCGACTTCGGATCCTGATCGTAAGGATTTCCGAACTTGTTGGCATGAGGCGGGCTGGACCCTAGCGGAACTTTTATATCGCCAATATCTAAAGTTCCCTCTGTGATATGGATTCGGTGGCTCAACCCTGCAAGGATCGATTGCGGCACGCCTTCAACCCATAATTGCAGTTTGTAATCACCGGGCGGAATATTGTGAAGTTGAAGTGAGTCGTCCGCGTCGGCGATGGCATAGAGCGGTGTGGAGAGGCTTATAACGACCGCGCTCATCTCCGGGTGGATATTGCAGAAGATATAAGAGATGCCTTCGCGTGAAAATGCCACCGCTTTGCTGGATCCTGCCTCATAAAGCCCAAGATCAAAGCGTTTGCCCTCGAAAAGGGAGAAGACATTATGGAAGAAGGGATCGGCGTTTGGAAACTGAACGACGCTTCCAACGGGAACGACTTGCAGATGGGGGATGAAGGTACGGTTTTTCTGCAAGAGCGAGTAGTGGCCCTGAGGCGTAAAAGGAAGAGAGGGAGTTCCCGCAACTGGTTCAAGCCAAACTACCGCGGGGACGGTGCGATGTTTGCTCTGTTGCGTTGACACAATGCGAAGACGCAGTTCGCCCCTCCTTCCCGTCGTAGACTGTTGCCCGTAAAGGGGCATGGTGATCAGGATGAATCCGCAAAAGAGCCATATTGTAAGTCGCTGGGGATTCATTAGAACTTGTATCCCGCGGCCAAACCGATGACGTTTGCCCCAACAGATGACCCGAGGACAGGAGAGCTGTCCAGATGACGATACTCGAGGGAAAAGAGCAGATAGGCGGTGGGGCTATAGATCACGTTGCCTGTATAGGTGCGGTTCCTCGCTAAATTCTGATAGATGGTTCCACCGGGAATGGCGTAACGTCGAAGCTCTCCCGCGAAGACGTTATCAATGCCAAAGGCGGCGTTTAGCTCCAGACGCTCACTGAGCTTCTCTTTCAGTTGCGCCCATCCGCCTATGTCGTCGAGTGGCCGAATGTAATATCCATTCGTGTCGGGATCCATCCGGGATACGTAATCCTTATATCCGCCGGCTCCAAGGCCACCGAGTCCGAGGCCGCGATAGGCGCTTCCTGAGAGTTCAAGGTGCGCCGGCAAAACTAGCCGCGCATCCATTGTTCCCGCCCATGAATCGAAGCGCTTACCAAACGGAGTAAGGTGCGGAGCGAAGTATCCGCCGATACCCAGATGATTGCCGTCTTCATGGGTGTTCGAACCGAGCATAGCTATACGTGTTTCAACACCGGGCCGACGGCTTTGTTCCGCTGTACTGGGCGGCATGACGGCTGGGGTCGTCGTAGATGGGAGAACCGGCGAAAGCGGCGGGTCTCCGACGTCGATCAGCGCAGCCTGAAGTCTCAGATCATGGGAACCGAAGAATGCGAGATCGTGGTTTACGCCGAGCTGTGGATTCCATGCCCACAGATTTCCTGACCAGGCGAGCGCAGGTACAGCTACAGCTGTCAGGGAAGTTGGTGAATCGGGGCTTAAGATCGGTCGATCGAATGAAAAGTAGGCTTCAGTATGATCCCACTGCAGACCGGCGTGCGCTGTGCGTAACCGCAGCAGCGTACCATTGTTGTAATAGCCGTTGTAAATTCCGACAGGGGCGACAGATTGCGGGCTTCCGTCGAAATCGACCCGCAGATTGGCATAGCTGTGAGCACCGAATAGATGTGGGCCGTGAGCATCGAATCCAAGTACGGTCTGACGGACCGTAGCTCCTGTACTCCCGGAGCCGGGAATTGCAACGGTCGGTGTTGCGGGAATATCGACTGCGTTTGTATTCACAAATCCGTTGAAAAGCAGCAAACCAGTGATCTTGACCGGATACTTCGACTCGCTCTCAACTTTTGTCTGTTCCTGTGTGGCGATCTGCGACTCCTGAATCGACTGACGCTCACGAATGTCCTGAATCTCTGCTGCATACGTCGCAGTCGTGTTGTTCGAGGATGGGGGGGAGACTGCATTTTGAGAGTCTGCAGGCAGAGTCGGGGTATTTGATTGACTCCCTTCCATTTGGGCCTGCAAGGCGGCTAAACGGCGACGGACTTCGCGGAGTTGACGCTGCGATTCTTCGATTTGAGCCTGTGCGTTCGCCATAGCGTCATTCAGTTGCTGAAACTGCTGGGCAACGCTGCCTTGAGCATTTGCCTGGGCTCGGACAACCTCTGTGCGCAACGCGACCAGTAGCGGTAGGAGTAGCCAAAGACTGCGGAGCTTGTGGATGAAATTGCACCTACGTCTAATTCCATACCTTCTCATGTGTGTTGACCTTATCGGAGCGTTTCGGTTCCGACCCGGAAGCTTCGTCCACTGTCCGAAGTTCCCGCATCACCCGCATCTGAAAGATCGTTTCACCATGGCGGCTACTGGCGAGAACGACTTCTCCGCCATGCTCTTCTGCGATGCAGCCGGCGAGGGTAAGACCGAGGCCCGTTCCTTTCTGCTTTCCTTGACTCACAAATGGTTCGAAGAGGCTATTGCGAATACTTTCTGGAACTCCGAAGCCATTATCGATGACATTGATGACTATATCCTTCTGTTGGGCATCGAGTGTGATTGTGACATTGCCGTCGGCTCCGTTCATGCGCGCGGCCTGGAAGGCGTTGAGAAGCAGATTGTACAGGGCGCGCTCGATCCGCTTGCCGTCCACCTGCGCTAACGTTCGTGCAGGATCGCCATAATTGATTACGAGCTTTACGCCTTCCGCGTCAGGATGTGCACGAATGATCGCAACCGCTCGGTCGATCAGAGTCGATATTTGTTCTGGTGACCTTCTCGTGCTGATACCGCTTCGGCTGAAGACGAGGAGGGACTCGATCATATCCGTGGTTCCGTGCACAGCGGCGCGAATATCGCCAAATATTTCGTTACGCTCCTCCTCAGAGAGACGGCCGGAGACGAGGAATTCCGAGTTGGCGTATATGGCTGCCAGATAGTGGCGAAGGTCGTGGGAAACAGAACTCGCCATCCGACCGATCGTAGCGAGGCGTTCGGATTCGAGCAACTCCTGGCTTTTCTGCTGGATTTCATCGCGCATGCTCGCAAAGGCTTCACTCAGTTGGCGAACCTCCTGGGTTCCGTGAGCTGGGATGCTGTATCGGCTGTCGCCCAGAGCGAAGGCGCGGACGCTGTCGGAGAGCTCTTCGAGTGGCCGTGTCAGAAGGCGCGACAGAGCAATCATTAGCGCTGTTCCCGCCAAGAGTGCCAGAAGCCCAGTGCTCAAGATCATTCGATCGATACGGCTGATCCCTAGCTCCGCCGGTTCGAACGATTTCAAGAGCACCAACTGCAATGGAGAGGTTGCGGTATTCGAGAGATTCTCCGTCGCAGCAAGAAAACGTGTGCCCCCGAGCTTGACCTGAGCAGGAGCAAGAGGGGTGGCCGTGAGCAATATAGGATTTGAGAGACCTAGCTGTTTCGTGGCGGCAAGCGTGCTGGCTACAACGTTTCCGTCGCTGAGGAATGTTGCTTCCACCCCGGTTGGCTGGCTGATCTGGCGTACAGTCCGTTCAATCGAAATACCGCTGACGACGTAGCCGAGCAGTGTGCCATCTTCCGAATTCCCAAAGTAGAGTGGACGGAGCGAACAGGCATAGAGCGATTTGCCGTCGATGAGGTAGTGTTTCTCTGGAGAGATGAGGAGGTTCTTCAGGGCGCTGCGCAGAGAGGAATCGGGCGAAACGTTTTTCGCATATACTGCCACGATTCTTCCGGTTGGGTCGGCCAGGGCGAACAAGTCGTTGCCGCTGAGCTGCCAGAACTCCACAGCGCCATCCTGAATTGTCAGATCATCGCCGCTTGTCATAAGCGCTTTGAGAGGAGGAAGCTCGGCCAGAAGCGCATTCTTACGATCAAGCGCCGCCAAGCGCTCGGCCTGAAGGTTTTCGAAGGTGATGACAGAGTGATTCAGGTCTTGAGATAGGTCGTCCGTCACCTGCGCGCGTAATCTGTGCCTCAACAAAACGAGGAAAAGGGAGGTGACGATTCCAATCACCAAGGCCATTGCGAGGACTAGGAGGATATGGGTTCGAATACCCAGTTTCCGATGACTTGATGCCCTCGGTGGAGAGTTTCTTTGCTCAGAGGATGAATCAGGGGACAAATTTGTATCCTGCACCGTAAATTGTGAGCAGATGCTTTGGATTAGCTGGATCGGGCTCGAGCTTCTGCCGTAATTTGAGGATCTGATTATCTACAGTCCTTGTTGTGGGGTAGGCGTTGTATCCCCAGACCTCGTTAAGAAGTAGTTCGCGGGTGAGTACGCGGTCCACATTGTCCGTAAAGAACTTCAGCAGCTTGAACTCGAGAGCGGTGAGCACCACTGGAATATTGTCCCTGCGCGCGGTCATGCTCTTGAAGTCGATTTCACAGTCGCTGAAGCGAAAGACGGTAGAGCCGGCGGGCTTACGCTGTCTGCGAATCGCGGCCTGAACGCGGGCGATGAGCTCTCGCGGGCTGTAGGGCTTTGTGACGTAGTCGTCGGCGCCGAGTTCGAGCAGTAAGACCTTGTCTACAACCTCGCTGATGGCGCTTAGGACGATTACCGGCGTCTCGCTGGATGAACTCTTAAAGGTCTGACAGAGTTCGCGCCCGGAGATTCCAGGAAGAATAAGATCCAGAATGACGGCGACCGGTCGTTCGCTGCGGAATAACTCGAGGCCTGTTTGGCCGTTGGCCGCAACGACTACAGCATATTGTTCCATCGCGAAGCTGCGGCGAAGCACCTTCTGCATGCGCGGGTCATCTTCGATGACAAGAATGGTACCGCGGCTCATCGACGGCGCCGGTTCGAATTCCAACTCATCTTCCATCAAATCTGTATCCATGGCCATTTTATTTGGACCTCTCTACTATTCTGGTGGATGCGCCTTCACAATGACCACTCCCGCGCCCAGAAATGACAATCAAGTGACATTTCGGATTGGCCGCCGATCTGGGCGCACTTGCTAAGTGTCCGAAAGGAGCGGGCTTCCCCTTAATGCTCGGGCAGTAGATCGATTGCCAGGGCGGGCTGAATTCCATAAGGTGGGTGGGGCAATTCAGAATGCTCAAGGGGAAGAGTACCGGCAGATTTACCTGCGGTTGCGCCTTCCAGTTCCAGCAGGAGACTAAACATGACGATCGCCCATAATGGAAACGAGAAGTCGAACACTTCTGTATCGGCAAGTCCACGTATAAGGACGAAAAGCAACAAAGCGAAGCAGAAGGTTCTAAGGGAACCGGTGGCAAGTCGGCGAATTTGCCGATAGAAACTGGCGTAGAGGCCGACCATTATGCAGATTCCAAAAGCTCCGTACGCATAGAACTGCTGTAGCAGTTCGTTATGGGCGTGCCGGGCCTCAAATTCACCGAAAGGAGGAATGACTTTCCAAACAGAATGAAAGCCGTGCCCGATCCAGGGCTGGGTGATCGCTTCGTCAAGAATGAGCGCCCAGATACCGAGACGCCCGGTCAGCGTCTCGGGGCTGTTGCCCGCACTGGAGTAGATGTCGAAATAAGAAAGCAGAAGACTCGAAAAGGCGACGACAATCAGCGCTGTAGCGGAGACAAGAAGGAGCTTCGTTTTGCGGCTCATAGACTTATCTCTCATGAGCAGAAACGCCTCCGCCAAAAGGAACGCGGCAATCGTTGTCTTACTAAGGCTCCTGAGAAGTGTCACTCCGAGGACGACAGCCGCGACGCCCCATTTTCCGGCTTTCTGCTGAATCAAATATTGGGCGAAGAAGAGGGCGAATGCGCATAGATAGCCGATTTGATTGGCTCCGAGCAAATCTTCATCGCCGAGCCTGAGATCTGACTGTGCAGGCAAAAGCCACGCAATGACGGCGACAGCACATGCGCCCCATACGTACCCTTTGATCACGGCATGGATGGATTCCATCGTTGGCTCAGCACGAAACAGCACCACTACGATCGCCACATCGGCGACCATCCCACACCAGTACGCGATTGCAGCGGGCACAGAAACAGCGACAGTCCAGAGCAGACTGCAACCGGAGAAGACGAGGTAGAGCATCACCCAGCGAATACTGGGGAGGCGCAACATGCTTCCCAAGGTCCGCTTTGACGCTCCCAGATATAGGAGACCGACAACGATTAGAAGCAGATAATTCAGCGTAAGGCTTACTGCGGATCCAGTCTGTGGATCTGTTCCAAAAAGCCGTACCGAAAGAAGCATAACGAAGAGCCGAAATGAAAAGAAGAGTCCAACGAGGAAGGGTATCCCCGTGTCGGCCGACAATGCCACCGGTCTCTCGGCGAAATGACTAAGGTCCGAACTCATATATGCTCGCGACTTCGGGCGATGCCGACGCTGGTCACCCTCAGTGGGTGTATATGTCTGGAACACCCTGGCTCCCCGCAGGTGGCAGATGTCGCAGAAATACGATGATTGACCAGAGTTCATCATCGCTCAAGATACCCTTTGAGCCTGGCATTCCCGACGGGCGGATTCCGTTATCCAGAATCCATTTGAGTTGGCCGTCGGTATAACTCTGCACGTCCTCGGAGGCCAGTGACGGGATGGGTGGAGAGATGTGATCGACGAATGGGACGCCGGTATTCTGGCCGTCCATGCCGTGGCAGGCGACGCAGTAATGCGAGAAGGCCTCCTTGCCGTCCTGCCAGTTTTCGTGGGTGTCCGGCAGCGGGTTCTTCTGGCTCTTGTTGCCGACAAAGAAGTGATGCTTGGCGAAGGTAATCGTCTTCGACTCGAGCTTGCTCGGAGGGGCGGCTTTACAGCCGGCCAGCCCCACCATGCAAATTGCGGCGATTAATGTTAGGGGAGGGCGCATCTTTAGTTCACTACGTGAAGAGTCAGGGTCATCTCGCCATGACCGGAGCCACAGAATACTGAGCAGTGACCTACAAAATCGCCTGTTTTGTCTGGAGTGAACTTGAGTTCCGCGGTACCGCCTTTGTCGATTTTGGCATTGAGATCGAGGTCGCGAAAACGCAGGCCATGGGCTACGTCCGCGCTCTTAATGACGAGGACGACGGGCTCACCTTTCTTCACGGTGATTTCAGCCGGCTCGTACGTGAAGCGCTTGGCCGTTACCTCGATTCGCTTCGGCGCATCCTGGGCATGGACTGTACGGGCAGCGAACACGCCCGCGGCGATCATCCCTACGCACAAAACCAGCAGCATGAACTTCGTTTTCATGAAGACTCCTCTTAGAGTTTTTGTAATTTCACCAATCCGCAAATAGTAATGGATGGGTTGTCAACGCTTCGACCTGGCCTGTATTTCACCGGTCATACTCAAGTTAGCTACTCGCCGGAAGGTAGTTGTCATACCTAGGTTAGTGAATTGTCATGAGATTGTCTCGATGCCCGAGCTGAGAAATAAGAGTGGCGACGCAATCCGCGAAAAGGGACGATCGCTGGTGCGCAGGGTCATGGCGAGATGTGCGGAGGTCTGCGAACCAAGAGGTTTTTTTCCTCGGTTGCAGGCATATCCGATATTCGGGGATAACGGCGGAGCTTTAGCAATTGAAGGGCGATGTTCCAGACGAATGCGGGATTGTTACGGAGATAGCGTCGCCATAGCCTTCTGGGGTCTTGTGCCAGTCGGTGTAGCCACTGGAGCCCGGCACGCTTAATCCAGGGTGAACAATCGCGAATAAGGCCCGTATGATAATCAAACGCTGCTCCGACGCCTGCCAATAAGGGCACATGGAGTCTATCTACATATTGCGCCATGAATCGCTCCTGCTTTGGTGTGCTCATTCCTACCCAGAGGATGTGCGGCCTAGAGTTACATACTTGAGCGAACAAAGCGTCTTCCTCTGCAGCATTCAGATCTCTGAATGGGGGTGTATGCGTGCCAACTATCTGCAAACCGGGGAACTTTTTCTCCAACGCCTGTTTCAGTTTCTCTGCGACACCGGGCCGGCCTCCATATAAGAAGTGCCGAAAGCCTCGTTCGAGAGAAAGCTGGCACATCGCGGACATGAAGTCTGGACCAAAGACGCGGTCCATGTCGTCAAATCCCTGAAGGCGTCCGACCCATGACATTGGCATTCCGTCCGGCGTGTTCATCATCGCGCGGTTCAATATCTCGCGAAATTCGTGGTCTTTATGGGCCTCCATTACTCCATGCACGCCAGTTACGCAGACGTAGCCTGGTTGCCCGGCCCTGATCCATTGATCGGCTGTATCAATTGCGCGGCTCATGTTGATTGCGGATACTTGTACGCCGAGGACGTCAGCACACTCGTGGGTGTGGAAAGAGTCCGATGCGGAGGCGACGTTAGAGCACGCGTTACAGCGAATCTGCGCGGTCGAATCGCCTTCCTCGGATGGGGGTTGAGGCTGTTTCTTCATACTCCTCCGCGCATTGCAAAGAACAGAGTGTGAATGAGAATTGCCAGATCCATGGATAACGTCCTGTGCCTGATGTAAGAGAGATCGTGATGAAGGTTCTCGTGGATTGGGTAGGCTCTGTCGGGGCTCAGTTGCCATAAGCCGGTAATTCCTGGGATCACCTGAAGTCTTAATCGCTGGCGCGCGTTGTATCGGCGCACGATGAAAGGCATCTCCGGCCTTGGCCCTACCAGAGACATCTGCCCGAGGAACACATTCATCAATTGGGGAAGTTCGTCGAGACTGGTTCGCCGCAGAAACCTTCCTATCGTGGTGATTCGTGGGTCCCTGGAAGATTTTGGGGAACGCTCATATCTTCGTGCGTGACGGGACATCGACCGAAATTTGTACATCCTGAAAAGTGACCCATCGTGGCCTACTCGTTTCTGCACGAAAAACGCGGGGCCGTTTGAACTCACCCGGATGAGGATGGCTATCAAAAGGAAGAGAGGTGAAAGCAACACCAAGAGAACGGAGGATACGATGATGTCCAGCATCCGCTTGCCCAATGCATAGGGCCACGGGACTATAGTCGCCCTCTCGTAGGTCAACACCAGTCCATCGATCTCAATCGATTGTTTCGGTTCCTCTATCTCTGTAGGAGGTTCCGAAAGGTATGCGATCCGCGACCCGGCTTGTTCCGCAACATCTCTTAACTTATCCACCTGGCCTGCCGAGAGGTTTGCGGGCGCTATAACCAGCAGATCACACTGAAGCGATTTCAGAAAATCGACGGTTATCGGATTACACTGAACGGCGATCTTAGGACATTCGCGGTATGCAAGCTCCAATTTGCAGTCATCGATCGATCCTGAGTCTTCATCAACAATTGCAATAGGCCGGAATGCGAGACGAGGTGATGACAAAAGCGTTGAGGCAATGCGCCGACCTGTCTCATCCGCTCCGTAAATCACAACTCGCTCAGTGGCATGACTCTTGTTGCGCAACCTCCTGACTACAGAGGCGAGGATCTGTTTCTGGAGAACCAGCAATGGTGGCATGAGTGCAAACGCAAGAACAGCTGCACCTCGTGGCAGGTCGAACTGCAGGAGCGAACTCGCCGGCAGGACAATGACCAAAGCCTGAAGCGACATACGAACTGCGCCCACAGTCTCCACGACCGGGTGGATGCTGGTCCAATTGCTGTAGGTCCGATTTTGCCGCAACAGAATAGAGGCAAGCAACCCAATGAAGGCGCTGAGGCCCAGTGCCCTATGGAGGGGATATACGGCTGAACCGCCGATATGGAACTGCAGCCAACATGCCGCGAGCATCGCGACGGCGCAGGTGAGAAAGTCGGTTGCGGACTCGCAGGCTGCGAGG
>Ga0209624_10003676_pt1 | contig 10776 bp, 9 predicted proteins | sample JacPinW_OM2H0_O1_FD_188565 | JGI IMG/M metagenome (GOLD analysis project Ga0209624, IMG submission 188565) | Forest soil microbial communities from Algoma, Ontario, Canada - Jack Pine, Ontario site 1_JW_OM2H0_O1 (SPAdes) (version 2) | ecosystem: Environmental > Terrestrial > Soil > Boreal... | reverse complement strand
AGAAACGGGATTTCCCGATCGATTTCGTCGCCAGTCTTTTCGTCGGTTTCTTTTCGCGTGATGCTATCCCCGTAGACGACGAGCGAGCCTTTCTCGTCCTTGCGGATGTGGGCGTCAAGCTCCGATGCCTGTTTGAAGGTCATCCAGACGGGCGCGGCAAAGTTCTGCGCCATGGCGCTTGCCCACAGAGAGAGAACGTTGATTCCGCTGTAGGGCTTCCCATTGTGGCGGAGTGGGCGGGTAATCCGTCCTGCCGCATGTTCGGCGTTCCACGGCCGAACCCAAGGCCTCACGCCTTTTTCCAAGTGGCTGACGATCTGGTCTGTAATCCGGGTATAGACGTCTTGCTTTTCGGTTCGCTGCATTGTTTTTCTCCTTTACGACGTTTAAAAAACTTCATTCCCTCGTAATGGAGAGGTGTTGTGCAGAGCGGCCCGAGCAGTCACAGGGCAGCCGGTTTGTGGCTGGCGACAGCTTTACCCTTGACGGCGGAAAGGGCCGTCTCTGCTATGGGTTTCGAACGAGGGAATGAGGGGTTTAAAACGCGGAGAGAACAAGGAGACTAATAATAAGGATGACCGCATTTCAGAAAGCAGAAGCCCTGGCAACGCAGCGCTACGACCGAGACAAGTTGCTCGGGTTGGTTGACGAGGTCACAACGCATTTCCGTATGCCGAACAGCTTCGAGAGGTCGAAGATGCGCGCGGTCTGTCGATACCTGGCCGATGCTCTTGATCGTTGCAGCGGATCAAATCTGCAACAGCGCTGGAACGATTTCGAGAAGAGGTTTTGGCCGAAGTGGAAGGCTGGCGTCGATCGTCGCGGCAGGGAGTATTGGAGCTGGGGTGCACGCGTCCTGATTTCTGCACGGATGATCGCTCCGAGTCTGGACATGTTGTCCGACCTGCGCGTGAACCAGTGGATCGCGCACTTGCCCGAAGATCACCCACTGGCACAGCAGCACACGTCGCTTTTACAAGCCACTAATTCGATCACATGGACTTCAGCTCACAGCCGCCAGCTGGCGGTTTCGAATGGACTGCGGATTCTACTCGTGCGCGGTTATGACCGTCTCCACCATATAAAGGATGACGATCTGAAGTTGCTGGCGGTTCGCTGGTCGAAGGGGACCGACGCGCTCGATGCTGCACTCTGCTCACTCGGCGTGTTTTCTCGGACACCGAAGCGAGGGTCTGCCCGCCACGGCAGAAGACAGCGGATGACGGCGTCGGAACTGGTCGAGAACGCCGGCGTGCCGGATCGTTTCCGGCAGATCATGATTCTGTATCTGGAAACGTATGAAGCGCGCGTCAGCGATGTCTATCGGACGATGCGACATAAAGTCATTGCCCTCGCACATTTTTGGCGATTCATCCGGGATCGGCACCCCGACGTTAAGCGGTGCTCCCAGATTCTGCCGCGTCATGTCCGCGACTACATCCCGCATGCGATCAGGCGCGCTCGCGAGGTACAGCGGGGTCCTGGTGCCGGCGACGAAGTGCGTCCAACTGCACATAGCTGGCTGGTGGACCTGCGCGTTTTCTTCTCCGACATCTGCGCCTGGGCAACCGAACCCGACTCTCCCTTCAAGCGTTTTGCTCCGCGCACGATTCCAGCGACGCGCCACACGTTTCTCGGGTACGGTTTCGACAAGGCACGCGAACGCACCCGAGCTCGCATCACAGCGACGGTACTTGATCTCGAACGAGAGATGCCGAAGATTCGCGCCTTCGCTCTTCAGCAGTGGAAAGCTGCTGTAGAAGCGCCGAAGGTCGCAACCACGCGCGGCTATCCGTGGTCCGATGAGGTGGACACGTTCTGGGATTGGGCGCTGCTGGAACTGCTCGTGCAGAGCGGCTTGCGCATCGAAGAGGCGAGCGAACTGACCACGTTCGACATTCTCAAGCGAAAGATGCCCGACAGCCGCATCTATTATCTCCTACACATCAAGCCGTCGAAGTTTGATCGCGCTCGCGTCATCCCCATCGGCGATGGGCTCGGTCGAGTCCTGGCGGAGATCATCCGATACGTAAAACGCTTCTACAACAGCGAGTCGGTTCCGGTTTGCGATCATTGGGACCTGCAAGAGAAGCGTCCTCGCCCTCCAGCGCCATACTTGATCCAGGGTATTCGCCATCCCAGCACCGCTGGTATTCAGACTATTCGCAGTCGCATCCGCGAGATCTCGATCGACGCTGGAGCTCGCCGCGCAAACGGCTCTCCTCTCGTGCTGCTGCCACACGATTGCCGGCGCGTCTTTGCATCCGAACATTTGAACAACAACACGCCTGTGCACATCATTCAAGCGCTGCTCGGTCACGCCTCTCCCGACACCGTGATGATCTACGCCAAGCTCTACCCCAGTCAGCTCATCGAGGAGTATCGCAAGACCGTGCGCAGTCTCTATAACGCCTACTACGGCGAAGACGGACTGAAAAACCCGACGGCGGAAGAATGGGCCGCCTTCGCGGCGAGCTGCAACCTGCGCGATATGGGCACGCACCTTTGCGCTTTGCCCACCGGAGAGCATTGCCCAAAGGGATTGATCTGCCTTGGCTGTGCCCATGCGCAGCCGAAGAAAAGTGCCGTGCCGATCTTTCGGCGAATGCTGGCCAGCCACGAGCGCAGCCTCGTGGCTGCGCGAGGTCACAGCGAACCGGCCGGACAGATCGCGGCCCGCGAGATGGAGATTGTCAGGATCAAGGGAGCATTGCAGAGAGCAGAGGAACTAAGCGATGATGTGGCTGCGGCTATCGAGGAATCTGTGTGAGTGGCGGTGGCTCATTGTAGACCGGGCAACGGTGGCACTGTTCGTTGCGGCAGCGGCTCTCTGCGGCATGTGTCTCCCAACTCCGCCCCAGCATCCGACTGGTGCGCTCACAATCTTCGATTCCGATCCCAACCACATCTGGAATCGGACTTACACCTGTCTCTTTGTCCGGCAGAGCACCGACGGTAAGGAATACGGCGCGGACGCGCTTGATCCATTGCTATGGAACAATACCCGACACCTATTGACGGGAAACTCGCATCGCCGAGCGCTCGCTTGCCTCGACGAGTTTCTTCGCAGTCACGGCGAGCGCGCGGTGGAAGATCCGTTGAAACGTGCGATCCTGCAACGCGATCTGTGGGCAGTCTTTGACTGGACGGCAAGCAATGACGATCTGCCCGAGCAGCGTCGCGAGTTAGAAAGCCGGTTAGCCGTAGCGATTCATCGCCTGGCGCTTACACCGGAACAGATCCGTGCGTTGCCTGACACCTACGACGCTGCTGTCGCCACACACCGGTTCGCATCCGCCTACGATCCTCGCAATCCGGGAGAACCGTTTCTGCCAACCGATTTGTTCCGTCCCGACGGGCCGTGGGTCTGTCTCAGTGCGCATTCTGGAGAGCCAACTGCGCTCCAGCACTTTTACTTTTCTGGTCGCTCCCGTTTTCTAGTCTTCATGAGACTGCCTGGTGGGCGTGACGCCACACTCGCATACATCGAAAGGCTGCGCTCTTCTGGTCAACCCCCGCTGCTCGGCGATTTCCTGAATCTGGCTTTGCCGCAGTTTCCTGTTGGAACTCATGTGGCATTGGTGCGGCAGTTGATAGTAGTCGACAGCACAGGCAAGATGGTTCCCACGAAGTTAACTGAGAGTGTGCAGCTGCGTGTCTACCATGCGATCACTCCCGGAAAACGGTACATGAACTACATCAATGGTCCATCCAGCCACGACCAGGATCTCTTTGAGTTCAGGATGAGCCGACCTGAGCTATTTGCGGGACGTAATGGCGGTCTGGTCGCGGTCGGACCCACCGAAACCGAGTTCGCCACCTTCAACAGTCATGGAATGGACGCTTTCGACTCAGCTTCCCCTATGGACGGACAGAACGTTGTTCTGAAACGTTGCGCCGGTTGTCATTCTGATTCGGGGATTCACTCGGTCCAGAGCCGCACGCGCTGGATGACACAGCCGGCCGGCACTGGCGGGCACGCGAACGATAGCGAGGCAATCGCCTGGGAAACCGATGTGACGATCGCGCGCAAGGCACAGCAGCCCGAGTTCAAGCTGCTGCAAATGTTGTGGCAGGACATGCGCGACTGACTTGATAAACTCAGAAGCTAGCTATCGAGGGGACTCCTTAGAATGGCACAGGCGGAATCCATCGGGCGCGCAGAGGCTCAGCCGCAAATCACGAGATAATCGATCGAAAACGTAGACGGCTCGGAATCCGTACAGCGTTCGTTGACCCTCGGTTGTTGCGTCTTGACTCGGCTCGTCGGTCGATACATCCTTCGTACTTCGTCTTCCGACCATCGGGGCAAGAATGAAAATGCCTTTTTCCCCCCGTTTAACGAAGCGGCCAAGCGAGTTCCATGTCCGAAGTCCGGCAACGTTGGTAGCATCGGGCTTCTGGCGTGCGATGAGCATGATGTTGCCGAAGCTTAATGTCACCAATCGAACTATGTAAACCTATCCTTCCAAAGCTGCTCAACGCCCGCATGAACACTGCCTGGTGGCGTTGCAGTGATTGACATAGCGCGTGCACACTTCTTTGCACCGGCAACAAGCCGGAAGGAGAATGTGCATGCGGAGTCCAACAAAGAAAGGTGTGTCCACTTCAGATGTTGAGTCCCAGTACGATGCCTACCTGCTAAAGGAGCGTGGTCTATCACACTCCACTCGCAACCTTCATCACCACGTTGTCCACAGGCTTCTGTCGGCGCGCTTTCCCAGCGGGAACATTGATTGGAGCAGGATCCGCTTCAGCGATTTGGTGCAGTTTCTTACGAGCGAGTTTGCGCGATTGTGCAATCGGGCGACTCAGACAGCTTGGTTGATGATCCTTCGTAGTTTCGTGCGCCACTTGTCCCACGAAGGTCGCGTGCCCCCGGGCTGGGATGCGGCGCTGCCGTCGATTGCTACTCGGAAGCACACTTCTCTACCGCGGGGACTCTCACCGGAACAGGTGCGCGCGCTCTGGTCAGCCAGTGAAGGTCGGAGGCCCCGCAACCTTCGTGACAGGGCGCTTCTGCTGGTCCTCCTGCGTCTCGGGCTCCGTGCCGAGGAGGTCGCCAACATCGCACTTGCAGACATCGATTGGAGGAGTGGGTGCTTGAAGATCCGTAGCGGGAAAACCTACCGAGATCGCGTCCTCCCTCTTCCGCAAGATGTGGGACAGGCGATGGCGGCGTACTTGGACGTTCAGGGCAGACACCCCACGAACGTCTTTGAACCGAGGCGCCCTCCGTTCACTGAACAACGTCGGCGCACTCACGTAGGAAGCAGCATGCGATATCTGTTTGCTTCGGCTGGCATCACCGATCGTGGGTTGCACTCCCTGCGCCACACCGCGGCGACCGCGATGGTAAACGGCGGTGCGTCCTTCAAGGACGTGTCCGATGTGCTAGGACACAAGTCGATTACCACGACACTGATTTACGCCAAGCTCGACCTGAAGTCGCTGATGCAAGTGGCACTGCCGTGGCCCGGAGGTGCGCGATGACTTTCTCAGTTCTGTCTGCCCACGCGGAGGAGTTTATGGCTTTGAAACGTGCAGTGGCGAAGGCCGATCCTCATGACAACGGCCAGGATCGCAGAAGTCTCAAACACCGAGAGAAACTTCTTCGGAGCTTCATTGCATATTGGCGTGACCAACAGTGTCCGTGGCCGATCCAGTCGTCTTTGGTCTTGGATTGGGTTGCTGTCGGTTCCGCCCGCCAGCATCCATACCGTGACCAGCGTCGCTTCTATGTCGTGCGGGCTTTCCTGCGGCAGATCCGCACATTCGAGCCGGCAACAGCGATCCCCGAGAACATCTATCGCCCTCTGTACCGCCGTCGGACTCCGCATCTATATTCCGAAGATGATGTAACGCGGCTGATGAAAGCGGCTTGGCGGCTTCAAAGAGTCACACCTTTTCGCCGGGTTACGGTTTATACGCTGATCGGTCTGTTAGCGAGCAGCGGCCTGCGAATCGGCGAAGCGCTCGCTCTTGAAGTGGACGATGTACGACTCAATGCGGACACACCGCACCTCCTTATTTCCGATAGCAAGTTCGGCAACTCGCGCAACGTCGTTCTTCACCCAACGGTGGTAGGCCAGTTGCGAAAGTATCTGGCTCAGAGATCGAAAGTGCTGGCTGGTCGACAAGTAAAGGGGTTCTTTATGAACCGATACGGCAGGCACCTGAACTACAACGCACAGCGGTTGATGTTTCTCAGGCTCCTGAATCTCGCGGATATCCATGCCGTCCCTGGCGAGCGTGGTCCATCGCTCCACTCTTTCCGCCACTCATTCGCGGTGAGGAGACTCACTCTCTGGCATCGCGAAAGAAGAGACGTGCAAGAACTTCTGCCCCACCTGGCTGTGTATCTCGGCCACGTTGGCCCGGAAAATACGTATTGGTATCTAAGCGGTACTCCCGAACTCCTTCACACGGCCAGTACTCGTTTTGAGAGCCAACACATAAGAGGAGGATCGAACCGATGACTGCTTCCACTCGTGTCGGACCTCTTCTTCAGATCTTTTTCACTGACCACTTGGTTGCGCAGCGGCGTCTCAGTCTACAGACGGTTGCGAGTTATCGCGATACATTCCGATTGCTGTTGCGGTTCGTTCATCGCGAAAGCGGCATCGAACCTGCTGCCCTGGAGATCCCAGAACTTGATGCCGAGATCATCCTCAGATTCCTCGATGCTCTGGAAAAAGACCGCGGCAACACCGTCGTGTCTCGCAACCTGCGACTCACGGCGATACGCTCCTTCTATCGCATGGTCGCATTGCGCGATCCTGTGAGCGTCGGCATCGCAACCCGCGTGCTGGCGATCCCACTGAAGCGAGCCAATACCCGAGTGCGCGAGTATTTGACACGGGAAGAGATTGAGGCCATCTTGGCTTCCATAGACCGTGCCCACTGGTGCGGCCGGCGCGACTACGCCCTGCTGCTGACGATGTACAACTTAGGCGCTCGCGTCTCCGAGATCTCCGGCCTTCGCCAGAGCCATGTCACCTTCGGTGCCAAGAGCTACGTTCAGTTACATGGGAAGGGTCGAAAAGATCGCTCGATACCGCTGTGGCCCAGGACCGCACGGGTTCTGAGAGACTGGTTTCGGGAGTTAGGAGAACCAGAGCAGGCAATGGCGTTCCCGAGCATTCGCGGAGAGCCGCTGACACGCTTCGCTATTCATTTGTTGTTGCGAAAAGTGGTCGACCGAGCATCAGCCCGCTGCGCCACTCTTAAGAAAAAACGTGTATCGCCGCACATCGTTCGACACGGCACAGCCATGGCCTTGCTTCAGTCTGGTGTCGACATCGCCGTCATCGCGTTATGGCTGGGACACGAGAGCATAGAGACCACGAACGCGTATTTGCACGCGAATCTCGCCATGAAAGAAAGGGCGTTGGCAAAGGTCTTGCCGGTGGGCACGCCATTCCGGCGCTTCCAAGCGAACGATACTTTGCTTGCTTTCTTGGAGTCGCTATGAGCCGAGGCTGCCGGGGCGCATTTAAGATGCGCCCCCATTTTGCCTAGCCCCCGAACCTCGTTCCCGCTGCCTACGTCGCCCAGTGACGAGCCGGTTCTGACATTGTGAGTGCTATAGATTTATCGCCAACCATCGAGAGCGCATTGTCAGGCGCGCTTGACGGCGGCAGGTCTGCGTGGGACCTTTATGCGTATGAAATCGCGACTCTTTGCCCACATTCTGCTCGCCTGTTTGTACAGCACTTCCGTCGCCGCTCTTCAATCGCCGAGCGCATCGAGCAGCGCGCAGACGTCCGTTGCGCTGCCACAGATCCCGTCGCCAACAGGCCCTTACGGCATCGGCAGGATTGGCTATCACTGGACGGACGCATCGCGTCCCGACGACTACAATTCCGAGGTTCGTCGCGAACTGATGGTCTACCTTTGGTATCCGACGGCGAAGTCCGCCGGTACAAAAGGACAGTACTTCCCAGGCGCGGCTCAGATGGACGCGCTTCCCGAGATCCATAAGATCATGAGCCGCGAGTTCGGCAACTCCTGGGCACAGATTGTTTCGGGAGAGATTTCCTCGCATGCGATTGAACACGCGCCGATCGCCAAGAGCGGCGTGCCATTCCCGGTTATCACCTTCTCTCACGGCCTCGGCAGCACCGGGTTCCAATACACGGTGCTGATCGAAGATCTGGTGAGTCATGGATACGTCGTCGCCAGCATTGAACACACGTACACGGCTAAGGCGATCTGGTTCCCGGACGGCAGAGTTGTCACGCAACACAACGATTCGCCGCCTGCCCAACTTTCCCAATCCGAGCGCCAGAAGTGGATGGCGAAACAAGACTCGATCGGCATTAGCGAAGGGGCCGCCGACGTTCGATTCGTGATCGATCGCATAGAGGAGCTCAACCGCGACAAGCAGCACTCCGCGCTGGCTGGCGCAATCGACCTGAAGCGGCTCGCGGCCATGGGACACTCGGCAGGAGCGGAATTCGCCGCGCGTGCCTGCCAGCAGGACTCGCGCATCCACGCTTGCGTCGACCTCGACGGCGCCATGGTGCCTGTCGCCGCTCTCCCGCTCTATGAGGACGATCGAATGATGAGCCAGCCGCTCCTGTTTCTGGAGGCCTACCACCCCGACGATAGGATGGGTGCCACGCCCGACGAAATCGCGAAATACAAAAGAGTCAGGGAACAGCAGCTTCAGGAATTACCCCTGGGCTCCTACGCCGTGGTGCTGCACTCTCCGGAGATCGCCCACCCGAGCTTCAGCGATGTGCCGCTTCTCTTCCACGGTCGCGACGGGTTTCCCGAGACTCCTGTTGTGCTGCACAATCTGGACCTGATCACGCGATTCATCCGTGACTTTCTCAGCAAGGCACTTCGCGGGGAAACAGTTTCGCTGTTCGACGGGCGTACCTCTCCTCTTCCCGAAGCTATCGTCACGGCATATGGCCACTGATTCCGTTTGGTTGTTTGATCAAGCATTAGAACTCATCTTCAACTGTCGAACTCATCCTCAACTGTCGAAACCAAGGCGATAGCGCTCACGACCTGGAGTGGCTGGGTTCGGTTTTGGGCGGATCGCGGGCAATCCGGAGGTAGTCCGCTTCAGTTGAAAGCCGGTTTTGCGGTTTTACGAACGGCAGACTTGCGATGCTGGCGAGATCGGAGATCAGGGTCTGCGCAGCCTGAAACGGCAACCGCACTATGTCAAGTGCCGCGGTCTCTTCCATGGCTACACCGCGTACCCCTGAAGTTCAATCTACATAGTCCGGCTGGTGACATTAAGCTTCCTATGTTGCCGACAACATAGAAAGCTGTAATTGCGAAATTTGGCCATGGCCGCGAGATACTGCATGAGCACTGCACTGTGCCCGGACTCCAGGGCTGCCACGAGGAAATCCACGGCCTCTTTGGTTCGTTGGTTGACTTCTTCTAATTTCATTGTTTTTCCCTTCTGCCGGTGCCGGCTTGTTTTTTTCTTCACTGAAGCGGCAGCGGGAAAAAACAAGCCGGCACTGGCGAAAGGGACCGAACGGAGGGTAATGGAGGGTGGCAGGGCGTGAGTGAAAGCGCGGAGAGTGCCAAATGGCGGTTGGGGTAAGTTTGGCGCGAAACCGGCGCAGTCTGAAACGACCGTCCGAGCCGCGGCCAAGCGGCGTTCCACCCGGAGAGAACGGAGTGGAAAGAAGACGTGAAGCGACCGCTTAGGTTTTACTGGTCAATCCAATCATGCGCACCCGCGGAATCCGCTGGCTCCGTGATCATTGCGTTTTTTTCGTTAACGGAGCCGGAGCACCTTCTGTGGATTCGAATCTTGTGAAGACAGACTTGTGTTCAGAGCGTAGCTGGTGCTCCGCCCGCCTTCCGGGTTCCGGACGAGAATGCCGCGCTCGACGAGGGCCAAGATATCGCGAAGGGCGGTGTCCTGTGAGCACTTGGCGAGGGCAGCATATTTCGTCGTCGTGAGCTTGCCTTCGAAGACGTCGAGCAGCCGGTTCAGCACGGCGCGTTGACGCTCATTGATCGGAAAATCGGCAATGCGTTCCCAGAAACGTGCCTTCGCAAGGACAGTGCCGAGCGTCGTCTGTGCGCATTCAATAGCGCGCCCCAGACAACCAAGGAACCATTCCATCCACGGCGTAATATCCAACGTACCCTTTTGCGTCTGTTCAAGAATGTGGTAGTAAGCAGCGCGCTCCTGCCGGATTTGCGCCGACATGCTGTAAAAGCGCTGCGGAGAGTTTTCCGAACGGGCTAAGGCCATATCCGCAATCGACCGCGCAATGCGGCCGTTGCCGTCATCGAACGGATGGATCGTGACGAACCACAAATGGGCCTGTCCTGCTTTCAAGACCTGATCGATGCCGGCGGTGGCGTTGAACCAGTCGAGAAACGTCCGCATGTCGGCATCGAGACGTTTCGCCTGCGGCGCCTGAAAATGGACCTTTTCTTTTCCGATGGGACCAGAGACGACTTCCATCGGAGCGGTGCGGACGTTGCGGTCTGCGGGCTTGAGGGCTCCGATATCCATGCCTAGCCGCCGGGCGATCGAGGACCGGACCTGCGCGGGGTCGAGTTTCTCGCCCTCTATTTCACCGCTGTTGAGGACATCTTCTGTGAGCGTCTGAAGGACGGCCGGCCGAAACGATCGTCCGAGCCGCGGTCCCTCAACAGTCCACGGAGAATTCCCTTTCAATAGAGACAGTTTGTTTCTAAATAATAGCATAAATGATGTCTACTGGTTTCATATGATGTAGATATTTCCTTATTATAGCCATTATGCTATATTTTGGTCATGAACTT
>Ga0209624_10003675_pt1 | contig 10776 bp, 7 predicted proteins | sample JacPinW_OM2H0_O1_FD_188565 | JGI IMG/M metagenome (GOLD analysis project Ga0209624, IMG submission 188565) | Forest soil microbial communities from Algoma, Ontario, Canada - Jack Pine, Ontario site 1_JW_OM2H0_O1 (SPAdes) (version 2) | ecosystem: Environmental > Terrestrial > Soil > Boreal... | reverse complement strand
TGTCGTCGCTTGTTACTCACTAGGGCAGAGAAAGACCATAGGCTTCAACAGCAGTTCCGCCGAGAATCCTCTCTTTTTCGGTCACCGACAGTTGCGCTATTGCGCTCTGGATTGTGGCCATCCAACGTCCGTACGAGGATGCCAAAGTCATGACTGGCCAATCGGAGCCAAACATGAGCCTGTTCGGCGTGAACGCCTCCACAACCGTTTCGATATAAGGAGACACATCTTCTTCCGACCAAGCATGCCAGTCTGCCTCGGTTACCATTCCGGAGACCTTACAGTAAACATTCGATCTCCGAGCCAGTTTCCCGATATTTTCCCTCCATGGTGAGAAAACGCGATCACGAATGCGCGGTTTGGCGACGTGGTCGAGGATGAAGACCTGATCCGGATGTCGATCTACGAATTGAATCGTCTGGGGAAGATGCTTCTCAAAGACCAGGATGTCGTATCTGAGATCGAACTGCTTCAATGCGGCTACGCCGCGATTGAAGTCGTCGCGCAACACGAACTGATCGTTCGATTCGTCATGAATCGGATGACGTATCGCTTTCATTTTGGGGAGAGAGGCGATACGTTCGAGTTCCGCCACAACAGCAGGGCTTGTGAGAGGCGCCCAACCCACGACTCCGCGGATCAGATCGTCTGATGCCGCGACCAGGCTGAGCCACCCAGTCTCTTCGATGGTTCTCTCAGTCTCGACAACGATCGTGCCGGTAACGCCCACCTCGGCCGTAACCGCGCGCAGGTCTTCAATCAGGAAGTCTCGTCGCAGACCCTCCATACCATCCGCCATCCAAGCCGGCCCCGGAGGAAGATAGCGCCACAAGTGATGGTGTGCGTCAATGCGTGCCTTACTCATATCAACAGAACATCCGACACAGCTACAGAAGGATCTGCTCCGCGGAGTTCGCGAAATCGGCCAGCAGATGCCTGATCAACTACGATTGACAAAGCACTTTCAGATCCGCGGAAGCACCAGGCTCCTGAGGTGTGTGGTAGACACCATCCTTCACCTGCGCGGGATGGATGAAGTGACTCCGAAGATGAGGGATGTGCTCAAGGAACTCTACTTTGAGCCCGAGGCCGATATGGTTGAAGAGAACGAGGTGCTGATGCAGCTGTCCCATGTCGCCAACGTGCGGCACCACGGGAAGATCGAAGAGTTTCGCGAGGAAACTGATAGTAAGGAACTCGCTGACCCCTCCCACTCTTGTGCAATCGACCTGAACGAAGGACAACGCTTCGGCCCGCATAAAGTTCTTGAACATGACACGGTTTGCGATATGCTCGCCGGCAGCGATCTTTATTGGGCTTAGTGCACGTGACAGTTCAACGTGAGCCTGGATGTCATCAGGATGGGTCGGCTCTTCGATCCAGTGAGGGCGGAACTTTGCCAATTCGCTGCATATGCGTAGAGCATCGGGAAGATGCCAGTGCTGGTTGGCATCGAACATCAGCGTGCTCTCTTCTCCGACCAGGCTGCGCAGCATCGCTGCGCGCCGCAGATCTCGGCTCTCTTCTCGCGAACCGACCTTCAACTTGAACGCGGAAAATCCCTGACTCAGAGCCTTCTTCGTCAGTTCGGTGACTCTTTCATCGTCATAGTCCATCCAGCCAACCGATGTGTCGTAGCCTGGATAGCCACTCTTCAGGATGGCTTCCCGCTGTGCGCGGCTGGGAAGCTGCTCATGCAACATCGAGAGAGCTTTCTCTTTGCTGAGTATCTCTTCGAGGTAGCTCAGGTCCAAAACCCGGACGAGTTCCTCCGGCGTGAGATCAAGCAATAACTCCCAGAGCGGTACGCCTCGGCTCTTTGCCCAAAGATCAAAGCAAGCGTTGGTAATGGACGCCAATGCCAATTGCACAACGCCCTTGTGCGGACCGAGCCAGCGTAATGCAGCGTGATCCGCGATCTTTCGGGATATGTTCCCAAAGTCTGCCATGACGGCTTCAATGCACATGCCCTCAAGGGGCTTCGCCAGCATCTCGATTGCTTTGCACACGAGCGTATTGCCGTCGCCGAGCGTTAGGACGAAACCTGATCCGCGCTGCCGGTTCTGCGTCGACAATAGAGTCATGGCCAGGCAGTATTCCGAGGTTGCATGAATCGAGTCTGTACCCGCACCCGGAGGCAACGCAAACCGGGCATCATACGTAGAGATGGATTGAATTGTGCAATCAGGCATGTCCCATTCCAGTTAACGTCTGTAACCAAGCTCAGCGCCGCCACTCACCGGCAAAATGCATCCGGTGATAAATCGGGCCTTGTATGAAAGTAGAAAACTAGCTGCATCCGCGATTACGTCACCCCGCGGGCAATACCCGAGAAGGTGAATGTCATCGAGATACTGTCGTATGCCGCCAGGATTGGTCTGATCGGCAGCCCACTGCTCAAGCATGGGTGTCCATACGCCTGCAGGGCAGACCGCGTTCACCCTGATGTGATACTTTGCGTAGTCGGCCGCCATGGCCTTGGTGAGCGAGATCATCCCGCCCTTAGCCGCAACATAGGCAGCGTGGTCCTGTTGTCCGTGGAGTCCGACCATGCTCGCCGTATTCAGAATCGCTCCTTTGCTTTCGACCAGAGCCGAAAAAGCAAACTTCGTCGTCCAGTAAACGGATTTGAGATTTGTACGCTGAAGATCGTCCCACTGTTCTTCTGTAGTTTCGTGGAGCGCGCACGATGGTCCTACAATTCCGGCATTGTTGTGCACCGCATCGAGGCGCCCGAACTCCTTCAACACGGCGGTGATCGCAGCTTGGATCTCCGCGCCATTAGAAACATCGGAGTGATACGCGGTACTGCGATTGCCTAGCTGTTTAGCCGCGCCTTTCGCTTCTTCAAAGTTCCGATCAAGAATCGCCACGGTCGCCCCTTCACGCGCATAGGCTATCGCACACTCGCGGCCTATCCCACTCGCCCCGCCGGTCAGGAGAATTACCTTGCCTTCAAGATCTTTTTCCATGTGCAACCCAGTTGTCGTACGCGGTTTTGGCAAATCGAGCCATTGCCTTTTTCACGTATTGCTCTGCCATCTCCCCGTCGCCCTCGCGCAGGAGATCGACAATCCGTTGATGTGACTCGAGGTCTTTGTCCCATACTGATGTACTCCGTCCTCCGGAAATCATCCGCAATCGGACAAAGGCGAAAAACGGCGTCAGCATACGCTGGGCGTAGTCGAGAAGGTGCTTGTTCTCTGACAGACGGCAGAGTTCCAGATGAAACTTCAAATCCCAATCAAGCATGTTTGGAGCGCTCTTTGCCTTGGCGGCCCGCCGCATCCCGTCCACGATGGATTGCAGATTTGAGAAATCCGGTTGCGCCTGCGCCGCGAGATTTGCTGCGAGCCCTTCAACAGCACTGCGCATTTGATAGAGTTGGACCACATCTTTTTCGGCCAGATTGATTACGCGAGCGCTTCGGCCGCCTTCCTTTGTGACGAAGCCGTCACGCTCAAGCAGATTGATCGCCTCGCGGATCGTTCCTTGCGCCACACCGAAGTGTTGTGACCACTTGCCTTCGATAATCCGTGTGCCGGGCGGCAGAGTTCCGTTCATGATCTCTGCTAACAGCTTTTCAGCCAGAGTCTTTTTGACGAGGCCATTGGTCGAGAGCGAAGAGGGAGTCGGCATTATATTAAGTGCTTAAATTTTGCATGCGCGATCCTATCGGGCCGCAGGCCCGGTTGTCAACAAACAATCGAAGCACTTGCACAAACTTGCCCTTTGAGAAGCCGAGGGATAGCATGTTTCCGTTTTTGAGGAGTTCGCAATGCAACGATTTGGCACAGTGATCCACGTCAAGGCCGGGTGCGCCGAGGAATACAAGAGATACCACGCCGCTGTTTGGCCCGAGGTACTGAGCAAGATCTCGGAGTGCAACATTCGCAACTACTCAGTCTTCATCAAAGAGAATGTCCTGTTTGGATATTTCGAGTATCACGGAACAGACATCAAGAAGGACTGGGCAAGGATGGCTTCAGACCCAAAAACCCAGGAATGGTGGGCGATCGTGGGTCCTTTGCAGGATCCTCTCTCAACGAGAAAAGAGGGGGAGTGGTGGGCGGAAATGGAAGAAGTATTTCATCTCGACTGAAACGCTGATTCCACACCAACTCTGACCTGCGTCGACACCCGGTCACCTAACCTGCTCGGGGCATCGCCACGCGCCGAGCGGGACAAGTCCGCCCGTCTGCCCTCCTAAAAGCCTCATTCCTGCAATCCTCGACCGGACAATTCGAAGTGACTTTTAAAACTGCATGATGGCACGTACGCCGGCCTATGAAGCACTTAAAGAAAACGCCTAGCCGGTGGTTCCTGTATTGATAAACCATTGATTAAAAGCAGTTAAAAGAAAATACTTGACAAGTAAAAAATATCTGATCTAGTGTGCTCATCACGATTTAAGTGCTTCTATTTGGCGTAGGCCGATTGAATTTAGCAGGACAATCTGCAGGATGTGGCCTCATGGCGTAGCGCCATCTGGAAGAAGCGCGCAGGAAGGTGTGCGGCCTGTCTAAATTTTCGGTCTCGATTCGTTTGGGAGGTCATTTGCATGTCGAAGCGGTTCATCACTTTCGCGCTCCAGGTCGGAATCGTTGCGTTGGCACTGGCAGGTTGGACTCATGCCCAAACAACATCCGGACTCATCACTGGCGCCATCACGGATTCAAGCGGCGCAGCGATACCAGACGCACAGGTAGTCCTCGCGAATCAGGCTACCGGAGTGCAGCGAACAGCCGCCACCGACAGTGGCGGCCATTACTCTGCGCCGGATTTGCAGCCAGGCGTCTATGATGTCTCGGTCAGAAAAGTAGGATTCGCAACCGAGAAGTTGGCGAACGTTCACCTGGAAGTCAACCAAAGCGAAGCATTGAACTTCAAGATGTCTATTTCGACCTCCACGCAGACCGTGGAAGTCAACGCGGACGTGACACAAATCAACACGACCTCCGCGACACGCGGCGAAGTAGTAGGCCACACGGCAATCGTGGAGTTGCCGCTGAACGGACGGCAATTCAACCAGCTCACTCTTCTCACGCCCGGAGCTGTGCCTTTAATTCAGGGAGGACAGCAGGGGGCGTTCACCGTGAAGCTTGGAGCTGGGTCGGTCAGCCCTTCGGTCGACGGACAGCGTCCGCAGCAGAACAACTACACGATGGATGGTGTGCTAAACAACGCGCTGTTCACGAACACCTTCGCCATCAGCCCGCCGCCGGACGCGATTCAGGAGTTCAACGTCCAGTCCCATATTACGGACGCCCAGTTTGCAATCAGCTCGGGGGCAAACATCAATCTCGTGACCCGTTCCGGAACCAATGAATTTCATGGCGGAGTGTACGAGTTCATTCGCAACAACGTGCTGGACGCCCGAACATATCCAGCCACAACTGATAACCCCTATAAACAGAATCAATATGGCCTTTACGTTGGGGGGCCGATCATCCAGAATCACACCTTTTTCTCAGGATACTGGGAAGGATTCCGGTCGGAGCAAACGCAGTCCTACCTTTCGGCGACCCTGACCGACGCCATGCGGGGAGGAGATTATTCGGCCGTGTTGGGAACGACACCAATCGGAATTGATGATCTTGGTCGCCCCGAATATGCAAATGAGATTTACGACCCGTACTCCACTATCACCGATCCGAAGGATTCTTCGAAGATCATCCGGAATCCGTACCCGAACAACACCATTCCCAAGGGGCAACTCAATTCAGCTGCACTCGCGATACTCAACAAGTACTACCCATCCCCGAATCTGAACGTCGCGCCTGACGTACTGCCAAACTACGCATTTAATGGGAATACGTCGACTAAGGCGGATCAGGTGGGCATTCGAATCGATCATGAGTTTAACCAGAACAATACGGTGTTCTTCCGTTTCAATCGCTCCAACAACAACGTTACGAGCCCGGAAGGATTCCCTGGGTATGAGGGAGAGAAATCCAACTACTCGCGTGCCTTTGCCGGCGGATATACCCACGTCTTCAGTCCAAACACGATTCTCAATCTCCGCTATGGATATACCGAGACTTCGTTTAGCGTCTTTGACCAGCCTGCGGGGACGGACTTCCTTAGCGCCCTGAACTTCACTGATACGGCCCCGGTTAAGAATGATCTGCCGCTAGGCCCGGGCGTTGGTATCGCCAATGGGTACACCAACGTTAGCCAGTTTGCTGCTCCGGTCGGACCCCAAAAAAATAGTGACTATCACGCAGATCTCTCAAAAATTGTTGGAAACCACACCATTGGTGTCGGCGGCATGTACTACCGGATTCATAGTTTCGATGACGGCTGGCAGTACACAATGAACTTTACCCAAAACGGAACCTCCGTCGATGGATCACAAAGTACAGGTTACGGTCCGGCCAGCCTGCTCGTGGGTACTCCAGACAGCTACACCCCATGGGTCGGTGATACCTCCGAAGACCAAAAAATAAACTGGTACGGATTCTATGCCCAGGATCAATGGCGCGTTCGCAAAGATCTGGTGCTCTCCTATGGTCTTCGCTACGACTACATTTCTCCGCCGACGTTTGCCAAGATCAATTCCGGCTTAAACGTCCTTACCGGCCAATTCCTTGTCACAGGTCCCGTCCCGCCACTCTTTCCAAAGGCTGTCGGACCCAGCAGCTATTACCACGCCCAGACGAACGGCTGGCAACCCCGCTTCGGTTTCGTCTACCAGCCCGGGAACCGCACTGCTATTCAGGGCGCGTTCGTGATCATCGACGATCACAACAACACCTTGATCGAAGAGCAATCGGACATCCGGCTCTCCTGGCCGACCGGCATCTTCACCACGATTAGTAATCAGGATCTCGGCTATCCATCAGTATTCATCAATACGCTTCCTCCGGCATCAACGTTCCTCAATCCGAACAAGCCACTCGCAAGCTTCGGTGGAAGCCCGAACCCTTCCATCCCTTACTCAATGGAATGGAATCTTGGCGTGGAGCAGCAATTGACGCGAACTCTGGTCCTAGGCGCGCACTATGTCGCTTCGGGAAGCAGGCACGAATTCCTGCAGCCTCTCGCCAACTCGGCAACCATCCCGGGACCCGGACCGATCTCGAATCGTCAACCGTTTCCGCAATACGGTGGCCCGATTCCGTGGGACTACAACGAAGGCACCGGTAACTACAACGGGCTTCAGGTGAAGCTGAAGCAAGAGCTCGCGGGTGGCCTCTATTACCTCTTCTCTTACAGCTATGGTAAGTCGATGGATCTGGCATCAGATCCACAAGCCGATACCATCACTAACTTCTACAATCTCGCTCAAGACTATGGCCCGTCTGACTACAACAGGAAGCACATGGTCTCATTCGCAGCTTCTTATGCGCTCCCGGTAGGCAATGGAAAGGCTCTCCTGACAAACGCAAATTCAGTGGTCAACGATGTTCTCGGTGGATGGAATATTGGCGGCATCTTCACTGCTGACAGCGGTTTGCCATTCAGTGCAATGGCCGGCGGTGATGTCGCTAATACCGGAGGAGGACCACAAAGGGCGGAGCGAATTTCAAACGAAACAGGAAAAGCTCCTAAAACGAGACAGCAATGGCTCAATATCAATGAATTCTCGACCCCTGCGCCATACACGTTTGGCAACGAGCGGAGAAATGACCTCATCGGTCCTGCATATCTAAACGTGGACTTTAACGCCCGCAAGGACTTCAAGATTGAACGGCTAACGACACAATTCAAAGCCGAATTCTTCAATCTATTCAATCGGACTCAGCTCGGACTCCCCAATAACAATGTCCAGTCCTCCTCGTTCGGGAGCATTACCTCTAGCAGTGCTCCTTCTCGTGAAATCCAGTTCGGCCTGAAGGTGTTGTTCTAAATGATTGCGACCGGGGCACCTCTTGGTGCGTCGGTCTGCTTCTATCGAAACCATGTTGCTGTATGCCTGAAACGGACCGGGACAGCTGGAGATGGCAGTTTTCTGATGGCCGGTGTACAGCCGATAAAACGTTACACATCGCAAGCTCGCGGGGTGAGGGGCCCGAGATCGCTTGTGACCGGTGGACTGCTTCTCTTTGCAGTCTGCGTTAACGCCGCGGCTCAAAGACAGAAGCCCTGTCTTCCCGACAAGACATTCAGCAGAGTGGGAGTCCTCCTCGAACAGCAGGATTATCAAACCGCGAAGGCTCTCCTTCACGAACTCGACCGCTGTTCGCATCTCTCGCCGATTCAACGATTCAATGTTGCATGGCTGTATGGCAAAGCGCACGATTCCGCGGACGCCCTCAGAATCTTCAAGTCGGTCCAACCGGAAGTGCCGGATCGCCTGACACACGCGTATGCCGTTGCCTTGGCTGAATTTGAGTTGGCGCAGTATCAGGCTTCGGTCGATACTCTCATCGCACTCCGCTCGAAAGGGATATTCGACGCAAAGTGCGCAGACCTGCTCGGCGTCTCCTATTCGAAGCTCGACAAGTTCCAGGATGCGTACGACGTAATGGTCGAGAACATTCGGCAAAATCCATCGAATCCCTATGCGTATTTCAATCTCATCGCTCTATTTGTAGATACATCGGAAATGGACAAAGCGGGCCAGGTGGCGAATAAGGCGGTCGCCGCATTGCCTCAGAATGCGGACGCCCTTTCGATGCGGGGTTCGATCGAGCTGTTCCGAAACCAAACAGATGACGCATATCGGGACTTCAGCGCCGCGGCACAGCTCTCTCCACAAGCTCCTGATCCCCCATTTTTTATGGCGCTGGTCAACTACCGGCAGTCGAAGTTTGATGAGGCTGTGAGGGTATTGAGAGATGCCATTGCTTCTGGAGTAGCGGATTCCGACCTCCACTACATGTTGGCAGAGTGCCTGCTTCGGAGCGGTTCAAGGAATTTAGCAGCTGTCCTGGCGGAACTTAACCTGGCAATTCAGCTTAACCCCAATTCTGTTCCGGCGCGTTCGCTTCGGGGGGCAACATTGCTTGAGGTAGGGCGCCCACAGGATTCCGTCGCCGACTTGAAGTTGGCACGTGAGCTCGATCCCAATCCTCAGCGAGATACACGCAACACGACGTACTTGCTGGCACGGGCTTATGCTGCCATCGGTCGGCGAGACGAGGCCAAAGCACTCTTCGCACAGGTAGGTCATCAATACAGCTCCGACAGAACCGATACGCTCAACCAACTCAGCGAACAAAAAATGCGCGCCGCCCTACATCCGTAGTCAAATCCATTGGCAAAGCACTTGGCGATCAAGGTTTGGTAGCTGGTAACGCGAGTGTCTCACCACGCAGGAGAAAGATTTCGATGATTCGAATGCTATCGCGTAGAACGTTTATTCAAACTGCCACTGGCATGATCGTTGCCAATTGGGGAGGCCTGCAAATTCTCGCTGGACCGGCCGCGCTGGCTCAATCTTCCGAGGTACCCCGCCCCACGCCTGTGCCGCAGGAGTTCATCTACGGAACGGAATTCTTCCGGCCGCCGAATCCTCCACGTGCTCTACGGCATGAGATGTTGAAGGCCATCGCCAGCGAGTACAAGTTCAACGTCATTCGCATCTATTGCTCGTGGGTGTATCTGAATCCCGAGCCGGATAAATTCGACTTCACGGAGATTGAAGAGGTGCTCAATGATTGCGACCAGCTCGGCCTGAAAGTCTTGATGGGCGCGGTCATCGAGGAGGCTCCCTACTGGCTGGAAGCCGCGCATCCGGAGTCACGGTTCGTCGATGCATTGGGAGCCCCGCAGCGCCTGCAGACTGCCTCCATCAATATGAGCGGCGGCTGGCCGAGCTTGTGCATGGACTGGACTCCCGTTCGCGATGCAGCGGAGTCATTTCTTCGGGAACTGGCGAAGGTCGTTTCGAAACACTCTTCGATGTACGCGTACGACGTATGGAACGAACCGCATCTTGAGCCTTCGGGCGGACGCGAGTTCAACGCATCGACCGACCAGAAGCTGTACTGTTATTGCGAAGAAACCATAGCGTCCTTTCAAAGCTGGCTTAAGCAGCGGTACGGCACTCTTGAGAGACTCAGTGAAGCGTGGGTTAGGCGCTATCCCAGCTGGGACGTAATCGATCCGCCACGTGGGCCCGGCTCCTACGTCGATTGGGTCGACTGGCGGCGCTTCATGATCGAGCGAAGCACGGAGGAGATGCGTTTCCGTGTCAAGACGCTACGCGCTGTTGACACTCGAAGCATTCTCGAAAGCCATGTCTTTAGCCAAGCCGCGATTCTTCCCCTTGCGCTCCAGGCTATTAATCCCTGGCGCCTGGCAGAGTTGATGGAAACATGGGGGCTATCAAATTTCCCTCGATGGCAAGAGTCCCCGATTTATTTTGGGGCTGCGCAGATCGAATTAACGCGCGCGGCCGCGGCTGGAAAACCATTCTGGATCACAGAGCTACAGGGTGGACACGGAAGCAATGGCATTCGTCGCAGCATGCAGATGCGCCCGCGAGACATCCGACTGTGGAACTGGATGCTTGTTGCGATGGGCGGAAAAGGCATCGTCTACTGGTGTTACCTCACCGAGGCAACAGGAACGGAGTCGACCGGCTTCGGCCTGGTCGAGCGCGACGGATCGGCAAGTGAGCGTGTGCTCGAAGCCGCGCAGGATCATAAGCTCATCCAGGCTCAGTGGGAGATCATCAAGGACTACAAGCCAAGTCCGGTGGCCGTGCTCGTCGACATTGACAATGCTCTGTTGACTTTCGCCATGAGCGGGAAGGAAGATGCTTCGACCAAGTCCTTCGCCGGCTATTACAAAGCCCTTTGGAACAGCGACGTGATGGTAGATTTC
>Ga0209624_10003674_pt1 | contig 10776 bp, 7 predicted proteins | sample JacPinW_OM2H0_O1_FD_188565 | JGI IMG/M metagenome (GOLD analysis project Ga0209624, IMG submission 188565) | Forest soil microbial communities from Algoma, Ontario, Canada - Jack Pine, Ontario site 1_JW_OM2H0_O1 (SPAdes) (version 2) | ecosystem: Environmental > Terrestrial > Soil > Boreal... | reverse complement strand
CGAAAGGCCGCAAGGCTGAGTAGTGCGTAACTGCTTAACTGACGAGGATAGGCCCCACGGAACGGTCTGCAGGGACAGGTCCAAACACCTTCGGCGGCTGTGGTCAAAAGCTATGGTCTAGCGCCACGCCTGAAGAACCGCCGTGTACGCAGCCACGGTGACCTGGCCCTTGGTAGCTGGCGGAACAGCTTCGAATCGTATTTCAGTGCGTGATGTGATGGACGGAGCGGAAAGGTGTCGTTCCTCGGGAACCCGATGCGCCAATTCCCCAGGCAACTTGACGGACATCGCGGCCGCTCCCTCGTTGATCAGTGCCAGCAGCTTCTCGTGGTCCCGCTGGGCGTAGAAGCAGGTAATGTTCTGTGCGGTCGCCAACGTGCACGCCAGAAACTCCGCGCCTGCCAGACTGATTGCAGCAGATAGTGGGAGACGTTTCAGGAACTCCGTTTCCTCACAACCTTTCTTCTTTCCTCAGGCATCTCAGCACGGCGATGAGCGGTAACTCGTCATTGCCTGGAGGGCTGACCGCATGAGAACCATTTTGCTTGTTGTATTGATTCTGCTAGTGCTTGGGGCACTGCCCACTTGGCCGTACAGTGCAGGCTGGGGATACTATCCGAGCGGTGGTTTGGGCCTGGTAGTGCTGATCATCGTGATACTAGCTCTAACGGGCCGTTTGTGAAATGGGATCATTTGTAAAGAATCGTTGGTTGTTAGACCGCGCCACTCACAAATCGAGTGGGAGGAAGATGAAATGAAAACTATCGTTTCAGCTGTTTGCGGCGTTGCTCTATGTTGCGTTCTGGCGCTTGCTCAGAGTGCGCATAAGAAGGCCACCCCAACTGGTGCAGCGGCACCCATGAGCGATCAGCAGTTCGTGGATTTTGCCGGACAAACTGACATGATGGAGGCGAACCTGGGACAGTTGGCAAATCTCCAAGCCTCTGCGCAAAGTGTGAAGGACTACGCCCTGATGCTAGTCACTGACCACACCAGCGATTACACGCAGCTAAGCACCGTGGCCAGCAAAGCCAATCTCGTCGCCCCGAAGGGGCTCGATGCAGCACACGACAAGATGATCGCTCCGTTCAGCAAGCTGAAAGGCGCGGCCTTCGATCACCGCTATATCCAGGAAATGATTGCGGGACACACTAAGGCAATACAGGTTTACACAAAAGAAGCGGCAGATGCGCAGAGCGCCGACTTGAAGACTTATGCGGGCGAGACGCTGCCCACGCTGCAGAAGCACCTCGATGGCGCGACAGATCTCGCCAAGGCTAAGCCGTCTGCTAAGAACATGTAGCAGCCTCGAACAGTGGGAAGACACCCAAACTCGCGAGGCAAGTTCTTGCAACTAAGGGCTGGCGGCAGCAGTTGACGCCGAATTTGCTTAAAAAGGAGTATTCCATGGCAGACGATATCAACACGGGGCAGAATCAGTAATCCGGGCCGACAGGCCAACAGTCAGGCCAGTCCCGGTGAGCAACCAAGCCAAGGAAGAGAAGAAGAGAAAAGAATAGGGACAACAGCGCACAGAAGATTCCATCTTCCAGCAAGAGGGAAGGACAGAACGAAGATTCCGAGGCGCAAGAGCACGGTGGACAGCGACGAGCGTCGTAGCCCACCGGACTTTGTGACCTACAGGTCCCGGCCTGGTCAATTGAAGGCCGCGACCCTCTCTGTCTTTTGCGATGTCGAGAAATGGGATTGTGTTCGCCATGGCGCAACTCGGCAGTGAGACGAAAGTTAGAAAGTTATTTGGGTTTTGTGCTCAGAGATGTTGAAGGATCGTGGTCAGTCAATTCGAGCTTCGACTCCCTGAAAAGTCTCTGGCAAAAGCTTGAAGTACCCCGCAATGTGCATAACGAGTGGACAATCCCTATCGCGCAGCGAGTGGGCTGCTCAGGTTTGAATTAAATTGGGTGTTTTGCTTCCACGGTTCTCGGGTGATCGGCGCAAACATGAGATGAAAACTCTCTGTCGCGCCAAACCTCGAAGTTCTGCATCGCCTCATTAAGGGAATTACCAGTGACCGACCCAAAAGGGTCGAACACCCAAGCACATTCGGAGCAACCAAAAGCCCGACGAGGTGTTTCGTCGATCCACACAAGCCTGCGAGGCATCTGGTTTTTAGCGCTGGTTTGCGACACGGTCCTGTCCTCCTCAGAAGAATTCTGGGGGAGGAGACAGGGGAGGAGACAGGGGAGGAACTAAGGTCGATATTGATAATGCATTTATGTTGCCAACAGACGGAGTGCAGAATGAGTAGCTTAGGTGGAAGCGGTGGGAGTTAGACCCGTAGCGCTTGCACACGGGATGTAATTGGTTACATCGTTACTTTGGTAATACCAGTAGCTTAGCGGTGGTGTGATCAACTGGCATGCTCTCCGACGACCACCGCCGAACAACCGAGGCAGGGATGCCCCAGGAAACCTGCGATTGGTTTCCAGCCCTTCAGAGTCCCGGGGACTCTTCAGTGTGCCGGTTGGCCTTAGCGTTTTGGCATAGGAAAAGTTTAGGCCGAACTCGAATCACTCACTGGCCCGAGACCAACATGAGTCAGGAGATCCTAGAAGAAATGATCGGCACACACGCTGGAGAGCAAGTCCGGGCGCGAGTTGCCGGAGATGAAAAAGGCGGATTACATGTCGCGGTATCAAAATACGCTTCTCGACTACGTTCAGGAGCTTGCCGCGAAGATGACGGACCTGCACCATGAGCAGGATGTGCCCGCGGCATTTAAAGAACCGAAAGGCGCAGGCGGCCGCTCGTCCGGATCGTAGTAGTCGTACCCGCGCGAAGCGAGTCCCTGCGCATCGATCCGGCACTTTGCTCGCAGACGGTACCGCACTTCGAACGAATCGCGCGGCGCGATTGAATCCATTAATGCATTCATTTGCGCTTTCGGTCCTTTGCTCCACCCACGAACTCTGGCAGAGTGAATATGTCAGATTTCCAGTATGGCTTCTCCTTCGGACTCTCAGGTTCGGCACTGTTTTGTTTGGCCGGCCCTCGTCAATTCTCCGCTATCGCCCGATTCCTACTCAGGGCAGCCTTCGCTTTGCGCTCTACTAGGAGAAAGCCCTTGGTTTGAGCGTCCTTCGACAACTGCTCCAATCGCGCCCGCCCGGCGTTTACCTCACCCGATCGAAGTTCAATCTCTCCCAGGCGTAAGCGTGCCTCGAAATCATAGCCGGCGTATCCCAAACGGCTTGCCTCGGAGCGGACAGTCTCCAAAGCTCTCAGCGCTTCAATTTTTCGGCCGGAAGCGGCATCCACGCTGGCGACAGAGAACGAGGCATCGAAACTCACCGTTCGATCGGTGGCGTTCTTCGAGAAATCGAGTGCACGTCCGGCGGACACTTGAGCCTCTTTGATTTTCCCTTGCGCCAGCAAAGCGCGAGCAAGAATCGCCTCCGACGCGGAGCTGGCGTCGTTCATTTTCTCTTTGGCGAATACGTCCTTGACGCCGCCGACTAAGGTCTCAGCTTCCGTGACTTGCCCCTGCTCGAGCGCAATGTCAGCAAGTAGTATCTGGTTCCGCGCAGTGTTGATCTCATCCTTAAGTTCCTTGTGAAGGCTGTTGGCCTGCTCAAGAGTAGTCCGCGCTTCGGGGAGCTTATCTTGATCGCGAAGGACCGTCGCCAAGCTGGGCAAGATATAACCGCGCCCTCGCTTGTAACCAATTTCTTCAGCGAGCTTTAGGGCTTGCTCGTAATTTTGCTTCGCAGATTGCAGTTCACCCCTTTCCAGAAGCACATTCCCGAGGTTGGCGAGCGTGGAGAGTTCGCCGCGCTTGTCGCCGGCTTGGCGAAAGGCCTGCAAAGATTGCAGTTGCATGTCAGTAGCGCCAGCCAGATCGCCCAGCCCATCAAGAACATTGGCGATGCTGCCCAATGCACCCGCAATCCCGTCGATGTCAGCTAACTCGCGATAAAGGACCAGCGACTCCTGGTAGTATCGCCGTGCCTCTTCGAGCTTGCCCCGATCGTAGAAGACGTTGCCGATATCGTTGAGAATAGAGGCTTCGTAGCTTTTTCCTCCTATCCGGCGAGACACAACCAAAGCTTCTTCAGCCGTCTTCAAAGCCCCGGGAAAATCCCCCTTGTCGTAGAGAATCATTCCGATGCCGCGCGACGCCTTGATAGAGAGGCGCTCGTTGCCACCCGCGACTGCAAGATCACGAGCTACCAACATGTGCGTCATGGCTTTGTCCACATCGCCGAGGCGGTCCCAAGCCCAGCCTTCTTTTTCGTTTGCTTCCGCCACGAGCAGACGGCTGCCTTGAGCCTGAGCTTTTGCAATCGCGGTGGCGGCCGTTAGTTGCTGTCGCTTGAAGTCGCCGAGCGTCGCAAACGCATAGGACTCCGCCAGGTCAATCCGGGCATCGGCGTTTAGCGGGTTGGGCAAAGCCCGCATTCGCGCCACGGTCTGTAAGGCATCCTGGCCGAGGTCGGCGAGAGTTTGCGCATGTGCTAGTTGTAGTCCGTGGTCGAGGTCATCAGGGAAAAAATTGCGCAGGGTTCGGTAGATTTCAATGGCAGCCGGCAAATCGTGCACTGACTCGCGATAATGTCCTTCGATTGATAGTCGCTCCTCGCGCGACAGATTTGCCGAAAGATCAAATGCTTTCTTCGCCTCCTCCTGCGCCTTCACGTCGTATCCGAGAGAATTCCACGCTCGGGACAACGCTAAATGAGCAAGCGCGTTATTGGGATCGGCCGCAATCGCTTTTTGCAGAAAATCGCGCGCTGTCGGCGCGTCGAACGCGCGCAACCGTTCCAGACCTTGGGCATACAGCTCCGCCGCCTCACTATTGGCCGGAATTGAGGCCTGGATCTCGCGCACATCACGGGCGGAGACTGTCCCCAGTCCTAGTTGACGCCGCAAACCTTCGCCACCGCGCGAAGCCAGATCGGCAAGATCTGCCTCGGTCCCATTCTGCGAAATGACGCCGACAATCTCGCCCGTTCCTGCGTCTTGCAATTGCAGGTCGATGCGGACTTTCCCCCCCGAATCTTTGCCTATCGCCAGATAGGAGCCGACCACCACCACATCCGTTCCCAGATTCTTGCGGATTCTGCTCAGCACTTCCGGGCTGTAGCTATCGTTTGGGTGCAATCCCAGATCCAGCTGCATGCGCGCGACTCTTTCGCCGGGGATGATCCGCAACTGCTGTCCAGCGGCCAATTCCGTACTCAGCATTTCAGATAAAGCGGTCGATAACCAAGCTTCATCGGACTTGCCGGACAGATTGTTAAAGCCCAGTACGGCCACCGAGCGGCGGGCTTTCATTTCGCCTGAAGATGTTTGCTGGGTTTGGCTGCGCCGCAACCACCCCCGGCCGCCGATCATATAAAAAATAAGGCCGGCCAGAAGAAGCGAGATGGCAATTCCCGCCGCCAGCCTGACACGTCTTACGGGTGGCCGGATCGCCGCGGGCGCGAGCGCCACCCGCAAACTCTCAAGATCGGTCCGCATCTCACCTGCAGTTTGGTATCTACGCTCCCGGTCTTTTTCCAGCGCCTTCTCGACAATCTTTTCCAGGGCCGCCGGAAGACTCGCGTTTAGTTGCCGTATTGGGACCGTGGACTGATTCAAAACAGCTTTCCGGATCACTGGCGCTGTGGTTCCCGCAAATGCACGCTCTCCGGTTGTCATCTCGTAGAGCACCAGCCCGAAGGAGAATAAATCCGTCCGCGCGTCCAGTTTCTCGCCCCGAATCTGCTCAGGCGACAGATAGGATGGCGTTCCCATCGCTGCGCCGGTACGAGTGAGGGTGGGATTCGGAAACGCGACACTCTCTGTAACAGTGTCAGCAGGCTCGGCGAAACTCTCTTGTGTTTCCAAGAACTTTGCCACACCAAAGTCGAGAATCTTGACTTCGCCACGGTTCGTAATAAAGATGTTTGCCGGTTTTACATCCCGATGAATGATGCCATGGTGATGCGCCACTTCCAAACCGTCTGCAATCTGAATGGCTAGTTCGAGCAACTGCGGCAGGCGTTGCGGACTGCTTTGACTTGCTGTGGTCTCGATCCATTCCCGCACTGTCTGCCCCTCAAGCAACTGCATCACGATGAAAGGCTGCCCCTCATGCTCTCCCAGTTCATGGATGGAACAGATGTTGCGATGATCCAACGCTGAGGCTGCTCGCGCCTCCCGTTCAAATCGTTCAAAAGCCTTGGCATCGCCGGCCATCTCGGCCGGTAAGAACTTGATCGCGACGCGGCGGCCCAGTTTCAGATCTTCCGCCTTGTACACGACCCCCATGCCCCCGCCACCGAGCACCTGCAGAATCCGATAGTGCGAGAACTTCTTGCCCACCCGGTTCTCGCTTATGGAAGTCTGCTTCTCAACGGCGCTGGCAGGATCGGCGGGCGACAAGTTGACATCCATTACCGGCGCTATAAACCGGTATCCCATGCCGGTGATCGTTTGTACGAATCGCGGTTGCTCAGGATCATCCACCAGCACTTGCCTCAGCTTGCGGATGGCCGCGTTGATGCTGTTGTCTGTGTCCAGGAAAACGTCTTTTCCCCAGATCCGTTTCACGATGTCATCCCGAGTGACTAACTCGCCTCGCCGCTCGACCAGTAAGAGTAGGAGCTCCATGGGGATGCGAGATAACTTGAGGGGTTCGCCCGCACGACGCAGCTCGTAGGCGCGACGATCCAGTTCGAGATTGTCGGCAAGTTTTACCAGGTCCGGTGGCATACCCCCCCACGCCCCAAAGAATTGCCCGCAATTGTACCTCTGCTCGATTCTTCTACGTGCAATAAGTGCATTCTTTCTCGCTGCTTAGCGTTTTCATGGAGATTTAAGGGGATTTTCAGACTCCGACTATTGTCGAAAAAAGGTAAGTCGCGCAGTATGCGACGGTCTGATCAGCAGCATTCCGACAGACTTAGAAAAGGAGATTCAAGATGAAAACATTGTCAAACTCCTGTAGGCGAAACCTTTGGCTTTCCATATCCATTGCCTGCCTGGCACTGGCAGCATCGATGTTTGCATCCGCAGCGGATGAACCGGGCACTCCGAAAGGGTCCCGCCCCGACATCGACCCCGTTTGCCGCTACAACTTCACCTCTGGGTCTGCCAACACTTACCTGTCCTACTGTGTATCGGACAATGGCAATATCGTTACGATTTCGACTCCTGAGGGCCACGGGCAGGAGCTCTTCGGCGGCGAAGGGTACGGCTTCTGCAATGCCAGCCCCGGTGTAGTCGAGTACCACGACTACGCCTATGCGGACAGCGGAAACTGGGATTCGCCTACCCTGCTGAGTCACACCGCAACGACCGTTAAGATTGCTCGCACCACCAGCGATGGCATCTGGACGCTCACCCAAACCATCACCCAGGTACCCGCGACTCCTTCCATCAAGATTGCCATGGCGCTGAAGAACAACACAGCAGCTGCGAGGGGAGTGTACCTTTTGCGCTTCCTGGACGCGGATGCCGGTCTTTCCCGAACCAATACTCTGGATGCAACCCAGAACACCGCCGCCGCATGGAATGAACAGGTCGGCTCGGTGCCCTTTTCCTTCGGGTTGCAGCTGGAGAATGTGGGTACACCGCAGTTCGGGTATTGGAGTGGGTTCGCGCAGGATGTTCCCGACGGACCGAATGCTTGCGCCTTTGCATTCAATGCCCCAGGAACCTCACCGCTGGTGGGTATCGACGGATCGATAGAAATGGTTTACGCCGACACGATCGCGGCTCACGGCACGAAAACCGCGACCATGATCTACAGGGGATTCTAGAGCACTCCGTCCTCTTTGCGCGCCGGCCTCGGAAGAGGCCGGCAAGCTGGCCATTCGCGGCGCGCTGATCGGCACGGACCATCTCTTGCCAAAATAGTGGGCGAAAGTCTCGCTCGCTCTCGGGCAGGGGCCGATGAGCTGGACCAAGGAATTCGCCAGGCTTTATCCAACAATAGGGATTACGCAAGATTTGACCTAGCGCGGTGTCGGCAGGGGAGTGGAGAGCGACAAATGGGTAGCCTCGACTTCGGCCCAACTCATCATCCTCATCATCGGTAAGCGGAGCGACGTCGACAACCGCTGCCACCAAAGCCGTGGTACCAAGGAAACATGAACGAACCAAGTCGGTGGAATAATCGCTGTAGGTCAAATTAGGGCAGCTCGTTTTAGATGTAGGCCTGTACCCACAGTGGAGTGAATTCCATCGAGCACTGCTGACCTGTGCTTTCGCAGCGCTCACAACATACCCTGGTCAGTGGCGCCCGCAGTGTGCCGTTTCTGTAGCTCCGCGGGCCGCATCTGTCGACGAAACGTCCGCGCGGATGGGATTCCACCCCCCACAACCCCGAGCAAGGCATCGGCGGTGATCACAGGGTGGTCACAATAGAGGGGTCCACCTTGACGAATGAAGTTATTGACTGAAACGGAGTTACGCTAGAGAATCCAGCCTGAAAAGGCTGCGCTCTACCAATGTTTCAGGAGTCAGAAACGGGCAGGGAAGTCCAGAATCTCTAAAAGGCCGGGGGACACAATCGGGGGCACAATAAAGTGTTTCCTCTGCTCCTAGAACGCCATCCAGCGCGTCCGTGTTCCTGTCGTTGGTTAGCGTTACGTTCGCCATCCCGCTTTCGCGGCGGCAGCCCGGGTTCAAATCCCGTCGCGGACGCTAACTTCAAACCTTTTCCGGTACCGTCCCGGTAGCGTCGCGGGCGAGGTGGCTAGGAGCCACGCCCGTACCCACGAAATTAGGTCTTTATACTCGAATCTCCCAATACTCGAATCTCCCACTCGCCGGGTCAATGAGAGTTGGCGAGGTTACGCCAACAACCGCGTCGAAAAATCCTCAAGGACTTGCTCAACAGCGCGCCGACCGAGACCGTGTAAACACCCGATCAACACGGCAAAGAAGCAAGCCATTGAGGCTCAACTTTGATCGTTACTACTTGACCGCGGCTACCGTGCTGGCGCCATTGTCCCCCTGGGCCGGAAGTAGAAGCAACCACGCACCCTGTCCGTGCGAAGCAGCGTAGAGTTTGCGCGCGTTTTGTACGAGCGTGAGTCCCGCAACCTCGAGGTTCGGCATGCCCGCTGCGGCCAACTTCCAGCTCCTTTCGGACTCAACGAGCCGGTAAACACCAAAGTCGCTGGACGCGAAAAAGTCCTGCGTTACTCCGTCGCGCACCAGACCCGTGATCGGGAGATCCGCCAGATCGAAGCTCAGGTCTCTCCACGTTGCCGTGCCCAGGATCGGATGGTACGTCACTTCGAATACGTGCCCCGGCGTGGCCGGTGTGGAAGCGCTGAATCCGCTATATGAGATCCAAGCGCGGTCGCTATCGTTGGGATCAACATAAATGGCGCTGATAAACCGTCCCGGACTGTTGGTTGCCAGTGAATCGAGACGCGTGAACACGACGGAGGTTTCTGGTTCCGCATCGGCGTTCTTGCTGATGAAGACGCGGCCCGCTGCCGTGGCTGCCCACAGCGTGTGCGTGTCCTGCGGAGTTCGAGCCACCGCCGCAACGTCAATACCGGCCCGGTCTTTGCCGTAATCTGAGCCGGTCAATTCTCCATTAGGGGATGGGTCGCCGAGCGGCACCCAATCGCCGCAGTTCCCGTTGAACGTCCCCGTGAATTCGTTGCATAGGGCACGGAACGCAGCCAGGCTCTGGTTTCCTACGCCTTGAGTCTTGGTCCGAAACACGTGGGCCATCCCCGCGAACATTGTTTTGTGAACCACGGGATCCATGATGATCGGAAAATAGAATTCCGAAGGCTCCCCGGAGATGAAGAAACTGTCGCCAATGAAATTCCAGTCCGAGGTGCGACCACCAGAGAAGTTCACATCAGGTTCAGGACCGGCGTAAGTGTGCATGCGGAACTGTGGATTTTCGAAATCAAAACCACTCAGTCCGCCATCGCCGAATATAGTCTGGTTCCATTGCGAGGGATTGGCTGTGGTTTCCCAGGTTCCGTTGTCCTGCGTCCCGCCCTGGACATCATTGGAGTTGAACGGATTCACCGACAGAGACTGAAACTGTAGCGTCGTCAACCCCTTGTTGATGCTTGTGAGCTTGGTTGGTACGAGTGAGAGCAACTGCTGACAACGCGCCAGGACAATGCCAGTTATTCCCCGGGAAGCACAGTTCGAGGAAATATCCGTCAGATCTCCGCTGGAACGCATCATGCCGCCGTCCGACGATTCCCAATACTGCAGGGGATTGTTCGGATTGATCACAATGAAGTGTTCATCGGGGTGGGTTCCGTTCGGATGTAGCGCGCTGGTTGCGTCCATCGTCATATCCGTGAAGGAAACGCCGGCATCGGTGGAAAGCAGTACTGCCCGCCCGTTGGAGATGTTCCCCGTTTCGCCGTAGGCATACGACCCGCCTAAGTAGACCATATCCGGATTCCCGGGCGGCGTCTTGACGAAGTTGTCATACCAGCACTGGCCCTCGCAGTAGTTGTAGGAACCGTATCCCTGGTTTGCCGGATTCTTGCTGGTCAGCGCGAGGAACGTTGGGCCGGCTTTGGTAGTGTCGTCGCTGCGGAAAAGCTGGGAAAAATCGTTGGGCGCAGTTGGCGCCGGCCCGGTGGCGCCCTCAGCCACATACATGCGTGTCTTGCCATTCTGCAATGTGGTCACGGTCATCTCTGGCCGCATCGCGGAGTTTGTGGAGTCTAATGATTTCTTGATCTGCACCCAGGTTGTACCGGCGTCCGTGGAACGCCATACTCCGCGCGCATACGAAGCGGCATACACGATGTCCGGATTCGATGGATCAAGCAG
>Ga0209624_10003673_pt1 | contig 10778 bp, 14 predicted proteins | sample JacPinW_OM2H0_O1_FD_188565 | JGI IMG/M metagenome (GOLD analysis project Ga0209624, IMG submission 188565) | Forest soil microbial communities from Algoma, Ontario, Canada - Jack Pine, Ontario site 1_JW_OM2H0_O1 (SPAdes) (version 2) | ecosystem: Environmental > Terrestrial > Soil > Boreal... | reverse complement strand
AATTCTCTTGAGGGTGTTCCGTTGAGGGTGTTCCGTGCGAGAAGTCCTTTGTTCGAACGACGGAGTTTCAATCGGTATCTGAAACCGGAAAGGCTTTCGCATGGTCCGTATTCTTTTAGTCGATGATAATCCCGCCGTTCGGCGTTATCTGCGTGCGATTCTTGAGCAACAGGAATCGTGGCGGGTGTGCGGCGAGGCGCGGACTGGGGCTGAGGCTCTATGCCAGGTCCTCGAGGCGCCTCCGGACCTGATCGTACTCGACTATCAAATGCCCGATCTTAATGGCGTGGATGTAGCCAAACAGATTTTTGAGCTTTTCCCCAAGATTCCCATTCTGATGGTCACTCTACACCTCTCCAGTCAGCTGGCAGAAGCTGCCCGACAGGCGGGCGTGCGCGGAGCCTGTGCCAAGCAGGACATCGGATCGGTCGTCGAAGCGGTCGACGTATTGCTGCACGACAAGACTTATTTCCCGGTCATTTCTGCCGGTCGCACCGCCTAACGGCGGGGTGGACTGGGCGCAATACTCCTCAAATATCCCAGTTCTAAATACAGGATTCCCTGTATTGGACCTCGCCAACCGGAACGTTAGCCTCAGTGGGTTAAGGGGCCCTCCCCCCGACTTGTGGGTGTTCAATAAAATCATGTTTTTTGGTCAGGCTTGTCACAACGAAAGATCATGTGTGGCGAATCGTCTGGTCTCCCCAAAGGGCTGAATCTAAATGACAATTCGCATATTGCTGGTCGATGATCACCCGATCGTAAGGCAGGGTTTGAAGACACTTTTGGAAGGTCACTCGGGGTGGGAAGTCATTGGAGAAGCGGCGGACGGGGCGGAAGCGGTAGAGAAGGCAAAGAATTTGAGCCCTGACGTCATGGTACTCGACGTCACCATGCCGAGGATGAACGGGTTGGAAGCGTGCCGCGTGTTACGCCAGCAATGTCCCGGACTAGAAATCCTATTTGTCACTCAGCACGATTCTCCACAAATGATGCGAGAAGCTCTGGAAGCTGGTGCCAGGGGTTACGTGGTAAAGTCCAACGCCGCCCGCGATCTGCTGGCGGCCGTGGATGCGGTAAGCCAGCATCGGGTCTTTACGGCTCTGAATGGCCGGAATGTTGCTGAGTTACGCTGAGGTTCCTCAGCTGAGGTTCGACTGACGCTGCAGCTCCATCTGGATCGGGAAAGAGGAGAGTTATGAAGCTGAGAATTTTGTTAGCCGATGATCATGAAATCGTGCGGCGCGGATTACGCGCCCTGCTGGAAAAGCATGAAGGCTGGGAAGTCTGCGGCGAGGCCAGCGATGGCCGCGAGGCCGTCGAGAAGGCCCTGCAACTGAACCCCGACGTCGTCATTGTCGATATTGGGATGCCCAACCTGAACGGCTTGGACACGACTCGGCAGCTCTTGCAGCATGATCCTCACTTCAAGGTAATCGTGCTCACCATTACCGACTCCGATCAGGTCATTCGCGAGGCGCTGGATGCTGGTGCTCGCGGTTTCGTTTTGAAGTCCGACGCGGCGCGTGACTTGGTGTCAGCCGTCGAAGCGCTGCAGAACAAACGCATGTTTTTCACGCCGCGAGTGAACGACCTGGTATTGGCCGGCTTTCTGGAAAAAGGGCAGACCGTTTCCAGAAATGAGGCGCCCAAGTTGCCGACTTTGACGGCGCGCGAACGCGAGATCACTCAGTTACTGGCCGAAGGCAATAGCTCGAAGGAAGTCGCATCGCTTTTGAACTTGAGCACCAAGACGGTCGAAACTCACCGCAGCAATATCATGCGGAAACTGAGCTTCCACTCCATCCGGGATTTGGTTGTTTACGCCATCAAGAACAATCTCATCCAGATCGAACTGCCTCCCCCACCCCCCAAGACACCGACTGGTCCCGGGCCCACAGCGGCGTAAGACCAGTGGCCCGGTCCGGTTTTCCCGCGAATCATTCTCCGTTCACCGAGCCCGGCTTCGCGCGGCGATTCGCCGCGTGCGATCTGGCGGCCTCGCCGCGCCCCAAGGGCTTGATCTGGTTTCCGCGCTCTGGGCTTGGATTCCAACCCGCACCGACTGCCAATGCGCGCGGTCCGGCGTCATTCGCTCGACTTCCATACCGAGAGGGTGGCTACTCCCCACTTACTCGCGCCATTCTAAAAGCCCATTTGCACCACTTGGCACCGCCCCTTTTCCCGGGTCTGCTGACTCCTGTTGTCGGGTCGACTTAGGATTGAGACCGAAGCATCCTGCAACATCCCGCCGCCTTTAAGGCAAACAGGGTATTGCCGAAAAAAAATAATCGCACTCACCATAGATCTGACAACTTGAGGCTTGCTTCGGCTGGAAAAACTTACACGAATCTCAAATTGTTGGGCGGGTAAACCGTCTTTAAATGCAATGAAATAAAGGTTTGGCAAGGTTTGTGCTTTGAAATCACTAGCGTGGACGATCCCGGCGTATCCGGAGATCGCATGCCCGCCGTGCCTCGAACTTTGCCCGGGGTCGGAGATTTCGACCGCTCATATTGGGAGGTAGAGAATGCTTCGAATCCTGATTGCAGATGATCACGAAGTTGCGAGGCAAGGTATTCGTGCGTTGCTGGAAGCTCATCCGGGCTGGGAAGTTTGTGCCGAAGCCAAAGACGGCCGCGAGGCGGTCGAACTTGCCGCCACTGTGAACCCTGCTTTGATTCTGCTCGACATCGGTATGCCAAATCTGAACGGACTCGAGGCCGCCCGCCAGATTCTGGCATCCTCGCCCGAGGTTCCCATCCTCATTCTTACAATGCTCGATTCCGATCAGGTCGTGCGCGAGGTGCTTCGTGCCGGAGCCCGCGGCTTTCTGCTGAAGTCGGATGCCGGCCGCGACTTGGTCGCCGCCGTCGAAGCGTTGCAACTGCGCAGAACGTTTTTCACCACCCGAGTGAGTCAGATGGTGCTGGATGGATTTCTCGATCGTGAAAATCCTGACAGTCCGGAGGAAGGGAGCGAGAAGAAAGAGGACGGCGCCGCGGCTGTGCTGACCGGGCGGGAGCGCGAGGTGATTCAATTGCTGGCCGAAGGAAAGACCAGCAAGGAGGTCGCTGTAGCTCTTCATCTCAGCGTGAAGACCGCGGAAACCCATCGCACCAACCTGATGCGTAAACTGGGTTTGCATTCCGTTGCCGACCTAACGCTTTACGCCGTGCGCAACGGGATCGTTCAGGTATTTTAGGCCTTAGCCTCAGCCCAAAAACCAGGCATCGGTTTTCAAAACCGCATTCCACACTGTAGAGCGCATCCCCGAAAGATTTACTTATTTTACTGGATGGACCGTGCTCGGCCTTCTCGATAGCTTGGCCAAGTATTTGGCGAGAGTAATTGTTGCTGAACAGTACGCCAGAAAGGGATGCTCCCCCATGCTGTTTACGATCGCTGCTCTTCTGCTGATTCTCTGGTTATTGGGGATGGTCAGTTCCTACACGCTGGGTGGATTTATCCACATCTTGCTGATATTGGCCATTATCGCGGTCCTGGTGCGGATCATTCAAGGTCGAAGTCCCATCTAAAGTGCACACCCGCCGTGCTGCACGCCGGCCTCCTCGAGGTACCGGCTTTCCTACGCCTCCGCTGTTGGCATCGGTGTCTAAGATCGCCCGGCGGAGCGGCAAAACAGGCAACCAACCTTCTCCTGTTTTCGACATCTCATTGATTGGATGGTTGGATTGATTGGGCGGCGCAGGATCGTGTAGAACACAAAATCGCAAATTGAGGGTCCAACATGAACCAAGATCCGAGAGAACCAAGTATCTGCGATGTTTGCCAACAGCCCTTCAATTCGGAACGAGAACTGCAGAGTCACCGGGATAGTGCTCACGGACAAAACGAATCCGGCGAAAGGCAATCCAACTACGACATAGAAACGGATCAGCCAAACCAACGAAGAATCGCCTAAGCCATAGTTGCCCGGCCTTGCCGGAAACTGGATCGATGGAATCAATCTCAAAGGAGAGCAAAATGAATAAGGACCGTGTTGAAGGGAAAGTGAAGGACATCACCGGACGCGTTGAACGCCAGGCGGGAGAATGGACGAACGATCCTAAAGCGCAAGTGAAGGGTGCCGCGAAACAGGCCGAAGGCAAAGTCCAGAATGCGTGGGGCAAGGCCAAAGATGCCGCGAAACAGACGGCTGACGATGCCCAAGCCAGCACCAAGCCTCCACAACGGGTTCCGGATGAGACTGACTCGGAAGAGCCAGACTCGAAGGATGCTCGCCGTCGGGGCTAGTCCGCGCCGGGCCTTAATAGGTATTTCTTCCCCGGGCAGTACAGCAATGCCGGCATTGCGAGGGTGTTCGTTCGGAATTACTCTCACGGTTAGAAGATGAGATGGTGCGGTCCCCCCGCACTGCCCCGAAGCAGGGTGGCCAGCTACTAAAAGCTGCACCCTGCATTTTTCTGCTCGTACTTTTCGCAATCGGCACGAATCCCGCCCCAAGAGTCAATGCCTTCCAGTATTCCGGCGCGGCCGGCAATGGTTTCCAATAATCAGCAGCAAAAGGCACGTTGAGGACTCGAGGAGGCTCGATTATGTTACGAGCATTGAGCGCGTTTCTCGTAGTGTTCTCGATACTCAGCCTGGTCGTGCATTGGAGCGCCCTGGGCGACGTGTTCGGAATGGCCGCCCTTTCTCTGTTCGCTCTCGACGAACTGGTTGTGAAGTTCGCCTAGACGCCTCGCCATTCCAGGATCCGAGAAGAGCCTCTGCGGTAGTTCGGAAATCACTGCAATTTTTTGCTGAAGGTCAGGCTGCGGACGCGCCCAAGCGTGATTTGCCGTCCGCCTTTTCCGGGCTGTCGAGTCGCAATTCACAGAGTTCCGCAATCAGAGTTCCCGCCCACTGATAGATGTTGTGTTCGCGAATCGCGCGCCGCATATGCTGCATGCGAGACTGTCGCTCCTCGGGGTCCATTTCCAACGCCGCCCGAATCGCCTCCGCCGTTTGCTCGACGTCGTAAGGATTCACCTGGAGCGCGTCGCGCAACTCTCGGGCCGCTCCAGTAAAAATGCTTAGGATCAGGACGCCATTCTCATCATTACGCGCCGCCACAAACTCTTTCGCGACCAGATTCATGCCGTCGTGCAGCGAGGTGACCAGACATAGATCGGCGCCGGTATAGTAAGGCTCAATCTCTTTGTGACTGTGCGATCGGTTGAGTAAAACGATCGGCTTCCATTTGTCCTTCTGAAAACGCCAGTTGATCCGCCCCGCCTCCGCCTCAATCTCTGCTTCCAGGTCGTGATATCGCTTGAGATGACTGCGGCTCGGCGCGCCAATTTGCACAAAGGTGAACTGGCCTTGATAGCGCGGATACTTTTCCAGGAAGCGCTCCACGGCCAGAAATCGCTCCAGGATTCCCTTGGTGTAATCGAGTCGATCCACTCCGACTCCGAGAAAAAGCGCCTCGACATCCAGGTTCTTCAAAAGACCAGAGCGGCCCTCGTAAACTGATTCGCCGAAAGCATCTGCGGTCAAATGAGTGCCATCCACACTGATGGGGAAAGGATGAACGGTGGTCACATGACCCAGACGTTGAATCGTGAAGTGTTCCCAGTCGATTCTTGATTCCATGACCCGATCGGCAGTCTGCAGAAAATTCGTACAGTGGGCCTGAATATGAAAGCCCACCAGATCAGCCCCCAGCAATCCGTCGACCAGCTCGCGTTGCCACGGACAAATCCCAAACGCTTCCGGATTCGGCCAGGGAATGTGCCAGAAAATCGCTACCCTGGCGTCCGGCCTCTTTCGTTTGATCATCCTGGGTAGTAGCGCGAAGTGGTAATCCTGTACTAGAACGACGGGCTTCTCGGTATCTTTCATCTCTTCGAGGAGGGCGTCGGCGAACTTTTGATTGACCGCCTGATATTGTTCCCAGTCGGCGGCGCGAAAAATCGGCCGAGTATGCGCGATATGACACAGCGGCCAGACTCCCTCATTGGCGAAGCCGTAGTAATAGCCTTCCTCTTGCTCCTTCGTCAGCCAAATGCGGCGTAGCGTGTATTGTGGATCGTCCGGAGGAACTGACAGCCGGTCATACCGGTCTACGGTGTCGCGATCGGCGGTTCCGCTGCCGTGCGCAAGCCAGGTTCCATCGCATGCGCACAACACGGGCTCAAGGGCGGTCACCAGGCCGCTCGGCGGTACGCTCACTTCCACCGACTTACCGCACCGCGTGTGGATGTAGGGTTCCCGGTTCGAGACCACAAAGAGCCGGCTGGCCCCCAGGCGGGTGCGAAGATCCGCGGTCAGCCTTTCCGCCGTCCATTGCGACTGCCCTTCCGCCCGCAGTCTCGCTTCTCGTTCCGCGGCGCTGCGAGCGCTATTAAGACTTTGCGCAAGAGTCGCCACTTCCCGCGCCAGCGGCGGGAACAACTCCCCGTCCGGCGGGCCCATCCGCGACGAAGGTTCGCGCCCGGTTCGTAGAGCTCTCAACCAATGCGCCGTCCGCGCGATTGGTCCTTCGATACTCCAGCGTACGATGAGCAGGGTTATCAGAGCAATCAGGATGACCTGCGCCAGGCCGCTCAGAAAGGTTTCGCGCCAAATGCGCACACTTTGCGCTCGAATGTATCCCGCGTCATGAACAATGGCCAGGGCTCCCAGGAATTTATTTGGGCTGTACAGAGGCAGGACGCAGATGTGCACCGGCTGATCGGCCAATCTCTGAAATGCATCAGCCTCACTGTTTTCCTTCAGGGTCTCAAGAACCACCGGCGGTGCTTCTCCCATCTTCGAAGCTAAATCGCCGGTGATGGCAATCACATTCCCTTGGGGGTCATAGACCGCCATGCCGATCAAGTTCTCGCGATTGGCGAAACGCTGCACGGTTTTCCGCAGCGTGGGAAAAGCTCCCTTCTCCAGGTCCCGCTCGACGCTTCCCGCCAGGCTCTCCGCCAGAACCTCGGAGCGCCTTTGCAAATCCCGTCGAAGATTTCGCTTCCCGACCCAGACCTCATATCCGGAAGAGCAGAGCGAGACCAACATCACACCCACGATCAGGGACACGATCAGTCGGACACTCAGCAATCGCATACGTTCATCCCCACGAAGACCGCCCTGAGTGGTTCCAGATAGCCCCCAGGCTTTTCCCGGTAAATCATTGCCAGCCGTTGGGTTCGAGCCCTAGTTCGATGCCACTTTCTGGCCTTTGGCTGCTCTGAGCCTGGGCAGCAATTTCCCGCCCCGCTCCGACCCATTCCTGCCACTGATGGATTTGCGAAATACAGGGGAAAAATGCCTGGGGGAAAAACTGGAAGGGGGGAAGGAAAAACACGATAAACACATTTTGACCGGCGTACAGGGAACGCACTATAGACCCTGCTCGAGCCTTGCAGTAGAACTGCTACAGACGCGGGATAGAAGCTTCACCGTGTGGTCGCCACTAGCTGGGGAAGGGATGCGCCAGCGACTGCGAGGGCAGTTGCGTTGGGCATCGTTCACAGCCAACTTCGTCTTCGAAAGGTTCTGGTTCGAAGAGGTTCCAGTATGAGAAGAACGAAGAATCTGTTTGCCGGTTTTTTGTTGGCGGTGACGCCCCTGATGTTTGGACAGGAGCCGCAACTGACTCCACAACTCCCCGAGGACGCCTACGGAGCTCGACAACTCATTGCCTGGTCGCGATTGCAAAAGCCGCAACCTGCGCCGCAGCCCATGCCACCCCAGGACACGCCCGTGCCACAGCCCGACCAGCAAGGCAATCAGCCGGCGGATCCTCAGGCTCCGGCGCAACCAACTCCGAGAACCCAGGCCTTCACGGGAAAGATCTTGAAGGACGGAAACAAGTATGTCCTCAAGGTTGCGAGTAACACGACCTACGAACTCCAGGGTCAGGGGGAGCTGCGTCCAGCCGATCTACAGCAGTACGAGAATCAAACGGTAAGAGTAATCGGAAGCCTCGACGCGGGCGGCAACACGATCCACGTCGTCAAAATTGAATTGCTTTCCTGACAAGCTGCTTTACAGCAAAAATCGGCATAGGGGGACCGGTCGCCCGCCGCCGAGTCGGCCCGGGGAATTTCACCCCGAGTCCGTCCCAGAACCGGAGCTGAATCCCTCGATTCTCCAGCTCCTGCCACCCCTGAAAGGCTGCCGCCTTGCGGCAATACAATGAGTTCCTCCGGTAGCCCGTTGACTCAATCTCGGCGAGGGTGACCTGCCTCCTTCGCTCCATGGGAATCACCCCGCTTCCTCGCTACTACGAAGCAATTCGCCACTACCGACGAAGTGTCCCAGAGGACGCCCCCCGTGTCCGCTGCGTCAGTCCGGATCTTCTGCCTGGGTGCCAAGCCTGGGGCGCGAGGCGCCGCTCGGCTGGTTCCGGAAGTAACACGGCAGCCCAGACCCCGCCTTGCGACGATGCCCCCGGCGCTTCGCTAGCCCTTCATCCCCACCAAATTGAGCCGGGGACTCTCACCCCAAGCTGTCCAACAGGTTGGGCACACCAAAAAGGGCCTGCCGCGATTTCGCAGCAGGCCCTTTCTTCGTGGAGATGCCGTTTTTAACGGCTACCGACTCTCGGTGGAAACGATGTCGACGACGTGAAGCTGGTTCGTGCTGGCATCGATGGTCGCCATAACCTTCACGCTTTTGCCTTCGAAATGCTTTGCCTTATGCTGGTCGTCCAGCTGGTAGGAGGTCTGAGTCGTAGTCTCCTGCAGAACGAACTGGTTGCCCGATTTCTGAATCATGCCTTCGAAGGCGCGAGCAGACTGCTGCGCCTGGGTAGCGTCCGTTTGGGACTGTGGCATCGTAGTATCGGGGGCCGAAGGCGTCTGCGAGTCCGATGCGGATGGTGGCTGAGAAGGGGTTTCGGACGGCGTCTGCTGGGCTGACAAGCGAATTCCCAGACCGGACAGGCTGAGCAATGCGAGGAGTAAGAGAAGCCTCTTCATAATATTCCAACCTCCCGAAGTAAATTTATGGGCCGCAAAAGGGTTTGCGATCTTACCCCCACCCTGCAAACGGTCTGCCAATTTCCGCGCACCACCTAACCCGCAGCATTGCACTGAAATCCGGGTTTCCCCCCACAAATCACTGTGCAATGCTTCCTCGTCCTCTCGAAGTTTTGTCCTAGGGCCTGTTGCGCGGTTCTTTACCGGGAACGCTTCATCCGGTGCCGCCCCGAGAACCGGCAAATTGCTTAGAATTTGCGAATTGGCCAAGTGCCGGCCGCCGCGACAATCGGCCCGCCCATCGCAGCAGCTACCAGATTTACCCTAGTGCTTCCGCACCAGAAAACTTATAGCTTGAGCCATCGCCTTGTTTCCGTACCGCAGAAAGGGACTTTGTCGTTCCACGGCGATTTCGGCTGGGAGGTCAAAACATGAGCGTGAATGAAACCGCCGCCTACGCTATGTATCCTCGCAATGTGGCTTTACCGGAAGTCGTATCTGCCTTGAATCAGGCGGGATTCGAAAACGAAGACATCTGCATGGTATTATCGCCCGCTCACCCGGTAGCGACAGACGTCGGCAACGCCACCATAGGTGACATCGCCGGGGAAGAAAGCGCCCGAAGCGCCCGCATGATCGGGTGGGTTTCAAAATTCGGCGCAGTGGTGATTCCCACGGTCGGTTTCTTTATCCGCTCGCAGGCCTTTTTTCACGCCTTGCTGGTGGAACAGAACTGTCCTGCTCTGTCTCGAGGATCGCGTACCCTGCTCGGTCTCGGTTTCTCTGAAGATGAAGCAAAAAGACTGGGACAACAGCTGTGCGATGTGGGAGCGCTGGTCTATGTATCGTGTCGCGAAGGGGCCAAGGCAGATGGGGCCGTCGAATTACTACGTCGGGCGGGAGCGAAAGAAGCGGCAGGCCTGGGATTCGCACAGGCTGCGCGAGCGGCCGCAGCCTAGACTTTCTTCATCTCGCGGCGAGTGAGAGCGAACCGTCCCTCAAGCCTGCGGATTTGATTGTTCTCTCTACTCTTCCTACCTAACTCTTCCCTCTACCGTTTTCATCCTACTCACCGTTTTCATCGCCCTATGAAATTTCTGCATGCCTGGTTGGGGTGCCGGCGTCCTCCACTTTGTGGTCGACTCCTTCCTATCATCAACTTAAGCCCTGATTTCACGCAGTTAAGCTGCTGGCCCCCCAGTTGCATCGGTTCCGGCAGCCAACTCTTGACGATCGCGACGCATCCATTTGCAGTCCCGAAAGGCAAAAGACAGGCTGATGACGAAGATGAACAGGACCATTATGAACCGGCCCACGATGAAAACGAACCGCGTCTGGATCGAGATTGTGTTTCTCGGCACGGCCTTAGCCTTAGCCCTCGCGCTTTTGATCGCCACTCTAGGGGCCGCTGCCGGCGCAGCTACGGAAGAAGAGGCAGCCGGGCAGGGAGCGCCCGCGACCACCGAGCAAACGTACGAAGGCCTGGTAACCTGCTCCCGTTGCGGCGCGAGGCATTCCGCATCCCTCGGCCAAACGGCCGCCGACTGTAGCCGCGCTTGTGTGCGCGGCGGAGCGAGCTTCACCTTAGTCGAATCCGATGTGACTTATCTCCTCGATGGCGACATCGGTGTACTGGGAAGGTTGGCCGGACAGCGGGCGCGCATCGTAGGCGAGTTGAACGGAAAAACGATTCGGGTCTCCTCCGTCGCCTCGGAAATCTGATTCGCGCAGGCAGCCTCGCAGAAACTCAAGTATCCTGAGCCGAAGGGTTCCCCTGAAAGAACTTCCTGGTCGCTGGTTGGCATTCCGCTAGCTGCTGCTCTGAACCTGCTGCCTAAAACCAGGTGAAGAAATAGC
>Ga0209624_10003672_pt1 | contig 10779 bp, 19 predicted proteins | sample JacPinW_OM2H0_O1_FD_188565 | JGI IMG/M metagenome (GOLD analysis project Ga0209624, IMG submission 188565) | Forest soil microbial communities from Algoma, Ontario, Canada - Jack Pine, Ontario site 1_JW_OM2H0_O1 (SPAdes) (version 2) | ecosystem: Environmental > Terrestrial > Soil > Boreal... | reverse complement strand
ATATATGGGTTAGGCACTGGAATAGGTACTGCCGGCCTTGTAAATGGCGCACACGCTACGGGAATGATAAGCGGGTTTGATGAAATGATAAGCGGTATATTCGGGGATTCGCCTACTTACGTAAGTGGTGCGGAGTATGAGCATAATGCAGGGTTAGACCAATCACCCGCCTATGTAGGTGCAAGTAATGAAGAGATTGATAAATGGGTGCTTGAGGGCATACCTCCGCAAGGTGCTAATGATTGGTAGTTGTCCAAATGCTTCGAATATTATTTAACTCAAAATATCATTAACTTAACTTAATCTTTTTATGAAAAAAAATATAAAATTTTTGCCCTCAATAGCACTATTGGTAATAGCTTATGTAGTTAATAAAATGGTGGGGCATCATGTGGGTACATTAATAGCGGGTGTGCCAATGATTGGCAGCCAAGATATGCGTATTGCCTACGCTAATGCATTCCGTAACCTGCATAATTCCGCTATGGCTGGTATGGCTGCAGGTACTTCTCCTACTAAAGCAAAGTGGTATCCTAACAGGGGTAATGTTATCTTATCTCAGTCATTTTTGAGATCTGAAATAGTGCTGGATACAACCCGTAACACATATCAGTTCGGTATACTGAATAATCAGATAACGAACGGTCAAACGCAAATATTTAATACGGAGCAAAGGTTAACTTTGCAGGATATTTTTTATGTTGCCGCGCTGGGTTATTATTTCAATGTCCAAACGGATGCTAATCAGAAATACCACCTGTACACTCATCCGCCCGGTACAATTTATAACGGCTCTAATACGCTTACATTAGATGCACTTTGGAACGCTGAATTAAGCCTGAATGTAAATAACAGGGTTATTATCTCCGCATGGGATATGTGGCGGCATTATGAAACTCCCCAAACACAGTACCCTACCTACGGCACATTTGTAGGCACACAGCAATACCCGGTAAATGACGAGCATTACGGCTCACAAAGTGGTATGTTTCCGTGTGAACCAATGTGGATACTAAATGGTGCATTTGATAATGTTATGAACCTTACATTTAATTATGGGCTTGCCACAATAGGAGTAAGTAATGGTCAAAGAATGGTGCTAATAATGCGTGGTATACTTGCGCAAAATTGTTCCAAACTTATGGAGCCGGGAACAGTCAACCCTGAATAATTTTTATTTACAGAGTAGGGGCGGGTGGTTCCCGTCCCTTTTATTCACCTTCTTAAATATTCAATATGAATAGGCATATATTAGTAGAGCGTTCGCAAATGATTGATATAGTTATTGACGTAGGGTATGCCAGTAATACAATCAATATTCCTGACCAACCAATGTTAAGGGATAAGCGTATAATAAGTATGACTACGTATGTGTTGAGCGATTTTCCTAATAGCCCTATAAGTGGCAACCCATTGCCAACAAGAATACAATTAAGCAATGCTTTCTTTATAGGTTATACTGGCGACCCGCAAAATGAAAAGGATACGGGAGAATATATATACCAAATGCCATTGGTTAGGCTACACACAATGCAAAATCAATCGAATGACCCTTTTGAGCGAAATGTTACATTCTTTGATGACCTCAATTTTCAGTGGGATAAATGCCAATTGTATTTCCCGCAGCAACCTAATCCGGGAGCTAAATTCAGTTACGTCATAGAAGTTATGTACACATCCCGTAAAGGTAGAATAGCTAAATTGTTAGGTAAAAAATTAAGTGGGGTAGGGGATAATGATGGTAGTTTTATGGATATGCTTATCATGAAATTGATGAGCATGGAAAAGAAAATAGAGGCGCTTTTACAAGGTAAAAAATAGTTACTAATGGCAGGTAGAGGGCATAGTATAGATTGTACAACATTGCAGCAAACAATTGAGCGTTTAGAGCTGTATTGTGAGCGATTGGGTGTTCCTTTTATGACAATTTGGAACGGGGGGACACTAAAGTACGGGGAGTATACAGATAGCTTAGATGCTAATAAAAATAGCCTTATCGCTAACATTATGGCATTACATCAAAGTGGTACTACTGCATCGTTCCAAATACGTTTTCATCCTGTTTTAGATACCGATGGTTATATAAGCGATAAGACCAAATACATAGGGTCTATTGATTTTAAATTACATGACGGTAACCCCTACAAAATGGGTGAAGTTTCAGCCCCTAATAATCCTGTAATGGAGCAAATACTTCAATTAATGAAAAGGCAGGATGAGCGTATTACAGATCTTGAAAGTGTAGAAGATGACGTTATGACCCCTGTAGACGAGGGTAATGATATTGTGGCGCAAATAGATAGGATTACGGGAGTTATTGAGCGTAACCCGGTACTCGGTGGCTTCTTGGATGATGTGCGTTTCGGTATGCGGCATTTAATGAAAAAGGCCGGGGTAACGTTTGACAGGCCAAATATAGAAAACAGGGTAAGCGGTACAACACAACAAAATTCAGAAGTAATGGAAGATGTAAAAGAAAAGATTACCTACTCATTAAAGGTCTTGATTCCTATATTCACTGAGCTGCCGGATATATTGGTAAAGCTGGCACAAATAGCGCAAAGGGATAGGGCGGATTTTGATTTCTATAAAAAGAAATTAGTTGATGCGGCAAATAAAATGGAGTAAATATGTGGCTACCTGAGTTATTCGAATATAATTATGAAGTTATGAATTACAGTAAGGACATTAAGATAACGTCTGACTGTAACAGCATTACTTTCATAAACAATGGTGTTAACCTACACCCTAACTATGCCCCAAATGTTATTATAAATAACAACCTTGTTTTGTGGCCGCAAGTGGATAAATTGGGCGTATCCATTACAAGTAATGGCAGGTTCGAAGCAACATTCGGGGGGCATTTTGGCGAAATAGACTGTAGCCAATATTTTATAAAATTCGACCTATCAGGGGGTGGTACAGTGGCTACACGAGCAAGTTGCACCGTGATAAGAAAGATATATAAAGAGCCTAAAAAAGTAATTGCATTTTTATCAGAAATGGCAAAAAGGAACGGAAAATGATAACCACATTCGGAGCAATAGGGGTAACAAAGAAAAATACAAAAAAGGCTGAAAAGCCTGTTACTATTGCTTTGGATTGGGATAAGGAAAGCCCATTGCCTGGGGATACTCATAACACCACTACATTACCAAATCAAGCGGTAAATAATGCCATTGATAAGAAAATAAATAACAATGCAAAATTTATTTTTGACTTGTTGCAAAGTAGGGGCATTGTGCAACCTGCTTTGGCTTTTGCAGTGGCTCAATGCTACTTTGAAACTGCTGGTTGGACAAATGGCGGATTTAAGTATGGAAATAATGCAAGTGGTATAGATTTTAACCACCAAGAGGGGGCAACAAAATCAAATCGAGCAGATGGTACAGCGGATTTTAAAACATGGGATTATTGGGCAAAAGCGATGGTACATGAGTTAACAAAGGGTGCTAACCCTTCGGGTGCGCAAACTGTTGAGGACTATGTTGCAAGACTACGGGCAAATAAATATTTTACTTCTAACCCTGTAGCATATACGGCAGGTATAAAGCGTTCATTAAAAAACCTCAATTATAGGGCATCGCAGGTAGAAACAAATGAGGGAGAGGGTACACCTCCAAATACAGATACAACACCGAATAAGAAAATACCGTGGATAGCAATAGGCGCGGTTGCGCTTTGTGCTGTAGGAGCATTAGCAATAGTTAGGAGATAATTTAAAACTTATATTTTATGGCGAAAGCGACAAGTAAAAAAGCTGAAACAAGCGTTAGCCCTGTAACGGGTAGCAATTTTGAAAGTTACCTAAATAGCGTAGCTAAAACATTAAAAGGCTCACTGAAGGGTACTGCATTGGTTATGGCCTTAGATAGGGCAAGGTCTAATGCCTTGGTTAATATAACAAATGGCAAGATAGATATAGGGGGTATGTCAAATGCAGATGCAATAACATTGATAAATACTATTTTCGCTATTTAACAAAATAAATTTGGTTTGGCACAAAAATTGTTTATACATTTGTGCAAGGCTGTAGGAAGCTATCTGATACGAACAATCATAACATTGCAATCACCACGTTTTTTTCTTTATACTTGTTCGTATAATTTGCTCCGTATAGTCCTACCTATCGGAGCTTTTTTTATGTCTAAAAATATCGAACATGCAAATTGTAATCGTTAACCTTCCGACACAGGAAGTAATTACCACTATGCACGCAATGCGTTATAGGAGAGAATTAACACGCTTGTTTTATCTCCGTGAAGGGTACGAGCTTAATGCAGATAATATCTATTCTCTAAAGGATAAAGAAAGTATTGTTGATTCTGAACATGGAACAGGTATGATTGGTATAGTTGATAATGTTTTATGGATAAATATCTTGGAATAATGAAAACTCAGAACGTAATATTAGTGTTGCTCCTGTTTTTGATATTGTGCGTAATAACAAGACCTTCCGATGGTATGATGGAGCGTAGGGTAGGGGATAAGTACGGCAATAACACTTTGTTTGGTGAAGTGGTGGCCTCTCAGGTAACAGAGGTTAATGATTGTATTTTTTATAAAGAAATACACCTCAAAATAACAGGCAAAACACTTGGTTGGGGTGCATTAGGGATGGTTTTTGTTTACTAATATGGTTGCTGTTTTTAAAGAGGGCAATCCTCACAACCTATTTAGGTTTGGATATGATGTATAATGGAATATTTTTTGCCCCACTGTAAAGAAAACTCATTAAAAAAATCGTGGTTATGCGTATCCGTAAAAAAAAGATCTCTTTATCTCAAACAAGTAAAGTTTTTCAGAATGTAATAGATGCATTAATTATGATGCCAGAATTTTGCAGTTATAACACGGATAATTATAGCATACTAATGACGGATATAAACTTAGATATGTTACCAGATGTTGTGGCAAAAATTAGGGCAATAACACGAAAATACAGGCTGCAACATATTCCTGTTTCACCTTTAGAAGGTATTTATAACTTAATGATATTAGATATAGACTTATGAATTATTTGGTTAGGGTTTCCGAATTTGATAACGGGCATACAATAGAATATACTGATAAAATAATTGATTCGTTTCAATTCCCAAGTATATTGATGGCTTCTATCATTAGCACCTACTTAAATGATATAAAAGATAATAATAATGTTGAATATCATACCGCTGAATCATGGCAGATAGGGTATTTTGTTATACAATATATTGAATATACAACCGAAAACAACTAACTATATGACATTTTTTAACGGATTAGATAAAGAGGGTAGGGTGTTAGTATCAGAAGATATACAACTCGCGCAAATATTTCATAGTGAGCAATTAACCATTATGCTTTGTATAATGCTTAATGAAACTTCAATGAATACAGCAAGGTATAAGGTTGGGCGCAATGCTGAATTTTTCCTTATTACCTGCGAAAAAGTAACAGAATCATTTAAATTACTCACTCATAAAAGCTAAAAATGAAAAAGAAAGATATTTTGAAAAAGCATAATGATGTGTTGGCAGAACAGGCATTATTTTTTACAATATCGAGGGATTTAAAATCGCTTGAATTGAAAATAAAAACCTACTGCAATGATAATGATTTGGAGTTATATGATAATTCAATGATGAATCCGAATGGGATTACTGATATTATGAGGTTGGTATCATACCATAGCGATGAGTTAAAAAAACTCGGTAAAGATTTGCAAAAACACGTAGAAAGATATTTGATTGAAAGTAATAATGTAAAAGATACTTAGCTAAGGGATACCCCGGCAATGCTGGAGAGCAACCGGGTAACAGTAAGCAAGTGCGGGAAATAGTCCGTAGGGTGGGGAGTAATTCCCGCCCTTTTTTAAAAACCAATTTTATGCCTACATATCAAGGTACGCTAATTGAGCGATTAACACCATTAGAAGCCTATACACGGGGCTATCTCATTAGAGCCGAATATCTTGCTACGAAGGTGCGAGATGACAAGCTAAAAAAGAGTGGTTTAATTCCTGATAATATTGTATATGTTGACGGCATTTATATTGGTGTATGCCAACCCAAAGAAACTCTTTTCGAAATTATAGAACGTCTAAAAATTAAATGATATGGGAAAAATTAAATTTGATGTGTATGTGTTTATAAAAAATCACACATACTCTGAAAAAGACAGAGGTACTTTATTTATTATTGATACTGATATTCCGCCCTCATTAATAGAGGTCAATGATGCAGCTTTGATTTTTTATGAAGCATTAAATCAAGTAAGTAAGTATTTTTTACAAAGAGATTATGATGGTTATATTGTTAACGGAATAGAAAAACATATATAATGAGTAGCGAAATAGTTTTTAGCGTTGCGTTAGGTGTCATGATTGGCATACGGGCAAGTGAGTTAATGGGAAAATTTGACTTTTGGTTAAAAACCAAACTGAACCCGGAAAAATATCAGTATGTAAATTTCCCATATAATGGACCTAAATCAGGTGAAATAAAAGAATATGTATATATGGAGTTTGTATATTCAAATGTTCATACTGTTGATGTTTTAAAAGATTTTTGTGCACCTATAATTTTTGAGATACTTCCAAAATCATTAGTTTCATGTAAGTATGACAAAATTACTTTTACTGATATTACTTGCGAACAACATTGTTATGATGCAAAAGATGTTATATTATATGATGTAGATAATAATGTGTTGGATGTACCGTTAAAAAAATCCTCCCCCGTTAAGTAAAACGGGGGTTTTTCGGACAAAAGGGCGTTAGCCCTTCCGAAATAGCGGGTTCGGGCGGCAGCCCGTCTTAAAATGGAGCGTAGCGACCCGCCATGCAGTTAGGTTAGTGAGTACAATCCCTTCTTTTTCTCACTTTTATAAAAATTTTTTTGCGCCTTTGTTGGCGCAAAAATTCTAATAACAACCTTATGGAAAATTGTATCGTTTGCGATTGGTTACAGGTACATGTTACGTTGCCATTTTATAACTATGAAACAGCACATAAAAGCTCTGTTTTTGACATTGTAAAAATGGAACATGGTACACAGCAATTCAAATCTCTATTCTATATTCACAACAAAGAAAATGGTGAAGAAGTAGCGGTAATAGCTGCACACCCAAGAAGTGAAATGATGCTTAAATCTGATTCGGGTATTTTGAAGATAGTTAACAAATACCTGTACCAAAAAGATTTAGGATTCTTTGTTAAATTCCTTTTAAAAGAGTTGTGTTTAGGTTTTGTCAATATCACGCAAATAGCCTGTACGATGGATTTTGAACGGTTTGATACAATGGAATGTACGGATTTTATTAACAACTTTGCAGATCGCAATTTCCTAAAAAAAAATATCTCTGTTTTCAAATTAATGGGTAATACTTGGAGCGTGGATAAAGGCAAGATGACTAATGGTTACGAGTCTTTAAAGTTTGGTAAAGAGAGTAGTGATGTTACTTACCAGCTATATAATAAGAGCTTGGAAATGGCTTCTAAACTGCATAAACCGTGGATTCAAGAAAATTGGGAGGCACACGGATACAACGGTAAAAATAGTGTGTGGCGATTGGAATTTACATTGCACAGTGATACACGGGGTATTGTGTTAGACGATGGGGAAGTGCTTTTTTTTAATGACCTATCAATGATAGATAGGCTTACGGATATGTTTACACATTGTTTCAGCAAATATTTTAAGTTCGTTTATGCTGAAAAAACAAAAAAAGGTAACTACAAAAAACAGAGTAGAAGCAAGCCTGTAACACTCTTTCATAACTTATACATGTCCCCGGTAATACACAAGGTAAGCGGGAAAAAGGATGCTGGTAAGTCGGCTAAAATATTCACTAAAAATCTTATGAAGTTGCAACAAGAATTGAGGGGGCAATCATTTGACCTTGCAATAATGGGTAACGAGTTGATGACTTGGGTAATTAAAACACGTAATTTGGAAAATTGGGCAAAGAAAAAGTTACCACAAATACATTTAGCTGACCGAATATGTGAGATAGTGCAGCGTGGCAAAAATAGTGAGTTAGATATTGCCATATCGGAAGCCAAAAAAAGCCCTGTTTTGTTCGATAAATACGGCAAATCAGTAAGGTAATAATTTGCACGCAAATTTACGGGAAATATAATTGTTAATCTTATTTGGTTAATTCAAGTGGGTTGCATATCTTTATGTATAAATATAAAAGATATGGCTTGGATGAACATCTTTATGACTGTAAGCAATCCTGACCCAATTGTCGGCACTCAGGCATTAAACGACGCAATTGCAGCGTTACCCGTAATGCCAATACCGGGGCCTACTGAGGGTGGGGTAACACAACCTCCCACAATTGTAGGCGGTCCTACCATTACAACCGATTCCACCGGGGCAAATTTCTTTATTTCGGGAGCAGTTCAATATTACGGATAATGGCAGCTTGGCAAAACATATTTATTACATCTGTTAATAACTTTGATTTTGAAATATCATATAGTCAATTAATGGATGCAATAGCAAGTTTACCAATAGCTCCATTACCGGGAACGGGAATATTACAAGCTCCTGAAATATTAGGTATGGCACAGCAATACAGTATTAAGATAGTTGCAGAAAAATATTACACCTGCGCTGCTGTGCAGTATTATGGAACATTGTAAATATGCCTACACTACAGCAAGTAATCAGATTGTTGCCGGGAGCAAATAACCAATATGATTTATTGGTTAAAAAGCAGAATGTATATGATATTGTTGATGGAACATTGTCTATGCATAAGAAAAGCGCAAATAGTTATGACCTGATTAGCCAATTATTTTGGAAGGGCAATACACAGGATACATGTAAGGAGATATTTAATTTTTGTAAACAATATATTCCTTACAAAGTAGAACCTGAAAAGGTACAGACCGGGAAAACATTGGAAATGATTCTTTGGGATGCACAACACGGTAAAAAAAACGATTGTAAACATTATTCACTATTGGGGTGTGGCATTATAGAGAGCCTAAAGAGAAAAGGTTATCCAATCGAAAGTAAATATAGATTTGCCAGTGATATAAAAGGGGTGAATAACCCAACACATGTATTCTGTATAGTACCTACCTATAAGGGAGATATATGGCTTGACCCGGTACTCAATAGATTGCATCAATATCACAAGTATTATTATTTTTTAGATAAAACACCACCTAAAATGGCCTATTATCATGTATCAGGTACAAGTAATGTTGCCCCGGCCTATGTATCGGGTACAGTAAGCACATTTGGGGCTTCTATTGGCAAACATGGAAAGGGTAAGGCAAAGCTCAAAAAGTTTACAAAGAAGATACAACCGGGAAAGTTTTTGTTAAAGGTAGTTGGGGCTGCACCGCGTAACGCTTTTTTAGCTCTTTTAAAGATAAATTTTAATCAGTTTTCCCGCCATATATTTGAGTTATCGCAAAATCCTTCACATAAAAGTAAGTTTCAATCCCTATGGCGTAAACTTGGTGGGAAATGGAATGTTTTTGCACATAATGTTAATTTAGGTTACCAGCACTATTTAAAGCAGCATCATAAAAAAATGCCCTCAAGTTACCACCTTATAAACGGGGTAGGGGAGGATGGTAGTGTGGGTTTTGTTTTGGCTACTGCTATGGCTGCTGCATTGCCAATAATTACGGCTATTACGGCACTCCTAAAGAGTTTAGGACGTAGCCCGGAAGGTGGTGTTGATACTGCTACGGGTGCTGAAATGTTGGTTACAGAGCATAATACAACCGATGGGCAACATGCAGATGGTACGGAAACAGAGGTAGAGGAAAATAATACTTTAGTTGTTAAAAGTTATAAAGGCAATAAACATGAAAAAGAGAATGTACCTGATAATACCGATATTGATACAACGCAAACGGCACATCAAAAGACAAATACTCAGGGTTCGTCTAATGATGACATACCCGAAAATGTGGAACAGTCAATAGCAATAAAAAAAGCAGAAAAGAAAGCAGATTCAGAGTTACCCGATGATGATAGTCCGGCGGCAAAAACAGTAAATGTATTATCTGATTGGGGAAAAGGTGTAGGGGACTTTGTGAGGGAAAACAAAGGTGTAACAATTGCTGTTGTATCAATATCAAGTATAGTATTAATTGCACGTTCGGGAATATTCCCACATCATAAAACAACACGTAGATAAAATGGCTGGCGAACATTTAATTAAGATAACCAAACGGGCAAAGCAACTACAAAAGGCGCACCCTAAAACAGCATGGCAACAATTAATTAAAAAGGCTGCTGCTGAATTACATAACGGGGTAAAAGCGGTAAAAAAGGCTGCTGCACCCGCAAAAAAAAGTACATCTGTAGGCGTGGTAAGGCGCACACCTACACAGGTTCATAATCACAAAAAACCAAGACAAATGGCAACACCATCAAAGATACCTGCCCATGTAGCGGGTACTACTAAAAAAAAGAAACATCATTCTGTTTCCGGGGTACATGGCAAAGGAAAATTGATGCATGATATAATGACCCTTGTAGGCTCTGGCTTGGGTGGTTTTGGTGCTGCAATCATTCATAACCGAATACCGGGGAATGATGTGGTTAAGGGTGGCTTACAGGCTGCAATTGGCTTAGGTGTAATGCATATGAGCCGTAGCGATAAACACCCGTTAATATATGGGTTAGGCACTGGAATAGGTACTGCCGGCCTTGTAAATGGCGCACACGCTACGGGAATGATAAGCGGGTTTGATGAAATGATAAGCGGTATATTCGGGGATTCGCCTACTTACGTAAGTAGGCGAATCCCCGAATATACCGC
>Ga0209624_10003671_pt1 | contig 10779 bp, 11 predicted proteins | sample JacPinW_OM2H0_O1_FD_188565 | JGI IMG/M metagenome (GOLD analysis project Ga0209624, IMG submission 188565) | Forest soil microbial communities from Algoma, Ontario, Canada - Jack Pine, Ontario site 1_JW_OM2H0_O1 (SPAdes) (version 2) | ecosystem: Environmental > Terrestrial > Soil > Boreal... | reverse complement strand
AACTCTTTCAATTTGGCCTTGATCGAATCGATTCCACTGCCTTTTCCGATGACCACCCTCGGCGCCGGCTGTCCCACGACATCCCATCGGAATGGGAACAACTCCGTTGGATGGTCTGCTTCGCAGTTCTGCCACCAGCTTGCAATAATTCCGGACTCGATCTGGAACAGCTGTTCGCCGACTACCGGCCGGTTGGATGCAACCTTGTGTCCGGAGAGTTGCTCAACCCGGCGTACCAGGCTGTACAACGTGTCCACCCGTAAGCCGGTGTCGATCCCGTAAAGCGTAAGAAGCGCCATCGCGATAACGCCGGTCTGCTGCTCGCCGTCGCGCAGAGTGATGTCGTGAAACTGAACCTTCTCAGGGAAATGGAGTTGGTCGCGTAGCGGAGCGGCAAAGTTCCAGGGGCTCACAAACCATTTGTCGTTTTTCCAAGGCTCTTGGGGCATAAAAACGCTCCTTTCAAGAAATGTTTAGGCGGTCACGGCGGACTTCAAAACCTCGGGATTCACAGCATTCCGCGGCGCCTGTCCCTTCAGCACGCGGAATACTTCCTCGGCCGCCTTGACCGCAGTCGCCTTGGCGTAGGTGGTCAGCACAGCATCAATCAGGCCAGGCATACTTTGGCGCTCTCTCCTAGGGAGCAAACTCAAATGCGTCGGCCGATGGCGTGGAGACCATCACGCCCGTCCCAGAGGACTGCACATCGCCGCTGATCGCATAGAAGCGATTCCCAACCACGCCGCCGGCCACGCCATGGCGGCCAATGGCCATGGGCGGAAGAATGCTCCAGGTGTTGGTCGCCGGATCATACGCTTCAAAGGCGTGGTAGGCAGTGTGCTGAAAGAAGTCCTGATTCTCGCCTCCGGCGACATAAATCCGTCCTTTGTAAACGCCAACGTCCAGACCACTGCGCGCGGTGGGCATCTTGGCTAGCGGGCGGCCCCAGGAATCGGTAGCCGGATCGTAGGCCTCGACGTTGGCGAGATCGGACGAGGCTGCGATAAACGCCGCGCCAATGCGGCCGCCGATCACATAGATCTTTCCATCCACCACGCCCGCGGCGGTGTGATTGCGCGGAGTGGGCATCGGGGCGCGAGCGCGCCACGTGTTGGTCTCGGGGTCGTATTCCTCCACTGTGCTTAGCACGCGTTGCGGAACAGTCGGATGGATGGCCGGGTTGGTTGCCCCGGGCGCTGTGGTGGCGCCGCCGATTACGTACATCTTACCGCCCACCGTGGCTACCACGGCGGCTCCACGCTTGGTCGGCATAGGCGCCAAAGCTTTCCACGAGTCGTTTGCCGGATCGTATTCAAAGGCATTGTTGATCGGGGTCCACGCGGCCAGGTTTCCGATTTTCCCCTCCGTGAAACCACCGAACACATAAATCTTGCCGTTCAACTCAGTGAGTGCCAGGTGATGAGCGGGCAGAGCCATGGGCTTCCTTTTTGTCCACTTGTCGGTTGGCGGATCGTATTCATACACCATGCCGACAGGCAGCCAGATGGGCGCGGAAACCAATCCCGCGAAAACGTACATCTTGCCGTTGGCGCCTTGCCCGATGACTTCTTCATGCGGCTCGGGGAATGGTGTTAAACTCACCCATTTCCCGCCCTGAGCGCAAGCTGCGGGCACCCAGACCGCAAGATGGATTGCCAGCCCGGCGAGCCACAACCGCATCAAGTTCTTTCGCATCTACCGTCCTCCGTGTCGTGCTTCCACTCTTGGTTCAACCACCGATCGGTCAGGATCGATCAGGAATGTCCAGATCAGCGCACCGATCAGCATCACGCCGGCCGAGACGAAGAACGGAGCGATCCAGAATCCTTTGTCAAAAAGACTGCCGTACACGATGGCGGTGAGCGAAGCGGCCAATGCGCCGGCCATGTTCATAATGCCCGTCACTGTGCCGCTGAACTGGCCGCCCACGTCCATGGGTACAGCCCAGGCGGGTCCAATGACGAACTCGAGAAAGAAAAATGAGATGGCGAGAAACAGGACCGAGGCCAAAGCGCTTTGCGTCATCGCCGCTGGAATGACGAAGACCCCGGCCAGCAGAAAGCCCGGCGCGGCTACGATGCGGCGCGCAAACTTGGCGTCCCCGGTCCGCTTGAAGAAAAAGTCGCTCAGCGAGCCCCCTGTTAGGTCTCCGAGCATTCCCGCGAATAGCGGTAACGAACCGATCAATCCCAAGGCCTGCAATGTGAGATGGCGATGTTCCCGCAGATAAGTCGGGTACCACGTCAGGTAAAAATTAGTACCAAAAAAGAAACAACTGTAGCCGAGGGAGATGTACCACATGTTCGATGACCCGAAGATCGTTCTCCACGGAGCGGACTGCCGCGTTGTAATTGGCGCCCGCACTGTACCATCGGGGTTTAAGCCACGGATCTGGGCGAGTTCCGCGCGATTCACGCTCTTGTGCTCCTCTGGAAGATTCCGGTAGAAAAAGGAAAAGGCAATGGCCCAGATTACGCCGAGCGACCCGAAAATGTAGAAAATGGCCCGCCAACCGAAAGCGAGCAGGATGCTCCCCGCGACCAATGGTGTCACGGCCACTGCGAACCGGCTGAAGAAATGGGTGGTGCCTTGAATCCGGCCGCGTTCAGACCTGGGAAACCAAAGCTGCATGCCCCGGCTGGCCACCGGGAAGGCGCCGGCTTCGCCTAAACCCAGAAGGAAGCGCGCACTGAACAGCGAATTCAGACCTACAGCCGCGCCGGTCATAGCCGCCGCGATCGCCCACCACGACATGATCACCACCAGAACCTTTCTAGGTCCGAAGCGGTCTCCCAGCCACCCTGCCGGGATTTGGCCCAATGCGTAGGCCCACGTAAAGGCGGCCAGGACCAGACCCATGGCGGTTTTGCTTAGTCCAAATTGCTTCGCGATTTCCGGCTGTGCCACCGAAATGTTGCTGCGATCCATGTACGCGATCAGGTACATCAGGCTGATCAGAAAAAGGATCCACCAGCGAGTTTTTGTCGGCTTGGAGGTTACGTGCTCCGCAATCGCAGCAAGTTCGGTCACATCGGTGCGATGAGTATCCACGTTCCCCCTGGAAGCTAAGTCTATTCGTCGCGGACCTCAGACTAGAGACGGTTCCATCCTCGGCGTCGCTTGGCCGGTTAGTTCAACCGGTTGTCCGGTCTCCGCCGAAAGATCCGCGGCCTGGTATACCTGCATCACTAGCCTGGCCTGTTCCCCGGTAACCAAGGGTTGTTTGCTCAGCGCCACGCACTCCAGGAAATGCAAGGTTTCCGCTTCCATGGGGCCCGCGTACACATGGTTCACTTTTTCGCCGGGCATGGAGGAGATCGGGAATTGAATGCCCTTCTGCAGCGTAGTGGTGTACACGTCGCGATGCGTGTCGTCGACCATCACCGCGCCTTCTGTGCCGACGAACTCGATCCAGGTGGACGCGAAATTCGGATACGCCGGAGGAAGTACCCATCCGGCTCCAATGGTGAATGCCGTGCCGTCATCCATCGTTACCACGATCCAGACGCAGTCCGGCACGTTGTATTGGCCCTTCATAATCTTGCGAACTTCCTGCGCATAGACGCGCACAGGCTTCCTGGGAGCCAGGCACCACAGGACGAAATCGATATCGTGCGTCGCTTCCATGGCGGCCGGAGAAAGCTTCACCCGGCCACCAATCTTCTTGCCCAAGTTCCGCGTGATGTGCCGGCTGACTAAAGCGCTGCAAGGCTCGCCTATTGTGCCGTCGTCAATGGAGCGTTTTACGAAGGCGAACTTGGGATTGAACCGCTGCGAATATCCGATGGTAAACGCCAGTTTCTTGGACGCAGCCAGTGCGATCAGCTCGTCGGCTTCAGCGAGTTCCAGAGCGATCGGCTTTTCAAGAAAAACGTGCTTGCCGGCCAGCAGGCTTTCCTTCGCAATCGGGTAGTGTGTCGGCTCGGGCGTCGTCGAAATCATGACCGCGCCGATGGACGGATTTTCAATCAGCTTCCGGTAATCCACCGTGGCTGTAACTGGCTTCGTCAGATCGGCGACTTCTTTGAGCCGTTCCTCTTTAATTTCCGCGATATGCAGTTCATTGACCCAGGGGCTGGCGGCCGCCGCGACGGCTCGTATGCCGCCACACCAGCCTGTTCCAATAATGCCAAGATTAATTTGTTTCATATCCTGTTGCCTTAGTTTAAACCTGCCCTGGAAGTGTACGGCTGGGAACCTGGAGGAGTCAAGGCAGAAGCCCGCATGATTACAAGTCTTAACAATCCGAATGGCGATGTTGGAGTTAAAATCAAATCCCTCTAGGCGCGGACGGCCCTAGGCTGATATGATCGGCCCGATTCGCAGGACCTGGAGAAATGAGAGGAAATGACATGTTCAAGAAGAACCGCTATATTCTCCCGTGCTGCCTGCTCTCCGCGGCGCTCCTCGAAGCGCAGCCACCACCGGCTGCACCAGCTCAACCAGACTCGGATGCGGTGAAGGCTCTGATCGAAAAGGCCAAGAAGACCGGTGGTGAGGAGTGGGCCGGGGAGGCACACTTTTTCTGCGAAGCGCCACGCCCCAACAGCCCGACCGATCCTCCGATCGAGCCCACAAAGATTTTCGACAATGTGTACGCCATCGGCAACCAGGGGACGGTTGCGTATGTAATCAGCACATCCGCCGGGTTGATGATGATCGATTCCTTGGGCGCCAATCAAGTGGATACTCAGCTTCTGCCCGGATTCCAGAAGCTCGGCTTGGATCCAACTTCAATCAAGACCGTGATCATCGCCCACGGTCATGCCGATCATTTTGGCGGATCGTTCTATCTACAGGAGCATTACAATGCTCACATCTACGTGTCGGCGGCGGATTGGGATTTGATGGCGCATCCCCCGGCGCCGCCCGCCGGTGGAAACCAGAACAAAGGTCCCGCGGGTCCGCCCGTGACGCCGCCTCGAAAAGACATGGTCATCACTGAAGGCCAGCCCATTGTGCTGGGCGACGAGAAAGTGATGCCGTTCGCCATCCCTGGACATACGCCGGGTTCCATGGGATTCATTTTCCCCGTGAAAGACCAGGGGAAGACGCACATGGCCGCGCTCTACGGCGGAACCGTGCTCCTTACCGGAATCATTTCCGATCAAGGGCTGCAGCAATATCTGATGTCGATCGCGCATTTCAAAGAGGAGACGAAGAAGGCCAAAGTGGATGTCGAACTTCAGAATCATCCGCTGATGGATGGCCTTCCTGAGAAGCTGGAAAAGCTCAAGACGCGGAGCAAGGGAGAGCCGAATCCATTCGTCGTTGGGCCGGCCAATTATGGGAAATTCCTGGACGTGATGTCTCAATGCATGGACGTCCAGATCGCCCGCCGCAAAGAGCAGCAACACTAAATGAAAGGAAGAAATATGTCAAAGACGCTTTTCCCTACGTGCGTGGCCGCCGCTGCGCTGCTCGTTTCCGGCGCGTCCGTGGCGCGCTCCGAACAAGGACTCATCGTCCATAAGGCCCTGTCGCTCGACATGGCAATGGCGATGACTCAAGGCTCTCTTGCAAAATGCAGGGAGCTGCACTACAAGTGCGCCATAACGGTACTCGACGCTACAGGCCGGACCATCGTTGCGCTTCAGGATGACGGAGCCAATCTGCACCGGTTCGATGTCGCCCACAAGAAAGCGTACACCGCGCTGGTTTACCGGCGTCCCTCTAAGGAGGTGGTGGAGGGATGGTCGAAGAAGACCGCCGAGCCTGTGCCGCTGCTGGAAGGCACCATGCCGAATCCGCCGATCGAAGGCACCATCGACATGGGCGGTGGGATTCCGATCACGGTCGATCAGGAAACCATCGGTGCGATAGCGGTGAGCGGAGCCCCGGGATGGGAGATGGACGAGGCCTGCGCGAAGGCGGGACTGGCGAAGGTCGCCGACAAGTTGAAGTAGCGCTCTCAGCATGACCAAACATTTTCTGCAAGTGTCTGCTTGCCTTCTCGTGGCCTGTAGTACAGGTCTGGCGCAGGACGGCGCCGAGGTCTTTCGCAATAACTGCTCAACCTGTCACCGCTCTGGAAGCCCAACACAGGCGCCTTTGCCGGAAACACTGCGGACCCTGCCGCAACAGGGTATCCTCGCGGCTCTTGAGACCGGAAAGATGAGATCGCAAGGCTCCCAACTCAATCCCGCACAGCGGAATGCAGTAGCGAAGTATCTGGGAACATCCGAGAACGCGGAAGTCATTCCGCTTTCTGCAACATGTTCTGCGTCGGCCAAGCCGGCGGCCAACGCAGCCAGTTGGAACGGATGGGGAGCTGATCCTGGCAACACCCGCTTTCAAACCGCGAAGGCGGCCGGTCTTACTCGCGAGGACGTTCCGAAACTAAAGCTGAAATGGGCCTTCGGATTTCCCGGAGTGGCAACTGCCTTTGCCTCCCCTAGCGTTTTCGCAGGAAGGGTTTTTGTGGGCAGCGCCGATGGCACGGTCTATTCGCTCAACGCCCAAACCGGATGCATCTATTGGACCTTCAAAGCCGCCGAGGGTGTCCGAACCGCCATCATCATCGCGAGCAATGGCCAGGCGGCGTATTTTGGCGACCTGCAGGGCAACATGTACGCTGTCCAAGCAACCACCGGCGCGCTTCTTTGGAAAACGCGAGTGGATGAGCACTTATACGCCGAGATCACAGGAACGCCGAAACTGGAAAACCGCAGGCTCTATGTCCCGGTTTCGGGTGGCGCAGAACAGGTGGCTGCCGGCAACCCCTCATATGAATGCTGTACATTTCGAGGCAGCCTGGTGGCCTTGGATGCCGCAAGCGGAAAACAGATTTGGAAGGCCTATACGATTCCGGAGCCGGCGAAGCCGTTGGGGAAAAGCTCGGCCGGCGTATCGAAGTCGGGACCCTCGGGCGTCGCGCTATGGTCCTCTCCCACACTGGACCTTCGTCGCAAAGCGATTTACGTCAGCACCGGCGTCAACTACTCCGATCCGCCAACCCCGGCGAGCGACGCCGTCCTGGCTTTTGACATGGACACCGGACACCAATTGTGGTCGCGACAATTGCTGGCCGATGATGTTTTCAACTTCGGGTGCAACACAGATAAGAAGGAGAACTGCCCGCAAACCATCGGGAAGGACTTCGACATCGGTACGCCTCCCATCCTGCGCCCGCTCGCAGGGGGACGCAGTGTCTTGATCGTGGGCGCAAAGTCGGGAATGTTGTACGCGCTCGATCCGCAGAATCAGGGGAAAATCGTTTGGTCCAGCAGGATTGGAGCGGGCGGCCCGCAAGGAGGAATCATGTGGGGTGCCGCTGCCGATGATAGATTCGCCTACGTGGCACTGTCCGATTGGGATCCGGGAAAACCGGAGGCGGGAGGCGGCGTATTCGGTGTCGAAATCGGCACGGGTAAGACAGTTTGGTCCACGCCGGCTCCGAAGCCTGCTTGCCTGGGAACGCCGGGATGCAGCGCGGCGCAGCCCAGTCCGGTGAGCGCCATCCCTGGGGTGGTCTTTGCCGGCTCGCTGGATGGACATCTGCGGGCCTATGACGGCGCGATCGGCGGCATCATCTGGGACTTCGATACGCTCCAGCAGTTCCCAACCGTGAATGGGATCCACGCGCACGGAGGGTCGATCAACGGAAGCGGACCAATTGTCGCCGGAGGAATGCTCTTTTGCAATTCTGGTTACGCCCGCCTTCCAGTCATGCCTGGAAACGTACTGCTCGCTTTCGGTTTGGAGGACAGATGAAGCCACGTGCCACGCAAAACATAATTCGAAGTGGATGTCTTCTCGCCGCGCTCTTCGCTTCTGCAGTTGCTCAGCCGCCCGGCAACCGGCCTCCCGACAAACCAGCCTCACCGGCCAGTCTTCCGGGTGACACCTTGCCGCCTTTTGGCATGCTGGACAGCACCGGGAAATTCGCTCCACCGCCCAAGATGGCGACTGGAGGAAATCGCGCTGCCCATCGTCCACCTGTATCGATTCGAGGGCCCGCTCTTGATCTTGCTATCGAGGCAGCTCGTGCGGCTGTTGACACCTGCGCCGCCGGTGGTTTCTACATCGGCGCCAGCGTCATAGACACATCCGGTCAACCGCGCGCAGCGGTGGAGGCCGAGGGATCTGACGGCGGGCATGTTTATGTCGCGGTCCGAAAGGCCCTGGTCGCGCTTGCGTTTAAAATGCCGAGCTCTAAAGCAGCGGCAGATGTTCAGACCGACAAAGCTTTGCTCGCCCGGGTTACTCCGAACATGTTCGTAATGGAGGGTGCGGTCCCAATAATGGCCGGAACCGAACTCATCGGCGCAATCGGTGCCAGCGGCGCGGCGGGCGGGGATCAGGATGAAGTCTGCGCCATCGCTGGCCTCAACAAGATCAAGGACCGCGTCAAATAGGGCAATCCGGTGAACCCGCGATCACGAAGTGACAGAGGAAACCGCTACGGGCGTTAAGTGTAAATATATGTTAATTGCGCTTTACAGCCCGACCGGCGAAGCGGTAGAGTCGATTGGGATTTCCGGATTCGGGAGGATTCAGGCATGGGAAAGCGACTGATCAACTATTTGGTCTTGGGCGTTATCAGCGGCGCACCAATCTTTGCGCACCACGGCACTTCAGTGACGTACCAGACGGACAAGACGATCACTATGACAGGAACAGTCACTGAGTTCTCGTTCTCCTACCCGCATCCCCAACTCTACTTCGATGTAAAAGACGCCGAAGGAAATGTCCAGCACTGGGGTTCCGAATTTGCGCCGACGCCATTGATGATGAAGAATATGAATGTCGGATGGAGCAGAGATACGATCAAACCTGGAGACGCCGTGATAATTACCTGCAATCCTCACAGGGTTCCAGGTTCCACCGCCTGCCTTACGAAGGAACTGACAATTAACGGCAAGAAGCTCGTGATGGGCGGTGGAGGAAGGCCGCCTGAACCAGGGAAAGAGCCGACAGGAAAGGAATAGCTCAGGGCCCAAGCAGGCTCCACGCTTCAGCGTCGGGCTGGCGTGTAGAGTTCAGGGTCTGCACGCAATGCTCAGCGGCGACAGCGATGTGCTGCTAAAAGGACCGACATGATGCGACAGCGCTTAGCAATATCAGTCATTTCAACCGGCGTATTATTTTTGCCTCTTCTGTTCGCGCAAACGGCTTTGAAAGAGAAAACGGCAAAGGACCAGGCCGGGGCCTTCGATCCCCACGATCTCTCGGGCAAGTGGAACCGCGTGAGCCCTTTCCAAACCTACAGCAATGTGCCTGGCGGTGCGAATGAATTGCAGGCATACATACTGGGGCAAGCCCCCGCTCCGCAAAAGTTGAAAGAGGAAACAGCCGAAGCCCCGTTCACGGCAGAGGGTAAGGCAAAGTTTGACAAGAATATCCCCTCCTATGGACGACGAATCACAGCTCCCATGCTGGGGAACGATCCCCAGGCGATGTGCGATCCGTGGGGCGTGCCGCGCATGCTGAATGGCCAGGTTGCAGGACCACACGCCACCATCGAAATGCTTCAGCTTCCCGACCGAACGTTCACCTTTTCCCAGTGGCATCACGATTACCGGGTGGTTTGGACGGATGGGCGGCAGCTCCCCAAGTTGGAGGAGGTTGAGCCTAAGTGGAACGGATATTCGGTGGGCAAGTGGGAAGGAAATACCTTCGTGGTGAACTCCCTCGGATTTGACGAAAGAACGTGGCTGGATCATAACGGCTATCCGCACACGGACCAGATGCGTCTGGAAGAGCGTTACCGCCGCCTGGATGCGGATACTCTGGAGCTGGTTGAGACCATCACCGACCCGCAATACTATACAAAACCATTCCGCAGCGACACCAAAATCTGGAAGCTGGATCGGGAAGGCGGCAAAGCTTGGGACGAGCAGATTTATTGCGTGCCGTCCGAAGAATTTAAGTTTAACAAACTCATCAGGGATGGTAACGTCGGCAAATAGTCGCCAAAAAGGGGCGCGCGTATGATACGTAGTGTTTCACCGGGAACGGTCGGATTTCTTGCATTGGCGATAGCCTGCAGCGCGTTCGCTCAGCAGGCCCCGCGAGAAGAGGGAGCGGCCGCCGGAGGGGAAGCGCCGCCGCGCGCGACTGTACCGCCGCTTGCTTTTAAAGTCGATTGGGTGCGGCCGACGAGCCAAGAGAATACCAAAGTCCGGTACATGCCAGTCCAGGAGAACGTGGGCGATCCGAACGTGGAGATTAAATATTACGGAGCGGCCAAACAGATACTGACAACCGGCGCTCCCGGGAATCCTCTCACGCCCTACGGCGTGTGGTCGGGAACAGCCCCAGCGCCGTTTGCCATGACGTTTCGGCTCAAGGACAGTTATGTCGATCTAACTGGACTCGCCACCATACGGTGGTTCACGAAGACCTCGGGTTTCCATGTGGTTCGTCCGGTAGTAAAACTGGCAAACGGCAATATGTTGGTCGGGGACGCCGAATTCTCCTCGATCACGATGCTCACGCAGAGCCAATTCTCACTGGCGAGCGTACATTGGATCAAGCTGGATCCGGAGAAAGTGGTCACGCTGAATAGCGGTCGCGCCGCAGCCAATCCGAATGGCGAAATCTGGGCTCCCAATCCGGATCTGAGCAAGGTCGATGAAATTGGCTTTGCGGACCTGATGCCCGGCAGCGGCCACGGCACCGGCGGCTGGATTCAACTCGGTGGAATCGAAGTTTACGGAAAACCAGTCCCGCGTAACTAGTGCAACCCGTGGCTTGGTCGCAGCTCGATTTCAATCGTCTCTTTAGAAGGCCCGTTCAAGTGACCCAACCCGAATGGCAAGTGTGCCAATGGCAGTT
>Ga0209624_10003670_pt1 | contig 10780 bp, 8 predicted proteins | sample JacPinW_OM2H0_O1_FD_188565 | JGI IMG/M metagenome (GOLD analysis project Ga0209624, IMG submission 188565) | Forest soil microbial communities from Algoma, Ontario, Canada - Jack Pine, Ontario site 1_JW_OM2H0_O1 (SPAdes) (version 2) | ecosystem: Environmental > Terrestrial > Soil > Boreal... | reverse complement strand
CCGCGGTGACCAGCCCGCCGGCCAGCCCGGTCAGCACCGCGAGCACGAGCCAGGTCCGCCACCGCGCGCGCAGCCCGGCGCGGGTGAGCAGCGCCACGACTGTCATGGTTCTATCTAGGCATCGCGCGGGTCCGTTCGGAAGGATGAAGACACCCCGGAAGGGGTGGTGTTTCCCTCATTCCCGGCAGCCGCCACGGCTGCGATGCTGCCAGCATGAGCGGCACTGACCGTGCGCATGAGCTGGGCGCGTTCCTCGCTGGCATCCCGTTCTTCGCGTCCTTCGACGAGGGCACCCTGGTCTGGCTGGCGCGGCAGTTCGAGCCGGTGCACGCGCAGGCGGGCGACACGATCATCGCCGAGGGCGATCCAGGCGACGGCCTGTACGTGCTGCTCAGCGGCCGGCTCAGGGTCAGTGTCGGCGCGGCAGGCGGCGGGGAGCGCGTGCTGCATGACCTCGGCCGCGGCGCGGTCATCGGGGAGATCGCGCTGCTGAGCGACCGGATGCGGTCGGCGACGGTCCGCGCGGTGCGCGACAGCGACCTGTTCCTGCTGCGCACCGCGTCGTTCAAGGCGCTGATCGAGCAGAACCCCGGTTTCCTCGCCCAGATGGCCCGGCTGCTCATCGAGCGGCTGCTCGCGGTCGACCGGCCGCAGCCGCACGCAGGGAACCGCGCCATCGCCGTCGTCCCGGCGGGGCGCGACCCGGCCCACGCCAAAGCGATCGCCGCCGCGCTGGCGCAGCAGCTCACCGGCAACGGCACCACGGTCCTGCTCGATAGGGCCGCGGTAGACCGGCAGCTCGGCCCCGAGGCCGCGGAACGAGGACCGTCCCACCCCCGGCGCAACGAGCTCACCGGCTGGCTCGACGGGATCGAGCGCGGCCATGACCACGTCGTCTACCTCACCGACGCCGAGGACACCGAATGGAGCAGGCTCTGCCTCAGCCAGAGCGACGTCGCGCTGCTGGCCGGCGGCGGCACCGACGCGAGGCTCGGCCCCGTCGAGGCACGCGCGCTCGCCACCCGGTGGCTGCGCTGCGAGCTCGTGCTGGTGCACCGGTCGCGCCCTGGCGGCACCGCCCGCTGGCTATCGCAGCGACCGGTGGCGGACTACCACCATGTCCGCGACGGACGACCGGCGGACGTCGGCAGGCTCGCGCGCATGATCACCGGCACGGCGTGCGGCGTGGTGCTCGGCGGCGGCGGCCCGCGCGGTTTCGCGCACCTCGGCGTGCTGCACGCCCTCGAGCTGGCCGGCGTGCCCGTGGACGTCGTCGGCGGGACCAGCATCGGCGCGGTGATGGGCGCGCTGTGCGCGCAGGGCCTGCCGCACGCGGAACGGGTCGAGCGGGCGCTGCGCGCCTTCACCCGCAGCGGCCCGCTGATGAGCCCCACGCTGCCGCTGGTCGCCCTGTCGTCGGGGAACCGGGTGGACCGGCTGCTCGCCGAGCACTTCGGGGGCACGTCGATCGAGAACCTGCCGGTGCGGTTCTTCTGCGTGTCGGCGAACCTGACCCGCGCGGAGGAGGTCATCTACGAGCGCGGTGAGCTGTGGCGGGCCATCCGGGCCAGCCTGTCGCTGCCGGGCATCTTCCCGCCGGTCTATTACGACGGGGACCTGCTGGTCGACGGCGGGGCACTCGACAACGTGCCCACCGAACAGATGCGGGCGCGGGTCGGCGGCGGGACCGTGATCGCGGTCGATATCTCCCCCGCCGTCGAGCCGATGATGGTCGCCCCGTTCGGGCCGGGGCTGTCCGGCTGGAAGGTGCTCGCGGACCGGCTCAACCCGCTCAGCCCGCCGCAGCCGGTGCCCAGCGTGCTCGACATCGTGAGCAGGGCCACCGGGCTGTCGGGCACCCGGCACCAGCGAGTGACGCTGGGCGGCGAGCACGTGGACCTGCTGCTGCACCCGCCGGTCCCGGCGATCGGCGCGTACGACTTCAAGGCCGGCGCCGCGCTGATCGAGACCGGCTACCGGCACGCGGCCGAGGCGCTGGCGGACTCCGGTATCCCCGGCCGTTTCCGCTGAGGTTCCGCTGCGAAGTTCTTTTGTCCGGAACGGGCCCGCTACTTCGCCGCGTCCCGCAATGACTCGAGGCTGCGCCGCACGTCCTCGTCGGTGGTGGACCAGTTGGACACCGAGATGCGCAGCACGGACTTGCCGCGCCAGCGGGAGCCAGACATCCACGCGGTGCCGTCGGCGAGCAGCCGGCGGGTGACCTCCTGGGTCCGCTCGTCGCTGCCGAAGCTGGCGCACACCTGGGAGAACACGACGTCGTTCTCGACGGTAGCGCCGTCGATCCCGGCGATGCCCGCGGCGAAGCTCGCGGCGTGCCGGCAGTAGCCGTCGACGAGGGCCGCCAGGCCGGAGCGGCCGAGGGCGCGCATGACCGCCCACACGGGGACGCCGCGGGCGCGGCGGGAGACTTCGGGGACGAACTCGAACGGGTCGCCCGCCGCGTCCCTGATCAGGTATTCCCCGTGCATGCCCATGGCGGCGCGCAGCGCGGCACTGTCCCGGACGATGGCGATGCCGCAGTCGTAGGGGACGTTCAGGGTCTTGTGCGCGTCGGTGGTCCACGAATCAGCTGCCTCGTAGCCGGCGACGAGGTGCCTGGTCCGCGGGGACGCCGCCGCGAACAGGCCGAACGCGCCGTCGATATGCACCCAGGCGCCGTGCCGGTGCGCGGCCTCGATCGCGGGACCGAAGGGGTCGAACGCGCCGGAATGGACGTTGCCCGCTTGCACGACCACGATCGCCGGGCCTGACGGGGTCTCCGGCCCGGCGGCCAGCGCCGCTTCGAGTGCACCGGGGTCGATGCGGCCCTGGTCGTCGGCGGCTACGACTTCGGGCGCGCCGAGGCCGAGGTAGCGCAGCGCCAGGTCGACGGTGTCGTGCCGTTCCGCGCCGACGAGCACCCGGACCCGCGGCGCCCCGGTCAGCCCGTCGGCGGCGACCTGCCAGCCTGCCTTGTGCAGTACCGCGTCCCGCGCGGCGGCCAGGCAGGTGAAGTTGGACATCGTCGCGCCGGTGACGAAGCCGACCCCGCTGGCGGCGGGCAGCCCGAGGACGTCAAGCAGCCAGCCCTTCGCCACGTTCTCGACCGCGGCCAGCGCGGGTGTCGGCAGGAGCAGGCCCGCGTTCTGGTCCCAGGCGCTGACCAGCCAGTCGGCGGCCAGGGCCGCCGGGTGCGTGCCGCCGATGACGAACCCGTAGAACCGGCCCGACGGCATCGCGGTGAGGCCGGGCTCGCAGGCCCCGGCGAGGAGGTCGATGACCTGCGGCGCTTCCGCCGGGCCGTCCGGCAGGGCGGTGCCGAGCGCGGCCGTGACCTCGGCTACCGACGCGCGCGGCGGGACGGGCCGGGTAGCGAGGCTGTCGAGCCACTGCGTCGCGTAGCCCGCCGCGCGGGCGAGCGCGATGTCACGATCGGGCATGGTCCCAAGTATGCGCGGCCTGCGGTTCCCCGGTGGCTGCAGGACGACCCCGGGCGGCACCGACCGCCAGCAGCCCGGTGAGGGCTGCCGCCGCCACGGCGAGTACCGCGAAGGTCCCGGGCTTGCCGAACACCTCGTTCAGCCCGTCCATCGCGTACGGCGCGCTGAAGCCGAGGTAGGCCAGCACGTAGTAGCAGGAGAGCACGGCGCCGCGGTCGGTGGCGTCGCTGAGCTGCTCGGCCTGGTGCAGGCCGCAGACGAGGCAGAGCCCGTAGGCGAGACCGAGGAGCACCGCGCCGAGCCCGGCGAGCACCCGGTCAGGGCCGGCGACCGCGACGGCGCTGACCGCGGCGCCCGCGGCGGCCGCGCCGGTCCCGGCGAGGATGCCGAGCCGGTCGCTGCGCTCCGCGAGAACCCTGGCGGCCGGCTGCACCCCGATGCCCGCGGCGAACGCCAGCGCGGTCATCAGCCCGGCGAACGCCGCCGACAGGGTGCTCGCGTTGGTCACCTCCTCGGGAAGCACGACGATCGCCATCGACATCGAGCCGAACACGAACGGCGCGGCCGGCGCGACCGTGAGCCAGAACGCGCGGGTCCGCAGCACGGCTGGCGGCGCCCACCGCCTGGCGGCCGGCCCGGCAAGGGCCGGCGTTCCCGCCCGCCGGACATCCGGCACGGTCCAGACCGCGGCGAGCGCCACGACGCCCAGCACCAGATGCGGCAGGTAGGGCACGACCAGCGGATGCGGCGCCCACTGCGCGAGCGCCACCACCACGATGGGGCCGACCCCGAACCCCGCGCTCAGCGCGAGCGCCGCGCGGCGCGCGCTCAGCGCGCTCCCGCCGGACAGGTCCTGCACCCAGGCGGTCGCCGGGCCGAACACCATGCCCGAGCACACGCCGGCGAGCGCCCGCCCGGCCGCTATCAGCGCGAGGTCGTGCGGGCCGAGGATGAGCAGCAGCGTGGCCACCGGCGACAGGGCCGCGAACGGCAGCACGCACGCCCGGCGGCCGAACCTGTCGGACAGCGGTCCCCCGGCGAGCAGCCCGGGGATGAGCGTGGCCGCGTAGATGCCGAACAGCCCGGCGATCTCGGCGGCCCCCAGGCCGAGCGCCTGCCGGTAGACGATCAGCATCGGCGAGAACTGGTTGGCGCCCCAGCCCACCGCGAACATGGCGAGCGCGACCCGGAGCCAGGCGGCAGGAGCCCTCAGCGTCATAATCCCCGACCGTATCCCGAGAATTGTCAAACGGTCATTTGACCGTCCTTGCCGTAGGCTCGCTGTCATGGAAGCCGAAGCCGATCTCGCCGCGATGGGCCGCCTGATCGGCGACCCGAACCGGGCGCAGATGCTGAACGTCCTGCTCGGCGGGACGCCGCAGTCCGGTTCCGCGCTGGCCGCCGCGGTCGGCATCTCCCGGTCGCTGGCCAGCGCGCACCTGAAGAAGCTCACCGCCGGCGGCCTGGTCCGTGCGGAACGCAACGGCCGCCAGCAGCTGTACTCGATCGCGGCGCAGCCGGTGGCCGACGCGCTGGAGATCCTGCAGCTCCTCGCGCCCGCGACGCCCGTCAGGTCGCTGCGCGGCGCGGCGCAGCGACGGAACCTGCGCTGGGCCCGGATGTGCTATGACCACCTCGCCGGCGTCGCCGGCGTCGCGGTCACGGAGGCGCTCGCGGCGCAGGACGCGATCGCGGAGCTGGACGGCGCCTGGGTGCTCGGCGCTCGCGGCGCGCGGGTGTTCGCCGGCGTGGGCATCGACGTCGGCGCCGTGCCGCGCCGCACCCGGCCGCTGCTGCGCCCCTGCATGGACTGGACGGAACGCCGCCACCACCTGGCCGGTTCCCTCGGCGCCGCGCTGACCGCCGAGCTCATGCGGCGCGACTGGCTCCGCCGCCACGAAGCCAGCCGGGTCGTCACGGTGACCCCGGACGGCTACTCGGGCCTGAACGCCTGGCTTGGCATCGACTTCGGTCAGCTCAGAGAGTCCTCGGCGGCCTAGCTCTGGCCAGCGCCCGCGTGCTCGCCCAGATCCCAGAACAGGCCCGCCATGAGGCGCAGGGCCTGGCGGGCGAGCGGGGCGAGGAGGTGCTCATCGGGGGCGTGCTGCGCGCAGGCCGGGTAGGAGTGCGGGATCCAGATGGTCGGCAGCCCGAGCTGATCGGTGAAGACGTCGTTGGGCAGGCCGCCGCCGAGGTTGGGCAGCAGCGCGGGCGGGCTGCCCTCGGTGCGTTCCAGCGAGGCCAGGGCGAACTGGACCCACGGGTTGCCGGGGTCGGTGCGGGAGGCGTGCATGACGCCTCCCGGCTCGACGGTGACCATGCCGAAGCCGTGGTCGTCCAGGTGAGCGCGGATCGCGGTGGTCAGGCCGGCGATGTCGGTGCCGGGCTGGAACCGGAGGTTGCAGTGCGCGTGGGCCTCGCCGGGGATGGCGTTGACGGGGGTATCAGGATTCCCGGCGGCGAGTGACAGCACTTCCAGGGTGTTTCCTGCGATGACCCGCTCGGCGGCGGTGAGTTCCGGCTCGCCCCAGTCCTGGTCGATGTCCGGGTCACCGGGGCCGCCGCCGACCTGGATGACGGCCAGCGCGTCCCGCACCGCGTCCGGGATCGGCGGGGTCCGCAGGGCGGGCACGAGGATCCGCCCGCGTCCGTCGGCCAGGCAGGCGATCGCGCTGGCCAGCACGGTGGCCGGGTTGCGGAGCAGGCCGCCCCAGTTGCCCGAGTGGTAGGACCGGTCGCGCAGCGCGACGCGCAGGGTGAACCCCGCCGAGCCGCGTGCGCCGAGGAAGACCGTGGGACGCCCGGCGGCCACCCGCGGCCCGTCCGAGGCGATGAGCAGGTCGGCGGCCAGCTCGTCGCGGTGTCGCGCGCAGAACTCGCTCAGTCCGGCGGATCCGGTCTCTTCGCTGGTCTCGATGAGGATGACCAGGTTGAAGCCGAGGTGTCCGCCGCGGGCGCGCAGCACCTGCTCCAGGGCCGCCAGGTTGATGGTGTGCTGGCCTTTGTTGTCGGCGGTTCCCCTGCCGTACCAGCGGTCCTGCTCGACCGTGACCCGCCAGGGATCGAGCCCAGGCCGCCAGCGGTGCGGCTCGGCCGTCACGACGTCGGCGTGCCCGTAGGTCAGCACGGTGGGCAGGTCGTCGGCCTCGTGCCTGCGCGCGATCAGCAGCGGCCCGCCGTCGCCGGGATTGTCCGCTATCCGGGCCGTGGCGCCCAGCCGGGCAGCCGCCGGGACGATCTCCTGGCCGAGGTAGGCGTGCAAATCCAGGCGGCGCTCCGGCAGCCCGCTTTCCGTCGGGAACGCGACCCGGCGGGTCAGGTCGGCCAGGAACGCGCCAGAGTCGAAATACTCAGTCGCGTACGCGATCGCGCGAGATCGGGTCACCTGCCCACCCCACCATCCACCGCCGGTCCCGGCAAGGCCGGGGATGCCGGGGATATGGTCATGGGATGACTATTCGCGACGAAGCGGACAAGATCGCCGGTGAGCTTACCGAGCTGCGGCACGCCATCCACCAGGAACCCGAGATCGGCTATGACCTGCCCGCGACCCAGCGCAAGGTGCTCGCCGCGCTGGACGGGCTCCCTCTGGAGATCACCCTGGGCAGGCAGCTCAGTTCGGTGACCGCGGTGCTGCGCGGCGGCAGGCCGGGGCCGACGGTGCTGCTGCGCGGCGACATGGACGCGCTGCCGGTGCATGAGGCGACGGGCCTGCCGTGGGCGTCCCGCACCGCTGGGGCGATGCATGCCTGCGGTCATGACCTGCACACCACGATGCTGGCCGGTGCCGCGCGGCTGCTGTCGGCACAGCGGGCCGACATCCCTGGCAACGTGCTCTTCATGTTCCAGCCGGCGGAGGAAGGTGGCGGCGGCGCCCGGATCATGATCGACGAAGGCGTGCTCGGCGCGGCGGGCGAGCCGCCGGTGGCCGCCTACGCGCTGCACGTCTTTTCCGGCATGTACGACGCCGGCGTGTTCGCGGCCCGGCCGGGCCCGGCCCTGGCAGCGATGGACGCGATCGACGTCACGGTGCACGGCCGCGGCGGTCACGGCTCGGCGCCGCACCAGGCCATGGACCCGATCCCCGCGGCCTGCGAGATGGTCACCGCGCTGCACGCCATGGTCACCCGCAAGTTCAACGTGTTCGACCCGGTGGTCGTCACGGTGGGCAGCTTCCACGCCGGGACCGTCCGCAACGTGATACCGGACGACGCCACCTTCTACGTGACCGCCCGCTCCTTCAGCCACGAATCGCGGCAACGGCTCCGTGACGAAACGGTGCGCCTCGTCACGAACATCGCCCAGGCCCACGGCCTGACCGCGGACGTGGACTTCGCCGGCGGCTACCCCGTCACGGTCAACGACCCGGCCGAGGCGGCGTTCGCGACTGCGACGGCGGCGGGCCTGTTCGGCGCCGACCGGGCCGTCACGCCGCCCGAGCCGCTGGCCGGCTCCGAGGACTTCTCGTACGTGCTCAACGAGGTCCCCGGGGCGTTCGTCCTGCTCGGCGCCTGCCCGCCGGGCACGGACCCGCAAACGGCCCCCTCCAACCACTCGGCCACGGCCGCCTTCACCGATGACGTGCTTCCTGACGGCGCCACGCTGTACGCGGAGCTGGCACTTCGCCGGCTAGCCGCTGCCGCCCTCGCGCCGGAGTAACCGGCGCGAGGAATGCAGAGGGAGGGCCGCCCGGATACGGCCGGGCGGCCCTCCCTAGCCGGCTGAACGCGTCCCCGCGATTGACACGCACAGCAGGCCCTCCTGGGGCTAGTCGCGGGAGCCTCCTTCGGCATTCCTTGTTTGCACGTTAATCAACGTTCAAACTGTACGTTCACTACCGTACAATGGATTGACCGGATAAGTCAATGTGAGAATCACGACGAACCCCTCCGCCCCTCCGCAGGATTAGGTTGATAGGCATGACGGCGCACGCCGCAGACGACAAGCCAGGCGCTCCTGAGGATGCCGCCTTGGCACCGTCAGACAACATGAACCCGCTGCAGCGGCTGATTCATCAGCGGCTGCAGGAGCGGGGCTGGTCCTATGGCGCGGTCGCCCGCCGCGCGGGGCTGGCCCGGTCCACTGTCTACACGCTGGCCACCACCCGGAACCTGGTCCGGCCGCCGCGCCCGGCCACCATTGACGCGCTCGCCAAAGGGCTCGGCGCGCCCGTCTCGATGGTCCGTATCGCCGCGGCCGAGTCGACCGGGCTGCACTACTACGACCGGGCGCCGGCGGGACAGCAGAGCCAGGACAACCGGGAGCGGGAGCTCTTGATCGCCAGCATCGACGAGCTGTCGCCCGACGACCGCCGTCACGTCGCCGCGCTCGTCGAATCGCTCCGGAACCGCGCCTCCTCTTTAGCGCATCACTCCATCGGCCAGCTCGCGGGCACGCCGAGCTGTTCGGCGAGTTCCTCGTAGGGATCCTCCGGTAGGACCAGGCGGGCGACCCGCAGGATCGCCCTGGGATCCTCGCCGGGCGGGCGCAGCACGCAGACCATGTCATCGGCCTTGTTGTGCGTCACGACCAGGCGGTCGTAGTCGGCGAGGACGAACCGCCTGCAGCTCCGCGGCGGGCTGGGGCTGACGGTCTCGGGCATGGCACTCTCCGTCATGGCACTCTCCGTCATGGCGTTCTCAGGCTGGACATTCTCGGATTGGGCATTCTCGGATTGGGCATTCTCGGGCTGGACATTCGCGGCCGCGGGCCGACGGCGCCTGCGGGCGATCGCCAGGACCAGTTCGGCCAGGAAGGCGGCCCCGATGAGCAGGCCCGCCGCCAGCAGCATGATCCGCAGCCACTGCGGCATGCCCGCGGGCGCTGGCGCGCTTGTCCGCGCCGACGGCGCGGGGTGCGGCCGCACGGCATGCGTCGCCGGCGGCGCCGGGTGCGCCTGATGGTGGCCTGCCGGCCTCGATGAGGACGGTGCGGTCACCGGCCGGCTGGGGCGCCCGGGCAGGACCAGGACCGTGCCCGGATGAATGACACCCGGGTCAGGACCGATGACCTTCCGGTTGGCCGCGTACAGTGCCGGCCAGCCGCCCCGCACACCCAGCGCGGCGGCGATCCCCGACAAGGAATCGCCTGCCTGGATGGTGTAGCGAGCCGGGGTCGCCCGGCTCGGGAGCACCAGCACGGTCCCGGGGTGGATCACGTCAGGATCCGCGCCGATGACCGCCCGGTTAGTCTCGTACAGCGCCTGCCAGCCGCCCCGCACGTCCAGTGCGGCGGCGATGCCGGACAGTGTGTCACCAGGCCGCACGACATACCGCGCGGCCGCCGCGGCGGGCTTCGCCGCCGCCGGGAACGCCGCGGTCACGTGCTGGGTGACTTCGGTAGTACTACTCGCCATGCGAATGCTCGCCTGGGCCCCGGGAACGGACCCTGACATGCCTGCCACCAAGAGGGTGAGCAGGACGCTCCAGGCAAGCACCACGCACGCGGACTTCGTCCACACGCGCAAGGTGCGTCACTTTCCTTCCACTGAGTCAATGCCGAACGCACAGGTCCGGCACTTGGGCACGAACCATCGGGAAGGAAAGGACTTACGCCGGCGGAACCTCCGGCAGGTACGAACGCCACAGTGGCTGCAGCTGGGCGCGGCGCGCCAGCAGCAGCAAGAGCAGCACCAGCGCCGCCGCCAGCCCGGCGAGGACGGCGACACCACTGCTCCCGGCGCCGGGGCCGCCGACGCCGCCCGCGGCACCGGTCGCGCCGCCTGGCACGCCAGCCGGGACGCTACCGGGCACGCCAGCCGGCGCCGGAGTCTTAGGAACTACCGGAGCCGACGACCCCGGCACGCCGCTGCTGGCGGATCCCGCCAGCGGCGACCACATGCCGCCGGTGAGTCCGGCGACCCCGCCCGTCGGCAGACTCAGGCTCGCCGTGCCAGCGACGGGCAACCCCGCCGTGCCGGAGGTGAGCCTCAGCGCCGCCGCACCTGTCACGGAGCCGAGCACGGCGCTGCCGGTCGGCCCGGACGGCGGCACCGTACCGGTCAGGAGACCTAGCGCCCCGGTGACGACCGACCCGGAGGTGTTCGTCACGGGCGCCGCCGCGCCGGTAACCGTGGACAGCACCGGCGTCGCCGCCCCGGTGACGGGACCCAGCGCGCCGGTGACCGTCGAGAGGAGCGGCCCCACAGTCCCGGTCACCGGCGACAGTGCCCCGGTGACTGTCGAGAGGACCGGCGCCAGCGTCCCCGTCACAGGAGCTAGGACGCCGCCGAGAGTCGACAGCACCGGCGGCGCGGTGCCGGTCACCGGACCCAGCACACCAGTGACCGTCGACAGGACCGGCGCCAGCGTCCCGGTCACGGGAGCCAGCGTCCCTGTCAC
>Ga0209624_10003669_pt1 | contig 10788 bp, 12 predicted proteins | sample JacPinW_OM2H0_O1_FD_188565 | JGI IMG/M metagenome (GOLD analysis project Ga0209624, IMG submission 188565) | Forest soil microbial communities from Algoma, Ontario, Canada - Jack Pine, Ontario site 1_JW_OM2H0_O1 (SPAdes) (version 2) | ecosystem: Environmental > Terrestrial > Soil > Boreal... | reverse complement strand
GAGCCCCTCCTGGACAATCTTGCTCTTCACCATGGCAATATCTCTGCTCACGGGAATCGCCTTTGGAATCGTACCCGCATGGCTCACCTCCCATGCGGAGCCAATCGAAGCATTGCGCGGCGCAAACCGTTCGGTGGGCGGCAACCGCTCATGGACGCAGAAGTCGCTGGTTATCGCGCAGGTGGCAATGTCTCTCGTATTGCTGTCGGCTGCAGCCCTCCTCGCCCGGAGCCTGCGCAATCTCGAACACCAGAACTTCGGATTCGAGACCGACGGACGCTATATCGCGTGGATTAATCCAACACTGACCAACTACAAGCTCGAACAACTCGAGCCTATGTTTAAGAAGATTGACGACCGTCTGCGTCAAATCCCCGGCGTGCGGATGGTCGCGCCCGCTCTCTATGCACCCATGACTGGCGATAGCTGGAACGACGGTATTCGCGTCGCAGGTAGGCCCGAACCCGGAGCCAAAGAAGACACCGGCTCGTCGTGGTCACGCGTAATGCCGGGATTCTTCGATACCTTGGGAGCGAAGATGGTGCTCGGTCGCCCCATTACCGAGGATGACACGTCCACAACCCGCAAGGTCGCAGTGGTAAACGAAGCCTTCGCGAAAAGGTTCTTCAAGGACAAGAACCCGGTCGGAGAGCACTTCGGAATCGACAAAATCCAATATGCGAACACCCTTGAGATCATCGGAGTCGTCCGGGACATGCGTTACTTGACCTACGACTACAAGGATCCGATAACGCCGATGTTCTGGGTGCCCGAAGCCCAGAACGTACAGTATGGCGACAAGGCCTATGATGGCGGCGAACTCTGGTCGCACTACCTCTACAACATCGTCATATGGGCGCCCGGAAATCCGCCGGGCGTAGAAGAGCGGGTCCGCAAGGCTCTAAACGAAGTCGATCCGGATCTCGTCCTGTACGGGGTCGACCCCTACGGCGAGGTCCTCAGCAATGACTTCCAGCAGGAGAACATGATCGCAACGCTGACGACCCTCTTCGGCGTACTCGGCCTGCTGCTGGCAGCCGTTGGGCTCTACGGCGTCATGGCCTACATGGTCGAGCAGCGGACAAGCGAGATAGGCATTCGCATGGCGCTCGGGGCAGATCGCTGGCGTGTAGTCAGGATGGTGCTGCGAGGAGCCTTCTCGCAGGTAGGAATCGGACTGGCGCTCGGCATTCCCCTGGCGATCGGGGCAGGGAGGCTAATGAAGGATCAACTCTTCGGCGTAAAGCCATGGGACCCGGTCATGCTCATGCTCGCAACGCTGTTGCTCATCTTCGCAGCTGTGCTCGCATCGACGATCCCGGCACGGCGAGCAGCCGGGGTCGAACCGATGGTAGCCCTTCGGAACGAATAATCGCGCGCTCACACCCCAACTTCGTCCTTTTCCACAGCCTGTGGAAAAATAAACTTCAAAGGAGTGGCAGATTTTAGTGCGCGAAAAACCATCATCCAGCGCACCACAAAAGACCATCAACTCACCACAAATTCACCACAAAAAGCCATCCGGGAAACGCAGGTTTTCCCAGAACCCCCCTCAAAAACACCCGCAAATCCGCAAAATCTGGTCCTCTTCACCGGAAAAAACTTTTTTGCGAAATCAGGGCTTTTTTTGAATAGCTTTAACGGCAATCGAATTCGGCGAAATTCCTGCCGGCAGGATTGTAAATAGAGCCGGCCCCTGCCCAGCCGTCCGAATCACCGCAACATCCCCGGAATGAGCATCTGCAGCCAGCAAAAGGTGCTCATCCTCTGAAAATGCCAGCCTGTCAGGCGCTGAACCCGTCCTCACATTCCCCACAAGTCGCCCATCATCAATGCTATAGATCGCAATCGAATCCGCCCCCGAATTTGCTACCCAAAGCGTCCCATTGTCCCCGCTGACAATTCCTCGAACCGGCTTGCTTCCAATCACATACGTCCCACCCACCTCATTGGTCCAGGTCGAAATCTCCGAAATGCTGTCCGAATCGGAGTTCGAAACAAAGATCTCGCCCCCATCGGGCTTCATCGCCAGATGAACCGGTGTTTTTCCCACATCCAAAAACGTCAGTAAGTGGTCTGTCATCAACGCGGAATTCTGTTTCGCCGCCCAGGACCCGGGCGCCGCAGCAAGCCCCACTGCCATCACCTGATGACCTCCGGTACAAGCCACAAAAACCTTCGAAGAATCCGGCAAAATCACCGCATCCGAAGCTCCAGGGCACCCTGAAAACGCTGCACGCAGCTTTGGTGCAGGAGAACTCGAAGCCGCTGCATCATAAGGGGTTATGTCGAAGATCGAAGCGCTGCCGCTGTTCCGGTTCGTAACAACCAGGCTGCGTCCGTCCGGCGAAACCCGCGCAACAGTAGGCACCTCGCCCGTTCCAGCCACAGCAATCTCGCGCCGCCGGTCAAGGTCAAGAACACTAACCGTATTTGACCCTGAATTTGCGACATAAGCGCGATGTCCTGTCGGCTCAACTGCAACAAACAAAGGCAGATGGTGGACAGGAACGGTCGCCGCCACTCGGTTGGCATCCGCATCAATTACCGACACCGTTCCCGACTGCGTGTTCACCACGTAGATCTCATTCCTGACCGGGTTCGCAGCAAGATTCGTAGGGTTGGTGCCAACCTGTAAAGTCCTGTCCTGCCTCAGATAGACCAAATCAAGGACCGAAACCGTATTCGACCCGCCGTTGCTGACGTAAGCGAACTCACGGTACCCCTCCGGAACATCCGGAAAGCTGCTCCGCCTGCATCCCGCACCCCCCAGGAGGAGCGCCCAGACTGCAATGGCAGCGAATCGTTTAAGAGGAAGTCGGAGAGGCGTGGGCACTGTTCGGAGTCTATCGAGGCGGCAGGGTAGCTTCAAGCGAAAGGTGTTTGCCAAGAGAGTTTTGGAGCCGCGAAACTTTTGGCTTGTACCTGTGTTTAGGAAAATCGATGCGTATCGTTGATCTCAACTATCGCGTCATTTGCACCTTATTCTCGGACAACGAAGCTACGAACTCTTTGTAGCTTCGTTGATTTTTTTAATACCGCCGCTCCTTGGTGTGGAACCAATTCCAGGCAATCCAGCCGAAGTATCCGGCCTGAACCACCAGGACCGTAGCGTAGGCAGCGAGCAGATGACGGTGGGCCATGGTGCTTGTATCGAAGAACGATTGCCAGGTCATTGAGGAGTCTCCAAAGAGGCTTCGATAGCATGAAGTGCCGCTTCCTGCTCGGCCAACTGACGCCGGCGTTCGAGGGCGAAACGGAATAAAAGAATCAGCACTCCCCAGATGGCCCAACCGGCAAGATTCCAGAAGAAACCCGGGAGCATGGATTTATCCATGCCGGAGTTGGCTCCGCCGCCAAAGACGGGCGCGGGGTGCTGGGTGCGCCACCAGCGGATGGACATATAAACGATCGGAACATCGACGGCGGCGAAGATGCCGAGGACTGCGGCAAGGGTCTGGCTCTGGCCGGTGGAGGAGAAACGTCGCAGCATGAGGTAGCTGACGTAGAGGAGCCAGAGAATCAGCATGCTGGTCAGGCGGGCATCCCATGTCCACCAGATATTCCATGCGACGCGCCCCCAAATCATGCCGGTAACGAGGCAGATGCTCGAATAGACGACAGCGACCTCGGCCGAGGCAAGCGCCAACGCGTCAGCAGTGAGGGCCTTCAGGGGATCACGGCTGCGCCAGAAGAGGTATGTGAGCGAGGCTGCGAAGTTGATGTACGGAAAGAGGAGGCTCAACATCGCAATCGGCACGTGGTAATAGAAGATCCTGCCGACATCGCCCTGAGCAGCATCTGCCGGGGTCAGGAAGATGGCCTGCCGGAAACCGACGACGAGCACAGCAATGGCGATTCCGAACCAGAGCCAGGCGACGTTGCGGAGAGTAGGGGTGCGCTGCTCCATAAAAGGTAGTTTATCGCGAATAGGCTATTCGGCGTTGAGGACGGTCTCAAAGAGCAGGATGCCGATGGTGGTGAAGACAATGTCGTAGCCTGCCAACTGTTTGATCCAGGTATTGATCTGGATGGAATCGAGTTCGGCAGTCATGAGCCCAGTTGTCGCCTGAACCATCGCCAGAAGTGCGGGCAGCGAGATGGGCAGGAGCAGGAGCGGCAGCAACAGCTCGCGATTGCGGGCGCGAAGGCCAAGGGCCGCGAAGAACGTACCGTTTACAACGAGGGCCCATGTCCCGAGTGGGAGGATCAGGAGCAGAAGCCAGGCATTGCCTAGCACGTGAAGATTGAAGAAGACGATGAAGATGGGGGCGAGTACCGCTTCGACCACCAAGACAAAGAGCATATTGGCAATCACTTTGCCCAGGAAGAGCGCGGACGGTGGCGACGGGGCCATCCGCTGAGCTTCGAGGACCTGATTGCGCAGTTCGCGTGTCCATGTCTGATTGAGCGCGGTGATTGAGGCGAAGAGAAGTGCGACCCAGAGGATCCCGCCGGCGATCTGGCGAGTTGTGGTGGGGTAGCTGGTGGGGTCGAAGGTCAGACCGAAGATGACGACGACCAAGAGCGCGAAGAAGAGCATTCCGTTGATGGAGTCGCGGGAGCGCCACTCGAGGCGGAGATCTTTGCGGAGGTGATCGAGGATGTGGCGCAGGTAGATCATGCGGGAGTTTTGGTGATGTCCGCCAAAGTCGCGCCTGCAGCGCGCAGGTAGTCAGCCGGAGCGAGGACGAGTTGGAGGCCGCGTTGTCCGGCAGAGACAGAGATGATGTTGAACAGCTCGATGGTCTCGTCTGCGTAGGCGGGAAAGGGCTTTTTTGCGCCCATGACCGTGACGCCACCTCGGATGTATCCCGTCAGGGGCTCTACTTCTTTTAGAGAGGCCAACTCTGTTTTCTTTGCGCCTGCTGCGTGGGCGAGTTTTTTTAGATCGAGTTCGGAGTCGCCTGGGATGACGGCGAATAGGTGGTCGCCTGAGTTCGTTTGGGCGAGGAGGGTTTTGAAGACCTGTTCGGGTGGGAGACCGATCTTGCGTGCTACGGATATCGCAGTCAAGTCTTCTGGGTCAACTTCGTAGGCGCGAAGCTCGTAAGAGATGTTGAGAGAATCGAGCATGCGCGCGGCGTTGGTCTTGGCTGGCGGTGTGGTCTTCACCCGGCGGCCTCGACGATCTGGCCGTTGCGCATGGTGAGGATGTTATCGGCCAGGGGTTGGGCGAGGGCGGCCTGGTGGGTCGTGATAAGGATGGTGCGGCCGTTGCCTCCGCCGGCTACCGGCCAGGTACGGAAGTCGGCGAGGAGCTCGATCATGTGTTTTGCGGAGGCCGCGTCGAGGTTAGAGAAAGGCTCGTCCAGGAGGAGTAGTTCCGGATCGCTTTGGAGGACACGGGCAAGTGATGCGCGTTGCCGCATGCCTTGCGAGTACTGGCCTACGGGGCGTTTGAGCGTTGGATCGAGGCCGACGGCGCGAAGAGCCATCTCCGGACTGCCGACGCAGGCGCAGCCACCTTCACGGTGCAGGCCGGCGAAGTAGGAGAGGTTCTCCATGGCGGTGAGTTCGTCGTAGAGCATCGGCGAGTGGCTCATATAGGCGATACGGCGGCGCTGTTGACGGGGTGATTCGGAGAAGACGGAGACCGTGCCGCGAGTGGGTGTGAGGAGGCCGGCGACCAGGCGAAGCAGAGTGGACTTGCCTGCGCCGTTTTCACCAAGGATGACGGTGCAGGTTCCGGCGAGAAAGGTCGTCGTGACGTTGCGAAGGGCGGCGAATGCGCCGTAGATCTTGGAGACCGATTCAAGTTGCGCTGCGATGGTGAACGTTTCCGTGCGGATTGGGGCTGTGGTCGACATATCTAAAGTTCTGTCACTTCAATTTCTTCCCTCATGCGAGTATAGGGCTAGCGGCTGCATGATTGGCAGCGCGAGATATTTCTGGAGAACGACTACCTTGAAGATCATTAGCGTTTTTTTCTCGGCCGGAATACTGGCGACGACTCTTTACGCGCAACAGCCACCCACCCTCGATGCCGCTTCACGGCAGCTATCGCACGACATCTTCAAGCAGCTGATTGAGATCAATACGACCGACTCGGTGGGGAGCACTACAGTTGCCGCAGAGGCGATGCGGAAGCGGCTGCTGGATGCAGGGTTTGCTGCAGAGGATGTGGTTGTATTGGGACCGAATGAGCGGAAGGGCAATATGGTGGCGCGGTATCGCGGGCGGGCGAGGAGCGGGAAGAAGCCAGTGCTGATTATTGGGCATCTGGATGTTGTGGAGGCGAAGCGTGAGGACTGGACGAGCGATCCGTTTGTGTTTACGGAGAAAGACGGCTATTTCTACGGGCGCGGTACTCAGGATATGAAGGAGGCGGATGCCGCTTCTGTGGCTACTTTCATTCGACTGAAGCAGGAAGGTTTCGTGCCGGACCGCGACATCATTCTTGCGCTGACGGCGGATGAGGAGGGTGGCAAATCGAATGGGGTGGACTGGCTGCTGAAGAATCATCGGGAGCTTGTGGATGCGGGATTTGTGCTGAATGCCGACGCCGGTGGGTTGAATACGGAGAAGGGCAAGCCGGTGGATATGGGTGTTGAAGCTACGGAGAAGCTCTATGCGGATTATCAACTGATGGCCACTAATCCGGGCGGGCATAGCTCGCTTCCGAAGAAGGACAACGCGATCTATCATCTGGCGGATGCGCTGGGGAGGCTGGAGGCCTATCAGTTTCCGTTTGAGTTGAATGCGGTGACGCGCGCATATTTTGAGGTGATGGCGAAGATTGAGAAGGGGCCGGTGGCGGGGGGTATGTTGGGTGTGTTGAAGACGCCTCCCGATGCTGCGGCGGTGTCGCGGTTGTCAGAGAGTCCTCTGTACAACTCGACTATGCGGACGACTTGCGTGGCGACGATGGTGGAGGCGGGACATGCGCGGAATGCGCTGCCGCAACGGGCCGTTGCGAATGTGAACTGCAGGATTCTTCCGGGGCATACTCCGGCGGAGGTGCGGGCGGAGCTGACGAAGGTGGTGGCCGATTCGCAGGTGGAGGTGAAGCTGGTGAATAATGCCGGGGCGCTGAGCGACCGGGATGAGAATGAGATGTCCGTGACGCCGCCTCCTTTGAATGAAGAGGTGTTTGGGGCGCTGCGATTAGTGGTGGGGAAGATGTGGCCGGGGTTGCCGATTGTGCCGGAGATGGAGACCGGGGCTTCGGACAGCAAAATTACAATGGCGGCGGGGATGCCGAGCTATGGGTTTTCAGGGCTGGGGATAGATGGGGATGATGTTCGCGCCCATGGCAGGGATGAGCGGATTGGCGTGGAGTCTTTCCATACGGGGGTTGAGTTTAATTATCTGTATCTGAAGGCGCTGACGGGCAAATAATTTAGTGGGTGGCAGGGAGTGCGGTGGCGGTTGTTGTGGGGGTGGCGGGAGCTGGGGCGTACTTGGAGGCGCACTTGGCCTGAAGTTCGGTCGCGTGGAAGACGCCGTCGCGGCTGTAGGTGCCTACGGCGAGGGCCTGGGCGTCGTCCTTGAAGGTGTCGGGTGGGGGCTCGGAGCCCTGATAGACGACGGATAGCTTGCGGCCCTGCTCGAGGAGGTCGAAGGTGGCGTTGGTGCCTACCCGGTGGATGCTGCCGGGGGCTACATTGCCCGCTACGCGGAGGTGACGGATGTAGGCCTTGTCGCCCATGCCCTGGAGTTCGCCGATGGTGACGTAGTAGCTCTTGTTGTCCCTGGCGCCGCTGAAGGCGAGATAGGCGACAGTGACGAGGATGACTAGGGTGGCGATGATGATTTTGGTCGGGCTTTTCTGTGGGTTTGCCATGGTATCGGTTCAGCTTTCCTTGCTCCGGAGTGGGTATCCCCCTCCCCCGTCAAAATGTGCGCAAAGTATTCAAAGAAGATACTTTAAGTCTAGACTTGGGTCTGGCCGGATTGAAGATTTCTGGCGGGTCGGTGGAAGGTTCGCCCGCACCGGGAATTACCCTTGTCAAGTCAGCTGGCTCTCCTCTTCGGGAGGTCCAGTCTCATTTTATACCCGGGAGGCGGAGCTGAGAGTTGTACCGGGGCGGATCCAAAAAGAGGGAGGACGCCAGTGCGGCGTCCCCCCCTCTTTGGTTGTTGATCGGGTGTCAGCGAACTGCGGCGTGGACGTTGCTGGTCGCAGTGGTGTTGACGGTGTCTGAGATGGAGGTGAGGAGTTCGTCTGCCTTCTTCTCTTCTTCGAGGATGCTCTCGAGCGTGTCGGCGGCTTCGGTCTGGCCGAGGAGTTCGGCCCAGTTGCGGAGGGTTCCGTAGACTGCGATCTCGTGATGTTCGACCTGCTGGGCGGAGGCGATTAAGGTGATGTCCCGGATGCTGTCGTCGCCGGCGTCCTTGATGTTGTCTTCGGCCTCGGTGATGAGGGAGCCAATAGCTTTACAGGTTGCGGTGTCGGCTTCACCTGTGGCGTCTCGGAGGAGGGATTCGACTTTGGCTACGTGACCGCGGGTCTCCTCGAGGTGGTTGCTGAAGGCGGTGGCCAACTGTTGGTCAGTGGATTTTTCGATCATGGTGGGGATCGCTTTGGTGATCTTCTGTTCCATGTCGAGGGCTTTTTTTAGGTTCGTGATGTAGAGGGTACGCAGGTCTTCGATGTTTTCGGAAATGAGTTTCATGGTTCTCCTTTTAGAGAGACAAGGTCTCTCGTCGGCGTGGGGGCGCCGTATGCGAATTTTGTGTTTTAGGTGAGAGCGGCGAACGTTCGAGCCGAGGTGCTCACAGTCGTTCTACGTTCTGGTGGATAGGATGCGGTGGCGTGAGGGAGGTTGGCTGCGTTAGGGTTTGGTTATGCGGATTGTTCGGAGCAGAGTTGAGTTTCTTTTGGCGAATGTGTTGGTGCTGGCGATTCGTGCGGCCAGCGGGCAGCAAAGGGCAACGCCCCATAACGTGCCGCAAAAGGCAAGCACCGCTACAGGGCAGCAAAAGGCTAACCCCGATGCGGTTTTTCAACCTTATACAACGTGCACGTTCAGCGACGGGCTTCAAGTGGCGGAGAGTTCGCCTCTGGCGTTGGGGGTTACGACACGGACGGTGCCGACGATCAAGGACTCGCGAGATGTCGAGGTGCTGACGGGGCGGCGGGTCCTTTTTACTTATCCCGATAAGGATTACTTCGCGAATGTGTGGGTGGAGGTTCTTCCGGCGAAGAATTACGCGGATGAGAAGCAGGCATTGATCGATAACTTCGACTATCTGCTGGCGACGGAGAAATCGAATGGACGGAACTACGATCTGAAGCCGACGATGCATGGGCTGGATATTCGTGGGCTTGATCGCGACCAGTTGGAGGGGGCAGTGGTCGGGTTTTATCTGCTGTTTGACGATTCTTCGCACGTGGCGACGACGATCTATTTTCTGAATCAGGAGCCGAGCGTGCGGAGTTTTCAGACGATGGAGGAGTATCGAGAGATGCGGGACCGTTTTCTTGCGACCTACACGGGTTGTATTGCGCCGAAACAGACGGTTGCGCCGAAACCGAGTGTTCCGCCGAAATAGAGATTGACGTGAGAACCGTGACCAGTTATGGCATCTGAGGAGAGCTGGTGCGGAGCATCCTGGCGTTCCACTCTGCGCCGGGGAGTCCGCAGGCGGCGAGGGCCTTCAGTTCTTTTTCGACGTCGTACTCGACTCGGCGGATGGAGGGTGTGGTTCCGTTGAGGAGGAGATAGGATGCGCGGGGGTCGCCGTCGTAGGGGAGCCCTACGCTTCCGGTGTTGATGAGAAGTTTGATCGGGCCTGCCATGCTTTTGATCGAAGGGTGATGCGTGTGTCCGAAGGCGACGATGGGACGGGCGAGAGGGGCATAGATGGCTTCGAGGTCTGCGTCGGTTGCATTGGCTGCGGGTGCTCGCCAGCAGCTCTCAGGAGCGGCGTGGACGAGTGCGAGGTTGTCTTGAATCTGCACGCGGGGTAGTTCGCTTAGCCATGCAAGTCTGTCGTCGCCGAGTACGGAGCGGGTCGCGGAGGCTATCTGGCGGATGGCGTCCCAGAGAGCGGGTGGAGCGGTGGATTGGCTGGCGAAATTCTCCAGCGAATCTGGATCGACTAACATTTCATCGGTGTTGCCCATGACTCCCTGCCAGCCAAGGGAGCGGAGTCGGTCGATGATCTCGGTGGGGCTGGATCCGCTGTCGGCCAGGTCGCCTCCATGCAGGATGAGGTCGGGAGACGCTTGTTCGATGTCTGCCAGGACCGCCTCGAAGGCAGTGAGGTTTCCGTGAATGTCGGAGACTATGGCGATGCGCATGGGGCTGCTCCTTCCATGGTTTTACCCCCTTTTCAGGGAACATCGGAGCCAGGGCCGCTTATAATCAGCCGATGCTTTACCTTTGGGCAATCAATCTCATTCCAATCGTGTTGATTATTGCTGCTTTGTTTTGTCATTTCACCAGAGCTGTCACTCTGTCCAAGGTGAGACGCATTCTATTCGGATGCGGAGTCATAATTGGCGCATTCGGAGGAATGCTGCTTATCAGCTTCTTACTGGTCAGCCTTGCTGACCCATCGTATGTGGGACATGTGAATGCATGGGGAGGAAGACTCTTGGTTGCGGGCTTCGTGGCGGCTGTTGTGAGCCTCTTTCTAGCGTTCACCGGGAAGGGAGCGCAACGAGTGCTTGCAGCGTCTGGCAGCGCAACGCTCGTGGTTCTTCTTTACATCGGCGGGTTGGCAACAAGCATTTAGTGGGGCGGCAGCTCGCTGTTTCCAAACTGAACTTTCCGAAAAGTCGGCTTTTCGGAAACTTCAGTCATTCACTCCAAAATTACCCAGTACCAACAATTTGGA
>Ga0209624_10003667_pt1 | contig 10797 bp, 8 predicted proteins | sample JacPinW_OM2H0_O1_FD_188565 | JGI IMG/M metagenome (GOLD analysis project Ga0209624, IMG submission 188565) | Forest soil microbial communities from Algoma, Ontario, Canada - Jack Pine, Ontario site 1_JW_OM2H0_O1 (SPAdes) (version 2) | ecosystem: Environmental > Terrestrial > Soil > Boreal... | reverse complement strand
GACTTCACCTTTCCGACCACTGTCGACTTCGGCCAAACCGTCGTCAGCGACTTTGTCGCGGCCACCAACGGCGCGGTGAACCTCGGCGGTAGCATCGGCTCGGTGGCGACCTGGGGTGAGAGTGCGGCCATGTGGGGAGATGGCGCGACGAATGCCAGCAACTGGTACCTGCGGGATGCGGTGCTCGAGCCGACCCCGCTGCCGCTGGGAACCGTCACCACTCAGTATGCGAACAACACGTTCGGACTGACGGTGGCGGGCGCAGCGGTGGCGGCCACGGTGAACGTGAGCACCACGCCCGGTTCGGCGACACTGGTCTACCAGGTCAACCGCTCAGACGGCTTCGTCACCATCACCCCGGTCGACATCACTTCCGCCGGCGGGCTCATGACGATGGAACAGGCGCTCGGTAACGGCACGGTGGTCAGGCTGTGGAGTGTGCCGCAGGCAGCAGTGGCGCCGGCAACCAGCGGCACGCTCAGGGCCTACGTGCTCGCCTACTACACCGGCACGCTGCCGAACCTGTAACGGTTGCGCGAATCGGACGAGGAAGGACGCCTCGCTTCGAGAACGAAGGGCGCCGCGGTGGAACCGCGGCGCCTTTCCTGTTTGGGTATCATGGGGGATGACACCGCAACCGACCAACCTCACCGAGCTGCAGCGTATTGCACACCAGCTGATGCTCGATAACGGCCTCGAGCCGGATTTCTCCAGCGCTGCCACCGCGCAACTCGCCACCATCACCGCCGCCGCCCGCCAGAGCGGGCCGCAGATCCGCGACCTGCGTTCGCTGCTGTGGTGCTCGATCGATAACGACGATTCGCGTGACCTCGACCAGCTGTCGGTCGCGCAACCGGCAAGCGACGGCAGCGTGAAAATCCTGGTGGCGCTGGCGGACGTGGCGGGCACCGTGGCCGCCGGCTCCGCGATCGATGCCCACGCCAGCGCGAACACCACCTCGGTGTACACCCCGGCGCAGATCTTTCCCATGTTGCCCGAGCGGCTGTCGACCGATCTGACCTGCCTTGCGGAGAATCAGGAACGCATGAGCCTGGTCATTGACATGAGCATCGCGCCCGATGGCACCCTCAAAGCCTCCGACATCTACCGGGCGCTGGTGCTGAACCGCGCCAAACTTGCCTACGACAGTGTCGCCGCGTGGCTCGACGGAAAAGGGGCGGCGCCGGCACCTGTGGCAGCGGTGGCCGGCATGGATCAGCAGCTGCGCACCCAGGACCGCGTGGCGCAGCTGCTGAAGCGCGTGCGTCAGAGCCAGGGTGCACTCTCGCTCACCACGCTCGAAGCGCAGGCGGTGTACGACGGTGCCGCGCTGCAGGATCTGGCGCCCGATGAGGACAACCGCGCCAAGGAGCTCATCGAGTACTTCATGATCGCGGCGAACGGGGTGGTCGCGCAGTACCTTGAGGGCAAGGGTCGCTCCTCGCTGCGCCGCGTGCTGCGCGAACCGGAGCGCTGGAGCCGGATCGTGCAGCTGGCGCGCAGGCTGGGCACGACCTTGCCGCCGGCGGCGGATGCTAAGGCGCTGAGCGCCTTTCTCGTCGCGCGCCAGAAGGCGGCGCCGGCGCAGTTTCCGGACCTGTCGCTGGCCATCGTCAAGCTGCTGGGCGCCGGGGAGTACGTGCTCAAGCGTCCCGGCCAGCCGGCCGAGGGGCACTTCGGGCTTGCGGTCGCCGACTATACGCACGCGACGGCGCCCAATCGGCGCTACCCGGACCTGATCACGCAGCGCCTGCTCAGTGCGGCACTGGGCGGTGCCCCCGCCCCGTACAGCGATGGCGAGCTGAGTACCCTGGCCGCGCACTGCACGCTGCAGGAAGGCAACGCCGCCAAGGTGGAACGCCAGGTGCGCAAGTCCGCCGCCGCGATGCTGCTGCAGGCCCGCACCGGTGAAGTCTTCGACGCCATCGTCACCGGCGCCTCGGACAAGGGCACCTGGGTGCGCATCGCGCATCCGCTGGCCGAGGGTCGCGTGGTCACGGGTGCTGCGGGGCTGGACGTGGGCGATGCGACCCGCGTACGCCTCATGCACACGGACGTGCAGCGCGGCTTCATCGATTTCGCACGCGTGGCCTGAAGGAATCCTTCGAAAGGCACGCGGCGTCGCCGGATGTCAAGTACGCGCTCGCATCGGTGACTTCGACGACGCAAAATACCGACACGTTGCTGCGGTGCGCTCGATCGTTTTAGATGACTGCACGCAGACAGGGAAGTCTGCGGCAATGTGAGGCAGCGGGCAGGCGCCGATGTCGTTTCCCAACCGCGGCCGTTGCACCGCTCCCCTGGCGAGATTGCGAAGAACTCGACAAGCGCGGCCAGCTACGGCGCGGCTGAGGTCAGCTGTCGTGGGCGCTGCTCCGGCGCCCCACCGCGACCGCGGTCAGGCCGAGTACCCAGAACAGCGCCAGCAGCAGCAGCGCATTCCTCAGCACCGTGGGCAGGCCAAGTTTGGCGATGTCGGCGAACGGATAGAGGTAGCGGCCGCTCGCCTGCCCGAGCAGCACCGAAAAGACCAAGTAGCCGAGCGGCCACAGCAGCCACTTGAAGGGCTGCGACCACTTAAGGCCGTCCTTGGGAGCAAAGCACAGCCACCAGGTGAGATAGCACAGCGGCACCAAGTCGTGCAGCAGCGCATCGGCAATCTTGTGCAGCCCGCTCGGCGCCCACAGCGAGCGCAGCAGCAGTGAGTAGATCATTCCGACCACGAAGATATAAACGGCAACTGCAGCGAGAGTGGCGCGTGAAGTCAGCAGCGCCCAGCGCACCCCGGCAAGACGCGCGCTGACGACCAGCGCGACAGCAAGGTTGGTGAGCACGGTGAAATAACACAGGGCATCGAGGATTCCACGAAGCGGGGAATGGCCGGCGCGCATCGCGGCCTGCGCCGCCACCCATTGCTGTAGTACGACGCCGAGCCAGGCCAGCACGGCAACGACAATCAGCAGCAACCGATTCGCGAGTCGCGGCGGCATCGTCTCATCGTAACGCAGGCGGGAGCGTCACCGCGCATCATCATCAGGGACAGAATCGATGCCACTGTCCGAGCGCGCGCTCTGTGAATTTATCGGAACTCTCTGGCGCCGCTGACTGCCGCGCCCCATGAATTTCTTAGTGTCGAAGTACGCCTGAGCCCAGTGAAGCGTGCTCAGCCGGTGTAGGCGCCCAGGCTATTGGTCGCCTGCCGATCGCCATCCGGATGCAGGCGTGGGCGGTGCTGCTGGGGCGATTCGAGCGCGCTTTGTGGCTGGTCGATCCGGGCTGTACTGCGCCGCGAGCAGCAGGCGTCAGCAGCGGCCGCCCGGCGGCGGCGACTGCACGTCATTAGCGGTGGGAGGCGATGTATACTATACCCCCCCACCCTATAGATTCTCCCGGAGGCCTGACCGACCGTGAAACACACTATCCAGGACAAGACGCGGCTACTGCAACGCGTGCGGCGCTTGCGCGGGCAGGTCGAGGCCATCGAGCGCGCCTTGCAGCGCGATGCGGATTGCGCCCGGGTGATGCAGCTTACGGTGTCGGTGCGCGGCGCGGCAAATGGCCTGATGGCCGAGCTGCTCGAGGACCATATCCGGGTGCACGTCTCGGACCCGGCGCGTGATAAGCACCGCGCGCGGGCGCGCGGTGCGAAGCATCTCATCGAAGTGGTGCACGCCTACCTCAAGTGAGGTGGCGAGGCTGCGCGGAAGCGTCAGTGTAGTGCGCTAAGCTCGGCCGGCGGGTTCCAGTCCCCGCCAATCGCCTTCACCAGCAGCACCGTTGCGGTGGCGCGGCGGATCTCGATGTCCGCAGCCGAGAGCCGCGCGGACAGTGCCGCGTTTTCGGTCGACACCACCTCCAGATAGGTCACGATGCCGCCCTTGTAGCGCAGGTTGGCCTGATCGAGCGCGCCCTGGGTGGCCTTGACCGCGGCCGCCTGACTGACGCTCTCGAGCTGCAGCTGACGCAAAGCGGCCAGATTGTCCTCGACGTCCTGGAAGGCCGATAGCACCGTGCCGCGGTAATTCGCCACCTGCTCATCGTAGGCCGCGTGCGCCTGCGCGGACTGGGCCGCGTGCAGGCCGCCATCGAACACGGTGAGCAGGGCCTGCGGACCGATCGACCAGTATTGCGCCGGGGCCGTCAGCAGGGTACCGGTGGCAAGGCTTTGCGAGCCGATGGATCCGAGCAGGTTGAGCATCGGAAAGTACGCTGCGCGCGCGACGCCGATGCCGGCGTTGGCCGCGGCGACGCGCCGCTCCGCGGCCGCCACGTCCGGGCGCCGTTCCACCAGCTGCGAGGGCAGGCCGGCCGCGACATCCGGAAGCGCGTGGAAGCCTTCCGCGGTGCGCGCAGTCAGGGTGAAGCCGGACGCCTCGCGTCCGATCAGCACGGCGATGGCATGCTCGGTCTGCGCGCGGCGCAGGCGGGTATCCTCGGCCTGGGTACGCGCCAACTCGAGCTGGGCTTGCGCCTGATCGACGTCGGAGATTGCGGCCGCGCCGCCGTTATAGAGGTTGCGGGTGAGCTGCAGGGCCTTGTCGTAGTCGGCCACGGTGTGATCGAGCAGCTCCTGCTCGATGTCAAGTCCGCGCAGCGCAAAGTAATCGCTGGCAAGTTCCGCGTGCAATGACAGATCGAGCGCGGCGACATCACCGGCGCTGGCCTGTTCGCTGGCGCGCGCCCCGGCCACGGTGTTGCGGATCCGGCCAAACAAGTCCACCTCGTACGACAGGTCGCCACCGAGGATGAAAGTATTGCCGGTGCGCGTTTTGCCGGGTGTATAGGTCGGCGCGTAGATCGAACTCTCCCCGCGCGTGGCATCCGCCTGGGCGGTGAGGGTCGGAAACCAGGACGAGCGCGCGATGCGGGTCTGCGCGCGCGCTTCCTCAAGGCGGGCGAGCCCGGCCTTCAGGCTCTGATTGGCATCGGTCACCTGGACTTCGAGCGCATCGAGGTCCGCATCGCCGAACATGCTCCACCAGTGCCCGCGCGGGGCGCTATCGGAAGGTGTCGCGACCTTCCAGTTACCCGCCTCCTTGAACGCCTCGGGCGGTGCCGGCACCGTGGGGCGCTGGTAGTGCGGGGCGAGCGAACAGCCGCCCAGCGCACCGAGCACGGCAAGCGTCAGTGCCGGTGCGCCTCTCATCCTGGCTTTTCCGCGCTCGGCTGGCCGCTGGCCTGCGGCTGGGAGATACGCACCTGGGCGCCGTCGATGATCGAATCAGGCGGGTTGACCACCAGCGTGTCCGCCGCATTCAGGCCCGAGAGCACTTCGATTTCCGTGCCGAAGTCGCGCCCCTCGGTGATGCTTCTGAGGTGCACACGCTGCTTGGCATCGAGCACCGCCACCTGCAGCCCCTCGGTGCGAAACAGTACCGTGTTGACGGGTACGCGAAGAACATTGCTGCTCGCTCCGAGATCGAAGTAGACCTGCGCGTAGGAGCCCGGCAGCAGCTCGCCTTTTTCATTGTCGATCTGCAGCTCCACCTGCAGCGTGCGCGAGTTCGCATCGAGCGCACGCGCGGTGTTGGCGACCGTCCCGGTGTAACGGCGGCCCGGATGATCGGCAAATTCCATCCCCGCCGTGAGGCCCGGCTGGATACCGGCCGCATACGCCTGCGGTACGCTCACGTAGATGCGCAGTCGATGCGTGTCGGCGACGCGGAACAGGGCGCTGCCCGGGCTCTGCCCGGCATTGATCAGCGCGCCGACATCGGTGTTGCGTTGCGTGACCACCCCGTCGAAGGGCGCCAGCACGCGCTTGAATGACTCGAGCTCATCCAGGCGCGCAAGATTCGCGGCCGCCGACTGGCGCGCGGCCGCCTTGGCGGCCGCATCCCCGGCTCGCTCGTCGGCGTCCTGCTGCGACACGGATTGGCTGGCAAGCAGGCCCTTCCAGCGCTCATTGGTGGTGCGCGCCAGCTCGTAATTGGCCTGGGCGGTGCCAAGATCGGCCTGCGCCTGGCGCAGCTGCTGGTCCACTTCCGGAGTTTCGATCTCGGCCAGCACCTGGCCCTTTTTCACGTTGATGCCGATGTCCGTATACCAGACCTTCAGGTAGCCGTTGGTGCGCGCATAGATCGGCGCCTCGTAGAACGCCTGTACGCTGCCCGGCAGCACCAGCTTGCTGGAGGCCGGGCCCACATGCGCCTTGGTGGTGGTGACCGTGGGAATCGCCGCGTTGGTGGCCTCGTGCTCAAGGGCGTTGCGCGCCACCAGGCGGCTGACGATGCCCCACACCGCCAGCACGACGGCGACGCTGACGAGGATGAGGACGTAGCGCCGGGAGTGCGGATGGGCGGCGGGGTCAGTGGACGGGGGCTGGTCGGGCATCACTCACTCCGGCGGCCGTGAACGAGGGTAAATACCGCGGGCACGAAGAACAGGGTTGCCACGGTTGCAAAAACCAGTCCACCGATGACGGCGCGGCCGAGCGGGGCGTTCTGTTCGCCGCCCTCGCCGAGCCCAAGCGCCATGGGCACCATGCCGATGATCATCGCGAGCGCGGTCATCAGCACCGGACGGAAGCGGGTAAAGCCGGCCTCGAGGGCGGCGTGCAGCGCATCGGCACCGCCGTTCATGCGCTCGCGCGCAAAGCTGATGACCAGCACGCTGTTGGCGGTGGCCACACCCATACACATGATCGCACCGGTCAGGGAGGGCACGCTGACGGGAGTGTGGGTCAGGAACAGCATCCAGACAATGCCGGCAAGGGCGGCCGGCAGCGCGGTGATGATAATGAACGGGTCGCGCCATGACTGGAAGTTGACGACGATCAGCAGGTACACCAGTACGACCGCGCCGGCGAGACCGATCAGAAGTCCCGAGAACGAGTCGGTCATGGTCTTCACCTGCCCGCGCACGGTGACCTTGCTGCCGCGCGGCAGGCTGTGCTTCATGTCGGCGATGACCTTGTCCATCTGCGAGGACACGTAGCCAAGATCAGTCCGCTCGACCGCGCCATAGATGTCGATGACCGGGGTGGCGTCGTAGTGGCTCACCACCGCCGGGGAGACACCGCGTCGGAACGAGGCGAGGTTGGCGAGCAGCTGTCCGCCGCCTGCACCGCTCAATCCCGTGACGGGCGTGGTCTGAAGATCGGACAGCGAAGCCAGGCGAAACTGCGGCGTCTGGGCGACGACCGGGTACTGTGTGCCGCTCTTGGGATCGATCCAGAACGACAGCACCGTCTGGGAACTTCCCGACAGCGACACCAGCAGGTCCGAGGCGACGTCGGTTTCAGTGAGCCCCAGCAGGGAGGCCTTGCTGCGATCTACGTCGACGCTCAGCGTCGGGTAGTCGTAGGCCTGCTGGATGCGAAGGTCCACCAACCCCGGCACGCTGTGCAGCTTGGCGAGCAGCTCGCTGGAGTACTTAAGGTTCGGCGCGATGTTGAAACCGGAAACCTGCACGTCAATCGGCGAGGGCAGCCCGAAGTTCAGGATCTGACTCACGATGTCGGCCGGCAGGAACGCAAAGATCGTCCCAGGGTAGGTGGCGGTGAGCTTGTCGCGCAGCTTGCGCACGTAACCGGCCGTCGGACGGTGATCCTCGTTCAGGTTGACGAAGATGTCGGCATCGCCCGGGCCGACCGGGGCCGAAGTGGAGTAGGCGAGGTTGATGCCGCTGTACGGCACGCCGATATTGTCGACGATGGTCGAGATCTCGCTCGGCGGTATGAGTTGCCGGATCGTGGCTTCGATGTGATCGCACAGCGCCGCGGTCTCCTCGATGCGCATGCCGGTCGCCAGCCGTACGTGCAGCTTGATCTGGCCGGCGTCCACCGCCGGGAAGAAGTCGCGGCCCAAGCCCGGCAGTAAGGGCCCGAGCGGGAACGCCAGCAACGCAGTGGCTGCCATGGCGCCGAGGAACGGGAACGCAAAGCGCGTACCGCTCTTGAGGGTGCGCTCGAGAAGGGTGTGATAACCGTCGCGCACCTTGGTGAAGCGCTGCTCGAAGCGCCCCTGCAGGTGCTGAAAGAAGCCCTGGCGCTGGGCGGCGCTGCGCGGGTCATGCTTGTGCAGCCAGTATTTGGAAAGTGTCGGCACCAGGGTACGTGACAGCACGTAGGAGGCGAGCATGGCGAACACCACCGCCTCGGCCAACGGCACGAACAGGAAACGGGCGATGCCGGCGAGCATGAACATCGGTACGAATACGATGCAGATGGCAAGAGTCGAGACGAAGGCCGGAACGGCGATCTCGTGCGCGCCGTTGAGGATCGCCTCCTCGACATCCTCGCCTTTCTCGAGGTGATAGTTGATGTTCTCGATGGTGACGGTGGCGTCGTCCACCAGGATGCCCACCGCCAGCGCAAGTCCGCCGAGCGTCATGATGTTGATGGTCTCACCGAGCGCGGACAGGCAGATGATGGAGGTGAGGATCGACAGCGGTATGGAGATTGCGATGATGATGGTGCTGCGCCAGCTGCCCAGGAACAACAGGATCATGAGTCCGGTCAGCACCGCGGCGATCACCGCTTCGCGTACCACGCCTGCGATTGCCGCCCGTACAAAAATGGACTGATCGCCCACCAGGCTGATGTGGAAGTCGGTCGGCAGCTGGTTCTGGATGCCCGGCAGACGCTGCTTGATGTTCTTGATGATGTCGAGGGTCGAGGCGCTGCCGGTCTTCAGGACGCTCATCAAGACGCCGCGGTGACCGTCGCGGCGCACGATATTGGTCTGCGGCGGGTAACCGTCGCGCACGTGCGCCACGTCGCGCACGTAGATCACGGTGCCGTTACGGAGCGTGATCGGCAGGTCGTTGAGCTCGGCGACGGTTCTGGGGTTTGAGTTGACGGCGACGAAGTATTCCCGGTCGCCGATCTTCTGCGTGCCGGCCGGCAGAATCGAGTTCTGCGAGGCGATCGCATTGGTGACATCGTTGCCGGAAAGGTTTTGCGCGCGCAGCGCATCCGGGTCCAGGTCTACCTGCACCTGGCGCTGCAGTCCGCCGTAGGGGTAGGGCATCGAGGCGCCCTGCACGGTGGCAAGGCCGGTGCGGATGATGTTGTTGCCCAGGTCGAACAGCTGCGCCTCGCTCAAGGTCGGGCTGGAAAGCGCCAGCTGCAGGATCGGAACCGAGGAGGCGTTGTAGGCCAGGATGAAGGGCGGGGTGGTGCCGGGGGGCGCCGAGCGCAGCTGGGTCTGCGACACGCCGGTGATCTGCGCGAACGAGAGCTCCTCGTTGACGTTCGGCTGGAAGAAGTACTTGACGACCGAGGTGCCCGTCAGATTCTGCGATTCGGTGTGCTCGACGTCGTTGACGGTGGTCTGCGCGGTGCGCTCGGTCTGCAGCACCAGGCGGGTGGCCATCTCATCGGGCGACAGGCCGGTGTATTTCCACACCGCAGCGACCACCGGGATCTTGATGTTGGGAAAGATGTCGGTCGGCGTGCGCAGGATCGAGAACACGCCCAGGAGCATGATCAGAATCGCAAGCACGATGAAGGTGAGCGGGCGCCGCAGCGCCAGTTTGACGATCCACATGGCCGCGACACCATAGCGCAGCACGCCGGCGGGCACGGTTACGCGGGCGCGCGCTCATGTTACAGGTGAAATGCGGGCCGCAAGCACCCGGCGATCTGCGACGGCGAGAGTGCCGCTCAGCGGTGAGAATGCCGCAGCGACGCGCGCCGCGGGCGCGCAGGCGGCTTCATGTCGAGCGGTGCAGCTTCAGTAAACGGCCTCCACGGACACGGCGACGCGGTAACCAACTCCGCGCTCGGTGACGATGATGCTCGGCTCGGCCGGATTCTTCTCGATCTTGCGACGCAGCCGCAGAATCTGCACGTCGATGGCACGGTCGTAGACTTCGTTGTCGTAGCGGCGGCTGAGCTCAATCAGCTGCTCGCGCGTCACCACCCGGTTGGCAGTGGCAAGAAGCGCCGCGAGCAGGTTGAACTCACCGTTGCTGAGAGCGACCTGCGTGCCAGCGTGCCCGGTCAGTCGGCGGGTTCTCAGGTTCAGCTCCCAGCCCGGGATCCGGTAAGCGCGGCACACCGGCGCGCCGTGCACCTCCTGTCCGGCGTGGGTACGGCGCAGCACGGTGCGGATGCGCGCCAGCAGCTCGCGGGGACTGAACGGCTTGGTCAGATAGTCATCCGCGCCGAGCTCAAGCCCCATGACGCGGTCGGCCTCCTCGGCGCGGCCGGTGAGGATGATGACCGGGATCTGCGAGTCGGCGCGCAGCTGGCGCAGCAGCTGCATCCCGTCTTCACCCTGCAGACGCAGATCGAGCAGCACCAGATCGAACACCTGGCTGCCCAGCAGACTCATCAGCTGCGTGCCGCCCACGACGCCGGAGACGCGGAAGTCGTTCTGGCCGAGGTAGTCATCGACCAGCTGGCGGATGGCGGGGTCATCATCCACCACCAGCACGTGCGGGAGCGGCACGCTCACCATCGGCGGAGCCCGCCGTGAAGCAGGTACTGGTGGTGGAGCCTGACAGCCTGCACCGGGAGCTGATCCGGGAGTGGCTCGAGGCGGGCGGCGCTCGGGCGGTTTCGCCCGAGGCCGCCGCGCGTGCGCCGGGCGACATCGATGCGCTCCTGGTGGATGTGAACTGTCAGCAGCAGGCTCATGCGGTCCTCGTACCCTGGCGGCGCGCCTACCCGCGCGCCGCGATCGTGCTGGCCTCCGGCCGTTTCTCCCCGGGAGACATGGCGAATGATGCCATGGCGGTTAGACTGGGAGCGACACGCATTCTGGCCAAGCCTTTTACGCGCGCCGACCTATGGGCAGCACTCAACCTGCGGACCGCCCCGTCGCATCCGCATCCTCGCTAGCGAACGCC
>Ga0209624_10003666_pt1 | contig 10797 bp, 6 predicted proteins | sample JacPinW_OM2H0_O1_FD_188565 | JGI IMG/M metagenome (GOLD analysis project Ga0209624, IMG submission 188565) | Forest soil microbial communities from Algoma, Ontario, Canada - Jack Pine, Ontario site 1_JW_OM2H0_O1 (SPAdes) (version 2) | ecosystem: Environmental > Terrestrial > Soil > Boreal... | reverse complement strand
ATTGTTGTTGGGACCCGCGTCTTCTTTTTGGCGCGTGCAGATAAAAGTGATGCTTTCGGTGCGCGCAACGTCGTTCGGATTACTTCGGTGTAGGTAACAATGGGGACGGGTCTTCTGATTCAGCTCGAAGTAAGTGCCGTCACGGAGCATCTCGTCTACGAGCCGCTCGTTTTCTGCTTGCGAGCCATCGCACCAGACGATTTTGGAAGGCTTGGTGAGGCGTGCTGATTCATCAACCCATTTTTCTAGTGGCGTGGACAACTGAACCTCCGGTGATTTCGCGCGGGGAATATGCCCTGCGGTGGCTTGCACCCGCTAATAGGTCTTATTTCGATAATTAATACTTAAAAATTCTAGGTTACGAGGGGAGTAAAAGCAAGGATACAGGAGGCGCGATCGCCCTGTTTCCAAATATCCCGCAAGTGCGAGGCGGATTAATTGGGGGGCCGTACTTTACAATGGGGTTGACGCGAGCGGCGCACAACCGGCTTTAATTGCTCGATGTTATACTCGGCGCGGAATGTTTGCGCGAAAACTCAAAGTGGAAGTCGTGGTGGATGGCCAGAGAAGGCCTGCTCCACTCGATTGGCTGGACAGTTTTTGCATGCGGAACTTCACGGGGTCCGCAGAGTTCGACGACACTTTGCCGACCGGCGAGGGCATGCTCGAAGCGGGATTGAAGGTTGACCCGGAGGGGCTTGCCGCTGCGATCGGGGAATGGCTCACCAAGCGCGGCAAAGGAAACGGAAAGCCGGTGATTGTTGAGATTCGAGCAGCGAACTGACCGAAATGCCAGACCGAGTCTAAGGGGAACGTCTTTATCTTGAAATTCGGATTTGTCGCGTATGGAAATTGAAATTAATTTTGTGAGGAAGAAGAGCCGAACCCTTTTACGTATGACTGGGGCGTTGCAGCGGTCATCGCACTAGAAATTCGGCTCTTCACACTTGTTTTGACGAGAAATCGCGAAGATGGTTAGCAACGCGAAAATCAGAAACCCGCTGAAATCTGCACGAACATTGCGACTCAACCTCTTCAAATCTCTTTAGCCGCTCGTGAGGCTTCCCGCTCCGCTTCGATCTTGACGGGATCGCCTTCAAGCACAGCTCTGATCTGTGGCATGGCGGCGTGCGTGGCTTCTTCGCCTGCGGCGATCAGCTGGGGCGTTTTTACAAACTCGTCCCAGAGGACGTGGTGCACTCCGGGTTCGATCAAAACGTCGGTCAAGCCGCGCCAAGGTTGATTGGCGACGGTTTGAATGATGGAGAAGGCGCGGCTGATCACTTCGATGGTGTTGCGCGGTTTGGTATCCAACAGGCCAGGTTCCAAGTGGACTGAAATTACGACGTCGGCTCCCATTTCCCGTACCGCGGGCGCGGGCACCTGTTCGGTGAGGAATCCATCTACGAGAAAATGGCCGTCATGTTCAACCGGAAGGAAAAGGCCGGGATAAGCGCAAGAGGCTCGAAGCGCCGGACTGATTTCTCCTTTTCTGAAATGAACCGACTCGCCGGTAAGCAGGTCAGTGGCTACGATGGCCAGAGGAATCTTCATCTGCTGGAAATTTTTTGCTTCGGTAAAGCGATGAAGAAAATCCTGAAGACGCTCGTTGGAAGCCATGCCCATGCGCGAGAGCGTCCAGCGGCCAAAATCGCGGAAGCGCGTAAGGCTTCCTTGACGTGCCATTTCGTCGAGCGAAGTTCCGCTGGCGTAGGCTGCGGCGATCAACGCGCCAACGCTGGTTCCTGCTATGTAATCGATGGGGATTTCGTATTGTTCCAGGACGCGCAGAACGCCTATGTGCGCGATACCGCGGGCGAACCCGCCGCCTAGCGCGACTCCTACTTTGGGCCGCCGTCCGGAGCCGTATGCGAACGAGCGCAGGCCCTGAATCGCTTTCCCAAACCACTTGGAAGTCGTTCCCATTTGAAGCGCCTCTGTTTCTATAGGACACTGTAGCGCACTTAGGAGATGCAGGGGTTTTTGGGTTGACCCTTGGTATCCGGCTTTGTAACCTCAACTGCGCATATCGGGCGTTTCCGAGGGCTGATGAAGCATCGCATCGAAAAAGCGGCTGTGTTGGGCGCGGGAACAATGGGCGCGCGAATCGCAGCGCATCTCGCTAACGCCGGCATCCCATGTTTTCTGCTCGACATTGTGCCGAAAGAATTGACAGCTGAGGAAAAGCGCAAGGGCTTGAGCTTAGAGACGCCTGCCGTTCGTAATCGCATTGTCCTCGCCGGGCTGGAAGCGGCGAAGAAATCGCGTCCGGCGGCATTTTTCACGCCTGAAACGGCTCGGCTGGTTACGCCGGGAAATTTTGAAGACAACCTGGCGTGGTGCGGTGAAGTGGATTGGATTATTGAAGCCGTTGCCGAAGACCTGGAGATCAAGCGGAGCCTTTTCTCGCGCATTGAGGCCGTTCGCAAGCCCGGAACGATCGTTTCGTCGAATACTTCGGGCCTGCCCATCAAATTAATCGCCGAAGGACGCTCGGAAGATTTCCAGCAACATTGGGCCGGGACGCATTTTTTTAATCCGCCGCGTTACATGAAACTGGTGGAGCTGATTCCAGGGCCGAAGACGAAGGCCGAGGTTTTGCGATCGCTCGACGAAATTTGCGATCTTCGGTTGGGAAAGGGCGTGGTGGTTGCAAAAGATACGCCAAATTTTATCGCCAACCGCATCGGGACTTTCTCCATGCTCAACGCGCTGCGCCAGATGCTAGCGCTGGACATGACCGTGGAGGAAGTGGACGCATGCACTGGGCCCGCGGTCGGCTGGCCAAAATCGGCGACATTTCGCACAGCGGATTTAGTGGGCCTGGACGTCCTGGTTCATGTGGTCCGGAATATTTATGAAAATATTCCCGACGATGAATCGCGCGAGATGTATCGAGTGCCCAAACTTGTGGAAGACATGCTCGAGCGCGGCTGGTTGGGTGAAAAGACCGGCAGCGGTTTTTATAAGCGCGTGAAAAAAGGCGGTGAATCGGAAATCCTCACTCTGGACTGGCACAAAATGGAATATCGACCTCGCCAAAAAGCGAAGTTCGGTTCCATCGAAGCCGGGAAGGGAATTGAAAACACACGCGAGCGACTGCGCGCGCTGGTGGGTCCGGCGCTGGAAGGCAAAACCGGCGACAAGGCAAATCAGTTTCTATGGAACGGGTTGAGCGAGACGTGCTTGTATGCGGCGCGACGCGTGCCGGAAATTGCAAACAGCATCGTGGATGTGGACCGCGCGATGCGTTGGGGGTTTGGTTGGGAGCTTGGGCCATTCGAAATGTGGAACGCGATTGGTGTGGAGCGAATGGAGAAGGCGCTGGAGCGCGAAGGCAAAGAAATGCCGCCGCTGGTTGCCAAAGCGCTCGATTCTCCAAAAAAGGCATTCTACGAAACAGAAAAGGGAAGCACGCTTTATTTCGATCTCGCCACATCCTCGCTGAAACCAGTGGAAGAACCGACGGGAATTATTATTTTGAAGTCGCTGAAAGAGCGAACGCCAGTAGTGCAGAGCAATTCGGGAGCTAGCCTAATCGATCTCGGCGATGGCGTGGTCTGCTGCGAGTTTCACTCGAAGATGAATTCGATCGGCGGAGACATCGTCGCCATGATTCACGCGGGAATCGCCCGCTTGGATTCGGAATTCGATGCCATGGTGATTGCGAACCAGGCGCCGAACTTTTCGGTTGGCGCGAACCTGATGTTGCTTCTGATCAGCGCGCAAGAGCAGGAATGGGACGACATTCACATGGCCGTCCGCCAATTCCAGCGCGTGAACATGGCCATTAAGTATGCGCCTCGGCCCGTGGTTGTCGCGCCCCAAGGGATGGCCTTAGGCGGAGGATGCGAGATTAGTTTGCATGGCGCGCGGATTCACGCGGCGGCTGAGTCGTATATCGGACTCGTTGAAGCCGGTGTTGGTCTAATTCCCGGCGGTGGCGGAACCAAGGAAATGCTGATTCGCGCGAACGAACATTCGTCTGGCGGCGAAAATCTGGATTTGTTTCACGCGCTTAAGCCCGTGTTTGAAACGATTGCGATGGCGAAGGTATCCACCAGCGCGGAAGAAGCGCGATCGCTGGGTTTTCTCCGGCCACCTGATTTGGTAGCCATGAATCGCGACCGGCAAGTGGCCGACGCAAAGCAAACTGCGTTAGCCATGGTGCGCGCTGGATACCATCCTCCGGCGCCCGCGCAAATCCGTGTGCTCGGCGAAGAATTTCTGGCCGCTGCAAAGCTGGCGATTCACATGCTCGTCCGGGGAGAATACGCCAGCGAATACGACGGGTTGGTCGCGCGGAAACTCGCGTTTATTTTGGCCGGAGGCGGAATTACGGCGCCTCAGACTGTTTCCGAACAATATATTCTCGACCTCGAGCGTGAAGCGTTTGTCAGCCTCTGTGGGCAGCGCAAGACTCAAGAGCGCGTGGCCCATACTTTGAAAACGGGCAAACCGCTGCGGAATTGAGCGAAACAGATTGCCGGCAAAAATCGCACAACTTCCCATTTTGTTAAAACTGACGGGAAACCTGTGTGCCCCGGCAGGAATCTAACGCCAGGACAAGACTTGGAATTCAAAACGGAATCTCGCACCCACCCGAAACTTTCTGCGGCAAGAACGGCATTAGATATAAGGATTGAGGAGAAACGATGAGGAAGTTTGCAATGCGCAAGAAGTTCGGACTCACGGCGATTCTGACCGCCAATATCATTGCGATTCTGCTGCTTTCGGCGTGCAGCTCGGGGAGTGGTGGCGGTGGAACAAAACCACCGGTTGTCGGCGGAATCACGGTGTATCCCGGATCGGCCAATATTTCTGAAAATTCTACCGCGCAATTTACGGCGTATACGGGCGCGACAATTGTCTCCCCCACATGGAACGTATTGAGCGGCACTGGCACGATCTCAAGCGGCGGCTTGTTTACCGCGCCAGGGTCCGAGGAGACCGATACCATTCAGGCCGTATCCGGTTCGAACGCGAGTCCGCCGATCACAATTAATGTTGTGGCGACTCAGCCGGTTGCCGTGAGTCCTGGGGCGATTGCCGTTCCGGCCGGCGCAACGCAACAATTTACTAGCGCTACTAGCTGCGCATCGACAACTTGGTCGGTGGTTGCCGCTGGAACTGCCAGCCCTGGGACGATCACAAACGGTGCCGCAAGTTGCGGACTCTACACCGCGCCGCTGAGTCCCCCGCCATCAGGCTCGGTGACGATTGTTGCGGCGTCCGGTGGAAACAATGGATCAGCGACGGCGACGATCTTATTCTCGAACGCCAGCTTGAATTCATTTGCAAACGCCGCAAATCCTCAGCCTTATGCCATTGCTTACAGCGGTCATGAAGGATCGGGCTTTTTTTCCGTGGCTGGAAGTTTCGTCGCTGATGGAAACGGAAATATTACAGGAGGAACGGAAGACGTCATCGGTGGCAGTTCAAGTGGGCCAATGAACACAGCCATTCAAGCGAGCACATATACGGTCGGTCCGGATGGCCGCACCACGGCGATGATTACCACAGGGCTCGGCAGCGGAGTCGTTTGGCAATTCGTGCTCGCGTCAAACCAGCATGCCTTAATGATTGAGTTCGACAAAAACGCATCCGCCAGCGGAACGATCGATCAGCAGGATACCGGGCAGTTTAGCGCAGCGTTCGCGCTAGGCAACTACGCGTTCGGGTTCTCAGGATTGGACACAAAAGGCCATGCCACGGGAGTGGCGGGAAGAGTGTTCGCTAATGGCAACCAGACATTTCCTTTAGGTAGCGGCATTCTGGATTTGAACGACAGCGGCGCTTCGACCACGCCCACCAACGTCACGGATATGCAGGTTCAGGGCGGCTTCACTACGCCAGATCCCACAACGGGACGCGGAACTCTCACGCTGAATTGCCCATCGTTTGACACGGTCCTGGGTGCGACCACCGGAATCGCCGGAACGCTGAACTTTGTTTATTACGTCATCGATGCTACACACTTAAAAGTGGTGGAAGCGGATTCGACTGCAACTCTTAGTGGGGACTTCTACAGCGCGCCGCCGAGCAGTGCGAACATGGCGGGCACGCAAGTGTTTGTGGTAGCCGGCCTCGACAACGGCGGAAATCCTTTCGGAATGGGCGGCGCCTTTGTCAGCTCGGGAACCGGCGTTTTGGATCTCAATGATAACGGCACGCTCACCAGTCCTCCGAAGGGCGGGACAAATATCACATCGGCAGCGCCGTCCTTGGACGCAACCACCGGCCGAATTAATCTCGCAATGAGTATCTCCGCGAGCACTTCTTTTCAATTTGCCGCCTATCTGTTCAATTACACCCCTTCGGACGGATTGGCATCCACGGGCGCCGTACTGCTGGAGATCGATTCGAAAATGGCAGTTGGAAATGGAGTCGCCTTCACGCAAACCGGAGCCAGTGGACCGCAAGGAAGCTTCGCCCTGAGTTTAGCCGGAGTGGCGCTCAGCGGAGGAAACGCGGGGCAGGATATAGGCGGCCAGATCACCACCGGAAATTCCGGTGCGCTCACGGGAACCGTGGATATCAATGATGCCGCCAACAGCGGGAATTTAGTTTCCGGCGAGCCGCTTACATCTGCCAGCACAATCGCGACGGTGGGAATAAACGGCCGTGGGAATCCCCTGACTCTGACAAATAAATTTGAAACGAACACGCTATCGTATTACGTGATCGACGAGAACACCGCTCTTCTTGTGGAAATGGACGGCAATCGAGTGATGACCGGGATGCTGGTCTCACAATTCTAGGCGCTTGCAACGGGTAGTGGCTCGGCGAAAAACTTCTGCACCGGGCGGTACTTCACCGCGGTACCTCCGGCATTGTGTTTTTGCGCCGGAATTTCTGGTCATACTGTCGAATCTGAGTGCGAGTTTTCTTGATTTTGCCTTCGCTTGCCATTAGCATCAGTCGCTTTCTACCAACACTCAATGCCAGACGTGAGTAGCAATTGTTGCCGGTGAGGTGCAGTGTGGCAAACCGATTCAAATTTCTAAATTTGTCTGTCGTTTGCGCCGGTCTGTGCGTTGCGGTGCTGATCGGCTCGTCGTACGCGGCGCGTGGAGCTGGAGGCGAGCCACGATATTTTGCGGTGGTGAATGCGCGCATCGTCACTGGGACCGGCGCGGTGATAGACAGCGGGACAGTTGTCATCGCAAAAGGATTGATTCAAGCAGTTGGTGCGAACGTCGCGGTTCCTCCGGAAGCTTGGGTGATCGACGGCAAAGGATTGACGGTTTATCCAGGCCTTATCGATGCCGGCACGGACCTTGGCTTGCCTAAGGAAGAAGGCGCGGAGAGTACCCCGACAGGGCGTGGAAGAAGGCGGGCCGCACCATCCGGAGAAATTGCAAAAGGCCCGGAAGACCGGCCCGGAACATCTCCATGGCGCGTGGCGGCTGACGAACTAAAAACAGACGACAAGAGGATCGAATCCTGGCGTAACGCGGGATTTACCACCGCTCTGACCATTCCCGACGGAGGAATTTTCCCGGGACAAGCCACCGTGATCGATCTGGCCGGGGATCGCACCGGCGATTATGTTGTGAAAGCGGGGGCGACATTGCCGATTTCGCTCAAGCCGGTTGGCGGTTTCTGGGGATTTCCGGATTCCTTGATGGGTTCGATTGCATACGTTCGCCAGGTCTTTGACGATTCCAATTGGTTCGCGCAGGCGGACCCGGTGTATCAAGGGACCGTTACCAAGTTTGAGCGCCTGCCGTACGATCGCACCGAGCGAGCGATCGCTGGCAGCCTGCGAGATAAAGAAATCGTTTTGCTGCCGGCCAACAATGCCGTGCAAATCTTGCGGGGATTGAAACTAGCGGACGAATGGAAAATCAACGCAGTGCTTTTCGGGGGCCAGCAAGGATACGAAGTTGCCGGTGCGATTGCCGCTAAAAAGATCCCTGTGCTGGTGAGTTTGAAATGGCCCGAACGTGAAAAGGACGCTGATCCCGGAGCCGAACAAACGTTGCGCGAACTGAGATTTCGCGATCGTGCGCCTTCATCGCCGGCTGCGCTGGCAAAAGCGGGCGTGAAGTTCGCGTTCTACTCAGGCGGTCTTTCCGGCCCGAAAGACATTTTCAAGAATGCCAAGAAAGCGATCGATGCCGGACTCACCGCGGACTTGGCTTTGCGCGCCTTCACTGCGGACGCCGCTGCGATACTGGGTGTGGACGACCGCATGGGAAGTATAGCGGCCGGAAAAATTGCAAACTTGATGGTGACGGACGGCGATCTTTTCAACGATAAAACAAAAGTGAAGCATGTGTTTGTGGATGGGCGCTGGTTCGAAATCCGCGAGGAAGCTCCGGCCGAAAAGCCGGGCGAAGGCAAAAAAGACGACGACTCTAGTTCTTCGGGAAAACGCAAGGCTTCCAGCGCGGAGGTCGGCCGATGAAACTCCGGGTGCTGGCTGCAGTAGCGCTGCTCGTGACGGTAACTCCGGTTTGTGCCCGTGCGCAGGTCGCTGGTTCGCAGGTATCCAGCGCGCAGACTAACAACACGATTCTGATTGAGAATGCCACGCTGCTCACCATCACGCACGGAAACATCGAGCACGGTTCCATCCTTATTCGCGATGGAAAGATTGCCGCGGTTGGCACGGACGTGAAAGCTCCGGAAGGCGCGACTGTGATTGACGCCAAGGGGCAATACGTGATGCCCGGAATTATCGATTGTCACTCGCACATTGCGGTTGACGGCAGCGTGAATGAAGGCAGCGTTTCCGTTTCTTCGATGGCAAATATCGCGGACGTTTTGAATCCTGACGACATAAGCATTTATGACGACCTAGCAGGCGGAGTTACCGTTGCAAACGTTCTTCACGGAAGCGCGAACGCAATTGGCGGCCAAACGGTTGTCATCAAGCTACGCTGGGGCAAACAGGCAAGCGATTTGCCGTTTCAGGGAGCACTGCCCGGGATTAAGTTCGCCCTGGGTGAAAATCCGAAGCGTTCGAATTTCACCCCGCCGCCTGGAGTGGAGCCTCGCTATCCGGCGACGCGTTTGGGCGTGGAAGAAACCATCCGCGAGGCTTTCATCCAAGCGCGTGACTACAAAAAACAATGGGAGGACTACAACCGGAAAAAGGCGGCCGGCGAACAAAACCTGATGCCGCCGCGGCGTGATGAGAAGCTCGAGCCGCTGGTGGAAGTGCTGGAAGGGAAGCGCTACGTTCACGCGCACTGTTACCGCGCGGACGAAATTCTGATGCTCATCCGTGTAGCGAATGAATTTGGTTTCAAGATCCGGACCTTTCAACACGTGCTGGAGGGATACAAAATCGCCGACGAAATTGCCGCGTCGGGAGCGGGTGGTTCCACCTTTTCCGATTGGTGGGCCTACAAAATGGAAGCGTTCGACGCGATTCCTTACAACTCGGCCTTGATGACCGAACGCGGAGTGGTTGTTTCCGTCAACTCGGACGATGCCGAAGAAGCGCGCCACTTGAATCAGGAAGCGGCCAAGAGCATAAAATACGGCGGCATGTCCGCGAATGACGCCTTGAAACTGATCACGCTGAATCCCGCGATACAACTGGGCATCGACAGCCGAGTGGGTTCAATTGATGTGGGCAAAGACGCGGATCTGGCCATTTTCAATCGCGATCCGCTAAGCGTGTACGCCGTAGTGCAAAAAACACTGATTGACGGGCAAGTTTATTTTGACCGGCAGCGAGATATCGACGGGCGTCCGGCGCTGGAAAAAGAGAAGCAGGACTTGCTGGCCAAAGAAAAGAAAGCGTCGGAAGAAAAGAAAACCGACGATAAAAAGGAAGCCAAGCCGGAGAAAAAGTCCGAGCAGAAAAAGAAGCGGCCTACGACCGATCAAGACAGCGCGGCGGCAAGTGCGGGAGGTGCGCAATGAGAAAATCTATTAGCATGCGCTCCGCAGGCTTCCAAATAATCGCGTTTTGCCTGGCGCTGTCGCTGGCGTTTCCTCTATGGTCGCAGCCTTCCACAAACGCTTACGCTATTAAGGACGCAAAGATTTTCACGTTAGCCGGTCCGCCAATCGAAAAAGGCGTAGTGGTGATTCGCGATGGAAAGATCACGGCAGTCGGAGCTAATCCCGCGATTCCTGAAGATGCGCAAGTGATCGAAGCGGCGGGGCTCGAAGTTTATCCCGGGATGTTCGATCCCATCACCCAGATTGGATTAAACGAAGTTGGCGCGGTTGGAGCGACTCTGGATACCAGTGAGCTGGGCGACTTCAATCCGGAACTTGTAGTAGCCACCGCGGTGAATCCGGCAAGCGTACACATCCCGGTCACGCGCGCGAACGGAATAACGGAAGTGATTGCCGCGCCAGGGATTGGCGGTTTCGATGCGCAGAGCAGCGGAATCATTACAGGGCAAGCCTCCGCGTTCAACTTGGCCGGCTGGACCATGGAAGAAATGCAAATTAGCCGTTCGGTTGCGATGGTGCTGAACTGGCCCTCGATACAGACGAGCTCGTTCGATTTTTCGACGTTCAGTATCAAAGAAAAGCCATATGCAGATGCCAAAAAAGAATACGACAAGTCCATCAACCAACTGAGCGATTGGTTTACCCGCGCGCGCCACTATGCGCAAGCTAAAGAAAAAGGCTCGCCGGAACTTTTTGTGCGCGATTTGAAACTTGAATCGCTCGTACCAGTGGTCCAGGGAAAACTTCCGCTTCTGGTTGTCGCTGACGACGCGCGGGACATTCGCAACGCAGTCGATTTCTGCACAAAACAAAATCTTAAGATGATCCTGGCCTCCGGCGCCGAGAGCTGGAAAGTGAAGGACCTTCTAAAAG
>Ga0209624_10003665_pt1 | contig 10798 bp, 7 predicted proteins | sample JacPinW_OM2H0_O1_FD_188565 | JGI IMG/M metagenome (GOLD analysis project Ga0209624, IMG submission 188565) | Forest soil microbial communities from Algoma, Ontario, Canada - Jack Pine, Ontario site 1_JW_OM2H0_O1 (SPAdes) (version 2) | ecosystem: Environmental > Terrestrial > Soil > Boreal... | reverse complement strand
GCTCGGCGTCAAGACGCGGCAAATGAACCGATCCTTCACATACCCGTCGGGGGTCTCCGACAACGAGTTGCGCACCTGGAATCACCTCGGCCTGTTTGCGCCGCGGTTCAAGGAGGAGGATTTGCGAACGTTTGCAACGCTCGCACCGGCCGATGACACCTCTCGGACGCTGGAAGATCGTGCTCGATCCTATCTCGATGCGAATTGTTCGCAGTGCCACCGCCCCGGCGGCACGGTGGCCAATTTCGACGCACGCTATGACACGCCGCTCACCAGCCAGGCGCTGATCGACGGACCGGTGTTGATTGATCAAGGCATCGACCATCCGCGAGTCATCTCACCGCATGATATTTGGCGCTCGATTGCGTATATGCGCGCAAATACGCAGGGTGATATCAGGATGCCGCCGCTGGCGCGCGAAACCATCGATCAAAAAGGCATGCAGCTGCTCAAAGAGTGGATCAACAGCATGCCCGGACGCCCGGTGTTGCCGCCGCCCGTGATTTCGCCGCCGGGTGGAACGTTCGCCGGACCGGTTGAGATTTCACTGACAATGAGCGAAGCGGGTTCCGACATACGCTACACCGTGGACGGCACCGTACCGAGCGCCACTGATATGCGCTATGAAAGACCAATCAAACTGACCGGCCCTGCGGTGCTTCGCGCACGCGCCTTCAAGGAGGGATTCACCCGGAGCATCACCGAGCAGCAGGTATTCATCATCGGGAAGTGATGGCGATCCCCCAGGGGCTCGAGCCGGCCTTGATTCGGCTTACCTCTTTGTTGGTCTTAAGATCGACGATGGACACATCATTGGAAGGCCCATTGGCAGAAAAAAGAAATTTACCGTCAGGCGACAGTGCTATTCCCCACGGACGGGTTCCCACCTTGATCGTGTCGAGCAATTCGTAGCTATGGCTGTCGAGTACGGAAATCGTCCCCGCGCGTCCATTGCTGACATACAGCCGTTTTTCATCGGACGATAGTTTGACGCTCATCGGCCGGGACCCTGCGGGCAGCGCAATGGTCTTCATCACTTTCGCATTCACGGTATCGATGACATCCAGCTCGCCCGCGGATTCCGAGGGAATGAACCCGACACCGCCGGCGGACAGGAAAGCCACGCTGCGAGGTCGTCCGTTCACTTTGAAATGCGCCACCGCTGAGTAGGAACCCGTATCAACCACATAGATGTCGCCGCCTGCTTCGCAGGTGACGTAAAACCGCTTGCCGTCAGGCGTGGTGCCGACGCCTTCCGGTTCCAGACCCACTGGGATGATGTGCTCGAGCTTTGCAGAGGCAATGCCGATGACCGTCGCGGATTTTGTATCTTCGTTTGAAATGTAGATGTGGCGGCCATCTTTGCTCAAGGCAAACTCTTCGGGATCCGATCCGGCCTTGAGCTTCGCTGTCAGCTTCTTTGTCGCGACATCCAGTACGCCGATGCCATCGGCAGCTTTGTCTGCATTCGCATCATCATCATCGTCATCGGCCTTTTTCCTGTCGAATATCGGATTGCCCTGGGCGTCAATCTGAGGCGGCGGTCCGACGGGAGTCCCGCTCAATGCCACGTAGACAGTTTTGCCATCGGGACTCGCGTGAATGCCGCGCGGGCGCTTACCTACCGGAATGGTCGCGGCGATGCTGAAGTCGCCGCCATTGATGACGGTGACGTCCCCCGATCTCTCGTTGGTCACATAGACCTCATAGTTCGCGGCCTGCACCGGCATGGCCATCAAGGCCACGAGCGCTGAGAAGAGCGTCGCTATGTTTCGCATGGTGGAAGGATGGTGGCCGACTCGCGGCGAAACCGCAACTTTTGAGTTAGCGGCACATGCGTGGTCCAATACAGGCGCATGAACAATTCCAGTCGATTGATGCAGGAGCCTTGGTATCTGCCTCTTGCCGATGAAGTGCGCCTGTTCGAGGCGGCGTACGAGGCCCGCCTTCCGGTTCTCCTGAAGGGGCCCACCGGCTGCGGCAAGACACGCTTCATTGAACACATGGCGTGGCGGCTCTACCGGCAAATCGACAGCCCGCGCCGCGGGCTCGAGGTGCCGCTGATCACCGTCGCCTGTCACGAAGACTTGAGTGCCACCGATCTGGTCGGGCGCTACCTGTTGTCGGGTGACGAGACCGTCTGGATGGATGGACCGCTGACCCGCGCCGTTCGCAGCGGCGCAATATGCTATCTCGACGAGGTGGTCGAGGCGCGCAAAGACACGACCGTCGTCGTGCACTCCCTGACCGATCACCGGCGCGTTTTGCCCATCGAAAAAACCGGCGAGCTGTTGGATGCACATCCCGACTTCCTACTGGTGATCTCGTACAACCCCGGCTACCAGAGTGTGCTCAAGGATCTGAAACCTTCAACGCGCCAACGCTTCGTGAGCCTGGATTTCAGCTACCCCGGCATCGATATTGAAGCGACCATTATTGCGCACGAAAGCGGCGTGGACCCCGCGCTTGCGCGCCGGCTCGCCGTGGTGGGTGAAAAGGTCCGTAACTTGCGCGAGCATGGCTTCGAAGAAGGGGTCAGCACCCGGCTGCTGGTTTATGCCGCGCAACTCGCCGCCGGCGGCATAGAGCCGCGCCGTGCATGCGATGTCGCCATCGCACGCGCGGTTACCGATGACGCCGAGGTCCAAAAGTCCATTGCTGCCATCGTGGATGTCCTGCTGCCGTGATCTCGCCCGTGACGCAGCAGCACAGCTCCGATCACGTCTGTTTCGCGGATATTCATCGACTCTTGGCGCTGTTTGCCCAAGGCCTGGCCGGCCGATACTTGCACTTGAAGCTTGTCGAGCCCGAGGACGCGCCGCGCTGGAACGCGCGAATGACCGATCAGGCCAGCATCTTTCTGCCCGCGCAGATCCGCAATTTCGCGACGGCGCAACACAATCTCGGCGCGTACCGAATAGCTGTGCTGCATCAGATCGGCTACTGGGTGGAAGGCACGGCCGATTTCGATTTGCATCATTTCTTTGCCGCGTCCTCGAGACCCGTTTTGCTGCGCCGGATTTTCTTTGCCATCGAAGATCTTCGAATCGATACGGCAATGCGGCGCCGCTATCCGGGTGCGCGTGCGGACCTTGAGCGGGTGCTGGCCCATGCCCTCGCGAATCGCTCAGCCATAAGCTTGATGCCGTCTCTGCCTGCACTGATCGAGGCACTCGTGCAGTTTTCGCTCGGGGCGCCGCGCGCGGCGCTGGTGGCCGGCGACTCGAGCGGTCTGCTCGATGGGCTGCTTGATGCAGCCGCCGCAGTGCAAAGCATGGACGCCGACGTCCATGACAGCGCGCGAGTTTCGCTTGCGATATGCGCCCAACTCGAATATCTCGGGCCGGCAAACGAGGAACTGCCGGCACCATCAATTGCGAAGACAACGGCCGTTGTCGACGGCAAACCCGATGGCGAATTTGAACCTGGGTCAGAGGATACAGAGCATGGCGCGGCTTTGCATGTCGAGTTTCGCGGCGATACGGCTTCCGACAAAGCATTCTGGCGCCGCTCCGGCCGTCCCTTCGCAACCTCCACGCGAGAGCCGCCGCCGGCCGCCGGCGCGGTGATCGAAGAACGCAGTGCCGGGCAGCAGACACTACCGGTGCGCTCATCTGTTACGGCCGTTCAACCCCGGGAAATTGCAGGGCCGCGCAGTTTTCTGTATGACGAATGGGACTATCACAGACAGACCTATCTTGCCGCCTGGTGCCGGGTCTTCGAGCACAGACTGCGCGGCGAGGAGTTCGGTTTCATCGAGGACGTGCGCCGGCGGCACTCCACGCTCGCTCACCATGTACGGCGGCAATTCGGATTCATCAAACCGCAATCATGGCGTCGTGTCCGCCGCACCAGCGATGGTGATGAGCTTGAACTCGACGGATTGATCGAGGCCGTGATCGATCGGCGCACCGGGCACGCCAGCGATTCTCACTTGTATGTGCGGCGCGATCGCGGATTACGGAATGTGGCCGCCGCGTTTCTGGTCGACATGAGCGCCTCGACCGATTTTGCACTGCCCGGCTCGGCAACCGTTGCCAAGCCTGCAGGCGCCACGACTCAGGCGGCGCCAAGCGGACTGTATCTTTACGGCGATCACGATGTGCCGGACCCTGTCGTAGCACCGCAGCGGCGAGTCATCGACGTATCCAAGGATGCGCTGGCTTTGATGTGCGACGCTCTTCAGGCACTGGGGGACAGCTACGCCATTTACGGTTTTTCAGGCGACGGCCGCGACAACGTCGAGTTTCACGTCGCCAAGGATTTCGCCGACAAGCTTTCGCTAAGGACCTGGGGGGCGTTGGCGGCCATGCAACCGCGCCGCTCGACGCGGATGGGCGCCGCAATCAGGCACGCACTCGGCAAATTCGCCCGGGAGACGGCCGGGATCAAGGTTTTGATCATCGTTTCTGACGGCTATCCGGAGGACCATGACTATGGCACCGATCGGACCGACCGCGAGTACGGCATCCAAGATACCGCGCGCGCACTGTGGGAGGTCGAGCGTGCCGGTATCACGGATTTTTGCGTGACCATCGATCCGGCCGGCCACGACTACCTGCGCCGCATGTGCAAGGAGACTCGTTATCTCGTGATCGACGACGTCACGGCGCTACCGCACGAGTTGACCAAGATCTACAGAACACTGACGGCCCGCTAACTGCCGCCGGCTCCGGCGTCCTAAGTGGTGCACTGAAGCACAGATAGGAGCTGGGCGATCGTATCAATCGTCACGTCTGCTCCGGCGGCCAGAAGTGATTTTTCTGCCACCGCAATGCGCGCCGCGCGATCGGCGGCAGGCAGCGCCAACAAGGCCTGCTGAGACAGGCCTACGCCGTTGCCCGATGCCGTAACGCCGACCGTGAAGCAACCCGCCGCTCGGCCCTCAGCAACACCGGCTTCGGAATCGTCCACTTTCACGACACGCGACAAAGGCCACACCCCAAGCTCGGCGCACGCTTTATAGATCATGAGGGGCGCCGGCCTTCCCGCCGGCGTCTCTCCGGAACAAACCAGATGATCCGGAACATAGCCTTGTGCCGCCGCTTCGCGCAGCACCGGCGCCATCATCTCGCGCGTATAGCCGGTTGATGAACCCACTTTGATACCCTGCGCCTGCAGCGCTTCGACCGCCGAGCGGGCGCCGTCGATGAGACGCGCTGCGCGCGCCGCTTGATCGCGCATCAGGGGTGCCAGGTCGGTCATCAACGCTTGAACATCCGCATCGTCCGCGGCGCGACCGCGGGCCTCGGTCCACGCCTTGTCGACAGCGGCATCTTGAAACAGCGCACGCACATGGTCAGCCTTGGCCTTGCCCATGTCGCGACGCGCCTGCGCCTCACTGATCACGACTCCTCGAAGTGCAAAGGCCTCGCGCAGCGCAATGACCGGCGCCTGACAACCGAAATCCACCGTGGTCCCCGCCCAATCAAAGATGACCAGATCGAAGCGACCGCGTATAGCCATTTACCTGCACTCCGCCAAACAGATCTGTGACGACTTCTTCACCAATTGCGAATCCGGTCGATGCGCCCGAGCCGCTGGTAATCATCACGATGCGCACATCGCACGCTGGGGCGTCGATGAACATCGTGCGATCGGCGGCCGCGCAATAGGTGCCTATCCAGCGTTCGCGAACGGCAGGAGGCGGCCGGCCCGTCGCTGCGGTAAATTCGTCGAGAATGAGTTGATCGACATGCTCATCCGCAAAACAATCCGGCGTGGCCGCGTAGTCATGGCTATCACCAACGATAAGACTGCCGTCCGCGCTTTGTACCACGATGAGATGAATCCCGTGCTTGAGATGCTCGCCCTGCTCTGCCTCGAGCCGCGCGCGCAGCGCGGCAGCTTCCGCCAGCGCCGCATAACCAGGATACCGTAACAGACCAAGATCCGACATCACAGCGCTAGGCAAGCGAAAACCGGGGTCCGCGAGGCGCAGCATTTGCAGCTTGCAGCGGGTCATCTCGTACCTGGCTATTCGCTTCGGGTAGAGCGAGTAAACATCATCTCCCGGACATACCACCACCGCCCCGGCCTGCACCACACCCCGCGAAGTCTCGAGCAGGGGCGGCGCGACTGACAGCACAGCGGTCTGACGCAGGAACTTTACGCCCCAGCGCTCCGCCAACCACGCGGCGATTTTCGGGATTGCCTCTCGGGATTCGACGCGAAGATCCACTGAGCTGCGAAGCACCGCCTGTACCTGTGCATTTACCAGCTCAGGCCAGCAGACTTGAGCGGCGGCGCGGCTCAATAGCTTGCACCCCTCTCCCATTTCGGTCGCAAGAAATGCCTCGAGGATCGGCACCGCTTCCGGGCGGCGCGTCGTCATCCACAGACCGCGCTGCAGAATTGGAATTCTGGCTTGCTGGGCCACCTCTTCCCATATGGCACAAGTGCGCCGTGCGCGAATCCACGCCGTACCGCGCTCCTGGCCCGTCACGGTAACGAAGCCAAAGTTTCGCACCGACGCGCCATTTGACTGAGCGTCGCGGTCAATGACGACGACGCGCAATCCCTTGAGCGCCGCGGCGCGTGCGCACGACAGGCCAATGATTCCCGCACCGACAACCGCGAGGTCAAAGGTGCCGGAAATGGCAGATGGACAACCGATGATATGCATTGTAATGACGCCTCAGGGCCGGATAGTTAATTACAAAAACATGACAGATGCGTGGCAGCCCGGCCGTTGGGCCCCAAAAACATCTGGCGCGCAATCAGGATAAACTCGTTTCGTGAACAACAGGCTTCATCAAGCGCTCGAAACAGCCAACCCGGTTCTATTCAGCACTTTTGCAGGCCTGGCGGGCTTTGCGGCCTATTTTTCGATGTACGCATTCCGCAAGCCATTTTCGGTCGCCATCTTTGGATCGGTTCCCGGATGGCACTTCGCGCTTGACTACAAGATTGCGCTGGTGCTGGCGCAGGTGCTCGGCTACGCCGTTTCAAAAATGATCGGCGTCAAGTTCATTGCGGAGGTCACGCCGGATAAGCGTGCCGTCGCCATCCTCGTACTCATTTTTGTGTCGTGGCTTGCCCTGCTTCTCTTTGCGCTGGTGCCTGCGCCCTGGAATGTATTTGCCATGTTTCTAAACGGTCTGCCGTTGGGGCTGATCTGGGGACTGGTCTTTGGCTTCATGGAGGGCCGACGCACGTCCGAGGTACTCGGCGCCATTTTGTGCGCGAGCTTCATTGTCTCCTCAGGGGCGGTAAAATCGGTCGGCAAACTGCTGATGGATAACTGGCACATCAGTCCGTTTTGGATGCCGGCAGCCGCGGGGGCGCTTTTTTTTCCGCTGCTCGGGTTATCGGTCTGGGGGCTTTCTCAACTACCTCCCCCCAGCCCTCAAGATGAGTCAGAACGGGTGCGCCGCGCACCCATGGATTCGGCCGCGCGTGCGCGATTCTTGAGCCGTTACGGCATGGGTATTGCGCTCCTCGTACTCGCGTATGTACTGACGACGGCCATCCGGGATTTCCGCGATAACTTCGCGGCGGAAATCTGGACCGCACTCGGATTCGGGCAGGCTGCAGCGGTGTTCACCGCGAGCGAGCTCCCGGTCGCGGTGCTTTCCCTGACCGTGCTCGGCGTCATTATCGTCGTGCGTGACAATGTGAAGGCGCTGCTGGTCATTCACGGTGTCGTATTCGCCGGTCTGTTGCTGCTCGGTCTGTCGACACTCGCCTTCCAAGCAGGACTGCTGTCACCGCTGGCGTGGATGATCCTGAGCGGCGCGGGCCTGTACATGGCTTACGTGCCCTTCAATGCCATGCTGTTCGATCGCTTGATTGCCGCGAGCGGCACCGTGGGAACGGCGGGATTTCTGATTTATATTGCCGATGCCTCAGGATACCTGGGCAGCTGCGCGCTTTTGGTGTGGCGCAACTTCGGATTGGTGGACCTTAATTGGCTTCAAGTCTTTACGGCAAGCGCGTACGGCGCCAGCATCATCGGCATGATACTGATGGCCTTGTCGGGGGCGTATTTTTTGCGCAAGACGGCGCCGGTCAAACCCTTCGGTATCGAACCTGCGCATCACCCAGCGCGTCCTTGAGGGGCGCAAGCCAGCGTTCGTAGTGCTTCCACTGATCGAGCCCCTCGCGAAAGATCGGCTGGCGCACTTGCTCTGAGCTTGCGGTACGTACACTGCGCTCGGTCTTGTGAAAATCGACGCACGCCGGCTCGAACTTAAGATCACAGAAGTCCAGCATCCGCCGAACGTTGCCCTCGAGGTCATCGACGACATCTTCGTGCCAGACTCGCAATACGCGTCCCGGCAGCACCTCGTCCCAGTGCTGCATCAGGTCGAGATACGTTCGGTAGTACCGCGCGATGTCTTCGATGCTGTAAGTGAATTCCTGCCCGTTGGCGAACAGCTGTTTCAAATTACTGAAGCAGCATGCCATCGGCTCGCGCCGGGCATCGATGATCTTGGCATTCGGCAGCATCAAATGAATCAGGCCGACATGTCTGAAGTTGTTCGGCATTTTATCGATGAAGAAGGGCTTGCCGGTGCGGTAGATGCGCGTGTCGGCCAGGTATTTCCCGCCCAATCGCAGAAAATCCCCTGCGTTCAGGTCGGCAAGCACCGCCGGATAGCGCGGATTGGCCATGTCGGGCTCGCGGCCCTGCAGCTCGAGCACCATGCGCGGAACGTCGGCGAGCTCCTGCGTTCCTTCGACCGCCGAATGCGACGCCAGGATTTGTTCCAGCAGCGTCGATCCGGCACGGGGCAAGCCTAGGATGAATATCGGATCGGCGCCTTTGTCTCCAAAGCCCTCGCGGCGCGCGAAGAACGATTGCGTGCAGACTTCACGCTGCTTGGCTGTGTTGGTCTCGAGAATGGCGGGCCGATACCGGCTTTCAGATCTCTTGAGCCCGTTTCCCCGTTCATAGTAGTGCCAGGACTCTTGATACTCGCCCCGGTCCTCGAGAGCCTTGCCGAGCGCGAAACACAGATGGTAGCGATCCATCAGCGCAACGCCCGTCGCAGACTCATCCCGTTGCATGCGTGCGATCTCATCGTCGGTGAAGCGATAAGTCTTTAAGTTGGCAAGGCTCCAGTAGGCATCGCCGAAATGCGGGCGGGCGGCCGCGGCGGCGCGATAGGCGTCGATGGATTCCGGTTGCCTGCCCAGGGTCTTGAGCGAATGCGCGATCGACAGATGTAAATCGGCGGCGCCGGGCGCATCGGCAAGAAGTTCCCGATACTGCGTAATTGCTCGTTCATGTTCCCCGAGGCCCACGCAGGTGGTAGCGTAGAGCGTGCGGTACTGCCTGTTGGCGGGCTCAATCGCCAGGAGCTGGTCGAGTTGCTCGCGCGCCTGCAGGTATTTATGGCGTTCCAGCAGCACCTGCGCGTAGTCGAGGCGCGCTGCCTGGTAGTCGGGTGCGTGCTCCAGGACGGCTGCGAACAGCAGTTCGGCATCATCGAGGACATCGCGTTTGAAGGCGATTCTGCCCAGCAGGCGCATGGCTTCGACATGGTCGCCGTGCTTCAGCAGATAAGCGCGGATGATGCCCTCCGCGGGAACCAGATCGCCATCTGAAAACAGTCCCGTAGCCTGTACCACCTCCGGCGGCAGCTCCTTGAGCGTGGCGACATGCGCGGCGGCCATAGCGGCATTCTCGGCATTGCCGGTCATGCGATACAGGCCCTCGAGCATGCTCCAGCTGGCCGGCAGCGCCGGGTTGATATTCACCCCGCGCAAGAATGCATCGATCGCCTGCGGCGCATCCTTCAGCACCACCTGGCAATGGCCTCGCTCCTGATATAGCCGGCTGAACGCCGGGTGAAGCAGCTCCAGCCGCTTCAGCGTCGCAAGCGCCTCCGGAATCTTGTTTGAATATCGCTGGCTTAGCGCAATGAGATACAGGACATCACGATTTTCGGGCACCTTGCGCGCCAACGCTTCGCCGGCGTCCAGCGCCTGCGCATAGCGGCGGTTGTTGAAGAGCTCCCATACGTGGCGAACTTCGAGTTCCACGGGCGAAGGGGCGGGATCGGGTGCGGTCGAGGCCATAAGGGTCCAGATATCAAAAGGCGGGCACTTGCCCTGCCCGCCTTCGATTCTACCGCAGCTTACAAGACTAGAACTTGTAGCCCAGCGTCAGGCCGATCACCCGCGGACGAATCGGCACTTCCGACTTGATGAACTGCGCCGAGGACGTGAACTGACTGGCGTTGGAATTCGACAGGTTGCTGCCGAAAATCTGCGCGGTCCAGTTGTCCCTCGCCACGCCCGCCGATGCATCGTATGTCGTGTAGCCCGGCTGTTGATAGCGCAGCAGTGTCGTGGTCGGAATGATCTCGGTGTTGCCGTTTATCGCGGTGTCCGTCTGATTGTACATAGTGGCGATATGATTGGCTCCGGCCATCACGAATGGCTTGTAGTCGTTGATCGACCAATCGTAGCGGACGCGCAGATTGAACTCATTCGAGGGCGAGAATGCCGGCGCGCCTCCCTCTGCGCCGAACGGGTTGCTAAACGGCTGCAGCCCTCGTCCGGACTGCACGACCTCGGTGATGCACTGCTGGTAAAAGACCGTACCGGGAATGTTGCCGATCAGGCACGGGGAATTGGTTTGTTTGGTCCGGTTCCAGGAACTCGATCCCTGCACGGTGAGTCCATCCGTGATCCGTGCCACCAACTGCAGTTCCAGCCCGTTGACGGTGTAATTCGGGCCGTTGGTGCCGAACGTGGTGTTGCCAAGTTCGGTGGGATTGAAGAACAGCACCTGCACGTTATCCCAGTTCATGTGATACACGGACACGTTCAACTGCAAATGGTGATC
>Ga0209624_10003664_pt1 | contig 10800 bp, 8 predicted proteins | sample JacPinW_OM2H0_O1_FD_188565 | JGI IMG/M metagenome (GOLD analysis project Ga0209624, IMG submission 188565) | Forest soil microbial communities from Algoma, Ontario, Canada - Jack Pine, Ontario site 1_JW_OM2H0_O1 (SPAdes) (version 2) | ecosystem: Environmental > Terrestrial > Soil > Boreal... | reverse complement strand
GCACCAAAGATTGCGGACGTGGCCGATCCGGGCATCTTCGCCAAGAGCAATACGATGCTGCTGCGCAATACCGCGGTCGGCAATTTCTTCGACCTCTGCGGCGTTTCGCTGCCGCTGCCGGCGAAGCCGCCGGTCGGGCTGATGCTGCTTGCGCGCAATGGTGCCGATCACACGCTGCTGCGCATTGCCGCCGGTATCGAGGCGTTGTTCGCGTAAACGGTAACGGAGCGGCTGGGGTCTCGCTCCCTCGTCATGGCCGGGCTTGTCCCGGCCGTGACGGTCAAGAACACGCGGCCTTGCCACCTCTATCCGGATGCCCGGCACAAGGCTGGGCATGACGAATCAGTGAAGCTGCACCGCATGCTGCTGCGCATTGCTGCCGGTATCGAGGCGTTGTTCGTGGAAGGCCGAGAGGCCCGTTCACCGTCATGGCCGGGCTTGTCCCGGCTATCTCGAGTCGAGGTCCGAGGCGGTGCCAGCTCTGTCGGGATGGCCGGAACAAGTCCGGCCATGACGATTGCGAGGGGGCTTGGCGCTAACTCAGAACGCGTGCCGCAAGCGGTCCATGATGACAGATAAGGCGGCCACGCGCTCGCTCAACGGCGCCAGCGGGAAGGTTTGGCGGAGGCGATTGAAGACGTCAGCGCTCGAGGCTGCCTCACTGTCCGCAAACGCATCCGCCATGGCGCGCGCCGTGTGCGCTTCCGGGCGCCCGCTCAGCGGCTCCGGCACCATCGTGACTTCGCCGATCGGATTGGGGGGCAGGATACGAAGCGTGATGCGGCGGCCGGACATGAAGGACTCCGAATGCGTTCAGGTCGACCTCTACAATTCTCGACCTTCGCTAAAGTTCCGTTTTCATCATTGTCGGGGCCCGCAGACGTGCCTAGTAATTCACTTGCCTGGTAATTCAAATGTTGTCTTCCGCCCCGACGGGGCACGCTCGTCGTCTTTCCCACCGCGCATTTTTGGAGCTTCCCTCATGAAACTTTATATCTGGCCCGGCGCCTGTTCGCTGTCACCCCACATCGTTGCCCGCGAAGCCGGCATTGATTTGCAACTGGCACCGCTCGACCGCGCGGAGCGCAAGGCCGCCGACGGCACCGTGCTGTCAAGCGTCAATCCGAAGAACCAAGTGCCGACCCTCGAGATGGAGGACGGGCAGACGCTGACCGAGGGGCCAGTGATCGTGCAATATCTGGCCGACCTGAAGCCGGCGGCCGGGCTGGTCCCGCCGGCCGGCTCGTTGGATCGTTATCGTGTCCAGGAATGGCTCAACTTCGTCACCTCGGAATTGCACAAGACCTATGGGCCGCTGTTTCGGCCGACCACGCCGGACGACTACAAGACCCAGTCGCGCGACTCGATCGGTCAGCGTCTGGACTGGATCGACCAGGAGCTTGCCGGCAAGCAATACCTGATGGGCGATCAATTCACCGTCGCCGACGCTTATTTGTTCACCGTGCTGCGCTGGTCGCCGCGGGTCGGTATCGATCTCAGCAAGTGGAAAAACATCGGCGCTTATGTTGATCGCGTGGCTGGGCGGCCGAAAGTCCAAGAGGCCATGAAGGCCGAGGGCTTGTTGCAGTAAGCGCCGGCGAAGCGATTGGGAGGAAGAGCTAACCGACCGCGAGCGACTCGAAGCTCGGCCCTTCTTCCCGAAGCTGTAGGCGGTAGAACGAGGCGTAACGGCCGCTCTTGCGCAGCAGCTCGTCGTGGCGGCCGGACTCGACCACCTGGCCGGCTTCGACGACAAGAATGTTGTCGGCGTGCGTAATCGTGGAGAGCCGGTGCGCGATCACCAGCGTGGTGCGCCCCTTGCGCAATTCCGCCAGCGCTTCCTGCACGTGCTTTTCCGATTCCGAATCGAGTGCGGCGGTCGGCTCGTCGAGCAGAATGATCGGCGCGTTCTTGATCAGGGCGCGGGCGATGGCGATGCGCTGGCGCTGGCCGCCCGACAATTGCAGGCCGTGCTCGCCGACTGGCGTGTCGTAGCCGAGCGGGAAGCTCGAAATGAAATCGTGCGCATGCGCAGCCTTGGCGGCGGCGACGATCTCGGCTTCGCTGGCGCCGAGGCGGCCGAGCGCGATATTGTCGCGGATGCTGCCGCGGAAGAGCTGCACGACCTGCCCGACATAAGCGATCTGCTCGCGCAGCGAGCCGCGCGACACGCCGGCGATGTCCTGCTCGTCGATCAGGATGCGGCCGCTGTCCACCGTGTAGAAGCGCAGGATCAGATCGAGGATGGTCGACTTGCCGCCGCCCGAAGGGCCGACCAACGCGGTGAGCTTTCCGGGCTGGGCGACGAAGCTCATGCCGCGCAGTACCGGCGTATTGGCCCGATAGGCAAAGCGCACGTCGGCGAATTCCAGACGCGCGTCTGCGAGCCGCAGTGGCGGCCGGTCGCTGTCTTCCGATTCGCCGGGCGGGCTGTCGATGATCTCATAGAGGACGCGCACGCCGACGAGGCCGTTATTGAGGTCCATGTTGAGGCGTGCGAGCCGCTTGGCCGGCTCGTAGGCGAGCAGGAACGCGGCCAGGAACGAGACGAACTGACCCGGCGTCGCGCCGGCGGCGATGCCGCGGTAGCCGCCGTAGATCATCGTCAGCGCCACTGCGAAGCCGCCAAGCGTCTCCATCAGCGGACCGGAGCGGTTCGACACGCGCGCCATCTTGTTGGAGTCGCGCTCGACCGCGGCGACGCTGTCGCCGAGCCGTCGCTGCATCTCGTCCTCGAGCGAAAACGCCTTGACCATGCGCAGGCCTTGCAGCGCTTCCTGCATGGTCTCGATGATGCGCGTGCCCGAGTTGAATTGCAGCCGCGCGATGTTGCGCACGCGCCGCACCAGTTTGCGCAAAAAGAAGATCGCCGGCGGCGCGACGATGAGGCCGCCGAGCGACATGATCGGGTCCTGCGTGACCATCACGATGACGAGGCCGATCAGCGACATCAGATCGCGGCCGATGGCGGTGATGAGCAGATTGATCACCGACGACACCGCGCTCGCGCCCGTGGTCATCCGAGCGATGAATTCCGACGAATGCCGGTCGGCAAAGAAACTCATATTCTCGTGCAGCAGCTTATCGAACATGCGCCGCTGATTGTCGGCGACAATGCGATTGCCGATACGCGAAAGCACCACGGTGCTGAAATAGGTGGCGAGCCCTCTGGCGCCGAAGATGACCATCACCAGGATGCCGATGATCACGATGCCGTGGAAATTCTTGTTGACCCAGGCCTCGTTGGTCATGGTGCCGATGAGATAAGCGCTCAGCGCTGCGCCGGCGGCGGCGATCGCCATGAAAATCGCCGCGATCGCATAGCGCCGCCAGTGCACCAAGGCTTCGTCAACCAATAAACGGCGCAGCAATGCGAAGGTCGGATAGGCGTTCGGGTCTCCGCCCGGCGAAACGTTCATCTCTACTGCGTTCCTTCAGCCACGGAACGGTGCGCGGTCCCCAAACCGCGGAGCAGCATGCGCTCCCGATGCACCGGGTCGTGAAGCCTTAAGTCTTGAAGCCTCAAGTCTTGAGGCGCGAAGCCTTCATGCGCCATGGGCGTTCCTTGCCCGCCCGAGGCGGATTTTTCAAGTTGTTTCGGCGGCTCGAACTTATCTAGGGAAAGCCGAGAGCCACACTATGCGCCGCCGCCGGAACTTGCGGTCGCCCGCCGATCGGCGCTTTGCCGGGCGCCGGCGCCGCGTTTGCTCAGCGCCTGTTCCCAGGTGAGCGCATGCGCGACGATGATGGAAAGATCGTCGAAACGCGGCTGCCAGCCAAGCGTCTCCCGCGCGCGCTGCGAAGAGGCCACAATCTGCGCGGGATCGCCTTCGCGCCGCGGCGCGATCTCGACCTTGAAATCGACGCCAGCCACGCGCTTGACGGTATCGATCACCTCCAGCACCGAAAAGCCATGACCGTAGCCGCAATTGGCGGTCAGCGACGACCCGCCGCCGCGCAGATGGCGCAGCGCATCGGAATGTGCGCGGGCAAGATCGCTGACGTGAATATAGTCGCGAATGCAGGAGCCGTCCGGCGTCGGATAGTCGTCGCCGAAGACGTCGAGCTTGGCGCGCAGGCCGAGCGCTGCTTCGACCGCGACCTTGATCAGATGCGTTGCCGCCTTGGTCGATTGCCCGGTGCGGCCGAGTGGATCGGCACCGGCGACGTTGAAGTAACGCAGAATGACATGATTGAGTCCGTGCGCGCGGCCGGCGTCGCGCAGCATTACTTCGCTCATCAGCTTCGACCAGCCGTAAGGCGAGATCGGCGCGAGCGCGGTATCTTCGGTCACGGGAATTTCCGCCGGATTGCCGTAGACCGCGGCGGTCGAGGAAAAAATGAAATGACGAATGCCGGCCTGCACCGCGCACTCGATCAGCGCCCGCGTGTTGATTGTGTTGTTGCGATAATAGCCGAGCGGATCGCGCACCGAATCCGGAACCACGATCGAGGCGGCGAAATGAATGATGGCGTCGACCGCCTCGTCACGCAAAAGCCGGCCGACAAGCTCTTGATCGCCGCTGTCGCCGACGACGAGCGGAACGCCGGCGGGAATGGCCCACTCGTGGCCGGTGGTCAAATTGTCGAGCACGATCACGCGCTCGCCGGCGTCGGCAAGCTCGAGCACCATATGGCTGCCGATATAGCCCGCGCCGCCGGTGACCAAAACTGTCATGTGCTTAAGTCCGTCTCTTTTTGATCCGCGGCGAGAACAAGTCTGAGAACACGAGTTTCCAGATTATGCACGATAAGCCGCTTTGATGAACATGCGGTTAGGCCGGAACGTCCTGCATCTCGACCGTTTTGGCGAGGATGCTGCGCGCAGCAGCCAGAACCTGCTCGGGCGCGATGTCGCGCATGCAGCGATGATGTGCGAGCCGGCAGACCGGTTTGTGGCACGGCCGGCATGGCAGCTCGCTTTCTGCCTCGATGACGTCGGCGAGCGGATTGAGCGGCGCCCAATGCCACGCACTGGTCGGGCCGAAAATGCCGATCGAGGGCGTTCCGGCGGCGGCGGCGACATGCAGGAGCCCGGAATCGTTGGAGACCGCGACCGAGGCAGCGGCGAGCGCGATGATCGCGTCGCGTAAATCGGTGCCGGTCAGGTCGATCGCGCCGCCGTCGGCCGCAATCGTGGTTGCGATCGCCTTTTCGCCCGGGCCGCCCAGGACCCAGACGGCGGCGCCGTCATCTTTCAGGCGACGCGCGAGCGCGCCAAAGCCTTCGGTGGTCCAGCGCTTCGAGGGGCCGACCGCGCCCGGCGCCAGCGCCACGATCGGTTGGTCTTGCGTCAGGCCGCGGCGGATGCGCCAGGCGGCGATTTCGCTTGCCGGCACTTCGAGCGCCGGCAGCGGCCAATCGGCCGGCTGCGGCGTGCCGCGCGGCAGCGCCAGCATGGCGCAGCGATCGATCATGCGCGGAAGCTTCTTCTCCCCGAAGCGCAAGTCGTTGAGCAGCAGGAAGCGCGCCTCGCCCGCAAAGCCGACCCGCTCCGGAATGCCGGCCAAAAACGGCGCCAGCGCCGCCTTCCAGGTTCGCGGCATGGTCAGCGCCATGCCGTAATTCTCCTGCCGGAGCCGGCGGGCGAGCGCGCGCTGCTGCGACAGCGCCAGCCGGCTGCGCGGCAGATCGGCGACGATGGCCTGGCGGATGCCGGGCATGTAATCGGCAAGCGGCGCGCACAGGGAGGTGGCCAGAACATCGACCGGCCGCTCCGGAAAGCGCTGGCGCAGCACCTTCACCACCGAATGGCAGCGGACGAAGTCGCCGATCCACATGTACGGCACGATCAGGATCGGACGCGTATCCTTCGCGTTCCGTTCAGCGGTCGCGCCAGCAGCCGGGATGTGCCGCGAATCGCTGTTCATTGTAAGTATGAACTTAGATTCATTCATTATCCTTCAAGTCCGGCTTAGCTTGGCACGCCGGTCCTGTCCAGTCCTGCCGCTTCCCGACGCAATCGTCGCGCCCTCCGGGGGCCTACTGTTGCACCGCGGCCAAGTCTGGGGCAAACCGGGGCGGACGGGATAAACCTCAAGCGGTGATGCGACGTCGATGTTGTTGGTCACCGGCGGAGCCGGCTTCATTGGCTCGAATATCGTGGCGAGCCTGAACGAGGCCGGGATTACCGATATCGCGGTCAACGATATCCTCGGAACCGGGCCAAAATGGCGCAACCTGGCGCAACGCCGGTTGGCCGAATTCGTACCGGCGGTCGATCTGCTGGGTTGGCTCGAGGGCCGCAAGCTCGATGCCGTGGTGCATATGGGCGCCATTTCGTCGACGACCGAGGCGGATGTCGATCTCCTGATGGAGCACAATTTCATCCTGTCGCTGCGCTTGCTCGAATGGTGCGCCCAGAGCCGCACGCCGTTCATCTATGCATCGTCGGCTGCCACCTACGGCGACGGCGGCTCTGGCTTTGTCGACGACTGGTCGTCGGCGGGACTGGCGCGGCTCAAGCCGCTCAATCCTTATGGCTTCAGCAAACATCTGTTCGATCAGGCGGTGATCGAACGCGTCGCCCGCAAGGATAAGCTGCCGCCGCAATGGGCCGGGCTCAAATTCTTTAACGTGTTCGGGCCCAACGAATACCACAAGGGCGAGATGATGAGCCTCGTGGCCAAGCGCTTCGATGACGCCAAGGCCGGCAGGCCGATTGCGCTGTTCAAGTCGCATCGCGACGGCATCGGCGACGGCCAACAAAAGCGCGATTTCATTTATGTGGACGATGCGGTGGCGGTGGTGCGCTGGCTGCTGGAGATGCCGCGCGTATCCGGTATCTTCAATGTCGGCACCGGACGGGCGCGGAGCTTTCGCGATCTGATGACCGCGATGTTCGCGGCGCTCGGCATGGCGCAGAACATCGACTATGTCGACATGCCCGAGGCGATCCGCAACAGCTATCAGTATTTCACGCAAGCCGACACGAGTAACCTGCGCCGCGCCGGCTTCGCCGCTGAATTCATGACGCTCGAAGAGGGAGTGAAAACCTACGTGAGCCGCTATCTCGATCGCACCGATCGCTTTCGCTGAAACCAGAGACTTTGCTGAAACCAAGACATGGGCGCCCGCAACAGCATGTTCGATTTCGAGGAAGCGCTGCGGCTTATCCCTGAGCAGACCGTGCTCTGCATCGGCGACGTGATGCTCGACGACTTCGTCTATGGCGAGGTCACGCGCATTTCGCCCGAGGCGCCGACGCCGGTGCTGGCGGTCAAATACAATACAGTGGAGATCGGCGGTGCCGGGAACGTGGCACGCAACATCGCCGCGCTTGGCGCAACGTGCGTCTTTATCGGCCTGGTCGGCGACGACGACGCGGGTCTTTCCTTGCGCAACGCGCTTGCCAAGCTCGGCGCCGTCGTTCCCGAATTGGTGATCGACAAGACGCGGCCGACGACCCGCAAGGTACGCTTTGTCTCCGAGCATCATTCCGCCCATCTGATGCGCGCCGATTGGGAGATGGCAGCGCCGGCGAACGCCGGCAGCCAGGCGGCGATCATCGCGCAGGCGCAGGCCGCGATGCCGAAAGTCGGCGCGGTGGTGCTGTCCGATTATGCCAAGGGGGTGCTGACCGAGCGCGTGATCCGCGCCATCATCGACGAGGCGCGGCGGCACGGCGTGCCGGTGATCGTCGACCCGAAAGGCCACGATTATCGGGTTTATCGCGGCGCCAGTCTGATCACGCCGAACGCCAAGGAGCTCTCCGCCGCGGTGCATCGGCCGCTGCGCGACGAGGCCGAAATCGCCGCCGCCGCCGCCGAGCTGGCGCGGCTTGTGGAAAGCGAAGCGGTGCTGGTCACGCGCAGCGAACAGGGCATGAGCCTGCATGTCGAGGGGCAGGCGCCGATCCATATCGAAGCCTATCCGGTGAAGGTCCGCGACGTGTCCGGCGCCGGCGACACGGTGGCGGCGGTGATGGCGGTGCTCGCGGCGATGCGCACGCCCTACGAATACGCCATGCGGGCGGCCAATGCGGCGGCTGCCGTGGTGGTCGGCAAGCGCGGCACCTCGACGGCCTCGCTCGCCGAATTGCGGCATCGGATCTTGCCGGCGGCGTCGCTGGCGCCCGAAGACAAGATCGTGTTCGACTGGTCGGTGCTCGACGAGCGCCTCGAGGACTGGCGCCGGCACGGTCTGCGCATCGGCTTCACCAACGGCTGTTTCGACCTGCTGCATCGCGGCCATGTGAAACTGCTGGCGGAAGCGCGCGCCGCCTGCGACCGCCTGGTGGTCGGGCTCAACAGCGATGCCTCGACCTCGCGGCTCAAAGGGCCGTCGCGGCCGATCAATCCGGCCGAAGGCCGCGCCGAGGTGCTCGCCGCGCTTGAAGCCGTCGATCTCGTCGTGGTGTTCGAAGAGGACACGCCGCTCGAACTGATCAAGCGCGTGCGCCCGGCCGTGCTGGTCAAGGGCGCTGACTACCGCATCGATCAGGTGGTCGGCCGCGAAGTGGTCGAAGACGCCGGCGGCGATGTTTTGCTGGTGAGCCTCGTGCCCGGTCAGTCGACCACGCGGCTGGTGCATCGTTCGGCCGAAAGTGCCGCACCTGACAAGCGAGTGTCCAAACCTGCGGAATCCTAGAGCATGACGTTTCGATCGAACCATACACGCGTCATGGCAGGACTTGTTCCGGCCATCCACGCCTTAATTCCGTTGGTGGATCTAAGACGTGGATGCCCGCGACAAGCGCGGGCATGACGATTTCGTCAAATCGCGCCAAGCCCGAGAGCAGTAGCGGAAAACGCCCAGAGACAGCCATGGCGCAACCCACGACCAGCCTTCCGCTATTGCCGGGCTTCGATCGCGCACGTTGGATGGCGGTGGTCGATGGGCTCGCGGTCGCGCTCGCGATCTCGCTGCCCTGGTCGACGTCGGTGACGGAAATTTTCGTCTGGCTGTGGATCGCCGCCGTGCTGCCGACGCTCGATGCGAACGCGGTGCGGCGCGAACTGACAAACCCCGCCGCTTATTTGCCGGTGCTGCTGTTCGGGCTGGCGGCGATCGGCATGCTGTGGGCCGACGTCAGTTGGCACGACCGCCTCGGCGGCTTGAGCAAATTCCTTCGGCTTTTATGGATACCGGTGCTGCTCATCCATTTTCGCCGCTCCGAGCGCGGCCTCTGGGTGATCTATGGATTTTTTGCCGCTTCGGTCGCGCTGCTCGTGGTGTCGTGGGGGCTGGTGCTCACGCCCGGCCTGACTTGGCGTGGCAGAGATTTCGGCGTGCCGACCAACAACTACATTTTCCAGAGCATGAATTTCCTGATCTGCGTGTTCGCGCTGCTCGGCGTGGCCTGCGAGACGGCTCGAGTCCGGCAATGGCGGCGCGCGGCCGGGGCGCTCGTGCTCGTGTTGGTATTCGCGGCCGATCTTGTCTTTGTGATCACCAGCCGCACCGCGTTGTTGGTCGTGCCGGTGCTGTTCGTTTGGCTCGGCTGGAAGGAATTCCGCTGGCGCGGCTTGTTCGGCACCCTCTTGCTGCTTCTCGTTCTCGGCTCCGCTGCCTGGGCGGCTTCGCCTTATCTGCATAACCGGCTGACCCGATCGGTTACGGAATACGAGGCCTATCGCGATAAGAACGAGCCGAATTCGACCGGGCTACATCTGGAATTCTTGCGCAAGTCGCTCAGCTTCGTGGAGACGGCACCGATTATCGGTCACGGTACCGGCTCCATTTCCGAGCAATTCCGGCTCTCGGAGACCGGCCACGACAGCGCTTCCTCATTTCATTCAGAAAATCCGCATAACCAGATTTTCGCGGTGGCGATTCAGCTCGGGCTTATCGGTACCGCGGTGCTGATCGCGATGTGGATCGCGCATCTTTTGTTGTTCACCGGCGGCAGCGGTCTGGTTGCCTGGATCGGCACGATCATCGTGGTGCAAAATTTGATCTCGTCATTGTTCAACTCGCACCTCTTCGATTTCACCTCGGGCTGGCTTTATGTGTTCGGTGTCGGGGTCGTCGGCGGCATGGTGCTGCGGCAGAAGGATATCGGAAAAGACATTCCGCTGATGCCGCCGCTTGCCGCAACGCGAGTTTGATCAAATAAGAGCAAAGTCTCCGCTCATTGCTGCGAATGCGGCCATCCAGGGGCCGGTGTAAAGAAGCTGGATCCCGCCCTCGCGGGGACGAGCGGATACGGGCGGGCGAACCGACCCGAAATCAAATCAGCTATCGCTCTTCTTGAAAATCAGGCCGTATTGCCGCGGCAGGAATTCGATTTTGTCGGCCAGCGTAAAGCCGGCAGCGGCAAGCTCTCGTGTCATGCGCTCAGGCGGAATGCGGTGCTGCGGCGGCGGCCCGTTCGGGGAATCGGCCTTGAAGTCGATGATGACGAGCCGGCCGCCGGGACGCAGCGACGATTGCAGCGCCGCGAAGTAGCGACTGCGATCGTCGATATGATGATAGGTGTCGACCACAAGAATGAGGTCGACCGGCTCCGGTAGATCGGCGCCGTCGGGGTGCGCCTGCACCGGGATGAGATTGGGCAGATGTTCGTGCTCAGCCCGCGCCGCCAGATAATGCACCATGTCGGGTTCGACATCGGCGGCGAACACTTTGCCTTGCGGAAGGCGCTTGGCGAGGCGGGCGCTGAAATAGCCGGTGCCGGCGCCGATGTCGGCGACCAGCGCCGCGGGCGGCAGATGCAGCGCGTCCAGGACTTCGTCGGGCTTTTGCCAGGCGTCGCGTTCCGGATTGTCGAACTCCTTCGCCCATTTTTCCGCGTCGTTGAAACGGCGATGGAAGCCTTCTGTGGACGCGCGGCCGGATGGGTCGCTTTGCCCGCCATCC
>Ga0209624_10003663_pt1 | contig 10800 bp, 7 predicted proteins | sample JacPinW_OM2H0_O1_FD_188565 | JGI IMG/M metagenome (GOLD analysis project Ga0209624, IMG submission 188565) | Forest soil microbial communities from Algoma, Ontario, Canada - Jack Pine, Ontario site 1_JW_OM2H0_O1 (SPAdes) (version 2) | ecosystem: Environmental > Terrestrial > Soil > Boreal... | reverse complement strand
ATCATCCCGCAACCCCAGCCCAGCGCGCACTCGTCTGCCACAGACGCTCCTGCAACTCCGGGTCGTTGGCGAGCGCTGACGCGGGCCGGATCTGCTGGTGTTCGTCGAAGTAGCGCCCGCTTTCGCCGGCCACGTCATTCGATAGGGCAACATAAAGGCTCGTGCGCGCACCCCTCTCGCTATCAAACACCGTACGGGTGATCAGCGGCTTGATGGCACCGAGCCACCACGGCAACAGATTGGTCGCAACTACACCCGGATGCAGGCAATTGGCGCTGATCTGCGTGCCTGACAGCCGCCGCGCCAGAGCAAGCGTGTGCAGCACGTTGGCGAGCTTGGATTGTGCGTAGGCTGCCACGCCGCTGTACCGTGCACGTGCATCGGCAATGCGCCCGAGGTCAAGCCGCCCGCGGTAGTGGATCTTCGATGCGACATTGACGATGCGCGCGTTCTCGGTCAGGCGGTCAGTCAGGAGAGCCGTGAGCAGGAACGGACCAAGATGATTTGTGGCGAAGGTCAGCTCAAACCCATCCTCCGACATACGGTGCGTCGCGCTCACGATTCCCGCATTGTTGATGAGAAGCTCGATGCGGCCGAAGTCGCGCCGCAGGGTCGCGACGCTCTCGCGCACGCTCGCAAGCGACGCAAGGTCGCAACGAACCACATGAACGACGGCGCGCGGCAGCTGCGCGGCGATCTCGGCGCGCACGCGCTCGCCAGCGGCGACATCTCGGCACAGCATGACCACGGTGCGCCCTGCCCGTGCAAGCTCGCGGCTCGTAACGCGACCGATGCCGTGAGTGGTGCCCGTGATGACGGCGATGTCGTTCACGGCCTATGACGCGGGTTTGGCCTGATACGATTGTGGGCGCAAGCGTTAGCGCCTTGCCGCCAACTGCGTATGCCCCGCTGTCCGGCGATTTGGACCCGGAGCGGCTGCAGCGTCATAGAACTGTCATTGAGCTGCCATACTTTGTCCGGGCAGCGCTAGAGCGCGCGCCCGGTCGTAACCGGGAGCGCTCCGTCCGAGGCTCCCCAGGCGGGCACATTCATGCACTGGTACGTTGCAGGTGGACTGATACTGGGGGCGCTCCTGTACAAGATCGGCCGGCTCGCGCTCTCGCGCGCCAAGCATCCTTCGCTGACCGGGCACGCCCGCCTTGCACGGCGCATCGCGGGCTTGATCCCCTACTACGAGTACGATGAGGCCCGCTTCTTCAGCGCAGACGACGCGCCGCCGCCGATTGCTGATAAGCGGCGCGCGGGCTTTATGCAGCTCGCCGAGCTTTATGCGCAGCGCTATCCGAAGACGCGGGCGCTGACCAATGAGGTCGAAGGCACCATCTCTGACGTGCAGTTCACGGCACGCTATCGCGTGCCGTTTCAGTTCAGCCGCTTCGTCCGCAAGCACCTGAACGTGGGCGTGTTTCTGCAATCCTCTTCGGGCGTAACGGTAACCGACGCCGACGGCAACACCTTCTTTGATCTCACGGGCTCGTACGGAGTAAACCTTTTCGGCTACGACTTCTACAAGGAGTGCATCGAGCGCGGCAGTGAACGCGTGGGCGATCTCGGTCCGGTGCTCGGGGCATACCACCCGCTGGTCGCCTACAACGTGCGCAGACTGCGCGAGATCTCCGGTCTTGACGAGGTGTCGCTGCACATGTCGGGCACCGAGGCCGTCATGCAGGCGGTGCGTCTTGCGCGCTATCACACGCGCCGCGGCTACTTGGTGCGCTTTTGCGGCGCGTATCACGGCTGGTGGGGCGATGTGCAGCCGGGTATCGGTAACCCGGTTACTGAGCGTTACACCTACACATTGCGCGACATGGATGAGGCGTCGCTGCGTGTGCTGCGCACGCGTCGCGACATCGCCTGCGTGTTGGTCAATCCCCTGCAGGCTATGCATCCCAATGCCAGCGCACCCGCTGATTCGGGGCTCACTCTCAGCGCGCGCAGCGCGCCCTTCGATCGCGCCGCCTACACGGCGTGGCTTAAAAAGCTGCGCGCGGTTTGCTCCGAAAGGCACATCGCCCTCATTTTCGACGAGGTATTCGTCGGCTTCCGCCTCGCTCCCGGCGGCGCCCAGGAATATTTCGGCGTGCGCGCTGACATGGTGACCTACGGCAAGACGCTCGGCGGAGGGCTTCCGATCGGCGCACTCTGCGGACGTGCCGACTTGATGAAACGCTTCCGCGAGGACCGGCCGGCTGATATCTGTTTTGCGCGCGGCACGTTCAATTCGCATCCGTACGTGATGGGCTCCATGTTCGAGTTTCTGCAGCGCCTCGAGACTGAGCCGGTCCGAGCAATCTACCGCGACCTCGAAGCGGTGTGGGATCGCCGCGCGCGCGAGCTCAATGAGCGATTGAGTGCGGCACAAGTGCCCGTTCAGCTGTCGCATCTGTCGTCCATCTGGACCTTCAATTACCTGCAGCCCTCGCGATACAACTGGATGTTCCAGTACTATCTGCGCGAGGCGGGCTTGGCTTTGAGCTGGGTAGGCACGGGTCGCCTTATCTTCAGTCTAAACTATACGGATGAGGATTTCGGCGTAGTCGCCGAGCGGGTGCTAGCGGCGGCCGCGGCTATGCAGCGCGATGGCTGGTGGTGGAATCCTGAGGCCATGACCAACAGGGTCATCAAGCGTCGCGTGCTGCGCGAGCTGCTTCACGCGCGCTGGGCGACTTCCTCCATCGGATCGATCAGCTCACCGCGCAGCAAGTGCAGCGGAGCGCGGTGATACAGTTTGATGTCGTGGAACGGGTCGGTGATGATCTTGGTCAGCCAGACGAGGGATGTCTGCAGATCCTGCTGGAAGTATAGCTGAACACACCGGAATAGCAGCGCCCCGAAGCCGAGCGCGAGCCACAGCTCGCCGACATGGCGCACGAAAAGCCCGCTTTGCGAGTGAGGAAACATCCCAAAGAGAGTCGGCTCAAGCCACAGCAGCAGCGGCGTCAGTGCCCACAGCGATAGCAGTATCGCCTTGCGTCTCAAGTTGTAGCCTACCTTGATGTCCTCTTTGTGCTCATGGCTAGCCTGATTGACGGTGTCATAGTCCTTGGGCTCAAAAAAGAAGTGTCCGATCTGGCGGCTGACCATCGCCAGCAGCCAGCCGATCAGCGCCGAGGCGGCCGGGCTTGTAAAAATAGTGACATAGGCGGTGAGAAAGCTGACTGCGCTCACCAAGTGCAGCGACTGATTGATGCGACTGTGATGATAGTAGCGATGATCGTCCCACCGCTGGGCCCGGAGCTCTTCAAGGAAGTCATACATTCGTGTTCCCTTGGGGACGGCTTCAAGGCACGGACATGAAGCAGATATATGAGAATGATTGCGGGAATATGACCGTCAGCGCCGCTTCAGCGCAAATGGGATCCAATCATCATTTGTGACTGTGACGGAATAAAACTCTCTCAAATCGCGCGACGCTCTTTGAGTGCGTTTCATCTGACCGTCACGAAGGCTGGTAATGATGCGCTGCACGGTCAAACAGTTGGGGCAGCGTTGAAGTACAGGTTACGACCCACATTTGAAGCGGCGGAGTGCGTCTAATGAGGATCATGATCGTAAGCGATGCGTGGTTTCCCCAGACGAACGGCGTCGTGAACACCCTCGCACAGACCGCGGCGTGGCTGAGCCGCTTCGGTCACGAAGTCAGGCTCGCAACCCCGAAGGACTTTGACACCATAGCCTGCCCGACTTATCCGGAGATCCGCGTGTCGGTGCTGCCGATGTGCAGACTTGCCGCCAGCATCGCGCGCTTTCGACCCCAGGCGCTTCACATTGCAACCGAGGGCCCGCTAGGCTTCGCCGCACGCCGCTACTGCCTCAGGCACCGGCTGCGCTTCACGACTTCCTATCACACGCAGTTTCCCCAGTATCTGCGCTCACGCTGGCCTATACCGCTCACCCTGTCCTACGCGGTGCTGCGCCGGTTTCACGGCACTGCTCAGAGTTGCATGGTCAGCACGCAGTCGTTGCAGGCGGAACTCGCGGCGCGTGGCTTTCACAACCTCGTGCGCTGGCGTCGCGGCGTCGACACGCGGCTCTTCCGGCCGCGCTGCAAACAGTACTTGTCCTATAAGCGGCCGATTGCGGCTTACGTCGGGCGCATTGCGATCGAGAAAAACGTTGAAGCCTTCTTGCAGATGCCGTGGAGCGGTACCAAGTTGGTCATCGGCGATGGTCCGGAGCGCGCGCGCCTGCAGGCCCAGTATCCGACAGTCGTTTATGCGGGCTTTCGCTTCGGTGAAGATCTGGCAGCACATATGGCGGCCACCGATGTGCTGGTATTCCCAAGCCGCACGGATACGTTTGGTCTTGTCAATCTCGAAGCCATGGCTTGTGGCGTTCCGGTAGCGGCGTATCCGGTTACGGGTCCCGTCGACGTCGTACAGGACGGTGTCACGGGTGCTCTCGATACGGATCTTGGGCGTGCCGCCGCGAGAGCGCTGCGGATCAGCCCGATCGGCTGTCGCGAGCGCGCGTTGCAGTCAGGCTGGGATGGTTGCACGCGCGAGTTCGAGAACAATCTGGTCGCCTGCGGCGCTAGCCCGTTGACGCGCCCCAGGGCGACGGCGTGTGTAACCGACCAGGCGCTGACGTGAGTGGCCATTCGCGGCACACATCGACACGCGAGAATAATAGGTAAGGACGCCCGGCGAGGCGCGTCCCGCGATGATGACATCGTGCACCGTCGCTGCCGCATTGCGTGCAGGCTTACGGCCGCCTAACTCGCTGAGAGAATTAGCAAAAGAAGCCCACGCACCTCACAGCGGGCCTTAGGAAGTGCGCGTGTTGCGGCGCGCTTGACATATTTGATTCATCCCCGTCAGCCATGTCATCGCGCTTAAAGCTTTGAGCAAGCACCCCCGGTTGCAAAGAGCCAGCTGATTCGGCACCCTGAATCCACCTAACTGCTGAAAATCGCTGTCAAAAAAGAAGCGAAGGCCACTGTGTCAGAAGAGCACTCAGCCGCCGTCGCGGAGGACGCCGCCAATAAGCAGCTTTTCGTTGGGCTTTACGATGAGCTGCGGCAGCTCGCCGAGCGTCAGCTGCGGCGCAACGCGGGCGCACCGATCAGTCCGACGACGCTGCTGCACGAGGCATACCTCGGAATGTCGAGCAGCCGCGCCGCCTTCCCCGACCGCGAGCGCTTCATGGGTTACGCGGCGCGCGTTATGCGCGGGCTCATCATCGATTTCGTGCGCCAGCGGCGCGCCATGAAGCGTGGGGCGGGCGTCCACATTACCCAGTTGCCCACGGAGATCGAACAGGTCGATGCCACCGAATTGTCGAGGCTCTCCGATGCGCTCGACGAACTCGCCACACATGATGCGCGTCTCGCCGAAGTGGTGGACCTGCGGTATTTCTGCGGCTTCACCTTCGCGGATATCGCCGCGCAGCGCGGGATCTCGGTTCGGACCGTACAACGCGACTGGGAGAAAGCGCGCGTCATGCTGTTTCAACGCTTGCATAACCCCCGCTGAACGCGGAAAGCGCCGTTCCCAAGAGGCGGCGCGTCATTTTTTGGCCGCTGAATCCGATTTGTATTAATGCCCCATGGCCCCGCATCCTGAACGACAAGAGAGCGAGACCTTGCGATCGTCTCCCGAGCGCTGGCAGGCTTTTAGCGAGAGCCTGAGCCGGGCGCTCGACCTGCCGATAGAAGAGCGGGCAGGCTCGCTCGAGGCGCTCGCATTGCGTGATCCCGACTTGGCTGCGGCCGTGGGTAATGTGCTCGCCTCGATTACCCGCGATGACTTCGCGGCTTTCCTGGCGGAACCTCTCCTCGCCCCCGATGCCGCTCTCCTCAGCCCGGCTCTCGTCGGACGCCATGTGGGCCCTTACCTGATCGAAGCCGAGATTGGCCGTGGCGGCATGGGCAGCGTCTGGCGCGCGCGGCGCGTCGACGACCGCTACGAAGGAACGGTGGCGATCAAATTCCTGCATGCCAGCTGGACCGGGCGCCAGGGAGAGGAGCGCTTTCGCAGCGAGGGGCGGATTCTCGGGCGGCTCGACCACCCCAATATCGCCCGGCTTATCGATGCGGGGGTACTCGAATCGGCGCAACCGTATCTCGTGCTCGAATACGTCGAGGGTGAACCCATTGACCTGTACTGCGTGCGCGCAAGCCTGAGCGTCGAAGCGCGCGTGCGGCTGTTCCTGAACGTGCTGGCTGCAGTTGCGCACGCGCACACTCACCTGATCGTCCATCGCGATATCAAGCCCTCCAATATCTTGGTGACCCGCGAGGGCACCGTAAAGCTCCTCGACTTTGGCATCGCGAAACTTCTGGATGATGAAAAAGCCGCCGGGCAGACCCGCTCTGGCGTTGCACTCACTCCGGAGTACGCATCCCCGGAGCAGCTCCTCGGCCACCCGGTGACGACTGAGACTGATGTCTACGCGCTCGGTCTTGTGCTCTATCTGCTCCTCACCGGCAACTACCCCTACGCCGCACAGTGCGGCTCGCAGGCCGCGCTCGTTGAGGCCGTACTCACGCAGGACGCGCCGCGCGCATCAACCGCGGTCACGGCTCCTGCCACGCGCTCGCGCGAGTTGCGCGGTGACCTCGACAATATCGTCGCAAAGGCCATGAAAAAGGCGCCGGAAGAGCGCTACCGCTCCATCGGAGCATTTGCCGAGGACCTGCGACGCTATCTTGCCAATGAGCCGGTGCAGGCCCGGCCCGATACGGCGGCCTATATCGTCAGCAAGTTCGTGCGCCGCCATCGCGGCAGCGTGCTTGCCGGAGTACTCGTGGCACTCGGCCTCATCGCAACGAGCTCCTTCGCGGTCTATCAGCTTTTTGAGGCCCGTGCCGAGCGCGATATCGCCGTTGCCGAGGCAAAGCGCGCTGACGCCGAGGCGGACCTCACGCAATTCTTGGGAGGCGACAGCCTGAGCAAGGCGCCGCAGGATGCCGTGCATGAGCGGCTCGACCGGGCACGCCGATTTGTCGTGCAGCGATTTCACAAGGATCTGCCGCTTGCGGCACGGCTTCTCGTTGACGTGTCCTCGCAATACGTCGACATCGGCGATGAGCGCACCGCGGCCGACGTGATCGTGCAGGCAGAAGGAATCGGGCAGCGTTTCGGCGATGCGGAGCTTCTCGGCATCATCGCCTGTCTGCGTGCGGCAGACCTTGCGATCGCCAACGATCTTACCGGCGCCCGGGCGCAGCTGGCGAGCGCGGAATCGAAGATGCGCCTCCTGCGTCGGGTGACGCCAGGATTGCGCGCGGAATGCGCAAGCGCCAAAGCGTTCGTATTACAGGCAGACGGTAATTTTGCAGAGGCCGCAACCGGACTGCGCCAGGCGGTCGACAGCCTGGAACAGTCGGGCATGCATGGGACTGACCGCCACGTGAGCCTCAGCAACGACCTTGCGAATGCCTATTTGATATCCGGAGACTTCCGTGGCGCATGGCAAGTCGAACGCGATCTGATTGCGATCATGGACGAGTACGGACGCGCCGATACGCCGGCGTATTTCGCGTACGCATCCGGCGGCTGCATGAGCCTGCGCTCGGGCGGTCAGCCGCGCCGCTCGGTCGAGTTCGGCGATTCGATTACAAGCGCGGCCTATCGCACCTCGGCCACGATCAAACTGCCCTACTACTTCGAGGCCTGCCGAGCGTGGTCGCACATCGTGACAAGCGGCAAGCCCTCGGCCGAAGACGAGAGCACAATGCTGCGCGCGGCCCAGGAGGGTGAAGACCTGGGAATGATGATGGTGGTCGTAGGCTATCGCGCGCGCGCCGTCATGGCGGCGATCGATCGGAGCGATCTCGCAAGCGCCGACGAGCGCTGGCGGCCCCTGGAGCCCGTTGAAGCGCAGCTGCTCGCGGCACGTGACCGTGGCGTGGATGTCGTGCAGTTGCTGATGGTCGACGCACGGCTCAAGCTGACCCGCGGAAAAACCGATGAGGCGCTGCAAAAGATCGAGCAGGCCGCGGCGCTCATCGCCTCGCGCAAGCAGCCCACGAATCGAGACGCCCGAGAAGTCGCGGTCATCACGGCGCAGATCCTCCTCGCGCGCAACGCCAACGAGCAGGCGCTGCGTCAGGCGCAGACGGCACTCGACATCGCCCGCGTGGAGGCCATCGATCCGAACTCCTCCGCCTGGATTGGCGAGGCGCTCGTGTGGCGCGCAAGCGCCGAAGAGGCTCTCGGGAAAAAGCTCGCGGCGATGAGCGCGCAGGAGGCCCTGCCTCACCTCACCCACAATCTCGACGGCGACCATCCACTAATCGCCCTCGCGCGCAAGCTCGCGGCAGGGCAGACCTAAAATGAGGCGGGGGTTGATGGTCCTTGACGTCCCGTCTCGCCACACTCCTGGCTCTCATCCAGCGTCTTTCGCGCGTCAAAGTCCCTGGCAAAATTGGCGCGAAATTCGTTTTCGAACTTCTTCGCCGACGGAGGCCTGATCAAGCAAGGATAACCCATCGCTCGCGGTGGGGCAGCGTTCAAGCGGGCCCTCGCGCTCGCGCCGGGCAATGCGGATGTATTGAGGTCTTTCTCGATCAGAGCGAGCTGCGGGGTGACGCTCCGAACGATTTTGCAAGGCGACAACAACCTTGACACTCACCGGCCGGTATAAAACGTTACCTAAGTACCCGGAATGGACACGTCCTGAAAACTGGGCCCGGTAGCCCTCACAAATCAAGCGTAAGTCAGTGAATAATTTACTCGTAACAAACGCATGCGTGGATGCATACCCCCAAACGTACCCCCAATCCTTTCACGCTTCGAGCCGCTACCCAAATTTCTCCCGCGCGATGGCATATTCTCGCCATTGGCCTCAGATAACGTAGCTCGGCGAGACTCCGATGGCCTGACTTGGGGTTATGACCGAATCGGGATCCCGGAAGCGACCACTAGCCTTTCGGCACCCTTGACACCTGCTTTGGTCAGCGCGTCCACGAACGCCTCGTACATGACCCACGGATACGGTGACGGCCCAATGATGAGCCGATCAAAAATGCTCGCGAGATCCAGCTCGCCGAGAACGGGAGCGACGGTCGCATCAATCGGGAGCTTGTAGACGAGTTGCGGGACGCCTCCCATAACCTCGAGGGAGGATTCCATGAGAGGCGATGGGCGAAATTTCGGCGTATAAATGGCCCGCCATTCAAGTTCCTCCTTGAACCCTTCGTGCTTCAGGCACGTCACACCGGCCAGGAGCATTACAAAAACTGTGCTAACGCTTGCCTGCCGCTCGACGGACCGAAGGAAATCGCAATTCTCCCGGATGTTTTTCACTACTTCTTCGATTACCGCGTGCGCTTCCAGCTCAGTCAAATACGCAACTGGGCTAAAGATCAAATTCAGCGCCGCGGCCCCTCCTGAAAATGCGGGAATCTTCACCACAAGCGCAACGCGAGCCGCATTGCCCCCAAACGCGCGCCACATTGAGAGGCGGCCGTGCAAATCCTCCGTGTCATCGTGCTCCGAGACCGATGTGATATAGGTGTTCAGTCTGATATTTTCCCACCATTGATCAAACAGCTTGATCGCTTCCATCGCTGCCCCTGAAACGCAAAGGTCGAGCGCGTCAACAAAAGCAGCCGTCTTGGCTTTGTCAGAAAAGAACCTTTGCAAGATGTCAAAGCCGTGCTGAACCTCGCGATAATCCGCCATGCAGGTGGCATTTCTCATCCAGATACGTTTGCTTTCAAATATTCTTAATGCCGAATCCGCCGTCGTGTAGTGAACAAATCTAGCCGCCTCTCCCAAAACGGCGGCGGCGGCGGCGGAGCCGCGCTGATGCCGGTAGATCGCGTCCCGCTGCCGTCTGGCTTGAGGCATGAAGATTTCTTCAAGCTTTATATTGTCTCGAATTTGCTCGGGGGAAATGCTTGAATTTTGACTTCCGGCCATTTTTCATCTACGCCAGAGCGCGTACCTATGGCGGTCCTTCACGCCTTTGGCCAGCGGCCCACGTCGTGCTCGCGCATTGCCTTGTTCCATCTAATGTCAAAGACATACCGTGAGAATTCTGCTGAAGACCGGGCCGCACGTCCGTGTAGATTCCAATTAGCTATTCTGCGCGTTTCGTCGTTGAAATTCTCCTTCATCAGAACACTGGCGCACCGCAAAAATACGCCGGCTTCTTACTTGGACACGATTGACGGTCTTGCTCTTCGATCGGCGCGCCCTTCGCACGAGTCCTCGCCCTTATCGGCTGCTCGTCGTAAAATTTTCACCTAGCGCTGTGAATGTCGAAGCCACAACTGGCGTAAAGATCGGGCTCGTGGGGAACTCCTTAACCGTGTGTTGCTTGTCGTCCCCGAGGATCGCGTTCAATGCGAACATATCACGCAGACTCAAATGGAAGGCACCATTGTTTCCATAAGCGAATGGCACTCGGGACGCTCAGCGAACCGGCATCCCGGCAGCAGGTCCTAGCTGAGCTCGTAGCGGGCGTCCTCATTTGCCGCAATCTTTGGAATTTCTTGGAAGCGCGAGTCCCGGATATCTTGCTAGCCTGAACGGTAAGTGTTCTGGGTCGGCGACGATCGAGAGAATAAAGTTTCTGCCCGACGTTAGACCGCTTCACTTATACCGAAGTCTTCCTCACACGGTACAGGTGGGTCTTAGTACGTTCGCTGATACCATTTTGATGGAGATTTCTCGCGTGGAGTTGCCCTCCGGGAGCGCAACACTAGCGTTCGGTCACAGAGCTTGGGTACGAGGGCCTCGAGGATCCAATGTGGTCTATCAACCAAGCCCCAAATGCACTTTCGGCGGGAATCTTGCGGATGACGCGGCGATGCGGGCGTGGGTCGCT
>Ga0209624_10003661_pt1 | contig 10801 bp, 9 predicted proteins | sample JacPinW_OM2H0_O1_FD_188565 | JGI IMG/M metagenome (GOLD analysis project Ga0209624, IMG submission 188565) | Forest soil microbial communities from Algoma, Ontario, Canada - Jack Pine, Ontario site 1_JW_OM2H0_O1 (SPAdes) (version 2) | ecosystem: Environmental > Terrestrial > Soil > Boreal... | reverse complement strand
TGTTTCGAATACTTTGCACAAACTGTAGGGGGTAGGGGATACCCTCTGTTACACTCCGCACGTGAAACCCGTCACGTTAGCCGCCATCCTCTTATTAGCCGTCAGCGCCCCCGCGCAAGAACCCGCCGACACAATCCTGATCCACGGCAATATCCTCACCGGCGCCCACCTCCGTCCCAACGACCCCGCGACCACCCCTGCAAAGGTCGCTGCCCTCGCCATCACCAACGGAAAAATCCTCTCTGCGGGCACCGATGCCGAAGTCCTCAAGCTCAAGGGCCCGAAAACCCAGGTCATCGACCTCCACGGTGCCTTCGCGATGCCCGGCTTCAACGACGCCCACACCCACATCGGCGAAGCCGGTCGCCAGCGAATCTCCGTCAACCTGGTCGGCACCCGATCACTCGCCGAGATGCAGCAGCGCATCCGCAACTACGTCGCCACCGCCAAACCCGGCACATGGGTACAAGGCGGAGGTTGGGATCACACGCTCTGGGCCGACAACACCCTCCCCTCCCGCACCGACCTCGACGCGGTAACAGGCGGCCACCCCGCCATCTTCCGCCGCGTGGACGGTCACATGGCCGTAGCCAACTCCGCCGCCCTCGCCGCCGCCAACATCACCCCCGCCACCCCCGACCCCGCCGGCGCCAAAATCGACCGCGACCCCTCCGGCAAACCCACGGGAATCCTGCGCGAAACCGCCGCCTATACCCTCGTCTTCAGCGAAATTCCGCCACCAACCCTCGAAGAACGTCGCCAGGCCCTCGCCGTCGCCATCGCAGACGCACTCGCCAACGGAGTCACAAGCGTCCAGGACAACTCCGACTGGGAAGACTTCCTGGCCCTCGAAGAGCTCGAGCACGCCGGAAAACTCCCCCTCCGCGTCGCCGAGTGGATGGACTTCAACCAGCCCGTCGATGTCCTCAAACAACGCCGCGCCAGTCACCCAGCCGACGACCTCCGCCTCCATCTCACCCAGCTCAAAGGCTTCATGGACGGCTCCCTCGGCTCCCGCACCGCCGCCATGGAAGAGCACTACTCCGACGACCTCGGCAACTCAGGCCTCCCCCGCTACGATCAGGACAAGCTCAACCAGATGGCCGCCGAACGTGCCATGGCAGGCTTTCAGCTAGGGTTCCACGCCATCGGCGACCGGGCCAATGCAATGGCCCTCAACGCCTTCGGAGTGGCCGACCAGGTAGCCAATCTCCCGCCCCCATCCGAGTCCTCCACTCCCCCATCCCCCGCCGCCCTCCGTTTCCGCATAGAGCACGCCCAGGTCCTGCTTCCCGGCGACTTCGAACGCTTCGAAAAAGAAGGCGTCATCGCCTCAATGCAGCCCTCACATCTCCTCACCGACATGAAGTGGGCCACTGACCGCCTTGGCCCCGGGCGAATCAAGTACGCCTACGCCTGGAAGAGCTTCCTCGATCACAATGTAGTCCTTGCCTTCGGCACCGACTATCCCGTCGAGTTCATCAACCCCTTCCGCGGCCTCTACTCCGCCATCACCCGCCAGAACGAGGCCGGCACCCAGACATTCCAGCCCCAGGAAAAAATCTCACTCAACGAAGCCATCTACGCCTACACCCAGGCCTCCGCCTTCGGAGAATTCCGCGAAAAAGTAAAAGGCCGCCTCGAACCCGCCTATCTGGCCGACATCGTCGTCCTTGACCGCGATATCACCACCGCAACGCCTCAACAAATCCTCCACACCAAAGTCCTCCGCACAATCGTCAACGGCGAAACCGTCTTCACAGCAGGAGCCACGAAGTAGTTGCCCAAGCGACTCAGTCCCACAACAATCGCCCATCTGCTACTCCTGGCAGTCGTCTTCGTCTGGGGCGCAACCTTCGTCCTCATCAAGGACGCCCTTGCGGACGCATCTCCTCTGCTCTTCAACCTTCTCCGCATGTCCCTGGCCTTCATCGCGCTTGCCATCGTGAACCACCGCCAGCTTCGCCACATCAACCGTCACGCCGTCATCTCAGGTCTCGTCGTCGGCCTCTTCCTCGCAGCGGGCTACCAGTTCCAGACCGCAGGGCTCGCTCACACAACGCCAGCAAAATCCGCCTTCATCACCGGCCTGGTCGTCGTCTTCGTCCCACTCCTCACAATCGTCCCAGCCCTCAGACCTGCCAACGCCGCGCCTCCCCGATGGACCACAGCAGTCGGAGCCCTCCTCGCCTTCTCCGGCCTTCTCCTTCTCACCACTCCCGCCGGAACCTCCTTCGGAAACCTCTTCGCCAACATCGGCTTCGGCGATCTCCTCACCCTCGCCTGCGCCATCGCCTTCGCTGGCCATCTCCTCGCCCTCGCCCACACCTCACACAGAGTCCCCACCGCTCAACTCGCCACCCTCCAGATCGGCGCAGCAACCCTCTTCATGGCCATCACCCTTCCCTTGGGCGGACGACCCCACGTATCAATAACTCCCCGCCTTCTCATAGCACTAGCGATCACCAGCCTCTTAGCCACTGCCGCTGCTTTCACCATCCAAAGCTGGGCTCAGCAACACCTCCCGCCAACCCACACAGCGATCCTCCTCACCCTCGAGCCCGTCTTCGCCTACCTGACCTCATTCCTCATCCTGCACGAACATCTTGCCCGTCGCTCTCTTCTAGGGGCAGCCCTTATCCTCGCCGGAATCGCCGCGATTGAGCTGCTTTCCGCCGCAACTCCGGTCCCCATCCACCCCGATTGAAGAAACGGAAGACTTTTGCCCTGACATCACGTCTAAAACAGATAAGAATTCGCTCCCCTCCCCCTAAAAAACGATGGCAGCGAACAACGACTATACTTAAAGTTCATGCCGAGAACACGGTCCGGCGCACAGCAATACCCATCAAAGAGGCTAAGACTGACTCATGGACACACCAACGAACACCCGTAATACGCTGCTCTCCCGCATCCGCGGAAACCGTCTTACTACGACGTTTGTTCTACTCGCGACCCTCTCGGTGGGCATCCTCGCCGGCTCGGTTCTCACGCGCAACGTCAGCGGCAAAGAACAGATCGGCGTCGACTCTACCGATGCCAAGCCTCTCGTCATTCCCTCGCCCGTAGCCCTCTCGAACGGCTTTTCGCAGATCGTCAAGCAGGTCGGTCCGGCAGTCGTCAATATCAACACGGAGGAGTTGCCCAAGCCCGCCAGCAACAAGCGCAAAAGGGGCGGCCAGCGTCTCCAGCCCAACAATCCTGATGGTGACGACGACAGCCAGCAGACGCCCGGCGACATGCAGGATTTCTTCAACCGTTTCTTCGGCGGCCAGGGCGGTGACGACGGCGATGGAGCCGGTGGAGAACGTCGCGCGCTTGGTTCTGGGTTCATCGTTGACCCCCGCGGATACATCATCACCAACAATCACGTCGTCGATAAAGCCGACAAGATCTACGTCAGGCTCTCCAGCGATCCCGATGACGCTGTTGACCCAGGCCGCGTAGCCACGGTCGTCGGAGTCGACAAAGACACCGACATCGCGGTCATCAAGATTGATACCAAAGAGCCTCTGCCCACCATCAAGCTTGGCAACTCCGATGGCGCTCAGGTAGGAGACTGGGTTCTCGCCATCGGCAGCCCGTTCTCGCTATCGAAGACCGTAACCGCCGGCATCATCTCTGCCAAGAATCGCAGTATCGAGGAGGCCAGCCCAAGTGGCGTCTCCCAGACGCAGTTTCAGCGCTTCATCCAGACCGACGCTGCCATCAATCCCGGCAATTCCGGTGGCCCGCTCGTCGATATGGCCGGCCAGGTCGTCGGCATGAACACCGCAATCTATACCCAGTCCATGGGTTCGCAGGGTGTTGGCTTCGCCATGCCCTCCAACATCATCGCCAACATCTACAACATGCTCATCGGGCCGGAGCATAAGGTCGTTCGTGGCTCCATCGGAATTCAGTTCCAGACGGCACAATCGTCTGCTGTCGGACGAGTCTACGGGTTCACAAGCGGCGTCATCGTTGGCGTCGTCACACCGAACGGTGGAGCGGCCAAGGCCGGCATTCAGGCTGGCGATGTCATCGTCTCGGTCGACGGACGCAACATTAAAGATGGCGATGATCTGGTCAATGACATCTCAGCACGCCATGTCGGTTCGACCGTAAAGCTCGGCTACCTGAGAGAAGGCAAACAGAACACCGCCAACGTAGTCATCGGCGACCGCGCCAAGACCTACGCAGATATTACCGGCCAGCAGGATGAGCCAGCCGCGCCTCAGCAAGAGGACGCAGGCGAGGGTAAGCTCGGCATTACTGTGTCGGCAATTCCTCCGGCGATCGCGGCAAAGACCGGTATCAAGAGCGGCGTAATCATCACCAGCGTCCGTCCCGGCTCTTTTGCTGACGAAATCGGCCTCGGCAAGAGCCAGGTCATTACCGCAATCAATCGCAAACCTGTCACCGATGAGGCCAGTTATCGCGCCGTCGTCTCGACCCTCAAGTCCAAAGATGATGTTGTCTTCGTCATCCAGGTGCCTGGTCAGAAAAACCTCAACTCCTACGTTGGCGGAACACTCCCGTAGGCTCAATCGGGCAGAAGACAGGAGGGAGTAATCTCTCCTGTCCACTCCACCCGTGGGCGGCTAAAAGTAGTCCCCCACAAAAGACGCAGACAAATTGGTCAACCTTTTTGTTGTCTTAATCATTACTCTCGGGATAATCTAGGCACGTCAGCGTCAGCTGGGCTAGAGGATTTCTGGTTCATACTCGATTCAAGGTGCTGTCCGACCATGCGATTTCATAAGACTCTTCCGACCTCGGCCCTGTTATTTTCAATCGTTTTGCCATGCTCGGCTCTGACCCATTCCCGTCGCGGTCCAACCTCTCCAAAGTTAGTCAACAAACACACCAAGTCGTCTCCGAAAACGACGGGGCAGCGCGGCATTGATGACAACCGCGCCAGCCAGATTCAGGGATCTTTGATCAAATCTGGCTATCTGTCAGGAGAAGAAGCATCTGGCCACTGGGATGCTCAAACCCAGGCTGCTATGCAGAAATTTCAGGAAGACAATGGTTGGCAGACCAAGCTGATTCCCGACTCCCGGGCCATCATAAAGCTAGGCCTCGGGCCTTCTCAGGACGCCTCCGCCGCAGCCCTCGGCGCAACACCCAAATAAGAGATCTGATTGACCAAAAAGAGAGAGCCTATTGGCTCTCTTCTCTTTTGCGCGATCTAGTTCAAACTTTAAGGGATCGAACAGTAAAGACATGGTCCATCACGTCTTCGCTCGTCGCCGGTAACCTTCCCGCCCCGCCGAACGCCCCTCTCTCCAGCCAAATCCTCAGCCAATAATACTGATGCAGCCGGACCATACGCGACGCAATCGGCTGTTTCTGCTCGACGATCGCAGTCATCCTCGCCGCCATCGCATCCTTATCGTCGACGATCTCCAGCTTCGCTTCGACTCCTTCGCAGGCGAACAATCTGTCACGTGCCGATTCGTAAAGTGCTCCCTCCACGACGCCGCTCTCCACCTTCAGCTCTGACATCTGTTCAAGCCCAAGCGCCGCCGACGCATCCAGCATACTCGCCGAGCCCAGATACAGAATCCGCGACCCGGCCACACGCAGAGGCAGTACCTCAAACTCCTCGACAAATATCTTAGGCATCACCAACGCCATCAGTTCAGGAGAGAACCCCTCCGTAGTCAGCACCGGACAACCCCACTGAATGCTCAACCCACGGGTTATCTGATCCGCTCCCACGCCGCACTCGCTCATCAGCCAGTCGCCGATCCGGCCGGTCCCGCTCTCTCGCTGCGCCGCCAGTGCCCTTTGTAGTTGAGGATGAGTAATCCATCCCTGCGCCAGCATCAACAAGCCCAGCGGTACTCGATGCCGGTGAGGAACAGTGGACGCGGACCCGACCCCGTCACCTCGTTCCCGCCGAACAGCCGCCCGCACCATTGCCAGCACACAACGCCCGCTGCATCCCCACTGCCCTTCAAAGATCGGCCTCCGGCGGTTCCTCCAAGGTTTCGTCCATCCGCTCGCACACTCCGGATTGCCGCAAAGTCTGCCCTGCGGCCGCGGTGTCCCAGCCGATGCAGGGAGTCCAAAACCATCAAGGCCCGCGTTCTTCGACGGCGTGTACTCATCCCCCTCCCACGCCAGCCCATCGTTCCCTCGCTGAGCCGCCTGTATCGGGGCATATTGCTCAGCGGATTCCATCTTCCTCGTTAGAAAAGGCATCGCATGCTCTCCAGTCTCAGCTGTGGTGTCGCCACCTCGGTGATTCGCAGAGCGAAGTTGCCGCTTAGGATGACAACTTCACCTCGCGCCACAATCCTGTCCCCAACCACGAGATCAACCGGCTCCGACACATGGCGGTCCAACTCAACCACGTCGCCTGGCCCCAGTTCCAGCACTTCGCGAAGAGGCATATCGCGCGAACCAAATTGCAACGTCGCATCGAGCTCGATGTCACACAGCAAACCAAGACTCGGATCGATACCCGCGGCACTCCCTGAATCATCACCTGAAGCCATTACCTTTTCCATTCCTGCTCCCTCTCAGTTCACATTCGCCATTCCAGCAAAACTCTGGTTCTCCAAAGCGCCGTCCTTCTCGTCAAAGTCGCATCCCGCTTCAAGCTGCGCCCCTCGATGTTCTCCTGTGCGCACAGGATGAGCTCGGCCAAACTGCAATCCGGCCACGCGAAGTTCCGAAGCAGCATGCTTCGCCATCGGAAGACGCAACACCGCTCCGGGCACCAGGGCCGCCAGTTCCCGCGCAGGTAAACGCATCACGGGAAACTGCAGAACCGCTCCAAGCTTTGCTTCTCCTACCAGCTCGCGTACCCTCGCCTGTGCCTCTTTCGATCGACGCTTCGGACGATCGCCTTCCGAGATGAGGCGCCGCAGAATCGCATTCAACACCACGGCCGGAAGACAAAGATTCATTGCGCCCTGAGCCTCGGGCATTCGTGCCTCGAAGCTCACGCACAAAGTCTTCTCTCCGGCAGTCATCATCCGCGTGATCGCAGGCTCCGCTTCCCGCTTCTCAAAAACGAACTCCAGCCCCACAGACTGCCAGGCCAGGTTCAATTCGCTCACAGCCATCTGCACCACCGACGTCAGAATCGCCTCCTCGATATCGGTCAACTCGCGTGTCGGCCAGGCCCGCCCAACGCCACCAAGCAGAACATCGACCATGGGCGATGCCAGCGCAAGTTCCAGTTCCAGCAACCCAACTGCACCCAGAGGCTCCAACCGAATCGAGCAAATATAGCTCGGAGATGAGAGACGTTCGAGAAACTCGCTGAACGGAAGCTGCTCCCCGGCCACCAGCTTCATCTTGAACGGAGTCCTCAGCCACGCTCCCAACGTGTGCATCAGGTTGCGCGCGAAGAGATCGTTTACAGAACTAATTGCCCTCATCTGGTCATTACTGATCTGACCTGCCCGGCTGAAGTCGAAACGCTCCAGCAGAGGTTCGCTTGCCGGTGTTGTTGCATCTGCCAAGGCGTTCGCCCCCGCAGCGGCAAACAACGCATCAATATCTCCCTGCCCAAGCTGCTTTCCCATGCTGTCCCTTCTCTTCCTTCTTAGATATCTCTCATCGTTCCATCGAGCGGCTTGCAGACGGACGTTTCGAATTGCCTCTCTTCGTCTCGGACGCATCCCCATCGCGCAAGTTGGCAAGCGCCGTACGCAGCCTCAATACAGCTGAAGAGTGAATCTGCGAAACCCTAGATTCCACCACGCCCAACGTCAACCCAATCTCCTTCATCGTGAGCTCTTCGTAGTAGTAGAGCGTCAGTACCAAACGTTCCTTCTCCGGCAACTCATCGATAGCGTCCGCAAGCCGCTGCTTCATCTCACCCTTCAGGCAGCGAAACAGAGGATCGTCCTCAGGTGAGCCGGGAATATAAGCCAATTCCTCGTCCCCGGAGTCTTCTGACCGCTCCATGTGCAGGCTCCCAATCTCAAGCCCCTTCAGTTCGCCAAGCAACAGCTGGTACTCCGCCAGGGTCAGGTCCATCTCTTTCGCGATCTCCTGCTCAGAAGGCGCCCGTCCAACCTTTTGTGTCACGGATCGAATCGCTTCCTCAACAGCCCTGCCCTTGCGCCGCAACTCCCTCGGGCTCCAATCCAATGTTCGCAAAGAATCCAGAATGGCCCCGCGAATCCGAAACTGAGCGTAGCTCTTGAACTGCACCTTCTTGGTGTGGTCGAACTTCGAGAAGGCATCAATCAGGCCGACAACACCAGCCGATACCAGATCATCCAGTTCCACGTGCTGCGGCAGACGCTCATGAATTCTCCGCGCCAGATAACGCACGGTGGGCAGATGCTCCATCAACAGCACATCGCGCTCCGACGCACTACTATCCTGCACCGTTCCAGTCGCCTCCAGCCCATCTCCGGTAAAGGCAGCAAAGACTCCCGCCGCCATTCCCGTTGCCATATCATTCAAAGTCCCCCGTAGCTCACCTTCGCAATTTTCCCCCGCATTATTGTTCTTTGTTAGGCCCTGCAACACCTGTACTGGAATCGAACTTCCTGCGCTCATCATCGTCTCCCCGTCTCCTCGTCTGTTCCTACGCCCGCCGCTAAGCCGTTCCCGTTTCAACCAAGTGTCCCGATGCTGCGAACCCGAATCTCCGGGGGAATCTCCGCTGGCGCCAACACCGTCACCTTAGGCAGAAAAGGCTCCAGCCATCGCCGCAAGTGATATCTCGCTGGACTCGGACATAGAAGCACGGGCAATGCCGTAGTCGACGCCCCCCCGGTTAGGCGTTTCACAGATTCCACCAGCCTCTTCAAAAAGTCTGAAGGCATCCCCTCCGGACGCGATCCATCCTCGAGCAGCAAACCTGCGCCCTGGGGATCGAACGTATGCAGCAACTCACCTTCAAGCCCCTGCTCCAGCACCAGTACCTTCAACCCACCCTCGCTATCCAGAAGAGGATGCACCAACCCGCGCCCAAGCGATCGCCGCACACTCTCCACCAGGTGCACCACGTTCTTCGATTGCTGCGCAGCTTCCACCAGAATCTCGAGGATCGTCCCAATATCCCGGATCGACACCTGTTCCCGCAGCAACTGCTGCAGCACACGCTGCACCTCGCCAAGCGTCATCAGCTTCGGAACCAGCTCTTCCACCAGCTTCGGGTGCGACTCGTTCAGACTGTCTAACAATCGCTTAACCTCCTGCCGCCCAAGCAGCTCATGCGCATGCCTGCGAATCAGTTCGCCCAGATGTGTCCCAATCACCGTCGTCTGATCCACCACCGAATAACCCGCCGCCAGCGCCTGTTCCTCCAGCCCAGGCTGGATCCAGCGAGCCTGAACCCCGAACGCCGGCTCTCTCGTCTCCAAACCCGGAAGCACTCTCGCCTTCGGGTCCGAGTTCACAGCAAGCAGGCAGTTCTGCTCCGTCTGCCACCGCGCAATCTCAACACCACGCAGGCTGACCACATACTCCCGCGGCCTCAATCGCAGATTGTCAGTAATATGAACCGGCGGAACGATAAAGCCCAGCTCCGTCGCCAGATGACGCCGCAACGCGCGAACGCGATTCAGCATCTGGCCGCCTTGTTTCTCATCAACAATCGGAATGAGTTGAAACCCGATCTCCAGCGTGAGTTCATCCATCTTCAATAGCGAAGCCAGATTTTCACCCTTCACTGCGTCCGCGGCCTTTGCCTTGCCGCCTGTCGTCGCAACATCGGAAGCATCCTCCATCACCATCGACGAAGCCTCTTGCACTGCAGGCAATCTGCGCGCGATCAACCCGATGCCGACAGCCATGAGCACAAACGACAACTTCGGCAAGCCGGGAATCAAAGCCAGTCCCAGCAGCACTCCGCAAGCAATCCAGAGCGTATTCCGCCCTCGAAGAAGTTGCGTTCCAAGCTCATCATCCAACGATCCCGCCGAGGACGCCCTCGTTAGCACCATCCCACCCGCAATCGACACCAGCAGACTGGGAATCATCGTCACCAGTCCGTCACCGACCGTTAAGATCGTGTACGTCTTCACTGCTGTGGCAAGATCAGTGCCATGCTGCAATACGCCGATCAGCAATCCGGCAACAATATTTATCGCGGTAATCAGAATCGTCGCCAATGCATCTCGCTGATTGAACTTTGCTGCGCCATCCATCGCGCCATAAAACTCAGCCTCGCGTGCAATCGCCTGCCGGCGTTTTCTCGCGCCCCGCTCATCAATCAAGCCCGCATTCATATCAGCGTCAATGGCCATCTGCTTTCCAGGCAGAGCATCGAGCGTAAATCTCGCCGTTACCTCAGCCGTCCTCACAGCGCCGTGGCTAACGACAAGAAACTGAATCGCAATCAGCGCAAGAAAGAGCACCAGTCCAACGACATAATTTCCGCCAACAACAAACTGACCAAACGCCTCAATCACAGATCCAGCGGCGTGCGTGCCTTCCTGCCCATGCAGCAGAATCCTGCGGCTCGAAGCCAGATTGAGCGACAGCCGAAACAGTGTCAGCAAAAGCAGCAGCGTAGGAAACACAGAAAAATCCACGGCACGGCGCACCTGCACTGCCGTGAGAAACACAATGACCGACGCCGTAATCGAGGCCGCCAGTAAGATATCCAGCACCACGCCCGGCACTGGAATGATCATCACAAAAACCATGCTGATCGCGGCCACGGGCAAAAGCACTGTCTGCAAATTCGCCAACCGAAATCCATCACTCCTCTTCATCACCGACTCACTCACATCCCACCTCCAAAGCCACGCATTCCTGCAATCTGCATCGCTGCAGCACCGTGTTTCGTCTTCTGTTCCTGTTCCTTCGCACGCCGATCTCTTCGCACTCGTTCCTC
>Ga0209624_10003660_pt1 | contig 10802 bp, 8 predicted proteins | sample JacPinW_OM2H0_O1_FD_188565 | JGI IMG/M metagenome (GOLD analysis project Ga0209624, IMG submission 188565) | Forest soil microbial communities from Algoma, Ontario, Canada - Jack Pine, Ontario site 1_JW_OM2H0_O1 (SPAdes) (version 2) | ecosystem: Environmental > Terrestrial > Soil > Boreal... | reverse complement strand
ACGATGATCAATCGGAGGACGCATGAAAATTGTTAGTTATGGTCCTGAACGTGCGGAGCAGCCGGGCGTGCTCATCGACGAGCACTACGTGGTGCCACTGGCACGCATTCTCACAAAGTCCGGGTATCCGGCGTTTGATACTAACGCCATCTTGTCGCTGCTTCCGTATCTGCAGCCTGTCATCGAGAGCGCATTACGAAGTGATGTCCAGAAGATCGACATTAAGACCGTCCGGCTCGGCCCGCCGGTGCCACGACCGGAGAAAATTATCGTCGCCGGCGGCAATTATCGCTCGCACGTCGACGAAGCCTCGGGCATGAAAAACGCTCCAGCGCCATCTGAGCCGCTCCTGATTTTCAAGCCTTCAAATACCGTTATCGGCCCGTTCGATCCCTTGATCCGTCCCAGCGTTACCCAACAGCTCGACTATGAAACCGAGATCGTCGTTGTTATCGGCCGAGGTGGACGCAACATCCCTCGCGAGCGCGCCTACGACCACGTGGCCGGCTACATGATCGGCAACGACGTCACCGCACGTGATTTGGCGTTCAAGGAGGTGCACCTAAGTCCACTGTTCGCCCAGATTACCAAGGCGAAGGGAATTCCGACTGGCGCGCCGACAGGCCCCTGGATAGCAACGAAAGATGAGATTCCCGATCCCCACAAGCTTCGGCTGCGAGGCTGGGTCAACGGCGAGTTGCGCCAGGACGGGGACAGCTCTGAGATGATTTGCGATATCCCTGGGCTGATCGAGAACTTTAGCCGCGTCATCGAATTCTCGCCCGGGGACTTCATCTACACGGGCACGGGCACCGGATGCGGCGCTTTTCAGAAGCCGACACCTAAGTATCTGTTTGCGGGAGATGTCGTGCGCATGGAGATCACGGGACTAGGCGTCATGGAGACGCCGATCGCGGACGAGGTCTCGACCTAATGCCCGATGATTCGTCCGAATACGACTATCTAATCGTGGGTGCGGGCGCCGCTGGAGCCGTCGTGGCGAATCGCCTATCAGGCGCGAATTCCCGTCGGGCGCTACTGCTTGAGGCGGGGCCCGATGTGCCCCCTGGCGAGGAGCCCGCCGATATCCGCAGCGTATTTCCGCTAGCCGCATTCAATGACGACTACATGTGGCCAGACACTTTTGTGCATTGGCGAACGCGCGAGGATTCTGCGCGCTCCTCGCTTCCGCAGGGCCGGATCGTGGGCGGTAGTTCAACGGTGATGGGCATGTGGGCGATGCGCGGCCGTCCTGAGGACTACGATGCCTGGGCGGCACAGGGCGCGAAAGGTTGGGCGTGGGAGGACGTACTGCCGTATTTTCGTAAGCTCGAGACCGATGTGGATTTCGACAATGCTGCCCACGGTCAGAGCGGGCCTGTGCCTATCCGTCGCCAAGCGCTCCGAGACTGGTCGCCATTTGCGCGCGCGGTTCAGTCAGCTGCTGCGCGTCGCGGTTTTGTCGATATACCCGACATGAACGCGGAATTCGGCGATGGGCATTGCGTGTTGCCCGTTAGCCGTTTCGAGGACAGGCGTGCTTCGAGCGGTATCTGCTATCTAACCAACGAGGTCCGGCGCCGCAAGAACCTTACTCTCATGACTCGAGTTACCGTCACCCGCTTGATGTTGGATAACGGACGCGTGCTCGGAGTCGAGGCTATCCGCGAAGATGGATCGGTGGTGCTTCTCAAAGCGCGTGAGACCATCGTTACCGCAGGCGCCTTGCGTACCCCGGTTCTGCTAATGCGCTCAGGGATCGGACCCGGAACGCAGCTCGCGAAGGCCGGCGTCGCTGTCCAGCTCGATCGCGAAGGCGTAGGTAAGAATCTACAGAATCACGCGGTGCTTTACGCATTCGCGTGGCTGCATCCCCGGTACCTGGAAGCCCGAGGCGACCGTCCGGCGGGTAGCTCCTACCTGCGATGGTCATCGCGGATCGATGGATGCCCGCCTGGGGATCTCGGTATGTACATCCGTAGTTACCTCGTTTGGCATGAGCTCGGGCGTCGCTTGGCTTCGCTGGCACCGGCCCTCGCGGCACCGGCCTCACGCGGCACAATCTCCCTCCAGGCACCGGACCCACATTCCCCGCCGGTCATCGAGTTTAACTTCCTGTCGGATCCACGCGACCTTCAGCGATTAATGATGGGGTTTCGGCTTGCGCACGCACTGCTATTGGACCCTGACGTTGCCCGGATCTGCGGGCCGAGCGCATTCATTCTGCGAAATCCCGCCGCGGTGAGCCGGTACAACCGCGTGTCGCGGTGGAACTCCGTTCGGGCCGCTGCACTCGCTCGCGTCATGGATGTCTTTCCCGGCGGGGCACATCGTGCGCTCGCCCGGATTGCGAAGATGGTTCCTACAGCCTCCTTCGTCGACGATGATGCACGGCTTGCCGACTTCGCGCGCGCGAGCGTAAGCGGCACCGGTCACGTTTGCGGTACGTGTCGGATGGGCATTTCGTCGGATCGCGAAGCAGTGGTTGATTCCAACGGGCGGGTGCATGGAGTCGTCGGTTTGCGAATCGCCGATGCTTCTATCATGCCCAGGGTTCCAAGCGGCAACACCCATATCCCTACGGTCATGGTCGCCGAGAAGATCGCCGACTGTGTGACTCGGGAAGGCGGCGGTTGAGGTCCATATGAACGGCTCTCCTGCAACGCGCGATTCGAGAATTGCAGTCATCACCGGCGCGGGCAGCGGTGTGGGCAGCGCTTGCGCTCAGGCGCTACTCGAGGCCGACTGGAGCGTTGTGCTCGCGGGTCGAGATGTAGGCAAGCTCGAGAGCGTCATTCGATCCGCTGGCGCGGGCCCGGATCGCGCGGTGGCCATCGCATGCGATGTAACCCGAGAGGAGGACGTGGGCCGCCTCTTCGCGGAGATCAAACGTCGATTCGGTCGGCTCGACCTACTGTTCAACAATGCGGGGACCTTCGGCCCGTCCGCGCTTCCTGACGAACTGTCGGGCAACGCCTGGCGCCAAATAGTCGACACGAACCTCACCGGGGCGTTTTATTGCCTCTCAAGAGCCTTTGCCCAGATGCGCGAGCAATCCCCAGCGGGCGGCCGCATCGTCAACAACGGGTCCGTCTCCGCACACGTGCCGCGGCCGCGGTCCATCGCCTACACCGCCACCAAACATGCGATGACCGGGTTGACCCGCGCAGCGGCGCTTGACGGCAGGGCGTTCAACATCGCGGTCGGTCAGATCGACATAGGCAACGCAGCTAGCGACAGCACGCGCGCGTTTGAGGTCGGCATGCTTCAGGCCGATGGGCGGATCGAATCAGAGCCACGGATGGACATGTCGGCGGTGACTCGGGCATTCATGACCATGGTCGAAATGCCGTTATCGGCCAATGTGCTCTTCATGACGGTAATGGCAACTCGAATGCCTTATCTGGGGCGGGGATAACGTGAACGGTCTAACGCGATTCGACGTTCGGAGGTGACCGCGATGTTCGTCAAAAATGCGTGGTATGTCGCCGCATGGGATTTCGAGGTGATCGGCGACACGGTGTTTGAGCGGACGCTGCTCGGAGAGTCTGTAATCCTGTTTCGTCAGTCCGACGGCAAGCCGGCGGCGCTTGAGAATCGATGCTGCCACCGAGGCGCACCTCTGTCCCTGGGCCGTAAAGAAGGTGACTGTATCCGCTGCATGTATCATGGTCTCAAATTCGATGCGAGCGGAAGTTGCGTAGAGATCCCTGGACAGAGCCGCATACCCCCGCGCGCCCGCGTGCGCAGTTATCCCGTCGTCCAGCGCTCGCGCCTGATCTGGATCTGGGCCGGCGATCCTGCGCTCGCCGATGAGACACAGATCCCTGACCTTTACTCTATCAATCATCCGGCGTGGCGCACGCGGCCCGGATACAAGCGATTTGCCGCTAATTTTTTGCTGATTTCCGATAATCTCTTGGACTTCGCACATCTAAGTTACGTTCACGAGAACACCTTCGGCGGCTCCGAGGACATAGCCAAGGTGATTCCCGAGATATCACCGATCGGACATAGCGCGTTACGCATCGTGCGTAAAGTACCGAATACCGTCCCGGCGCCTTATCACCAGCGACTTGGCAGGTTCCCGGGCAAAGTCAACCGCTGGTTCGATTATGAGCTTAGCGTCTCAGGCATATTCATCATGACTGCCGGCGTGCAATCGATCGATGCGCCGGAAGGTGACCTCAACGGCGCATTGGTGTTTCACAGCTGCCAGGCGCTCACGCCCGAAACAGAGTCAAGCACTCATTACTTCTTCTCGCATGCCAACAACTTCGCACTTGATGATCCGACCATCACAGAAGCTGCGTTTCAATCGGTATCGCGGGCGTTCGATGAGGACTCGCGGATGATAGAGGCCCAGGCACGAGTTCTCGCGCGCGAGCCGACCCGGCCGTTTATCGGCATTGTCTCGGATGCGGCTCTCACGCGATATCGACGGCTCTATCAGGCCACGCTCGACGCCGAGCGCCAGCAGGAGCAGCAACAGCGGGATGCAGCGCAGCAGCCAGCGCTGAGTGCAGGCTAAAGCTGTATATCTAATGCTGATTACGACCTAGGCGCTTAGCCTTTCGCGCCAGCTCCCTAGCCAACTCGATGTGGCTCCGTCGGTAGACTCGCCCTGTGGAACGTACTCGGCGCCCAGCCAGCCCTGGTAGTCGACTTCGCGAAGCTTGGTTAGGAAGGCGTCAAACGCCACACTTCCAGTTCCCGGTTGATGTCGTCCTGGGACATCGGCGAATTGGATGTGCCGAATCAACGCGAGCCTGTTATGGAATTCCCCAAGTAGATCGAGTCCCATGCGACTCGCGTGGTATATATCGAATTGCAACCCGACGCCCTCGCCGCATCGCTCGACAATTTGGGCCGCGAGTTCGAAGGAGTCGAGCAGATAGCCCGGCGCGTCGTGCGCGTTGAGGGGCTCGATCAGGATCTCGACTCCATGCGGTCTCAGCTTTTCTACAGCTTGCAACAGGTTCTCGACGTAGGTCTCAATGGAGAAGTTGCGTGCGGAGCCCGATTCGGTCCGTCCGGCGAGTATGTGTACATATCGCACTCCGAGAGCCAGAGCGTATTCCTCTATGAAAGGTAACTGCGCTCGGAATTGCACCCGCAAGTCAGGATTGCACGCGATACCAAAAGGATTCGTAGGAGAAACGGGCCCATTAATAAGGATTACCGGACAGCCCGAAGCGCGCGCTGCACTGGCGAGCACCCCGGAGGGCTCAACATATGGAAACTGTATCTCTACGCCGTCGAATCCAGCGCTTATGGCGGCACTGAACCGTCCCGGCCATGGCACGTCTTGAAACAGCGTGCTTAGACTGGCACAAATCTTGATCATCTAACACGCTGTTCCCTGTATGCGCGGACCTTCCTGTCACGTATAGCGTTTGCCCAAGTCGTCCAGCGGAAGATAGGAGCATTCGGGGGCTCCTTCGCGTCGGACCCTACTCTGCCTCCGCGAGCAGCATCTGCGTAGATGTTCCGACGTGCCGGCCGTCGAGTAGGCTGCCCTCGGCATCGCCAAGGACGCTCAGGTAGTTCAAATGCCTCAGGACATTGACCTACCAGTGATATCTGGCCTGGATGGCCACGTTCGCTCCGGCGTCCTTCGAGTCGTAGTAGCTGCCAGTTGCCGTTGGCGCAATAGTAGAAAAAACCAGGATTTGGCGGTTGGTTAGATTCTTGCCGATTAAATCGAGACCCCAATGTCGGTCAGGGCTCTCGAGCGACAGTCGCGCATCGAGACGCAAGTACCCCGCCTGCTTACCTTCGGCATCCTCACTAGCGAGCAGGTAGTAAGATGAAGTGAAGAACGGGCTTAGCTCTGCCGTAAAGTGATATTCACGTGGCAGCACGGCGCTAAATCGTGCCGTCACGCTACCGCTCACCTTGGGTGAGTATTCGGTTGGTGCGCCGGACAAATTTTGTGCTGCGAGACCCTGTTCCAGTTGCGCGGCGGACGGAGCAGCATTCGCATAGCTCACGTAGTAGGCATCCAGATACGTAAGGTCGGTGAGGAGCCGGAAATGCTCGCTCGCCAACCACTGGCCTTCGAACTCAAAGCCTTGCGAGCGCGACTCGGCTGCGTTGCGCACCACCGCGTGGCCGTTGCCGGTGTTATAGCCTTCCTCAACCACCACCTGCAGATCCGAGTAGTCGCTTCGAAAGGCGTCAAGGTTGGCAAGCAGCGTGTCATTGAGCCATTTGCTCTTTATGCCAACTTCATAAGCGTTGACGTACTCCGGCGCAAACGGAATATTGGCGGCGATTCCGGTCGTGTCACTGCCGTTGAAGCCACCCGCTTTAAAGCCACGAGTGTAAGAGAAGTACAGCATCGCATCCTTAGTCGCTTGGTATTGGAGATTGGCAGACGGCATCCAGGCATGCTCCGTCGCAGAGCCACTTTGCGTGCCGGGTGGTGTGCCGAGAATGAGCGCCGGCAAACCCTGCAGCGCCGGGGGCAGAGGCACGAAGCCACCGTAAACCTGTGTGCCGGTGCCGTACGCCACCGTTCGAACATAGGATTTGTCATCCGAGGTGTAGCGTAGCCCGCCCGTAAGATGCCATTGGTCGGTGATATTCCACGTCGCGGATCCAAATGCAGAATAGATGTGCTCCGGCTGCGAGTTGATGAACCCTTGAGCGACTGGCAGATAAGGAACTAGAGGTGCGAAAGGCGGTGTGCTTTTGATCGGTCCATCGAAAAACGGATAATTCGAATACTGCTGAGTGTCGAGATGATCTGTCTGAAAATAAAGACCGCCCAAATAGCTCAGCGGCTGATTCGTGGCCGAAGCGACGCGAAACTCCTGGCTCAGCTGGTAGTACTGCTCGGGTGCAGCCGTAGTGGCGAGAGCCAAAGGTTGAGAGCTAAGGTCGAGGAACTGATCGTAGCTGTACCTGTAATATCCCGTCACCGATGTGAATGTCTGACCCCACTGGCGATAGTTCATCGTAAGAGCGCTCAACTCGGTGGACAGGTACGTGCCGCCGCCAGCCGCATCGGCCTCTTCGTCGCCGAGATGGGGAAAGGTGTACGTCGGGACGTGCTGTGCTAGCGCAGTCGCGCACAACGGGCCGGTCGTATAGGGTGCGGGCGGGGGGCAATTGAGCCACTGCGCATACAGATCTCCGCGCTGTTCATCGCGGCTGGCCTGCAACTTCAGCGTGGCGTCGAAGTCACTGCTCGGAGTAAATGCCGCCGTCACACGCCCGGCCTCGTTGTGTTCGCCCGGCTCATACTCACCCGTGTTGACGTTCTTGATCCAGCCATCCTGGCCGTCAACTATTCCCGCTACGCGGATCGCAAGCACGTCGCTGAGCGGGCCACTGACTGCGCCGGCAACCGCGTATTGGCCATAAGTACCATAGAGGGCACGAGCTGACGCATCAAATGTGCGCGTAGGCTGACTGCTAACGATGTTTAGGGCACCGGCGATAGCATTGTTACCGAAGAAGGTCGTCTGCGGTCCCTTCAGAACCTCGATTCGGTCGACGTCGAAGAAGGTGTCGGTGCTGCTGCGCGCCCTACCAAAATAGATATCGTCGACGAAAGTACCGACTGACTGGTCGAAATACTGCGAATTTCCCGACCCAACTCCACGGATATACATGTCACTTGTCGCACCGCCCGCAGACACGTGCAGTGACGGAACTACCTGCGACAGATCCTCGAGGTCGTTGTAATTCTGGTCAGAGAGCTGCGCGCCTCCTATGACTTGCGCAGAGAGAGGTACGTCCTGCAGGTTTTCGGCGCGGCGCTGCGCCGTGACGACCACGGAGGCGAGCTCGGCATCAGTTGCCTCTTGCGCGTCCGCCGCGCGAGCGGTACCCGCCGTACCCAGCACGAAACTAGCAGCACAAGCTAGCGGACAGGTGAAAAGAAGAACTGCTCTAAGCCGAAATGTGGCTTGCGCATAGACCATTGTAATGCCCCCCTTGGTACTCCAGCGGATCACTGCCTAAGTGGTCCAACCAGTTTATACGGCTGGTCGTATGAATTCTTGCCACTTGACTGACCTGCTGTCAAGATACGCGTTAAGCAGAACTGCGCGTGCACATGCTCGCGGGCGGGAAATGGGTCGGGTCTTGAAGCAACTCTCGATCAGCTGAGGCCCGGTGCCGGGCCCATCGGATTTATGGCGTCATGTGAATAAATGGGGGGGATCATGCGCGGAATTTCACTGACTACTTCCGGTTTATTTGCCGCCGCTGTCCTCGCACAAGTCTTATCGGTCGCCGTATTGCCGCGCACCCTCGGATTTACCAATCTGGGGTATACCCTCGTGTGTGTCATCGCCTTCGATGTGAGTCTGTGGATTTGCGCGCGAATCTTCGTAAGTGGAGTCAGGCTCGGTGCATTTATTCCAGCGATGTCCGCGCTAGTCCCACTCGCGAGCATTCTATTGGGAGTCATTGTCTATCACGAGACAGCGTCGAAACTTCGCATCGGACTGCTACTCATCGCTTGTGGTTTTATTGGGGCAGCATCGGCGTTAGGTTAGAAGGATCCAATGCTATGGAACAATTTAGATTCAATTTGCCCGTCGGGGGCGTATGTCAGTTTGCGTTTTACGTGAGCGACATCAGCGCGGCAATGCAAGAGTATTCGCGGCAGCTCGCTGTAGGGCCCTGGTTTTTCCTTGAGAAGATAGCTATCAAGAATACTTACCGCGGTAAGCCCACGGTATTTAATGGCTCGATAGCCGTGGGGTATACGGGTCCCATGCAGATCGAGCTAATTCACCAGAGCGATGCGGAACCCTCAGTCTTTATGGAGATCGATGCGACTCGGCGCCATGGCCTGCATCATCAATGCATCGCGGTCCGAGATTTCGACAGCCGTGTCAAAGCCTACATAGAATCCGGCTACGAAGTCGCTATGTATGTTGAGAACGAATTCCGCAACCGCATTGTGTATATGGACACTAAGGGCAAGCTGCCTTTTTTCGTTGAGGTAGTTGAAGTCAACGAAATCGTAGAACGAGTGTATACGGCCATGTATCGAACCTCGATGGAGTGGGATGGCTCGAAACCCATCCGGCCGTTCGGTTCGATCGGCGAGATCGTCGCGATGAGCGAAAAAATGCAGGACTGAGTTAGCGCCAGAAGGAGCTTACTCGGATACCGCCCACAAGTAAGATCTTGCACCTCAATCGGATGCTCATCGAGCGCCAGCATAGGGAGCAGATGCGAACCTTCCGATTTCGTCGCCGTCTGCGGTTGGTTCTTGTAAAGACACTGGCGCACTACGGCTTTCTCTCTGGTGGCCTCCCTTGGTTTGGTTCGTGGTTCGTGTGGTAACAAGCTCACGGGTGCTTGCAATCGCCGTCCTTGCGAGCATGACACTTGGAATTTCTCGTGTTTCGCTGAGTGGAAGCCCATCTGGCGGACTTCGCGCTGATCCGGGAGCGGATTGGGCCGGCTATGGGCGCACGTTTACCGAAGACCATTACAGCCCCTTGCGCCAGATCGACGCCGCCAACGTCGCGCAACTGGGTTTGGCCTGGTCGCTTGATCTTCCCGGCGAACGCACTCTCGAAGCGACACCGCTTGCGGTTAACGGCGTGCTGTATTTCTCAGGTACTGGCGGAAGTGCGTATGCGGTGGATGCAATCACGGGCCGCAGGCTGTGGAGATTTGACCCCGATTTTGCGCATCACCATCCGGAGAAACTTCGCCTTAACATGGGATCGAACCGCGGTGTCGCTTACTGGCAGGGAAAAGTGTTCGTCGGTGCCATCGACGGCCGTCTCGTTGCACTGGATGCCAAGACAGGCGATGTGGTTTGGAGCGCAGATACTTTTGATGCGCCCGACGCTCGCAAAGCCATTACGGGCGCGCCGCGCATATTTGGTAACAAAGTGATCATAGGACAGGGCGGTGCCGATTTTGGCACTCGCGGCTACGTCACGGCCTACGACGCTGCGACGGGCAAGCTCCTTTGGCGGTTTTACACCGTCCCCGGCAATCCAAGCGACGGCTTCGAAAATAATGCAATGGCGATGGCATCTCGAACGTGGGGTGGTTCGTGGTGGCATTGGGGCGGAGGCGGCACCGTTTGGGACAGCATCACCTACGATCCCGATTTGGACCGCTTGTATATCGGAGTCGGCAACGGCGGTCCTTGGAATGCCAATATCCGAAGTCCAGGCGGGGGGGATAATCTTTTTCTCTGTGCCATCGTTGCGCTCGATGCGAGTTCCGGCCGCTATCTGTGGCACTACCAAACCAACCCGCGCGAGTCTTGGGACTTCAAGGCAACAACCAACATGGTCCTTGCGGATCTTGCGGTTGCAGGACAAGTGCACAAGGTTCTGATGCAGGCCGCGGTTAATGGGTTCTTCTACGTTCTGGATCGCGCCAACGGCAAGCTCTTGTCAGCGGATAAATTCGCGAAGGTCACTTGGGCCGAGCACATTGATCTTACGAGCGGCCGCCCCGTAGAGATTCCCAATCTGCGCTACGAGCAGGGACCGATTACATTCTGGCCGAGTAGCGCCGGAGCCCACAATTGGCAGCCGATGTCCTTCAATCCAATGACCGGCCTCGTCTATATCCCGACAATGCAGCTTGGCCTGCGCATCGGACCTGAGGCCGATCGCTCGGATCTGGATAATTTCGACAATCCGCATCGGCGCTACATGCCAACATTAGGGGCAAAGTCGGAACTTGTAATAAGCGACCCGCAGGATGGAACCGCCGGGCTACTCGCCTGGGACCCGGTTAAGCAGAAGAAGCGCTGGGAAGTCCACTATTCAGACAGCTTCTGGAACGGCGGCACGATGAGCACC
>Ga0209624_10003659_pt1 | contig 10803 bp, 10 predicted proteins | sample JacPinW_OM2H0_O1_FD_188565 | JGI IMG/M metagenome (GOLD analysis project Ga0209624, IMG submission 188565) | Forest soil microbial communities from Algoma, Ontario, Canada - Jack Pine, Ontario site 1_JW_OM2H0_O1 (SPAdes) (version 2) | ecosystem: Environmental > Terrestrial > Soil > Boreal... | reverse complement strand
CCGCCGCAACCGCTTCGCGGTCGCGCTGCGCGGCGGCCGCACCCGCGGCGCCGCCGCGCGCGGCGGCGACGGTCTTGGGCTGCGGGGCCAGCGACGAGCGCGCGAAGATGCTCGTGCGGCCCGTGCGCGCCGACGCGCGCTTCTGCATCACCGCGACCAGCGGCGCCGAGAAGAAGATCGAGTGGTAGCCGCCCGAGCAGATGCCGACGAGCAGCGCGAACGCGAAGTTCTGCAAGGACGCGCCGCCGAACGTGATCAGCGCGATCAGCGTGATGACGACCGTCGCGAGCGTGTTCACCGAGCGCGTCATCGTCTGCAAGATCGACGTGTTGACGATGGTGTCGAACGGCTTGCCGTCCATCAGCTTGACGTTCTCGCGGATCCGGTCGAGGATGACGATCGTGTCCATGACCGAGTAGCCGATGACGGTCAGGACCGCGGCCAGGAACGCGTCGTCGACGCGCCGGCCGGCGATCGCGTAGATGCCGATCATCATCAGGGAGTCGCGCACGAGCGCGACGACGCACACCCAGCCGAAGATCAGGTTCCAGCCGAAGCGGAACGCGATGTACAGGAACTGGATCGTGATCGCGATGACGAGCGCCTTGATCGCGTTGATCAGGTACTCGCGCGAGAGCGAGGGCCCGACCGTCGAGATCGAGGACGCGTCGCGGTCGACCGGCGCGACCGTGTTCATCGCGGCCCAGAACGGCACCGAGTTGTTGCCGATGTCGGTCTGCGTCTCGATCGTCCAGCGCTCGCCGACCGGCTCGCCGGTCTTCGAGAGCGTGTTGATGCGCGCGTCGGTGATCTTCTGGGTCGCGAGCGCGTTCGCGATGGCGTCCTTGGTGGTGGGGGCCTTGAACTTGACCGTGACGTCGGTACCGCCGGTGAACGAGAGGCCCAGCCGCAGCGGCGAGCCGTCCTTGTACCAGTGGTAGCCCATGAAGAGCAGGCCGGCGATGATGAACGCGTACGAGATCGCCGAGACGATCTTGAACCAGCCGACGACGTTCCAGTTGAGACGGCGGAAGAACATTTAGCTCCGAACCTCCGCCGCGCCGCGCGGAACGACGGTGCCGTCACCGCCCGCGCCATAGGCGGCCTTCGATGTGACGAGATTGTTCTCGACGACCACGTCCATGAAGAACCGCGTGATGACGACTGCCGTCAGCAGCGAGAACGCGGTACCCCAGAACAGCGTGTAGGCGAAGCCCTTCACCGTGCCGGTGCCCAGCAAGTACAGCACGCCCGCGCCGACGATGGTGGTGAAGTGCGAGTCGAACACGGAGCTGAACGCGCGCTGGAAGCCGATGCGCACGGCGGCGCGCAGCGACTTGCCGGCCCACAGCTCTTCCTTGATGCGCTCGAAGATCAGGACGTTCGCGTCGACCGCCATACCGATCGAGAGCACGAAGCCCGCGATGCCGGGGAGCGTGAGCACCGCGTGCGCCACCGACAGCAGCGCGAGCAGCATCAGCACGTACACGAACAGCGCGAGGTCGGCGAGCACGCCGGGCAGGCGGTAGACGACGACCATGAACAGCAGCACCAGCGCGAGGCCGATGATCGACGCGACGAGCGACTTCTGCAAGTCCTCTTTGCCCAGGATCGGCCCGACGTCGTCCTTCTGGATGATCGTCACGGGCACGGGCAGCGCGCCGGCGTTGAGCTCGTTCGCGAGCGTGGCGACCGCCTCTTCCGTGAACGAGCCGTGGATCATGCCGTCGGTCGAGATGATGCCCTCGATCGTCGCGTCGCTGACCCACTTCTTGTCGAGGAAGATGCCCATGATCTTGCCCATGTTGTCGCGCGTCATCTGGGCGAACTTGGTCGAGTTCTTGGTCTTGAAATCGACCTGCGGCTCGCCGCCCTGGCCGAAGCCGGGATTCGCGCTCTTGAGCTCCGAGCCGCTGTAGACGACGGGCCCGGACAGCTCGTAGGCGCCCTTCCCCTTGTACTTGCCGGTGCTCTCGGCGAAGCTCTTGTCGGCGCGCGCGAGCTGGCTCACCTGCGGCGGGACGATCTTGAACTCGAGCACCGCGACCTGCTTCAGCAGCGTCTCGAGCTGGTCGGCGTTCTTGACGGCCGGCACCTCGACGAGCAGCCGGTTGCCGCCGGCTTTCGAGATGACGGCCTCGGAGACGCCGAGCGCGTTGACGCGCTTCTCGATGACGAGCTCGACCTGGTTCTGGACGTCCGTCGTGATCTTCGGAACGTCTTTGGTCGTTTCGAGCTGGAGCAGGACGCGCGCACCGCCCTGAAGGTCGAGGCCGAGGTGGATCTTCTTGTCGATGGGCAGGATCGCCCAGACGCAGAGTCCGACCAAGGCCAACAGGAGGACCGCTTGAAGCGGCCTCTTGAGCTTATTCCACATACCGGTTTCCGGGGAAGGGGAGAACCCTCGGATCGTAGCATGGGGGCCGGACAGCGTCAAACGATGCTGGGGTCGTTCGGGCCGCACGGGGGTCGGGGGGCCGGACGCACGGAGGGCGCAAGTGACCGACGGCAAGGGGGTCGACGCAGGTCTCCTTCAAACGCGCTACCGGCTGACGAAGCAGCGCGCGGCGATCCTGCGCGCGCTCGAAGACGGCGCGCACCTCACCGCCGAAGCGATCCACGAGCGCGTTCGCGCCGCGCTGCCGGCCGTGAGCCTGGGCACGATCTACCGCACGCTCGACATCCTGCGCGCCATCGGCCTGGTCCAAGTCTTTGCGTACGGCGGCGCCGCGCGCTACGAGGCGGCGCTCGACAAGCACCACCACCTCGTCTGCGTCGCGTGCGGCGAGATCGCGAACGTTCCCGCCCCGCAAGTCATCTCGATCGCGCTCGCGGTCGCCCAGGACCACCGCTACACCGGCGTCGACGCCGCGCTGGTGATCACGGGCCGCTGCGCGCGCTGCGCCGGCTTGGCGCGCAACGGAATCGGGCTGAGCTAGCGTCATCCCGGCGGAAGCGCCGTCACGTCGCGCCGGGTGGCGAGGTAGGTTTTCGCCTTGCCGACTTCCTCGTTGAGCGAATCGACCGTTTGCTCCATCGTCGAGAGCGCCTTGATCCGGTAGTCGGCCATCCCGTCGATCGTCGCGCGCACGTTCGCAAACGCTTGCTTCAGCTTCTCGACGTCGATCGTCGCGTTCGACGCGCCTTCCTGAATGCGCGACGCATTCGTCTTGAGCAGCTGCGAGGTCGACAAGATGAGATCCGACGTGGTGGTGTGCAGCGCGGTGATCTCGTCGAGCACGAGCTTCTGGTTGGAGACGGCTTGCGCGGTGATGACCGCGGTGCGCAGCGCGGCGACCGTCGTCGTGGCGGCGCGGTCGACGCCTTTGACCAGCTCGGCGTTGTTGCGCTTGATCAGGTCGAGCGCCATGTAGCCCTGCACGTTCACGGCGAGCTGCGTGGCGATGTCCTGCTGCTTCTGGCGCGCGGTGAACAGCACTTCTTCCTGGATCGCGCGCGCGCGCTGCGGATCGGTGGCCTGCAGCGCTTCGACTTCCTGCTCGACCGCGTTGCCGAGCGCGCGCACGAGGTAGCCGTGCTTCTCGAGCTCGCCCATCAGCGCCCACATGTTGGTCTTCTCGACCTCGATCGAGGCGTTGTCGCGCAGCAGCTCGTCCTTGCCGCGGCGCAAGCTCTCGATGATCGCGTTCAAGTGGTCCTGCGACGACTCGTAGCCGCGGAAATAATCGCGAATCTTGCTGCCCATCGGCAAGATGCCGAGGAACTTCTTGGGCGCGAACAGATCGCCCTGACGGGCCGGGTCGAGCTTCTCGACGGTGCCGCGCAGGTCGAGCAGCGTCTTGGCCACCGGCGAGCCTTCGCCCATCGCGGCCATCGCGCGCGTCGGGCGCTCGAGCATGCGGTTGGACACGTTCGCCGAGCGCGTGATCTCCGAGTTCGCCAGCGTTTCGAGCATGCGCACGCGCTCCTTGAACGCCTCGCTGTCGGGCGCCAAGCTCGTGAGCTCCTTCGCGAGCTTTTGCGCGTCGCCGTCGAGCTTCGCGCGCTGGTCGGCCGGCACGGGGACTTTCCCGATCGCGTCGGACGCCGCGACCGGCGCAACCGGTTCGGGCGGCGTGAGCATGGGCGGAACGAGCGTGTCGTCGGCCACGGTCAGTCGTTGAGCCCGACTTGGAACGTCAGCGCGACGTCCTTGGGCTCGCCGCGCTTCTCGACCGACGTGCCGATCGCCATGAACTCGATGACGTGCGGGTTCCAGATGTGCGTCTTCTCGACGATCTGCATGCCGATGATCCCGTCGGCGCCGTGCGCTTCCGCTTCCGCCTGCATGCGGCCCATCGCGAGCTCGCGCGCATCGTAGATCGCTTCGGTGTAGTTCTTGAGCTCGACGTTGGTGCCGAGCGTGCGCATCATCTGCGAGAAGCCCTGGTGCGCGATGTGGTACACGCAGTTGCCGAGCACGAGCTCGCGCGGGACGTAGCCCGTCGAGCTGACGAGCTTGTAGAAGTCCTGCACCGAGAAATCCGACGTGAACGGCTTGTTGTCGCGCGTGCGCCACGGCACGTCGCCGGGCGGTCCTTTCACGGCCGTTCCGATCGCCGTGAACTCGAGCGCGTTCTCCGCCCAGTCGTAGCCGCCCACTTCCAGGCGCACGCCGACGATGCCGTCGGCCCCCAGCACGTCGGCTTCTTCTTCCATGCGCGTCATCGCCAGATCGCGCGCCTCGTACATCGCAGCCGTGAGGTACTGCAGCTCCTGGTTCTGGTAGAAGTTGCCGTACTGGATCCCGACGTGATAGATCGAGCTGCCGAGCACGAGACCCAGCGGCCGCCATCCCATCTGCTCGAGCAGCACGAACTCCGAGACGGACAGATCGCTGGTGAACAGCGCCTGGCCGCCCTCGCCGCGCATGCGCCGCAGGCGCGTGACCGCGTCGAGCGGGACGCCGCCGTCGGTCGTACGGATGTCAGCCTGCGGCTGGTTCTTACCGATTCCGAAGAAGCTCATCGCCGCGATGGTACCACTTCGCGGCGTCGATGTTTCCCGGCTAGCGGTTCTCGCGGAACAGCCGGCTGAGGGTCTCGCGGGCGCCCCGCTCGCGCTCGACGTACGCGGCCAGATCGGCGATGAGACCGCGGGTCCACTCGCCGACGTCGACGGTCACCGTCTTGTTGCGGATCCCGCGCAGATAGCGCGTCACCGTGGCCTCGACGCCGGCTTGGCGCGTGCGCACGAGCGAATAGCGCAGGAGATCGGTCAGCCGCGGGACGTCGAGCGCGATCTCTTCGACCGGCCCGCGCCCGAGCAGGCCGCCGCGCCGCACCGTGGCGATGGCGGGGAACGCGGCGGCCAGCCGGACTGCCGCGCGCTCGAGGATGGCGATGGGCTGCGAGCCGCTCTCGGCTTCGAGCCGCTCGAGCAGGCGCCGCACGAGCACCGTCGGCGGCGCGGTGTCGGGATCGACGAAATCGACCGGCGGCGTCTGGGGCAATGCTTCGATGGGGCCGAAGCGCTCGGCGAGAAATGCGCCGTTCGCTTGCAGCGCCGTCTGGGCGCTCTCGGCCAGCACGGCCAAGCGCTGGGCGGTGGCGCGCTCGAGCAGGCGCAGCTGCTCGACGAGCATCTCGGCCGCGGGCGCATCGCGGCGGGCCGGCGGAATGTCCTCGTAGGCCCTGATCGTGTCGGGAAGATAGCGCCGCTCCGTCTCGCGCAACGCGAACGCAGCCTCGTCGCTGCCGCCCTGTGCGAGCAGCGTCTCGGCCTGCGCGAGCATCGATTCGATTCGGGCCTGAAGGGCCAGCGCTTCCGCGGGCAGCGCGTTCACGCCCCAAAGTACCGGACCGCTCGAAGGATGGTTACACTCGTTCCGGGGACGGGAGGAACCGGCGCCTCGAGAAGCAAGAGAAGCGCCCCCCAATACGTCTCCGGGGGACGTTGAAAGGAGCTTATCCCATGGCCAGTTACGGCGGCGGCTCAGGCAAGATCCAGCCCTTGTACGGTGTGTGGATCTACGGCCAGGTCAAGGGCCTCATCGACCAGGCGAACCAGCGCAAGAGCGAGGTTCCGGCGGAACAGAACAGCGACGTGCAAGAAGCGCTCAAGCACCTCGAGAGCGCGCTCGGCAAAGTGCAGAAGCACGCGAAATAACCAGCCCTACATCGCAATAAAAGACAGGAGCGGGATTCATGTCTGACCCCAGCAAGCTGCACGTCCTCTACGGTCCGTTCCTCTACGGCCAGGTGAAGAGCCTGGTCGATCAAGCGCACCAGCGCAAGAGCGAGATTCCGGCCGAGCACGCCTCCGACGTCCAGTCGGCCCTCGCCGAGCTCGAGAAAGCCCTCGCGAAGTTGCAGCACCACGCAAAATGAGCGTGGCGAGCGATACGCCGCGGCCGAATCGGTACGTCACCGCGTCCGATCGGGCGGCGTACCGCCCGGTGCACGTCGTTTGGGAGATCACGCTGGCGTGCGATCTCAAATGCGGGCACTGCGGCTCGCGCGCGGGCAGCAAACGCACGGGCGAGCTCACGACGGACGAGTGCCTGCAGATCGTGGCGGATCTGAAGGCGCTCGGCACGCGCGAGATCTCGCTGATCGGCGGTGAGGCCTATCTGCGCCGTGACTTCGCGCAGATCATCGCGGCGATCAGCGCCGCCGGGATCGACTGCACGATGCAGAGCGGCGGGCGCAACCTCAACGACGAGCGGCTGCGCGCGGCCAAGGACGCCGGGCTCAAAGGGCTCGGCATCTCGATCGACGGCATGGCCGACTGGCACGACGAGCTGCGCGGCGTGCGCGGCTCGTTCGACGCGGGCATCTCCGCGTTGCGGCGCGCGCGCGAGCTCGGTCTGACGACCGGCGTCAACACCACGATCTCCAAACGGTCCCTCGAGCAGCTCGACGATCTGCTCGACGTGCTGATCGACACCGGAATCAAAGCCTGGGTGATGGGCATGACCGTGCCCATGGGCCGCGCCAGCGAGCGCTGGAAGATGCTGATCGAGCCGTACCGCATGCGCGAGGCGATGCCCAAGTTCGCAGCGCTGCGCCGGCGCGCGGTTCGCCACGGCATCGAGCTGCAGCTCGCCAACAATGTCGGCTATTTCGGGCCGTACGAGCGCGAGCTGCGCGGCGACGGCACCGGCGACATCTACTTTCAGGGCTGCACCGCGGGCCAGAACGCGATGGGCATCGAGGCGGACGGCACGATCAAAGGCTGTCCGTCGCTGCCGACCAGCGTGTACGGCGGCGGCAAAGCGCGCGACGGTCTCGACGTGATCGACATCTGGAACGAGACGTCGCAGCTCGCGTTCACGCGCGACGGCGAAGGCGCGAAGAGCCTGTGGGGCTTCTGCGGCAGCTGCTACTACGCCGGCGTGTGCAAGGCGGGCTGCACGTGGATGGCCGACGCCATCTTGCAGCGCGCGGGCAACAACCCGTACTGCCACCACCGTGCGGAATCGCTCGAGCGGCAAGGGCTGCGCGAGACGCTGCGGCAGGTGGAATCGGCGCCGGGGATATCGTTCGACCGCGGTCTGTTCGAGATCGTCGTCGAGAGCGAGGACGGGCGCGAGCTCGGCGTCGTCACGCGCGACGGGCGCGAGACCGGCGTCGTGGCGCGCGACCTCACGCCGCGCGATCCGGCCGCGGACCGGTTCAAGCTCGACGTGTGCCACGGCTGCTCGCGCGACGTTCGCGCCGGCACCGCGACGTGTCCGTTCTGCGGCGCCGACGTGGAGACCGAACGGCTCGCATACGAAGGCGCGATGGACGAAGTGCGCCATGCGCTGCAGGTGCTCGAAGAGCGGCTCGCGGCAAGCGCCGCGGCGGCGTGTACGGCACCGGTTCACCAACTACCATGACACTCTACGAAACGGGGAGCTCACGACGATGGCCGACGAAGCACAGGGAAGCCAAAAACCCTACGGTCCTGCCCTCGCCGACGCGACGGCGCGCGGCGACTACGAAGAGATGGTGAGACACGCGGACGCCGCGAAGAAAGCGCTCGCGGGCGAGCAGCCCACGGGCGAAGGCCCCGGACCGCACTATCATCCCGTCCCGGAGCACGAGCACGGCCCGATCCGCACGGCGCTCGAAGCGCTCGAGAAAAAGATCGCGAGCCTGCGACCGCACCACGACAAGTGACGACGCAGCGAGAGACGCGGACGCCGAACCGCTTTCTCTCGCAGCTCGACCGCGCCGAGCACCGCCCGGTGCACGCGGTGTGGGAGATCACGCTGGCGTGCGATCTGAAGTGCGAGCACTGCGGATCGCGCGCCGGTAAAGCGCGCCGCGACGAGCTCTCGACGCAGGAATGCCTGGACATCGTCGACGAGCTCGCCGCGCTGGGCACGCGCGAGGTGACGCTGATCGGCGGCGAGGCGTACCTGCGGCGCGACTTCGCGCAGATCATCGCGGCGATCACCGCCGCCGGCATGCAGTGCACGCTGCAGAGCGGCGGGCGCAACCTGAACGAGCAGCGCGTCGCGGACGCGGTCGCCGCCGGCGTGCGCTCCGCGGGCATCTCGATCGACGGCATGCGCGACCTCCACGACGAGCTGCGCGGCGTGCGCGGCTCGTTCGACGCCGCGGTCGCGTCGCTGCGCCGCCTGCGCGACCACGGCGTGATCACGAGCGTCAACACGCAGATCACGCGCGCGGTCCTGCCTGAGTTGGACGCGCTGCTCGACTTGATCGTGGAGTGCGGCGCGACGAGCTGGCAGGTGCAGCTCACGGTGCCGATGGGACGCGCCAGCGAGCGGCCCGACCGGCTTCTTCAGCCGCACCATCTGCTCGAGCTGCTGCCGCAGCTCGCGCATCTGTTCCGGCGCGCCTCGCAGCGCGGCGTGCTGCTGCAGATCGGCAACAACATCGGCTACTTCGGGCCGTACGAGGGCGTGCTCCGCGGCTTCGGGCTCGAGACGATCCACTACCGAGGCTGCATGGCCGGCAAGAACGGGATCGGCATCGAGGCCGACGGGAAGGTGAAGGGCTGTCCGTCGCTGCCGACCGAGGGCTACACCGGCGGCAACGTGCGCGACGTCGACCTCACCTCGATCTGGTGGGAGACGCCCGAGCTCGCGTTCTCGCGCGACGAGCGCTACGCGACGTACGGCTTCTGCGGCTCGTGCTATTACGCGGCGGTGTGCCGCGGCGGCTGCACGTGGATGTCGCACAGCCTGTTCGACCGTCCCGGCGACAACCCGTACTGCCACCACCGCGCGCTCGAGCTCGACCGCCAGGGGTTGCGCGAGACGGTGCGCCAGATCGCCGCCGCGCCGGGGAACTCGTTCGACCACGGCGTGTTCGAGATCGTCACCGAAACCGCCGCCGGGGAAGAAACGGATGCGGTCGCGGTCGACCGCACGCCGCGCGACGAGCGCGCCAGCACGACGAAGCTCGCCGTCTGCTATGCCTGCTTCCGGCACGTGTTCGAAGGCACGCGCACGTGCCCGTTCTGCGCGGCCGACGTTGCGGACGCGCACGCGCGCTACACGGTCGCATTACAGGAAGCGCGCGAGGCGGCGGAAGCGCTGATCTCGCGGTTGGCGGCGGCCGGCGCCTAAGCCAGGCGCTCGCGCACCATCCGCGCGACCGTTTCCGCGGCATCGTAGCCGGCGGCGATCCCGGCGAAGTGCCGGCAGGCCGATTTCAGCGCTCCGTCCGCCAGCGCGGCTGGGACGGCGGCGGCGAGATCGTTCGTGTTCCGGAGACGGCGTGCGACGCCCGCGTGCACGAGACGCGCGGCGTGGTCGAACTGGTCGAAGTCGAGCGGATGCACCAGTGCGGGGACGCCGTCCAGCAGGCACTGGTTCGCGATGCCCGTGCCGGCATGATGGACGACGAGGTCGTAGTGCCGCACGTTGGCGTCGTACGAGATGTGCGCGTACCGCACGAAGTTGCCGTCCCGCTCGGCGTGCTCGCGACTCGCGTCGCCGTCGGTGAAATGGAACGTCACGTGCGGCAGACGGCGCGCCGCACGGCGCGTCGCGGCGGCGATCTCGTCTTTGAAGGCGCGCAGGTGCGTGCCGAGCGTGACGAGCACGTGCTCCGCGAGCGGTACGATGTCCTCGGGGCGCGATCGCAACGGCGGTAGATCGAGGTGGATGACGTTGAGCCGATAGTAGAGATCCTCGCGGAAGCTGCCGTCGGCGAGCATCGCCTCGAGTTGCTTGTTGGTCGCGGCGACGACGCGGACGTCGACGCGGATGGTATCGGCGCCGCCGACGCGCTCGAGCTCGTTCTCCTGCAGCACGCGCAGCACCTTGGCCTGCGCGTTCGGGGTCATGTCGCCGACCTCGTCGAGGAACAGCGTGCCACCATCGGCCAGCTCGAACTTGCCGCGGCGCTGCTGGGTGGCGCCGGTGAACGCGCCCTTCTCGTGGCCGAACAGCTCGCTCTCGATAAGCTCCGACGGAATCGCGGCGCAGTTCAGCTTCACGAACGGGCCGTCCTTGCGCTTGCTGTGGTCGTGGATGGCGCGTGCGACCAGCTCCTTGCCGGTGCCGTTCTCGCCGGTGATCAGCACGCGGCCGGACGACGGCGCCGTCCTGGTGATCTTGTCGAAGATCGCCTTCATCGGCCCACCGCGGCCGACCATCGCGAAGCTCGCCAGCTGCTTCGCCTTGAGCTGGGTGTTCTCGTGGCGCAGCCGCGAGAACTGCAGCGTGTTCTGGATGGTCAGCAGCAGCTTGTCGCCCGAGAGCGGCTTCTCGATGAAGTCGTGGGCGCCGCCCTTGGTGGCCTGCACCGCGGTCTCGATGGTGGCGTTGCCCGACATCATCACGACCATGGTCTCGGGGCTCGCGGTGCGCACCTTGGGGAGCACCTCGAGGCCGCTCTC
>Ga0209624_10003658_pt1 | contig 10804 bp, 10 predicted proteins | sample JacPinW_OM2H0_O1_FD_188565 | JGI IMG/M metagenome (GOLD analysis project Ga0209624, IMG submission 188565) | Forest soil microbial communities from Algoma, Ontario, Canada - Jack Pine, Ontario site 1_JW_OM2H0_O1 (SPAdes) (version 2) | ecosystem: Environmental > Terrestrial > Soil > Boreal... | reverse complement strand
GTTGGGGCTGTAAAAAGAGTAAGCGACGAGTCCCTTTTTTGCGTCCTGAACGAAAAAGTTATCCGTCTTGCTGGAATCGACCCGTATTACATGATCGCACCATTTCTCTTGCACCTCGCGAAAACTCAAAAATGGCACGTGTCTTCGGGCATAGTTGCCCAGGTCGCGCGGAACATGCTGACTGCCCACGTTCCAAGGGCAATTGCCCTGGGGCAGCTCCTCTGCATACTGCTTGAAATCCAGGCCCGCCCCCATCAGGCGGTCAGCGATGGTCTTGTGCTGCGCATCGTCGGGAAAGTTATGTTGCCTGTCCCCCAGATACGATCCGCCGCGGTGAATGTCGAAATCCGTGCCCGCGATTATAGCCAGATAGTTAGGGTAGGAAGGATGAAACAAGGCATGAAAATTACTGAAGCTCGCTCCATGAGCCGCCAACGAGGCCATGTCCGGATTTTGGATCGCCGCTTCGTAGTCGACGTTCTCGAGCACAATGATGAGCACGCGGTCAAAGTGATGAGCGCTGGCGCGCGACGCCGCTCGTTCAGCCTCCTCTTCCTTGCCCTTTGAAGATTTCGTAACTTCCGCCTGACCGGGCGCAGCAGATTGCGCCGCGGCCCAGATCGAGCACGAGGAGATCGCGATGACCAGTAATCCCGTGAGCCGTAAACGCCGGAAAGAAATAAAGCCAATAGTTGGGTGGAAATGCATCTTCTCCTTTTTGTAACACAGGCATCTTGAAACAGGCTGACCGGCAACGCCATCGAATAGAATACAAATATCCCGCTACATGGACCTGCAAGCGAAAATTCGCACGATTCCGACTGAGCCGGGCGTGTATCTGTACAAGAACGCCGAAGGCGAAGTGATCTATGTCGGCAAGGCGAAGAATTTGCGAAGCCGCGTGGCTAGCTACTTTCACGAAGGCCGCTGGGAAGATGCCAAAACGGGTACGCTCGTCCGCGAAGCCGCCGACGTCGACTACATCGTAGTCGGCAACAATAAAGAAGCGCTGGCGCTGGAGAATAATTTAATCAAGCAGCGCAAGCCGCGATTCAACATCCTGCTGCGCGATGACAAGACCTACCCATACGTCAAGCTCACCCTTACCGAGCGCTGGCCCCGCGTGTACGTCACGCGCCGCCTGCGCAAAGACGGCAGCGCCTATTACGGGCCATACTTCCCTGCCAATCTCGCCTACCGCATTGTGGATCTGATCCACCGCAATTTCTTAATTCCATCGTGCAAAGTCGATCTCACGCGCTTTCATCCGCGTCCCTGTTTGCAGTATTACATCAAACGTTGTCTCGGCCCCTGCGTGGAAAATCTGACCGCGCCGGAGCTTTATCTGGAAGCGGTGCGTGATGTAAAGCTGTTCCTCGAAGGCCGGCCGACCGATCTCAGTAAATCACTGCGCGAGCGCATGGAACAAGCCGCGACCGATCAGGAATACGAGCGCGCAGCGCGCTATCGCGACTTGATTTCCACTGTCGAACAATTGCAGGAGCGCCAGCGCATTGCCTCGGCGGAAGGCGATGACGCCGACGTTTTCGGCTATCACTACGAAAATGGAATGCTGGCGGTGAATTTGTTCCACATGCGCGGCGGCCGGGTCGTGGACCGCCGCGAATTTTTCTGGGAGGATCTGCCGGAGTTTCCAGGAGTCGACGCCGAACCCAGTTTGGCCCAGCCCATTTGTCATCCTGAGCGGAGCGAAGGACCTGTGCAGTCCGGCGTCGGCACTGCATCTGTCAGCGATTTCATAGGTCCTTCGGCCCGCACAGAACGCGGGCCTCAGGATGACAAAATTGACGATGGAGGCCAATTCCATCCTGACGAATTTTTTTCCTCTCTGCTCACCCAGCTTTACATCGGCCAGCCTTATGTGCCCCGCAATCTGTACATCCCCGTCGATTTCGAAGATCGCGAGGCGCTCGAAGACCTGCTCTCCGATCAAATCGCAAACAGCGGAGGCCATGGCGCGCGTGTTCATATCTTGGTCCCGCAACGCGGAGACAAGCGCGCTCTTCTCGATCTTGCTGGAACCAACGCTAAACAATCCTACGATCAGCGGTTTCGCGTGCTGAAACCGAATGCAAGAAAAATCCAGGAGGAGCTGCAAGACGTCCTCAGCCTGCCGGAACTTCCCAAGCGCATTGAGTGCTTCGACATTTCCCACATTCAAGGTGCGGAAACCGTCGCCTCCATGGTGGTTTGGGAAGATGGGCACATGAAAAAATCCGACTACCGAAAGTTCATCATTCGTACCGTCGAGGGAGTAGACGACTTTGCCTCAATGCGCGAAGTTGTTACGCGACGTTACAAGCGCATTCAGAAGGAAGAAAAACCGATGCCGAGTTTAGTGCTGATCGACGGTGGTCTCGGCCAGTTGCACGCTGCCGCCGAAGCCCTGGAGGCCCTCGAAATTATTAATCAGCCCTTGGCTGCCATCGCCAAGCGTGAAGAAATACTTTACGTTTACGGCCAGGAAAAAGATCCCATTGCCCTCGATCATCATTCGCCGGTGCTCCATCTGATTCAGCTCATCCGAGATGAAGCTCATCGCTTTGCCGTTACATTTCATCGCAAGCGCCGCCAAATGCGCGACCGCTCGACCGAACTGCGGGATATTCCCGGCATCGGCGAGAGCACAACGCGACGCCTCCTCGAGCACTTCGGCAGCGTGCAGGCCGTCAGGCAGGCGGACGAAGCCGCGCTTTCTTCGGTCGTGACCCGCGTGCAGGCCGAGTCGATTCGAAATCATTTTCACAAATAATTCGCTCCGAATACACTACTTGGATTCAGTACTGCTATTGCCCATATCGAGCGCCACTTTGTAGCTTCCATCCTTTTGCCGCTTCCAGATGCTCGTGTACTTCCCGTGGGTTACCACCGGCTTGCCGTCCTTGCCCAGCGATTGGAATTCATACGTGCCGTAGGTATACCCGAGGTCGCCGGAGGACGACATGTCTGCGCCGACAGGAGTCCACGTGAGGTGGTTATTCTTGTCGTCGAGAAAGCCCATCGTTTTCGCAATATTAGCTTTGCCGGGAATCGCGTCTGCGCCGTTTGGCACTTCGACCGCATCATCGGCGTAGTAAGACATGTAACCTGCCGAGCCTTTTTCCGCAGCGGCTTTCATGAATTCCGCTTCGAGTTGCTTCAATGTTTCGGCGCCGTTTTTCACAGAAGCGTTGGCCAAGAAACCTGCATTCGGAATCAGCACACTTGCCGCGAGCAGCGTCACCATTAGCCCGAGCAGAAACGTCTTCATACGCCCTCCTTAAATCTGAGCGCGTATTCTACCCGACCAAACTCTCCACCACAGGGGTCACTTGGAAATTGCAGGGTGAATCGGTCGATTTTCTCTGCATTTTCCCGGTGCCTTCCGTGATGAAGACTTGAGCCTTTGCTACACTAAGCCCTTCGCATTGATTTTCGGACACGCATGAAGCATCGGCATTGGGTTATCGGAGTCGTCCTGCTTCTGCTGATGGTTGCTGCCATCGTGGGGCTGGTGTGGACGCGGCCGCTGCCACAGCCCGCGGAAACCGACGCTACCACTTCTTCCCCAGCGACAAAGAGATTCCTGGGGCGAAACTCTCCCGAGCAAGAACACCCTCTAGTTGACCAGCGTCCTCTGCAAACAGCCCGGCGCATGGCGCAACTTGCGTCGTCGTCGGAAGGCCAGCGTTTCGCGCGCGAGGCGGAAAAAGTTGGCGACCACGAAGTCGACCTGGCGTTTGCTGACGCGTTGCGAACCGCGGCGGACAATCCGCCCAAGCTCACGCCTGAGATGAAAGCTCTGCTCGACCGCAAGACCAAAACGGAGTCTGCGGTCAAAGCGGATCAGGACCGCATCGACCAACTCACCAAGCGCCTCGCGGCTGCGCCCGAATCGCAAAAGGATAACCTTCAGGACCAAATTGCTGTTGCCAAGGGACAGTTCGAACTCGACCAGGACGAATCCGAGGACGCGGCTGAAGACCTCGCGCAGGCGGGGGGAGATCCACAAGCCAAGATCAAGCAATTACTGGAAGAACATGAGGCAGGCCACAGCGAAGCGCAAGGCCCGAGTGCGACTGCGCCTGATCCCGACTACAACGCGCATACGCTGTACATAGCATTTCGGGCGTGGAGGGAGTTGCGGGACCGAATCGCGCAACTCGAGGCGGCTCGCGAGGAGACGACAGAAAAGCAGCAACGCCTGGCCTCGCGGCATGCGACTTTTGCAAAGCATGTTGAGGAAGAAAAGCAGGACCGCGAGAACGCTAAGCAGCAGGCCGCGGGCTTTGCACAGAAGACAAACAGTACAAGCCGGGAAGAATCGAAAGCGGCGGCCGGCGCTGCTCTGGAGACTTTAAAGCATTACACGGAAGATCAGCGAAATCTCGCCGATCTTGGCAAGCGCATTCAAGATGAGCAGGAACTGAGCGACATCTACGGCAACTGGATCGCGCTAATCGCAAGTCGCGAACGTATAGCGCTGCACAACATGATCCAGGCGCTGCTCTGGATTCTGGTTGTCGCGCTGCTGATTTATTTGGCCGATCGCGTTGTGGATCGCCTGTTTGCCGGAGTCGCGACCGAAAACAAGCGCATCGGCACGTTGCGCGCGGTAGCGCGCTTTGCCCTGCAAGCGGTGGGCGCCGTCATCACCCTGTTTATTGTTTTGGGCATGCCCAGCCAAACCACTACGGTGCTGGGGTTGGCAGGCGCCGGTCTTACGGTAGCGATGAAAGACTTCATCGTGGCATTTTTTGGGTGGTTCGTGCTCATGGGGAAGAACGGAATCCGGGTCGGCGACTGGGTGGAAATTAACGGCGTGGGCGGCGAGGTCGTCGAGGTCGGATTGCTGAAGACCGTAGTCCTTGAAACCGGGAACTGGACCGATGCCGGCCACCCCACAGGGCGCAAGGTTTCCTTTGTGAACAGCTTCGCCATCGAGGGACATTTTTTCAACTTCACCACCTCCGGACAGTGGATGTGGGACGAGTTGCAATTCTCTCTGCCTTCGAATCAAGACCCTTACACGTTCATCGATGACTTGCAGAAACTCGTCAGCAAAGAAACCGAAGCCAATGCCAAAAAAGCGGAACTCGAATGGCAGAGCACGACTGCGACTTACCGCGTGAAGGGTTTTTCCGCAGAGCCTGCCATCAACGTGCGGCCCACCGGATCGAGCGTAGAAGTGCGCATCCGCTATATCACTCGCGCCTCCGAGCGGCACGAAACGCGTCGTCGGCTGTATGACGCTGTGGTTGAATTGATGCACGGCAAGCGGGAAGCAGCGGCGAAGTAGATTTCTGTGCAACGAACGAGGACGACTATGCCGAACCCCGTCATTCATTTCGAAATCGGTTGCTCCGACCGCGTGAAGACGCAAACTTTCTTCGGCTCGCTATTCGACTGGCAGATGCAGGACGCCGGTCCCGCTACCATGATCACCACAGGCGGCATCGGCGGACACATGACCGCACTCGGCCATGAACCACATCACTACACGATTTTCTACGTACAGGTCGATGACGTGCAGGCTTATCTCGATAAGGCTGGTTCCCTGGGTGGGAAAACACTTGTGTCCCCGGTTGACATCCCCACGGGCACGTTCGCCTGGTTCGCCGATCCCGAAGGAAATACCGTTGGCTTGTTCAAGCCAACGGCGTAATGCGTCTCATCAGAGAGCAAGGTAGCCTTTGCTTCTGCGCGTACGCCGGGATAGTGTAGGATTCTCGCGTTCCTTCCACCGACGTTCCAGCACTCACCGATATCAGCACTTGATCCGCAAGCAAGCGCCGTCGAGGAGTGCCCGTGCGGTTGGGAAGCGGAAGGACGAGTAAATTCTGCCAGTTGAAAAGAGGACGATATGAAACGCAATCACCTGTTATGGGCCGTTGGGATTATGTTGTTCGTAGCATGTTCGCTGGCCGCGCAGGAAAAACCCGGCACCCTGGCCAGCATCGAATTCCAGAAAATTAAGAACGGAACCGTATCGCAGTACGAGGCGGGCAGGAAACAGAAGGCCGCCTGGCACAAGCAACAGAACGATCCGCTCCCGCTGTTGGTGTGGGAAACCATGAGTGGCGACGCTACGGGAACGTTCCTGGTCGGGCGCTTCAACCAGCATTGGGCGGATTATGACAAACCCGCAGTCACCGACGAGGCCGACTTGGCTGAATTTCAGAAAGTCATGGGCTCGTATGTGGAGTCGGTGACTACTCAGTACTATGACTACCTCCCCAAGATCAGCAACGCCCGCACCGGCGACACGATGCCTACCAAGTTCGCGGAAATTATCACTTTTCAAGTGCGTTCCGGAAAGGACTCGGATTTTCGTTCAGCCATCAGCCGCATCTACGATGCGACCGTCAAGACCAAATGGCCTGTGAATTATGAATGGTACGCGCTGGTGAACGGTGGTATGGCGGGAACCTACGTTCTCTCTTTTCCCCACACCAGTTGGGCGGACTTCGAAGACAAACCCGACGCCAAGCCCTTTCGCGATATGCTCAAGGATGCGTTCGGACAAGCGGAAGCCGATTCAGTTGTCGATCGTCTCGACCGTTCTATCGAAAGAGAGATGAGCGACATCATTCAGTTTCGTCCGGACCTAAGTTACATTCCGGCGAAGTAAGCGATGACAGTTTTGGGGCACGGCTTTTATAGCCGTGCCGCCCAGAACCCAGGAGGCGACGTTTTGATCTGAGGCAGTCAGCGATCTTTCCTACAGCACTCCGCCGGTCCTAACCGCCAGAACATTCAATGCCATCTCCAGTTTTGTGATCGCCGCGCCAATCTCCGGATGCTCGCCAAGCTTTTCCTGCAGAGCCTTCAGAATCTCGTGAGCGCTGGTTATATGGGTCGCTGCCTGGCCGGGATTTCGTTCGGAATTGTGTTCTCCCTGAGTTTCCATTGGATGGTCGCTCCTGTACCTTTCAATACTATGGCATCTTGTCCAACAGTGTTTCTTCGAGTTGAGCCTTCACGTTCCTTGGCAGGCGCGAAACGTGCAAAATGTCCCCCAATTGTTCAGGCGGCAAAGTACGGGCTAGAGCCAAGGCGTGAACGAGCGGAGTTTTCTCATTCAGCAGCAGTGCAGCACGAATCTCGGGGCGCATCGACCACTTTGCGCTACAACACAGGAAAGTGACGAGAGCGCCCGAAGCGCCCCGCCGGTGCAGCGCCTTCACAATGGCTGCCTCCGTGAGCCGCGGATTCTCCAACGCCGCCTGCCATACTCGTGATTCTTTATCGAGCAGCAGCGCTGCGGCCACAGTTCCGGGCGAACGCCGTGCGAGGGAGATGCGTTCGCCCACAGTCATCGAAGGCAGACGCGCGCGCAAAAGCTCAGCGGCAGCCTTCTTGAGATCGGCCGCGACGGCGGGCAGAAGCGCAAATCGCGCGAGATCGCCTGTATGAGATTCACGAATCAACCGTAGCGAAAGACGACGCGCCGTCCGCGGATGAGCCGCAACGGCAAGCCGCACTTTGCGCGATTTCATAACAGTGGAGTTCTTGTCGATGTTCTGAATGATTTCCGGAGCGAGGTCTGAGTGTTTCAGAAGAGCGAGAGCCAAATCCTCTGTGAGCGCTCCGGCATCAAATTCTGGCAGCGAAAGTTTCGATATATCCGCTGAATCTGGTGTCGCGGGGATTTTGTGGGAATCCATTTCGAGTGTCACTGGATCCAACGTTCTCAAGTACCTCCGTTCGTTTCGCCGCGGATGTCCGCGACTCCCGGAACGGATACTTCAAGCCTTTCCCGCTCGCGCCAGCCGCAACGCGCCCTCGACTGGCTCCACAACGTGCGGCAGGACTTCCGCGCCGGAATAAAGTTTCTTCATCTCATTGTAAAAAGCTTTACGCACGAGATCGGAATGACGAAAGACGCCTCCCACCATGGCCAATGGGATTCGAGTATTTCGCTTTTCCTCGGGAAACAGTCTCGGGATAACGACCGACGCCAGCTGAGCGAGTTCACCAGCAGCACGCGTTAGAACCTGCCGTGACAGTTCGTGACCCGCGTTTGCGCACGCCAAAATACCTGGAAAGAGCGCGGCGAAATTGGGAGCCGGAGTTGCATTCGCAGCCCGGACAAGATGGTCGATCGAGGCGACATTCCAGCTCTCCGGGAGAACGCGAAAAAGCTCAAGATCGAGATGTGCGCGGCTTCCAATTTCTTTCTGCGCCAGGTCGTAGGCGCGAAAAATCATTGCAACCGCATTCCGTCCGATCCAATGCGCCGAGCCTTCGTCCGAAACGGCAAAGCCCCATCCCCCAGCACGCGCGGTATCCTCATGCGCGTCGCGTCCGTAAACAATGGAACCGGTCCCAGCGATCACAACAATTCCGGGAGCGCTTGGAAACGCCGCTTCCAGAGCGATTTGCATATCGCCGGTAACCAAGGCTTCAGTGAAAAGAAGGTCCTCCAGAATGCGCCTGAGGATCGGGCTAACTTCGGACGAGCCGACCCCGGCTGCACCTATACACGTGCGGGTTATCTGTCGCGCGGAGATTCCGGCTGCGGCGCAAGCTTGCGTTACGGCTTGATGCAGCGAGCGTCGCGCCTCGGCCTCGCCTACTCGTACGATGTTGCTCGGCCCCGAGATTGCTGTGGTAAGAGTCGAGTCATCGTCGCCCACCGCGCAGGTGGTTTTGGAGCCGCCTCCGTCAATGCCAAGGTAATAGGCCACGGCTTAGTTTTAGCACAGACGCCGATAGCGGACGTCGGACCTCGGACCTCAGGCGTGGAGTTCCTCATTTGCAAATGACTACAGTTCTCAGCTCCGAAGTCCGAGGTCTGACGTCCGTTTCTCCCCGTCCCCAAACTCTCACTCGCGCGCGATGGCAATTGACGACATAATTCTCTTAAGCTCCGCGGGCGTCACTGAAGACGATGCCGGAAGATGCGTATGCCGACTTCAAAACTTCAATTCGTAGAACTGCGGAACAAAGGCGACGTCCGCGGCTACAGTTTCACCGTCCCGCCCCAGGCATTGGAATATGTAGGCAGAGCAGCAGACCTGCATCTGGCGTCGACTGATCCGGGCGCGGTGCGCGGCAATCACTATCATGTCAAGACTCGCATGGCGATTGTGGTCTTGCCCGGATCGAGGTGGTCGTTTCACTGGGACGAAGGCTCAGATACTCAGCTACAACATCGCGCGTTCGAAGGTGACGCAGCGGTTCTAATTCTGGTGGCGCCCGGCGCGTCACATGCAATGCGCAATGATGGTGAAAGGATTTTGTGGGTAGCATCGATTTCGTCGGAGAGCTACGATGCAGCCGACCGGGTAGAACGAACAGTTGTGTAGTTGCATTCTTAACTTCGCATGGGCCTGAATCATCTCGATCTGGCGATCATCGCGCTCTATCTGGCTGGAATCACTCTGTTCGGCCTGCGCTTTCGCAAGAAACAGCGAACCCTGCGTGATTACTTTCTTGCCGGGCGCGATATTCCCTGGTGGGCGATTTCCCTGTCGATTGTCGCTGCAGAAACCAGCACGCTCACCATCATCAGCATTCCCGGCCTCGCTTACGATACCAACCTCGCTTTTCTGCAAGTCGTGATGGGATACGTGGTGGGACGCGTGGTCATCAGCTTCGTCCTGCTGCCCCACTATTTTCGGGGCGATCTCTACACCGCTTATGAACTGATCGAACGGCGCTTTGGCCGTGGCTTGCGCTCGCTGACCGGAGGCCTATTCCTGGTTACACGCGCCGCCGCGGAAGGCGTCCGCGTCTACGCCGTGTCGATCGTTGTTTCGATCGCGCTGGGAACAGGCGAGGTAACCTCGATCGCCATCATCACTTTATTGACGTTGATCTATACATTCGAGGGCGGCTTGGCGGCGGTAATCTGGACCGACGTTGTGCAGACGGCGATTTATGTCGGCGGAACGCTGGTCGGGGTCAGCACGATTCTGCATCTGGTCCCCGGAGGATGGGCGGCGGTCCACGCCGCAGCCGCCGGCGCTGGCAAACTGCAAGTATTCGACTTCAGCACCAACTTCTGGATTCCCTACACGTTTTGGTCGGGCGTGATCGGCGGCGCATTTCTCACGACAGCAAGTCATGGCACCGATCAACTCATCGTGCAGCGATTGCTGGCCGCGCGGGGCGAGAGGCAATCGGTCACTGCCCTGCTTTCGAGCGGTGTTGCGATTCTGTTCCAGTTTGCCCTATTTCTGATCGTCGGCATTATGCTGTGGGCTTACTATCGAGTGCCCTCGGCGACATTCGGCCGCCCCGACCGTATTTATCCGACATTTATTGTCACTCACATGCCGCATGGAATTTCAGGATTGCTGATCGCCGCAATCCTTGCGGCGGCGATGTCGAATCTAAGCGCGGCCCTGAATTCCCTCTCGTCGAGCACTATGTTGGATTTCTTTCTGCATTCGCGGCAGCAAACCGACGAGCGGACACAAATGCGGCTCTCGCGGCTGGCCACGGTTGGCTGGGCGCTGGTCTTGTTTGGTCTCGCGGTATTATCGCTGCACAGAGTCGGGCGCGTGATTGAAGTGGGCTTGCAGATTGCATCCGTTGCCTACGGAGCGCTCCTTGGGGTGTTTCTGTTGGGAGTGCTAACGCGCCGCGCCAATCAGCGCGGGGCAATCGTGGGAATGGCGTGCGGCTTCGCTGTGGAATTGTACTTGTGGGGGTGGACGCGGATTCCCTGGACCTGGTGGGTCATGATCGGCACGGCGATGACGTTTGTTGTCGGATATACCGCAAGCCGTTTCTCTGGCGACCCAACGCATTTCCCGAAGGCAGAAACCCACTAACGATATACTGGCGCACTCGA
>Ga0209624_10003657_pt1 | contig 10807 bp, 11 predicted proteins | sample JacPinW_OM2H0_O1_FD_188565 | JGI IMG/M metagenome (GOLD analysis project Ga0209624, IMG submission 188565) | Forest soil microbial communities from Algoma, Ontario, Canada - Jack Pine, Ontario site 1_JW_OM2H0_O1 (SPAdes) (version 2) | ecosystem: Environmental > Terrestrial > Soil > Boreal... | reverse complement strand
GGCGATGAAGACCGCGCAGGCCCAACTGGCCGCCGCCCGGTTTGCGCTCGGCCTCGCCGAGGCGGACCGCAAGAGCCGCGACGCGGAGCGGCAGGAGCTTACAGTGCGCATCGGCCGGACGGAAGTGAAAGCGCCCGTGGCGGGAATCGTCAGCCGCCGGTCCGCCAAGCTCGGCGCCTCCGCCTCGACCTCGGGCGAGCCGCTGTTTCGCATTATTGAGGATGGAGCGGTCGATCTCGAGGCCGACGTGCCCGAGCAGACGCTCGCCCGCCTCGCCGTCGGCATGCCGGCGGAACTGAAGCTGCCGGGCGTCGAAGCGCCGGTCTCAGGCCTTGTCCGCCTCGTGAACCAGGAAGTCGACAAAGCGAGCCGCACCGGCAAGGTGCGGATCGCGCTTGGCGACGTTTCGCGCGCCCATATCGGTGCCTTCGCCTCAGGATCGGTCGAACTCGCCCGTCGCCAGGGCGTTGGCGTTCCCGCGACCGCGTTGGAGCGGGATGGCGATGCGGCGCGCCTCGACGTGGTGCGCGACGAAAGAGTCGAGACGCGCCAGGTGAAGCCGGGCATCGCTGACGGCGATTGGGTGGAAATCCAGGCGGGCGTCACTGAGGGCGAGAGCGTGATCACCCGCGCTGCGGCTTTCTTAAGGTCGGGCGACCGGGTGCGTCCGACGCCCGAAACGACCGCAGCCAACGGATAAGGGGCACGCCGATGCGCCTCAACGTCTCCGCCTGGTCGATCCGCAAACCCATCCCCGCGATCGTTGCGTTCGCGGTGTTGACGATTCTCGGCCTGATCAGCTTCCGGACGATGTCGATCACCCGATTTCCGAACATCGACATTCCAATCGTCCAGGTGCTCATCACCCAGTCGGGCGCCGCGCCGTCGGAGCTTGAGTCGCAGGTGACGAAAAAAGTCGAGGACGCCGTCGCCAGCGTCAACGGCGTCTGGCATGTCATCTCGACCGTCACCGACGGCTCGTCATCGACCGTCATCCAGTTCACGGTCGGGTCAGTCGACGTCGACCGGGCGCTCAACGACGTGAAGGATCAGATCGCCAAGATCCGCACCGATCTGCCGCGCACCATCGACGAGCCGATCATCAGCCGCGTCGATATCGAGGGCCTGCCGATCGTCACCTACGCCGCATCGGCGCCAGGGCTGTCGGTCGAGCAATTGTCGTGGTTGATCGACGACACGGTCGCGCGCGACTTGCAGAGCATCCACGGCGTCGGTGAGGTCAAGCGGTTCGGTGGAGTCGATCGCGAGATCCGCGTCGCCCTCGACCCGGAGAGGTTGCTCGCGCTCGGCGTCACCGCGGCGGCCGTCAACGAGCAGGTGCGGGCCGACAATGTCGATCTCGGCGGCGGCCGCGGCGAGCTCGCGGGCCAGGAACAGGCGATTCGCACGCTGGCCGGCGCGCGAAAGCTGGAAGATCTGGCCGCCCTGCCGATCGCTCTGCCGGGCGGGCGCCGGGTCCGGCTCGACGAGCTTGCAACCGTCACCGACGGCGCGGCCGAACCCCGCACTTTCACCCGCCTGTTCGACGAGCCGATCGTCGCCTTCGGCGTGACCCGCGCCAAGGGCGCAAGCGACGTGACGGTCGATGCTTTGATCGCGAAGCGGCTGGAGAAAATCCAGGCGGCGCATCCGGAAGTGAAATTCACCAAGGTCGACACTCAGGTCGACAGCGAGGTCGGCAATTATCATTCGACGATGGAGACGCTGATTGAGGGCGCGTTGCTCGCCATCGTCGTCGTGTTCATCTTTCTGCGCGATTTGCGCGCCACGCTGGTCACTGCCGTGGCGTTGCCGCTATCGGTCATTCCGAGCTTCTGGGCGATGGACGCCCTCGGCTTCTCCCTCAACCTCGTGAGCCTCCTTGCGATAACGCTCGTAACCGGCATCCTGGTCGACGACGCGATCGTCGAGATCGAAAACATTGTTCGCCATATGCGCATGGGCAAGTCGGCCTACCGCGCTTCGCTCGAGGCCGCTGACGAGATCGGGCTTGCGGTGATCGCAATCTCGCTCTCGATCGCTGCGATCTTCTCGCCGGTGAGCTTCATGGGCGGCATCGCCGGGCAATATTTCCGTCAGTTCGGCCTGACGGTTGCGATCGCCGTGATGTTCTCGCTGCTCGTCGCACGTTTCGTCACCCCGGTGATCGCCGCCTATTTCCTGCGCGCGCCGCACGACCATACCCAACAGGACGGCGCGGTGATGCGCTTCTACACGCGGCTCGTGCGCGCTTCCCTGCGTCACCGCTGGCTCACGCTGTTCGCGGGCGCTTTGATTTTTGCAGCTTCCCTGTGGTCGACGCAATTGCTGCCGTCTGGATTCATACCCCCGGACGACTATGGTCGCGCCTTGCTGGCGATCGAGCTGCCGCCGGGGTCGCGGCTCGACGATACCGATCGCGTCACCCGCGCGATCTCCGAGAAATTGCGCGCCATGCCCGAGGTTCGTTCGGCGCTCATCTTCGGCGGCAAGCTCATGGGAGGGACGGACGACGAGCCACGCAAGGCGACGATCATCATCAATCTCGTCCACAAATCGAAGCGCGAGGCCTCACAGCAGGACATGCAGCTGAGGATTGGCGCAATGCTCGCGGACCAGCCGGACATCCGCTTCTGGTTCCTCAAGGATAATGGCCAGCGCGATCTGCAGCTCATCATCGCTGGACCCGACATCAACGTCATCAACGACACCGCCAATCAGATCGCGAGCGAAATGCGCTCGATTCCCACAATCGAAAATCCGATCTCGACGGCGGAGCTTGAGCGGCCGGAATTGCGCATCGTGCCGAAACCCCAGGTCGCCGCCGATCTTGGAGTGTCGACCGAAGCGTTGTCCGATACGATCCGCGTCGCCACGCTTGGCGACATCGACGCCAATCTTGCCAAGTTCAACGCCGGCGATCGGCTGGTCCCGATCCGCGTCGAGCTCGACGAAGCGGCGCGCGCGCGCCCCGGCCTCCTGCAGGATTTGCGCGTGCCCACCGGCAGCGGCGCAACGACGCCGTTGTCCGCGGTCGCGGATTTCTCAATCGCCCACGGACCGACAGCAATCAACCGCTACGATCGAACGCGACGGGTGACGATCGAGGGCGATCTGCGCGGCGATTCTGCGCTCGGCGCGGCGGTCGCAGCGATCCACGCATTGCCCAGCGCCAAGACCCTGCCGCCCGGCGTCGAAATCCGCGAGACCGGCGACGTCGAGATCATGAGCGAGGTCTTCGCCTCCTTCGCCGCAGCGATGGGCGCTGGGCTCATGATGGTCTATGGGCTCCTGGTGCTGCTGTTCGGCAGCTTCCTGCAGCCGATCACCATTCTGATCTCGCTGCCGCTCTCGATCGGCGGCGCGATCATCGCTCTGCTCATCACTCACAAGGCGATGTCGATGCCGGTGGTGATCGGCGTTCTGATGCTAATGGGCATCGTCACCAAGAACGCGATCATGCTGGTCGACTTCGCAGTCGAGGAGATCGGGCGCGGCGCGCCGCGTACGCACGCTTTGGTGGAAGCGGGCCGCAAGCGAGCGCGGCCGATCGTGATGACGACGATCGCGATGGCGGCCGGCATGTTTCCATCAGCCTTGGGATTGGGCGACGGCGGCGGCTTCCGCTCGCCGATGGCGATCGCGGTAATCGGCGGTCTCATCATGTCGACGATGCTGTCGCTTGTTTTCGTGCCCGCGGTGTTCACGGTGCTCGACGACCTCGGCCGCGTTACCTGGCGCCTGTTCAGCCGCTTCGTTGGCGACGCGGAGGAACCCGAAGCGGCGCCCGCGCGCGTCGGGCCGTTGCATGCAGCGAGGCCCCGGCCCGCCCCCGAGGTCTCGGTCGCGGCGGAGTAGGCGACCACTGCAGCGAACGCACCAAGCGGGTTTGCGAAGCCGCCGAACTCGGGATTGATGTCTTGGAGGCCGATGTCTTGACATCAGGACGACAGCCTAGCCATAATACGGGCATGCGGACCACTCTCACGCTCGATGACGATTTGGCGGGGCTCCTGAAGCAGCGCGCCCACGAACTCGGTGTCCCGTTCAAGGAAGCAGTCAATCGTACGATCCGCGCCGGCCTGGGGGACGTCGCGTCGGCCAGGCGGCGCCCTGCGCCGAAAACCGTGCCGCACTCCTTTGGGTTCAGCCCGGGCGTCGATCTAGATAAACTTGGACAACTCGCAGACGAACTGGAGGCTGAGGCCTTCGCGGACAAGACGCATGATTTTGCCCGACGTAAACGTCCTCGTTCACGCACACAACACTGATTCTGCGATTCACTTGCAGGCGCGGCGCTGGTGGGACGGGTGCCTCGCGGGCGTCGAAGGCGTCGGGCTCGCGTGGGCGACCATGCTGGGATTCGTGCGGATCACAACGAACCGCAAAGTGGTCGCGCGCCCGCTTCCGATTCAAGATGTGATGCAGCGCCTTCAGGACTGGCTAGCGCTGCCGCATATTCATGTTGCACAGCCTTCCGAGTCACACTTCGCGCGGCTTCGCGAGCAACTCGTGCGCCTCGGGACCGCTGGGAACCTCACAACCGACGCTCATCTCGCCGTCCTCGCGATGGAGCGCGGATACGTCCTCTATTCGACGGATTCCGATTTCGCCAGGTTTCCTGGCCTTCGCTGGGTCAATCCTTGCAAGTAGGTCCGGCGTAGGCCGGGCCCACGACATTTGTCTGCTGCGATCCAGCGCTTTCTCAAAATAGCGGGCGAGGGCGAGAAGAAGATCCGAGCGCGGGCGGACGACCAGATCCGCCGACAGCGCAAAACCACGGAATACATGAAATCCGGCAGCGCCAGCGTCCACGTGCGCGCTATGTGACGGCGCTCACAGCAAGCGCCTTCCATCCCGCTAAAAAACGATCGTGTCCGAGAGGCGAATTTCAGCCGCGCGCCAGAGCGCGCATTTCTAGGAGAAGTTGATGTTGAAGGCCCAGCACAATCTCAAGGTCGAGCTTGCGCTCGTATGGGAGCACAGCGACGAATACAAGGCGACCGTGACGGTGACGACGACCGACTCCTGCTACCATGCCGGCGAGCTCAAGGTCGGCTTGCCGCCTCACAAGGAGGGCACGGGGCTCACCGAGTATCTGAGTTTTTAGTTCACCCATGAGGGCGACGTTTGCAGTCAGATCGTTCGCGACGTATCGAAATCGATCGTGGTCAAGATCCCGTCGGTCAAGCGCGAGGTGACCGCGTACGCGGTGGTCAACGGACACGTCGCCGGCGAGGCGGGCGAGCCTGTGCCGAGGAAGAGGGCGGCGCACGCAGCGGAGTAGCCCGACGATTCAGAATTTAGGATCGGCGGCGGGCAGGCCTGTGGGGCCACCGAAGGGGGTTCGGAGTTCGCCGTCTTCTGCCTGAAAGCGCTCATGCCAGTGAGCGCTTTCAGTGCGTTTGTGGCGGGGTTCGTCGACCAGGCCGACCACCCGTACCGGAATGCTCTGGCGCTGGAGCGTCGTCGCCGCGGTGAGCAGATCCCGACCGGCAGCAAGGCTGCGCCGCCATGTGATCCGGGTCACGGCACGAAATTTGCGGCGGCCCTATGTTGCAACTCGTCACTACGCACCGGTTGCAGACAGGCCGAGCGCATGCCGGCCGCAAACAACCAAAAATCGGGGGCGCTAATGTATTCTATCCTGGTTCTAATTTGTTCGACCGCGCTGTCACATGCAGATTGTCAGGCGAAAACGGCCGTTGATGTGGTCCGCGGTCCGACAGTCGACAATCCAATGATGTGCGCATTCAATGCGCAGACGATGATTGCCCGCACAGATCTTGTGCAAGGCGACGGCTCCGAATACGTCAAGGTGGTCTGCACGCCAGCGAAGAACGCCGACCAGTGGGTGGCCGAGATTGCGGCGCGCAAGGCCGCGATTCAGTAGCCAGGGCTTCGCCGCCGCGCCGTCTCGAAGCGCCGATCTCCGCGCTGGCGTCATTGCAGCGGGAATATCTCGTTGATGACGCCCACTTGGGCCGGGTCGACCGCCATTTTGCCGGCAAAGCCGGCGCGCCGCGCGGCGAGCGCTTCGGCGCGCAAACCCTCCGCGTTGCGGGGGTCGGTGAACGGCGCGTCGATCGCCGCCACCCCGGCAGAGGTCGCGGCGAGCAGCGTCAAGTCGCGCGCCAGGCGATAGGGGCCGGCGTAATCGCCGAGGCCACCGCGGTCCGTCTCGGCCCCGATATCGGCGCGCAACGACTCCGCGCTCCAGGCGATGCCGGTCAGCCGCGCGCTCGAGCCGCGATAGCTTGCCATGCCGAACAGAGACCGAGCCGTGTCGGCGACAGCGATGATGCGGGTCACGCCGTCGGCGAGCGAAAGATCGGCCTCGCGCACCGCAAGCTTGGCGGAAAGCTGCTGCACGCTCGCAGCGCCCAGGCTCCTTGGCAGCAGGATCGCGTCGGGCGCATGAGCCATCACCTCGTCAAGATCGGCATCGGTCTCGCCCGAATCGAGGGCATTTGCTCTTACGATGAGGACCGGCCCGCCGCCGCGGCCACGCGTCTCTTTCAGAAAGCGCGCTGCGGCAGCCCGCGCCGCGACTCTGTCGGCCTGCGCCGCACGAGCGAGATCGACAATGATTGCGTCCGCGCCGCTCTCGAGCGCCTCGGCGAGCCATTGCTCGTCCGCCGGCGCGATGAGGAGCGAGCGCATAAGCGCTTCAGGCTGTCAGCATCTCAGGTTCGCGGCGGCGCATGAACGCGGTGCGGCGGCACTCGGCGACCAGCGCGCCGTCCTGCTTGAAGGCGCGGTGCCGGAACTCGACCAGCCCCGCGTCAGGGCGCGACTTGGAGGCGCGGACGCCGATCACCTCCGTCTCGGCGCGAATCGTGTCGCCTTCGAACAAAGGCGCGGGAAAAGCGACATCCGTCATGCCCAGATTGGCGATGGTCGTGCCGACCGTGGTGTCGTTGACGGAAATACCGATCATCAGCCCGAGCGTGAAGAGGGAATTCATGATCGGCCGGCCCCATTCGGTTTCGGTCGCGCAAAAATGCGCGTCGATATGCAGCGGCTGCGGATTCAGCGTCATGTTGGAGAACAGCATGTTGTCCATTTGCGTGACGGTGCGGGTCAGCCCATGGCGAAACACCTGACCGACTGAGAAAGCCTCGAAATAGAGGCCGCCGCGCGGATGGCGAAGATTTCCGGGTTCCATGGTGCTCTCTGCAACTTTAAGTTGCTATTAACTATGCTCGTGCAATCTGCGCGATCAGTGTCCGCCGCCATGACTGGCGAGGGAGGCAGGACCCATGAACGCCAACCAACCGATGCTGCTGCCGCCCTCTATCGCCAAGCCGGACATAGTGCGCCGATTTCTCGCCTGGGCGCAATCCGCCGACGCCGAAGCGCGCGCGCATGGGGCGAGCGCGCTCGCCCGCGCTTATCTCTATTCCGATCTGACTGCGCCAGTGCGCGCCGAAGCGGCGTTGGCGATGACCGCGCTGCTCGACGACCCATCGGCTTTGGTGCGCCGGGCGCTGGCGGCAGCGCTTTGCACCGCCAGCGATGCGCCGCGCACCTTGATCCTCGGGCTGGCCGCGGACGACCCGGAAGTGGCCGCAGCGGTGCTTCAGCGCTCGCCCGTGCTGACTGACGCCGACCTCGTCGACTGCGCCAGGACCGGAGACGTGGTCGCTCAGACGGCGCTGGCGCGCCGGCCAAACCTGCCGCCCGGCGCAACCGCCACGCTGGCCGAGATCGGTCAACGCGATGCGGTTCTCGCGCTCATCGCCAATCTCGAGATCGATCTTCCGGCGGAACTCCTGCATCGCATTCTTTCACGCTTCAACGACGACGTGAGCCTGCGCGACGCGCTGCTCGAACGTCCGTTGCTGCCGGCGAGCGTGAGGGCGCGCATCGCTGTGGAGGCGGCGAAGGACTTAGCTGTGGAGGCGTCGGTATGGATGCCGCGCGAGCAGGCCGAGCGCATCGCCCGCGAGGCGCGCGATCAGGCGCTCTGTGCAATCGCCTCGTCATGTCGTCCCGACCAGCGGGCGGAGCTCACGCGCGCGCTACGCGCAGGCGGCTCACTGACGCCGGCGTTGCTGCTGCGTTCGCTGCTTGGCGGAGGATGGGCTCTGTTCGCCGACGCTTTGGCGGAATTGTCCGCCCTGCCCCTGCCCCGCGTCGCCGCCTTTATCCTGGAGCCGCAGGGGGAAGGCTTCGCTGCGCTTGCGCGCCGGGCTGGCCTGAAGAGCGGCGTCCTGCCCGCCTTCCGCGCCGCGCTGGCCGCAATCAAGGTTCATGCCGGGGAGATTGGCGACGGGCTCAAACTGTCGCTGGTGCAAGGGGTCATCGACGAGTGCGAGAAGCGCGACGATCCGGCGCTCGCCAAGGTTCGGACGCTGTTGTGGCGGTTCGCCGCCGAGGCGGCGAGGACGGAAGCCGCGAGTTTCGCGCGCGAGGCGTCCGCCTCCGCTTCCGGCGGTCGGCTGCCGCAAATCCTCGACTTTGCTCCGGTGAACGACGACGCCAGCCAGGCGCCGAAGCTGATCGCGGATTTCTCCAAGCTTCCGACCAGCGGGCCCGTGCCGGAGCTCAGCCCGCCGTCCGCGAATCCGGGCGAGGATCGGGCGCCGCGCGTCGAACTGCCGGCCAAGCTTATCGCTCGGCTCGACGCGGCGTGAATTCAGGCGCTGTCGGCCGTTTCGTTGGCCGATTTCGCCATCGCCTGCCGGGCCTCAGCCATCGCCTGCCGCAGCACTGAAGGCTCCTGCGCGCCGGGCACGCCGAGGCGGCCGCCGAAAATGAAGAACGGCACGCCGCTCACTCCGATCGCCTGGGCCTGCTCGATCTCTTGGCGCACCAGCTCGACGTCTGCGCCGCCGGCGAGCAGCTGTTCGACTTCAGTCGCGTCGAGGCCGCATTCCTTCGCGATTTCGACCAGCACTTTGCGGTCGCCGATATCACGTCCTTCGACGAAATAGGCCTTGAAAAGTCGAGCGGCGACCTCCGCCTGAAAGCCGGCCGACCCCGCCCAGCGAATGAGCCGATGGGCGTCGAGGGTGTTGGGCGAGCGCTTGATCTTGTCGAACGCGAAGGGCACGCCAACCTCAGCGCCCAGCCGCGTGAGATTGTCGTGCGCGGATTGCAGTCTGCCGCTCTTGCCGAACTTTTTCTCCATGTACTCGGTGCGGTCGAGCCCGCCTTCGGGAATCGTCGGATCGAGCTGATAGGGCCGCCAGCGCACCACAACCGGGCCCGCTTCGTCCTGAAGCGCTTCCTCCAGGCGCTTCTCGCCGAGATAGCACCAGGGGCATACGACGTCGCTGACGATGTCGATGGTCAGAATTTCATCCGCTTCGCTCATGGGCCCGGGCTCCTTGCTACCCAAGCGCCTTATCTGGCGCTGCCGGCGGACGAGCGCAAGCGGACGTCAGCCGCGCCTCGACCGCCCTTCCGCTAGCCCAGCCTCGCTACGTTCGCCTTTGGTTTTTGCCGCGCCGATCGCCCTTTTCGCCGCATGAAGAAGGAAGCCGGAGCGGGTATAGCCCCGCTCGGCGGCGAATTTGTCGATCTGCTCCAGTTCGTCCTCGGTGGATGGGTGACGCGCCCGGCTGTCATGGGAGTGCTTGCTGACTACAACACTAGCGCGAATTAATGCGTGTAACAACTTTTAGTTGAATTCTCCGACAATTCGTGTTAACCTCGAATCAAGGTGAGGATCCGAATCGATGATTTCGGCCGCCGCAGGCGCGGCCCTCGGCGTGCGATCCTCCGATCGACGCTAGCGCTCGCCTTTGCGGCCGCGGTGGCTCTCGCCGCCTCGGTGACGAATGCTGACGCAAACGCGCGAGAGATCAGCGCTTTGTCCGACCGCTTTGTCGATTCCCCATGGACCAATAGCGGGCTTGAGCGTCTGAGGACGCAATCGCTCCTTGGCGGTGGGTTCAGATGCCCTGCCAATTGCGGTCCCGCTTTTGGAGCCTTCGTCGTTCGGCGGAATGAACTGCTGACCTCGAACAACCTGGAGTTCTTTGGGAAGAAAGTTGTCGACGCAACCGGGCACGCGACGGGCGTAGGAGGAATGGTCGTAATCGAGCGCCTGGAGCCAAGTAGTTTCGGCGCGGACTGGCTCGTCGAGGGGGAACGCACGTTGGACAGCAATGGAACCCATTCGTGGTCCCTGTTGTCGTCCGGCGTTTCGCGGGATGCGCCTTGGCTCCCGAGCGAACTCTACCGGTTCGAGGCCTCTTCGTTTTCGATGGACCTCGCGGGCGCGCCCGCTGGCGGCGCCCCCGAGGCGTCGACCTGGGTGATGATGCTCATTGGCTTCGGCGGGCTCAGCGTCGCCGGGTATCGAAGCTCTGGGGATCAGCGGGTCTCAATCCTCATGCTCAATAGGGGCATATCTGATGTATAGCCTGCGACAACGAAGGGCAGCAGATTCCGGGTCCATGCGGACGCCTATCGGGCGTCACGGGGACAATGTTCCGGAGGGCCGGGATGTCAAAACGAAACCGCCAGCGGCGATGACTGACGAATTGGCCCTCAAGCTTCCCCTATTGGAGGCGGAGATCCTGGGTCTGCGCCAACTCCTTGCTGAAGTCAGGGCGAACCGCGACGAGCTGCGGCAGGAAATCGACGACTTGCGCCATGACCGCGACCATTCGCAGAAGCTGACGGAACAGGCCGGACCTGAAGGCGTGGGACGACGGGCCTGGTTTTGCGGCAGGGCTTCGCTGGGCAGCTAGTTCGACATCACTGGCCTTGTCCGGCAGGGCGATAAGGGCGACTCGAGTATTCCGGATTCCCTTGCGCTTGAGAAAATATCTGCAAAAACCTTTACAAAACC
>Ga0209624_10003655_pt1 | contig 10817 bp, 8 predicted proteins | sample JacPinW_OM2H0_O1_FD_188565 | JGI IMG/M metagenome (GOLD analysis project Ga0209624, IMG submission 188565) | Forest soil microbial communities from Algoma, Ontario, Canada - Jack Pine, Ontario site 1_JW_OM2H0_O1 (SPAdes) (version 2) | ecosystem: Environmental > Terrestrial > Soil > Boreal... | reverse complement strand
TGCGGGACGTCTGTCGGGGCGACAAAGAGGGACGGCAGGTGATCGACGCGGTCGGAAACACCGTGCGTCTGCCGCGTGGCGCGTCGGACGCCTATCTCGCCCCATACCATGTTTCGCGATCGCAGATCTTTGTGCGCGACCGCTTTGCAACGCACGCATTGATCGACGGCGATCGGGTAGCGCGGACCATCGAGCTTACGCGCTTTCCGGTGCCCGACGATGGCGATCACGCGGAGACCGACACCGAAGCCGGCCTGGTCCGCGCAATCCGATTTCTAGACGAGAATTCGCGTTAGCGAATGGAGGAACAAATATGAAACGCGCAATTTTATTTGCAGCTGCAAGTTTGCTGAGTTCCGGTGTGGCCGTTTGCATTCCGCAAGCGGCACCGGTGCCTGTGCCTGCTCCAAACGGTCAGATGCTTGTGCAGCCTAGGGCATACATTATCGAGGATCTGTACGCAAAAGGCGCGCCTTTCACCGCCGAGTACATAGTCGAGAGTAAGGGGATTCTTCGCGACGGCACGGAAATTCATTTGAAGCGCACAATGATGCGCTACCGCGACGGTGAAGGACGCACGCGGACGGAAACGGATGACATGATAAGGATCGTGGATCCGGAATTGCTCCTCTTTTACAACCTGAATAAGAAAACTTTGAGTGGTACAAAGGGTACATTTGAGAACCCCACCGAGGAAGAAACGCGCGCTCAGGCCCAAGCGCTTTTTGAAGCTCAGCAGCTGGCGGCGGAGGCCGCCAAGGGCGGCCCATACGTGACGCTTGGGTCACCAGTGACGACCGAGTCTTTGGGGACGCAGGAAATGGAAGGACTAATGGTCCAAGGCACGCGAACGACCACGATGACGAGATACGGACAAACCAACGGTGCGCCGAGGATTAAGGTGGTGCAGGAACGCTGGTATTCGCCGGATCTGAAGATCGACGTCATGGTTACGAACGACGACCCACGACAGCCCACGGTGTCAGTGATGCGATACACGAACATTCAGCGCACCGAACCGGATCCTGCGTTATTCAAAGCGCCAACCGGATACACCGTAACAGGGCCGAACAAGAGGCAGGAAGAACTTCAGTAGTGTGAAATAATGTCTACGCGAGAGGCCTTCGATCATGGGAAGACTCGGAGACACATTTCGCTCCCGCCGAAAATTTCCGGCGAGCGCGGCCAATTTTGCATCCCTCGCGATTCTGTTCGCAGTAACTCTCGCGACCGCGACGCAATGCTCCGCACAATCTCAAACGCAAACCGCGGCCTCGAATTCGCCGGCATCCACCTACGACGTCGTTTCGATCAAACCAACCAAATCCGCCACTCGTTTTGGACGATTCATAAATACCCCAGATGGCCTCACCGCGGAGAACATCACCGTGAAGGAGCTTATTCAGCGCGCCTACGGAATTATGGCCGGAACCGATGACGGCCGAATCGCGGACGGGCCGAATTGGCTGGCGACGGAACGATTCGATATTGACGCGAAAATGGATGGCGAAGCTGCCGAGGCGTCCCAGAAACTCAATCCGGATGCATTGCGGATTTTACGGCAGCAGATGTTGCAGGGGCTTCTCGCGAATTATTTCAAATTGACCATTAACCGCGAATCCAGACAACTCCAAAGATATACGATATCCGTCGCGAAGGGTGGTCCAAAACTGCAAGAAGCCACGCCCGAAGAAGTTGCGGCAAATGCCGCCAGAGTTGCAGCGGGCCGTAACGCAGGTGAGTTGTATAAGAACGTGCCCGGTGGCGAAGCATTTAAATCGTTTTCAATGACGCTGTTCGTGCAGAGATTGTCGCAACTACTGGAGCGTCCTGTCATCGATGAAACCGGGTTAAAGGGCCTGTACGATTTTGAATTGATTTGGTACGGCCCCGGCGTTGGTCCAGCTTCAGCGCCCGTCCCTCCAGGCGCAGCAGGCGTGCAATCCGCCATCCCGTCAACGAATGACGATGATGACTCCGGCGTGATTGACGCAGCCAAAAAGCTTGGATTGAAATTGGATCGCGGAAAAGGGCCAGTGGAAGTTATCGTCGTTACTCACGTCGAAAGACCCGCCGAGAATTAGCCGGAGCGCACCGTGCACCGGCCTATCGCCAATGGCTCCCAGTTCCTGGAACGACATTTCAAAATTCCGCCTACCAATCCCGCGCCGTCCCCCACCCCGCGATCGCTATGTCCTTTATTTTTCTATCCTTAGCCAGAATTCCATCCCTCCGCCAATAGTCGATTTTTCAAAAAACCCGTACCCCCCACCCCACCCTATTTTGCAATGTATATGCAAATAAAGCACTTACAGCGATCTGTGGTCGATCGTTATGCAAATAAAGGACTTAGGACGGTTTTGAACGTGTAGAGCCACCCTTGACGGTGGCAGCCGTGGTCAGAATATCTGCGGGTAGGGTACCTATCTCGACTAGTTCACTTGTCGCTGTTTCTCTATTCCATCTCTGCGAATTCTGCGTCTCTGCGTTCAGATATCTTATCTTTTCCCACCTTTTTCCGTCCCCCAAAAAGTGCATTATAATGCACTTTTCACCAATTCCCGCCCAAAACATGCATTATAATGCACTTTTTCAAGGCATTCTGCCCTATTTCAGTGCACTTTTTCTAGCGCCCTTCCACCCATTCCAGCGCCTCCACCTCATCATGTAACCGCCGCGCAATTTCGTCCGCCGGCGTCCCCGCCGAAAATCTCACCGTCTCTCCAATCGAAACCCGTATCCGTCCCGGCGCGACCCACATTTTGTTCTCCACGCGCTGCTGAAAAAGTCCGTCAATCCTCATCGCCAAAACCGGAATGCCAAGATTTGCAGCCAGCAATCCCGCGCCGCCGCGAAATTCTTGCAGCGTCCCGTCAACAGTTACTTTCCCTTCCGGAAAAACCAAAACACTAAATCCGCGATCCACAGACTCCCCCGCAAATCGAAATGACTCTCGGAATCCCGATCGCCGCGGCAAAGGGAATACATCAAAAATCAGCGCCAGTAAAAATCCTGCCAGCCGATCAAACTTCACGCGCCACCATCCGCGATTTTCTGCAGGATGCCGCATCGCCCGCAACCGTTCTCCATCCATTCCAACAGATAGTCGATATCGAAAACGTGCCGGCAGCGCAGCCATCACCCAAGCAATATCTTCATCCGTGATGTGATTGCACACCACAAAAATTGGCCCGCGTATTCCGCGCAAGTTTTCACGGCCGCGCACTCTCGGATGCGCCAGCAAATGCGTAATCGGCCACAAAATAAAACTGTAGAGTACTGCGCGAATCCATGTGACGAGCCAGCGCTGCGGCCACACCGGAAAAGAATCATGCGCCGACGCAACTTCAGTGTGCTGCAAAATTTTCGACAGCTCCGCAACAGTTGTATCCGGAGAAAGTTCCGCTTCATTGATAGAAATTTGATAGCGATCTTCAAGCGCGCTAATTAATTCCACGCGATCGAGCGAACTAAGTCCGAGATCAGCTTCCAATCGCGCGGACTGAGAAAAATCACCAGACGTTTCCGCCGCGGATTTGCTGGAGAATTTCGCAATCAGCTCGTCCAATCCTTGCCCAGATTTTGCGCGCAAATCCGGCGCCGCGATTTTCTGGGCGATCGCATCAATGCGCGGTTTTCCGGTAGCCGTGCGCGGGAAATCGGCGTCAGGCCAAATCATCCAGTGACGAATGTGCTGATATTCCGCCAGTTTTTCGTTGGCGCGTTCCACCGCGGCTGCTGCATCTGATCCAGTTTCGCGCATCAGCAATGCTGCAAAAGCTTCGGCGTTAGCTCCGCCCGCGGAATCAATCGGCAGCACAATGCAATCGCGAATTTCCGGCTGGCGTCGCAGAGCTGCTTCCAAATCTTCCGGAAAAACTTTCATTCCTGCGGGCGTGACGACCACATTTTTGCTGCGGCCTTTGAAATATAAATGTCCTTCCGCGCCCTGCTCGCCGATGTCTCCGGTTCGCAGCCAGTGTTCGTTTGTTTCCGCAGCGGGTTCAATTTTTGTGCCGCGCCAATAAGAATTGGAAACACTTTCACCGCGCACAAGAATTTCTCCGTTCGCGTCGAGCTTAATATTTCCGCCCGGCAAAGCTTTTCCGATGGATCCTTTTCCGCGATGAAATGGATGATTCAGCGTAATCAGCGCGGCGGTTTCCGTCATGCCGTAACCTTGAATTACAACGTATCCGAGCTGGTCCCAAAATTCTTCGGTGTCTTGCGGCAGCGTCGCGCCGCCGGAAATCAGCGCGCAAAATTTCCATCCGAACTCGGAGTGAATCCGACGAAATCGCCACGGACGAAAAAACGCTTTTTGTTTTGCGGCGATCTCCCGTTGTTTTGCAAGCCATTCCGCGCGGCCCGCGTCGGCGAAATCGCGTTCGATTTTATTTTTCAGCGATTCCAACATGCGCGGCACAGCAACAAGCACGGAAACGCGTTCGCGCCGAATTGTGCGCGCAACATCGGCAGGGCTGACCGAGTCTTGGAAAATTACAGTGCCGCTCATCACGGCCGGAAGAAAAAGTCCCATGATTTGTCCGAAGACGTGGCTCAGCGGCACAAGATTTAAATATCGAATGGGATGAAAAATCCATTCGTACTTTGCGTACTTCAAAATTTCGCGCTCAATCGGTTCGATATTCGCGAGCAGATTTCCGTGTGTGAGCACAACTCCTTTTGGTTCGCCAGTCGTGCCCGACGTGAAAACAATTTCAGCGATGGCATTGCGATCGAGCGCGGGCGAAGCGTAACGAGCGCTTGAAGTTCCGGCGGAATGGCGCGAAACGACATCGCACAAATCTTCGAGGATTAAAATAGGCGCGCTGCTGCTGAACGAGGCTCGTTCGCGCGCGGCGATAATTAATTTCGCGTCCACTTGGCGTGCGACGCGCTCAATAAAATCCTGCGCTGCGGCCCAATCCATCGGCACGATCACAGCTCCGCGCAGAATACTGCCCCAAAATGCAGCAGCCCATTCCGCGGAGTTGGGGCCGAGCAGAATAATTCTGTCTCCCGCGTTGACGCCGCGAAATTCCAATTCTCGCGCGAAGCGGCCCGCGGTTTCGGCAACTTTTTGATATGTCCAACGTTCGGTACGGTAACCGGCGGATTGAGCGTAAGCGTAATCGCGTGGACGCTTGTCAAAGTACGGGAAAAATTCCGACAGAGAGCGTCGCGGCGTCACGCCGCTAGTCTCTCACTGATTGTGCGTTGAACACTAGATTGATGGAACGCGCGTCGCTGCTACAGCGTGGCGAGAAGCGCGGTGATAAGCGCGGCGCGGGGAGCAAGTTTGCGGACGAGAATATTTTCGCGCAGACTGTGCGCGCCGGAGCCGATCGCGCCGAGTCCGTCGAGAGTGGGGACGCCGATTGCGGCGGTCAAGTTGCCGTCGGAGCCGCCGCCGGATGCAGTTTCTTCAAGCGTGATTCCCAAATCTACGGCGAGATGTTGCGCGTGTTGAAAAAGCGCGGCGGACATTTTGCGTTCCATTGGCGGACGATCAATGCCGCCGGAGATTTCCAGCTTCGCGCCGGGCAGAATTGGTTTTAGCGCGCGGAATTTTTCTTCGAGCGGACGAATGTCTGCGGCGCGCGTGACGCGAACGTCCACCAGCGCATGCGCTTCTGCAGCGATTACATTTGTGCGCGTGCCGCCGCTCGCCATATTTACGTGAACTCCTATGCCGCGCTTTGGCTGATTAAATTTTGCGACACGCGCAATTTGCATCGCCAATTCGTGAACAGCGTTGATGCCTTCTTCGGGTTTCAATCCACTGTGCGCGGCGCGGCCTGTGACGCGCAATTCAATTTCGCCTACGCCTTTGCGTGAAGTTTTTAGCGCGCCGCTGGGCTCGCCCGCGGGTTCGAGGACAAGCACTGCGTCGCTAAGTTTCGCTTCGCGCTCGATAAACTTGCGCGATGATTCGCTGCCGATTTCTTCGTCGGTTGTCCACAGGCAGGCGATTTCTTTGCGCGTTGCAATGCCAGCGCGTTTCAGCGCGTCAATTGCGAAGAGCGCGAGGACGAGTCCGCCCTTCATATCGAATGTTGCAGGTCCCCAAGCGCGGCCCTGCGCGATGCGGAAGGGCATGTGCGCGAGCGAGCCTTTGTCGTAGACCGTGTCCATATGGCCGAGGAGCAAAATGCGGCCGTCCGCGCGAGAATTTTTGTGCGGGAGATTTATTAGGAGATGATCGCCGCGATTTTTCTGGCGCAGCCAAGTTACGCGTGCGCCGCGAGCGCGCCATTCCGCGGCAACCATTCGACCGAATTCGTCTATGGACTTTTTATCGAGTGACGGAGATTCCGCGCGAGCAAATTTCCCGAGCAAGCGCAGCATTTCCGATTCGCGCGAACGCAAGTCTTGAAGAAGTTCGCGCGAGTTGGAAAGGTTGTTCACAGGTTTAGCGGATTGCACGCGGTATGCTAACAAGTGGAGCGTGTTGGGACAAGGCGCTATCGCATCGCGTATAATTCCCGGACTCGGGCCAGGGATGATTCATTAGCGCGCGGAGTGCGCACAGAGGCAAATGTTGCGCCTCGTCAGCACCGTTCGGAGACGACACGATGATTATGGATTCGATTGGCATACAAAAACTGCTGCCGCACCGGTTTCCGTTTCTGATGGTGGACGCGATCGCTGAAGTGGATCGCGGAAAAAGCATTGTCGGCGTGAAGAACGTCAGCATTAATGAAGGATATTTTCAGGGACATTTTCCGGGGCAGCCGGTGATGCCGGGCGTTCTGATTATTGAATCGATGGCGCAGACGGGCGGAGTTTTGCTGCTGATGGAAATTCCAGATCGCGAAAAAAAGCTGCTGTATTTTGCGGCGCTGGATAGCGCGCGATTTCGCAAGCCGGTGATGCCCGGCGATCAATTGATGGTTCACGTACAAGTGCTGAACGGCCGGGGTGATTTCTGGAAAATGCGCGGCGAAGCCCGAGTGAATGGCGAACTGGTAGCCGAGGCGACGTTGATGTGCAAGATGATCGACCGCGATGTTGCCGCCGCGCGCGCCGAAGCGGAAAAAAAGTAGGCGAGAGAAATTGTTCGCGCCGGGGTTAGTAATTCTGGCGAAACAATTTTGACGTAGACCCACGGAGAACAATGAATGAGTGAAATTGATCCCAGAGCCATAGTCTCCAAGTCCGCTCGATTGGGAGAGGGAGTCAAGATCGGTCCCTACGCGATTGTGGGCGATGAAGTGGAACTGGGCGACGGCTGCGTACTGCACGAGAACGCGGTCGTGCGCGGGCCATCGCGATTGGGCCGAGAGAATCGCGTTTTTTCTTTCGCAGTAGTCGGCGGAGACCCGCAAGATTTGAGCTTCAAAGGGGAACGCGTCACGCTCGAAGTGGGCGACGCAAATCAGTTCCGTGAATTTTCGACAATCAATCGCGGGACGGTGAAGGGCGGCGGCGTCACGAAGGTTGGCAGCCATAATTTATTTATGTCGTACACTCACGTTGGCCATGATTCAGTGGTGGGAAGTCACACAATATTTGTGAATGGCGCTACGCTGGCGGGCCACGTGATTGTGGAAGACTACGCAACGGTGGGAAATTTCAGTCCGGTGCATCAATTTTGTCGTGTCGGACGTTACGCCTATATCGGAGCGCACACTGTGATCACGCAGGACGTGCCTCCCTTTTCCAAAGTGGTTACGCCGCGCCACACCGGTTGCTATGGAATTAACAATGTTGGCTTGCAGCGCCATGGATTTTCGACGGAGCGCCTCAAGACTCTCGAAAAAGCGTATCGCTTCCTGGTGCGGTCGAAATTGAATACCTCGCAGGCAATCGCGAAAATGCGCGAGACGATGCCGGATTCGGAAGACGTGAAAGAGTTGATCGCATTTATCGAAACGGCCGAGCGCGGCCTGACAAAGTAGATCGCCTTCATGGGCAAAGAAACTCCCATCATTTCGACAGAAAAAACTTCTTCCGGGCAGTGGGGTTTAATCGCGGGCAACGGACGTTTTCCGTTTCTAGTACTGGAAGGCGCGCGCAGCCAGGGAATTGAAATGGCGGTGATCGCGCTGAAAGAAGAAGCGTCACCGGAGCTGGAGCGCATCGCGAAAAAATTGCACTGGGTCGGGCTCGGCGAGCTAGGGCGCACCATCGAATTGCTGCATCAGGAAGGCGTGACGCACGCCGTGATGGCTGGTCAGGTAAAGCACAATAAAATTTTCAGCATTCGGCCGGACTGGCAATTTGCAAAGCTAATGATGTCACTGCCGCGAAAAAATACGGACTCACTGATTGGCGCGGTCGCCAAAGTTTTGGAAAAAGAAGGAATTGAATTGGTGGATTCGACGGCATTTCTGAAACCACTCGTTCCAAATGTCGGCGTGTTAACAAAACGCAAGCCTGATACGCGCGAAGCAGAAGACATCGAATATGGATTGGGAGTAGCACGGCACATCGCGGCGATGGATTTGGGACAAACAGTTGTGGTGCGAGATCGCGCGTGCGTGGCCATCGAAGCCATGGAAGGCACGGACGAAACTATCGAGCGTGCGGCACGCATCACCGGCGGCGCGGAGCTAACCGTGGTGAAAGTGAGCAAGCCTAAACAGGACATGCGCTTCGATGTACCCGTTGTGGGCCTGCCAACCGTCGAAGTGATGAAGCGCTGCAAGGCCACAGCGCTGGCGATTGACGCGCATCGCACGCTGCTGTTCGATCGCGCGGAATTAATCGCGGCGGCGGACGCGGCGGGAATCACGATTCAAGCGTTTGAGCCGGGCAGCGCGGCGCAATCATCCGCGGAAGCCGGAAAAAAATGACGGACGCAAAACGCATTCGCGTAGCGGTGGTGGGCGCCGGAGAATTCGGGCGCAATCACGCGCGCGTCTATAGCGAATTGCCGGGCGCGGAACTAATCGGCATCGTGGACATAAACGCCGAACGCGCGAAATCAGTTGCGGCAGAATTTAATACGCAAGTGCTGCCAGACGTTGAATCGCTGGCCGGAAAAGTTGACGCGGTGAGCGTCGCCGTACCAACCGCGCAGCACGCAAAAATTGGTTGCGCGATATTGCGGCAGGGAATTGACGTGCTGGTCGAAAAACCGATGGCCACTTCGCTCGCGGAAGCGGATGAATTAATTGCCGCGGCCGCCGAATCGAAGCGCGTGCTGCAAGTGGGACATTTGGAGCGCTTCAATCCGGCGGTAGTAGCGGCGCGGAATATCATGCGCCGTCCGCTATTTTTTGAAGTGCATCGGCTGGGAATTTATACGCCGCGCAGTTTGGATATTGACGTGGTTTTCGACGTAATGATCCACGACCTGGATATTTTGTTCGCGCTTGTCGGCGAAGATGTCACGGACGTGAAAGCGGTGGGCATTCCAGTCGTTTCGGACAAAGTAGACATCGCGCACGCGCGTTTGGAATTTGTATCGGGCGCAGTGGCCAACGTCACCGCCAGCCGCGTTTCCACCGAGCGTGTTCGAAAGATGCGTTTTTTCCAGGAGCACGAATATGTGTCGCTGGATTACACGCGGCAGGACGCGCTTCGCGTCCGCGTGAAAAATCTTGGCCCGCCGCCGGAATTCGACTTTGAAAAGTTGGTCACAGAGCCGCAAGAACCTCTGAAAGCGGAGCTGGCTGAGTTTATAATTGCAGTGCGGGACCGCAACAGGCCGGGCGTGGATGGCGAAGCCGGCCGCCGAGCTTTGGAGCTTGCTGAACGCGTAGCCGCAAGCATCCAAGAGCATGGAAAGCGCGTCCAACTAAGTGCATTTGTGTCTCCATTGTTATAGATAAGGCCGGGTGTGTCGTTTTATGATGCGTCGCTTTCAACATGATTAATAGAATTCTGGTTCCTCCGAATGCCACGCTGGGCGCTGAAGGCGCAGCTCCGCTCGGAACGCGCCGAAAAACGCCGATGGATACGCGCACGGTGATCGCCGCGGATCTTCCGGCAGGACAGATCGACGCGCTCTCCAAGATTCCCGCCTACATGCCGATGGACGTGCTTTCGTCACGCATGGTGATTCCGCGCGACATGCCGATCCACGCGCTGGATGTTTCGCGCACCACGCCCGATTACGTTCCGCTGGATGTTTTGGGCAAGCACGTTGCGGTGCCGAAGGATGCGGTGCTTCCCGATACAGTCGCAGTGCGCCAGCCGCTGCAGCATGCGGCGGAAATGCCGGAAGTGCTCGATCCGGATGTGCTGACAACCGGCGAAGTGCATTTGATGACGGACGGGCCGCGAAGTCTGAAGGACGAGCAGAAGTGGGTTTTGCGCGGCACGTCAGCAGTGCTGCACGCCGCGGCGATTTTGATCATCCTTCTAATTCCGAGTTTGTTCACTTCGCGCCAACCGACGCAGGCTGAAATTATTGCGGCGTCGCATTCACTGGGCGATCTTTATATGCCGCCGGATTTGCGCAGCGCGCTGCGCCCCACTCCGCACATTGCTCCGGGAAGCAATAGCATTCACATTGATCCGAAAATTATTCGCAAATTGACTCCACCTGAGCCGGCGGTTCAGCCCAAGGCCGAAATACCCGCGCCGGCAATCGCGCACGAGCAACCGAAAGAAACTCCGGCGCCGCCGCCGCTTCCCGTAGCACCCACGCCACAACCCGTGAAACCGCAGCCAACTCTTGAACCAATTCGCGCGGATCAGCCGCCGACTCCGCACGGATTGATTTTGCCGAACACTTCGATTGGACACACGCTTTCGCAGGCCGCCAGTGATTTGCCTTCCGCCGGTGGCGGAGGCGGCACAAGCATTGTTACTACGGGAAGAATGCCGGGTGGGCGCAGCGGCGGCGGTGGTGGCGGAGGAGG
>Ga0209624_10003654_pt1 | contig 10817 bp, 7 predicted proteins | sample JacPinW_OM2H0_O1_FD_188565 | JGI IMG/M metagenome (GOLD analysis project Ga0209624, IMG submission 188565) | Forest soil microbial communities from Algoma, Ontario, Canada - Jack Pine, Ontario site 1_JW_OM2H0_O1 (SPAdes) (version 2) | ecosystem: Environmental > Terrestrial > Soil > Boreal... | reverse complement strand
ATCGCAGCCCTCGTGGACCGTCTTGCCAAAAAGCCAAGTCGGTCGCAACTGATCATCGAGCGGAATAATTGGCGCGATGCCAGCGGCCTGATACACAAGATAAAGGACGGTCTCCATAAAATTGTCCGGCTGCACTGGGCAGCCTGGAACGTTGACAATCGGCAGACCGGCCTTCGATCTCCATCCCCAGCCTAGGTAGTCAGCAAGACCCATACATCCCGTCGGGTTTCCGGCCATGGCATGAATGCCGCCATAGGTTGCACAAGTTCCCGCTGCGACTACTGCCAACGCCTTCGGCGCTAGGCGGTCAATCCACTCGCACGTTGTGATGGGCTGGCCTGTTTTCGGGTCGGTGCCCATAGCGGCCCAATAACCCTCGCGTTTGATTTCTTCATTCGGAATGGAGCCCTCGACCACTAGGACAAATGGATCGAGTCGGCCCTGTTCCGCCTCGTAGAAATATTTCATGAAGTCGTCGCCGACCTCGTACGCCAGCACCGGGTTGTGCAAATGCACCTTCGGCAAGCCGGGGATCGCGCCGAGCAAGACATCCTCAATACTGGGTTGCTCTGCCGCTGTTACCGAAACGCTGTCGCCGTCGCAGCCCAGTCCGGCTGTGATCCAGACGATGTGCACATCCGAGACGGCGGGAGGGCGGTGTGGCACACCACTACGTTGAGAGGTGTCTGGCATAAACTGTTCTCCTTTCGTTGAGAAACTCAGCAGGTAAGCGGCGAAAACTTTTGAGGGAATGGAAACCGCGAAGGACGGCGGGCTCGGAGGAGATTCGTTCTGTCCACCATCTCGACACTCTTCCAGTTTCGACCGGAGCCGATCGAAACTTGCGACAGCGGAGTAACTGCCTCATGTGCCCGCCAGTGTGAGAGAGCGTGTCGGCGCCTCTCGAGCGCGGCGAGCATAGCACCGCAGAGAGTTGAATTACGTACAGTCAACCCTTTATTTTTTAAAAAATCCCGAATTTGAACAGGTTTTCTGCTCGCCCCAAGTTTCCGGTATCCAGCGTCATGGTCGAACCGAAATTCGACCCTGGAGGTTAGTGAAATTGCCAAGCTAATGGAAGGGTATGTCCGCGGCCTCAGCTTCGCCATACGTCATAACGAAGCCGCTGAACCTGATTTGCCAAGTGGCTTCCACTGCGAAACTCAGTAAAAACGAAACTTCGCTCCTTTCGCCTGCATAGGTGGCGTCAAATAGCCAGAGCGATAGCCTGCGAATAGTCCCAGTACCCGTTTATCACCAGGTTTCCAAGAGGTATTCGTAGGCCCCATGAGGCTTGCCTGGCGGGCTCCTGCCGAGCGAATCCTTGTACCACAATCAGAAATTCAACGTCCCAGTAAGCTAGGTGGGAATTCGGCTGAAACTAAGCAGCCGACCGTATGGATGCCAACACTGAAGTTTTGTAAACAGCTGACCTGCCCTGAGCAGGTTCTCACTCGCGTTCACTAAAGGTCGCGAAAGGGTCGCGCGAATTGGGGTCACGGTTCGGCCAACTCACTGACGTCGGCTACGGTTCAAATTATTTCGGTGGTCTTAAGGATTTCCTGATCGGTGGCTGGCTAAAAGGGCTCAATTTCAATCTAATAGGAGGCGAAGTCTATGAAATTCATCACTCTACTGGCTGCTTTGGTGCTGGCCTGCTGTACGGCTGCAATCGCAAGCCCTCAAGATAACGGCTCGGCGAGCGACAGCACCACCAAGCAGTCCGATTCAATGAAGTCAGGGAAGAGCATGACCTGGGTCGGTTGTATCGCTGAGAAGGACGGAAAGTACGTGCTTCAGAATGCCAAGCATCCCGATGGGGTTGAACTCGACACCACCGAGGATTTGAAGCCTCACGTGGGACACAAGGTCAAGATCATGGGGAGCATGGAAACATCCGACAACATGAAGATGGTCAAGGTAAGCAGCATGAAGATGGTATCCGACACCTGCGAAGTAGGAGAAAAGAAGACAATGTAGTGTCACTTCGCTGAGGGCGCAGGTTTACATCCTGGTTCCTGCGCCCGGCGACCCTTGAGGTTATTTAGGATACGCTCGGAGCGGTTGGAAGTTTACCCTGCCGTTCGTAGGGCACATTCTCCAAAATATAAATCGCTACGAGCCCGCAAAGAACCACCGCTGCAGTTAACCCGTAAGCCTGGCCCGCAGATACCCGCGGAATAAAAATGGCCAGCAGCCCGAAAATCGCGCCCAAACCATATAGGACCAGCACCGCTCCGCGTTGTCCCAAGCCAACATTGGACAAGCGATGCGCAGTATGGTCTTTTCCAGGAGAAGTAAAAGGAATCAGCCCCCGCCTTGAACGCGAAATCGAAACCAGCGTGGTATCAAAAATAGGAACACCGAGGATTAACACCGGGATTAGTACACTTGCCGGACCGCCGATGTTATCAGCTTCCGGACGCAGCTTCAGACTTAGAGCGGCCATCAAGAACCCCAAAAGCATGGCGCCGCCGTCCCCCATGAAAATCTTTGCCGGCTTGAAATTCCACCCTAGGAAACCTAGTGCTGCACCAAGCGTAGCCGCTCCAAGCGTTCGCACCATCACTTGACCGTTTTGATTCGCGGCGATCGTGAAAAACAAAGCAGCGATCGCTGCAATGCCTGCGCATAAGCCATCCATGTGATCCAGGATGCTGAACGCTGCAGTGATTCCAACCACCCACACAATCGTCAAAACTGAATCAAGGATTACCCCAGCCGAACCGGAAACGTAGCGTGAAATTAGGTGTGCGCGAACGCCGGTGCTAAGTAGCAAAAGCGCGGCTGAGGGCATAGCCAGAAACAACTTGATTTGGTGGTGCAGCAACCGGCGATCATCCATAAATCCAACGAAAGCAACTAACGTCGCGCCAGCAATTACGCTCAGAATTTGTCCCGACGCCCGAGTCTGTAGCGTAACCAGCACGGATAGGACGAAACCGCAATAGATGGCGAGGCCGCCTAACAGCGGAATTGGCTTCAGGTGAACTTTTCGCGGGCCTGGCTTATCAACCATGCCCACCCTTAATGCAAGTTGGCGAACTGGCAGAGTCAGCCCGGCCGAGGCGATGAAAGCGATCAGAAAGGCGAGCACGTCACTGGAGATAGACATGGATTGCGAAAGTCAAAATTGCGTTGCGCTTGCGGCGAAAAAACGACGGGATCCAAGATTGGGGCCACCGGAAGCCATCAGGGACTTCATCGTGCGACAGCCTCTTCAACGGTGCGTACAAACCGGCTCAGTTCATTCACTCTAACATAATTTTCGGCGGCCTTCCGGGCCCGTGCCCCCATCGCGCTCAAGTCGTCAGGGTTGCTCGCGAGCGTGCGAAGCGCATCTGCAACAGCGTCAGGTTCTTCGGGATCGACAGCGATCCCGCATTTTGCTCCGGTAATAATGCGAGCGGCATCGCTCTCTCGTGGCGCGACCACAAGAACTGGACGCCCCGCCGCCAAAATACCAAAAAGTTTGCTGGGTACTACTACACCTTCCAATCCGCGCTTGATTGTTACGACGTGAACATCGCCCGCCGCCATCACGTCAGGAATTTCGTTCGCTGGTCGAAAAGAGACGAAACGCACACTGCCTATCCCGCTCGCCTGAGCTGCGACCTTGTCACGGTTCGCTCCGCCTCCCACGAAGACAAGCCCTATTCCGTCGCCGGCAACCCTCGCGGCTGCTTGGAGCAAGGTTCCCCAAGCGCCATAGAAACCCAAATTCCCAGCGTGAATCGCGACAAAAGCAAAGCCGCTGCGGATTTCTTGGGCGACCGGACTGCGCTGGTCGGCCAGCTTTTCCGGGATTTGCGTTCCATCACGAATCACGATCACGCGCTCCTCCGGAACGCCTTTGGCCACGACGCGATCGCGCATATCGTCGCCGAGCACAATCACCCGTTTCGCCCGGCGCAGCGCCCAACGGTGCAGCCGCTCCCAAAAATTTATGAATTTTCCCGCCTTCACGATCTCGCCGCCCACAGCCATGTCCGGATACATATCGCGAATGTTGTAAATCAAAGGCCGGCCAGTCAGCCGGGAAACAACCGCGGCTGCAATGCCCATGATTGGCGGATCGGTCATCGCTACAATCGCATCGGATCGCACCATCACCGCCCGGGGTACGACCAACGCAAGAAAGGACAGATAATTTGCCACGCGCCGACGCATCTTATGCCGGGGATACGCTGTTGACCCTACGCGTTCGACATTGATCCCGTCACGAATTTCCTTGCGAAGCAGTCGATACGGATACGTTTCGAGTGGGTCGTAGGAGGGCCTTCCAGCTATCACCGTTACTTTGTGATGCTCGGCCAGCGCTTTTGCCACCGTTTCCGCCATATAGGCAGTGGCGGATGTATCGGGCGGATAGTATTCGTTGAGAATCAGGATGTGCACGTATCGTTCGCTCAGACCGAGGCAGGGTCAACAGCAGGCGCCGCGCTGCTTGTGTCAGCAGATTCAGATTTCCTACGCAAGATGCGATTGCCCATCACCAGCACATCCATCCGCGTTCGCAGAAAACAATCCAACGCTTCTTCTGGTCTGCACACAATGGGTTCATTGTCGTTAAACGAGGTGTTGACGACCACCGGCACACCTGTCTGCTTCCCGACGGCGCGAATCAACTTCCAATAAAGAGGATTAGTTCGTTGCGAGACGGTTTGTAGGCGCGCTGTTCCGTCGGCGTGGGTTGCCGCCGGAATTGAAGCCCGCTTCTCCGGTTTCACTGCATAAGCAAAGGTCATGAATGGCGAAGGGTGCGTTTGCTCAAAATATTCAGCGACAGACTCCTCAAGAATCGACGGCGCAAACGGACGAAACATCTCGCGATGCTTAATGCGCTGGTTCAGCACGTCTTTCATTTCCGTGCGTCGTGGATCGGCCACGATACTCCGGTTGCCAAGCGCCCGCGGCCCCCATTCTGCGCGACCCTGAAACCAACCCACCACTTTGCCCGCTGCGATTTCGCGAGCAGTTTGTTCGACCAAAGAATCCTCAGCCAATTCGTCAATTTCGAGGCCGCGCAAATTGGTGGCCCCGTTCATCGCCTGTTCAATTTCGCCATTTGTGAATCCTGGTCCCCAACCGGGATGTTCCATCACAAAACCGCGTGGCTTGCCCAGGACGCTGTGCAGCACAGCAAACGCGGCTCCGACAGAAAGGCCTGCGTCGCCCGCTGCCGGTTGAACGTAAATCTTGTTGAAAGGCGTGCGATCTAGCATTTTGCCGTTGGCCACGCAATTGAATGCCACCCCACCCGCCAGGCAAAGATTTGTTTCGTTGGTGCGCTGAGCCAATGAGGCAACATGCTCGAGTAAAACCTCTTCGAGTCGGGCTTGCATGCTGGCAGCAAGATCCCGATGGCGCTGCTCCAACGGCTCATCCGCTTTGCGCGTAGGGCCGAGCCTGCGCTCCAGAGCTTCGGAGAAGAGCCTGCCCAAAACTGGCGTGCTCCCCGCATCGCGCCAGGTCATTTCCGGGCCTTCTCGTTGGTGCGTGAAATAGTCCAGATTCAGCCGGAATTTCATTCCTGAATCGGCATAAACAATTTTGCGAAATTCATCGAGAAACTGAGGCTGCCCGTAGGCCGCCAGACCCATCACTTTGTACTCGTCGCCGAACTTCCAAAACCCGAGGTACTGAGTCAAAGCGGTGTAGTACATGCCTAGGGAATGAGGAAATGTGGTCGCACCGTGTGGCTCCAGGGTCGACCCCGCGGCAGTCGCCCACATAGCACTAGCAAAATCGCCAAGGCCGTCCACCGAGAGAACTGCCGACCTTTCGAAAGGTGAAACGAAATAAGCGCTGGCCAGATGAGCTACGTGATGCTCGATCCGGTGGAACTCCCCACGGATCGCTTCGGGGTCCATTTCGAACTGAGCGGCAAGTTCCTCTTTTAGCCCTGCGAATTTCGACATCACTCGCGCCCGTTCGAGTGAAAAGCGTGGCATGCGCACCGCGAACCGAAGTTTCGTCCCTAGGCGCGCCCACGGGTCGCGTGGAATGGCGAAATAATCGACCTTGTCGAGCGGCGTTCCGGCTTGCTCCAGACAAAAGCGAATCGCGCGAACCGGCAGGCCCGCAGCGTACTTCACCCGGTTAAAGCGCTCTTCTTCGGCCGCAGCGATGAGCTGGCCATCCACCACAATGGCGGCCGAAGCATTGGCGTGATATGCGCTGATACCAAGAATGATCATTTCATTTTCGATCGCTAGAGTGTCGCGACCATATCCGTGATCTACCAGGCGCGAGCCGGCTGATTAACGGTGCTCGTAACGTGCCGGGTTATCGATTCATTCAGAACGTACAAACTCCAGACTCTTGCCCAGCCGGTCTTGCCCGCAAGAAAGTCGCGCCACACTCGCTCCACATTTTGCTGAGGCAGATAGCTTTCCAACTGAGGCGACCAATTCGCAAGCCCACTTTCGATACGCTCACGCAACGCCCCTTTTAGCCATACTTCCCACGGCAGGGTAAAGGTTCGCTTCCGTTGATTCACAACTTCATCGGGCAAAATGCCCTTTAGCGCTTCGATTAACAGCGCTTTTGGTCGTCCTGGCTTGAACTTGTCGCTATCATGCAGGGATAACACAAACTCCACCAAAACATGGTCTAAGAATGGAACGCGAGCTTCTAAAGAGCTGGCCATACTCATCGCGTCAGCATCCCGCAGTAGCGTCGAAAGCATGTAAGTACGCAGCTCGAGCCAGGAAATCTGTGACAACGCATCCAGGGTCGCAGCCTGCGAAGACACCAATTCGATCCAGTTTTCCCATTCCATCGACTCAGAAAAAAGATCTGTCGCCGCGAGATGTTCGAGCTGCGAAGGCGGGAAAAGAGTGCGCGTGTAGAAGTAGGTGTGATCGAAAAATTCAGGATTGGACCACGCGCTCGATGCCTTTCTTGCCGCGTCGCGCGCCAGCAGGGAAGCGCTCAGGAATTCGACAGCCGGAGTGGCCGCATGCCGCAAAAAGGATGGTGCGTTCTGTGCTAATTTTTGTACGTTCCTTAACTTCTTCGACGATTGAAAGGTGCTGTACCCGCCAAAAAGTTCGTCACTCCCTAGCCCTGAAAGCGCGACCTTTAGTCCTGCCTGCCGTGCGCCCCAGGACACGAAATAAGTATTGATCCCATCAACGCTCGGTTGGTCCAAACCGTCAATCGCCTCGCCCATTCGGGCGAGCATTTCCTCGCCGCTCAGCGCAACTTCAGCATGAATGGTCCCTAAGCCCTTGGCCGTTTTCCGCGATAGTTCAGCTTCGCTGAATTCGCCCTCTGGGAAAACCAGCGTGAATGTATGCAGGTCGTCTCTTTGAAGACGCCCCAAGGCAGCAAGAGCTGTCGAATCTATTCCGCTGCTAAGAAAAACTCCCAGAGGTACATCCGCGATCATGTGAATTCGGACTGACTCTTCAAGAAGAGCACGCAGCTGTGCTGGATGGTCGCTGGACCCGGAACGCTTCCGACCCAAGGATTCCGATAGGGGTTCCCAATAGCACGTGGGCTGTAGGCTTTTCGCCGGGTTTTGAACATCCACCGTGACGTGTGCCCCAGGGGGCAACGACCTCACGCCATCCAGAAAAGTGACCGGCTCGCTAACCGACCCAAATAGCAGATAGCTCGAGATCGCGGCCCTTGAGAGGGAGATCTGCAAAGCTCCCGACGCAACCAAAGCGCGAACCTCGGACGCAAAGAAAAACAAGCCGTCCGTCACGGCGTAATAAAGCGGCTTAATTCCCATGCGATCGCGGGCCAGAAAGACTTTGCTCACGCGAGACGCTTCGCCGTTGGGAAGCTCGGCCACTGCTAACGAAAACATGCCACGTAAATACCGAACACAATCGGAGCCCCAAGCCTCGTAGGAATGGACGATTGCTTCGGTGTCTGATTGAGTGTGAAATCTGTGACCAAGGCCCTCCAATCGGGTGCGCAGTTCTCGATAGTTATAAATCTCGCCGTTAAAAACGACCGCGCATGTCCGGCTCTCATTCCACACTGGCTGGTTTCCACCTGGAAGATCGATGATGCTGAGCCGCCGCATCCCTATCGCCGCGCCAGGGCCAGCTACCAGGCCCTCGCCATCGGGGCCGCGATGCACCATCGCAGCCATCATGCGCCGGACTAAAACTTCCGACTCCCGCGCATCATCAATTCCGATAACTCCGCAAATTCCGCACATCAGGTGGATTCGTGAAGGAAGGTGCGAAACGCCCGCAGGAATCGCTCGCGAACCTTGGAAGGGTGTACGCCCAGATGCTTTTCGCCGATCGCGCGAAGCAACATGCGCGCCAGGAAAAGCGCGACAAAACTAAAGCAGGCCAGAACAAGCGCTGCGAATGATTCACGCTCGACGAACAGCGTCGTATATACCGAGTCTTCCCAAGTCGGAAGGAAGGGCCTAAGTATTTGGCGTGCCAATCCACCGAACGGGACACGACTCAGGCGAAGATGTGACGTGGACTGATAGTTGTAGGCAGGGTTGTAATCGGGAATTTTTGCGATTGCCAGTTGAAATATAATTGAATTCTGGAGTTCCTCTCGCGTTAAAGGCTGGCCATCAGCCCCGCGAGGTATCACTCGAAACGAAGGATCGACGATAACCCAGCGGCTACCGTCGAATACTTCCGCCACCACATGTTTCGCTTGTTTCTGATTATCCAGCAGGAGCAGGCGCCTTGCGGGTAGCCCGCTTGCATTCGCAACGTTCACAAAGGCATTAGTTGCTGTGCCGCATACCCGCAGTAGTGAACGGTAGTTTAGCGTGTCGCTTGGGTCGCGATCGGAAATCATCCCCGGGCCCGGTGCCCGCTCCGGTCCATGAGCCATCCAATCCAAAATCGTCTGGGCTTTATTCAGCGGGGTTGCTGAGGCCGGGATAATGGCATCCGAAAATCCACGGAGGTACTTTCGAGTCGAATATTCCCATCCGATCGAATACAACAAAAACAGTGCGGCGAAAATCAGCGCAATGTTGACGCTGTACCAGAGAACTTCGAAGATTCGAACTCGTTTCACTGTGGGAGTGGTTCTCGAACGCACTTCTGATACAGAGCTTCCATTTCATCGACCGGAGCATTCCAATCCAACATTTCGGTCATGGAGCGACAACCTTCCTTAAACCTCTCGCGCAAGTTCGGATGCGTCAGGAATTCGCCCAATGCCTTTTCCAGTGCGCCCAATTCGTGGGGAATAATCGCGCCGGAACGTCCTTTCACATACGGCGCGATGCCGCATTGATCAGTAACGATCACCGGCGTGCCACACGCGGCCGACTCTGCCACGGTATTCCCAAAATTTTCGTTCTGCGAAGGCAGCACAAAAACATCTGCGTCTCGGAACGCTTCCCAACGTTGCTGCCCGTAAATTGGCCCGGTGAACAAAACATCCTGGCTGAGGCTCAGATGTGTCACTAGTTCTCTCAACGAAGCCGAGTACGTGGGATCCTCTTCAGGCCCAGCGATCACTAAAACGGCTGGAACTTCCACGCCGGGGCCTTTCTTCCACGACCCAAAAGCTTTAATCAGTAGGTCAGGGCTCTTCTTCTGCGCTACGCGACCGAGAAAAAGAACCACCTTAGCTTCCACCGGTATGTTCCACGCTGATCGAAAGGCGCCACGACCCGGAATCTCCTCTGGAGCTTCAATCCCGTTTCGCCTTATTACGATTCGGTCTTCATTCACTCCAAGTTCTAGGAACTCCTGCTTTTCCTGAGGGGAGGTGGCAACTAAATAACGGGCATTGTGGATCACACGGTCACCCAAAACAAATTGGTAAAGCCTTTTCAAGCCGATATTGCGCACAATCGGTCTCATCATGCCCATGGGTTCAAGGATGTAGGGCACCTTCCGGCGGGAACAATAAAGGGCTGTAGTGGGCCCAAATAAGTCGTATAACCCATAAATATGGGCTATTGGGAACTCCTGAAGGTTTACCCTAAGAAAGCGTATCACATCCGGATTCACGGTAAGCGCGCGATATTGGGCGAGTGATCTGAAGTAATAGGTCTGGACTTCCGCTTCGGTACTCAAGGTGCCCCACGGGTATAACTCTATTCTTTTGAGTGGGATTTGCGAGTGGTCTAGGCCTAAATCGGCGGTAACTATGCTTAGCGAGTGCCCGCGCGAACCGAGTCGGCAGGCGATCGAACGGATCTTCGTAGCCGGGCCGCCCGTCTCCAAAAACGGGTAATAAGCCTGAGTCGTGAACAGGATCTTCAACGGGTTTTATGACTGTCGATCAGCTTCGAAATGGCGCTCTCTAAATTCGATGAGAACCTTGCAAAATTAAATTTGCTTCGCACGCGGTCAAGTCCGGCCGCCCCCATCCTCTTACGCAGACCTTCATTCCCCAGCAGCATCCCCAGGCTCGCTTCCAACTCTTCTTTGTTGCCGTGCGAAACAAGAAATCCCGTCACCCCATCCACAACTATGTCAGGAGTGCCACCATGGTTGCCGCCAATGACCGGTTTGCCCAGCGCCATCGCCTCCAGAAAGACGAGGCCAAATCCTTCGCCGCCACTGGGGAGAGCGAACACTTCACAATGCCGATAAGCCGCCGCTAAGTCAGACCGCGAAAGGCCAGATACAAACCGCGTACGGTCGGCGACCCGGTATTCTGCTGCCATTTGCTCAAGAAAGGAACGATCGTCACCTTCACCTACAAAAACGAGCTGGAGGTTTGGAAACGATTCACTCAATTTCGGCATTACTTGGATTAACGTGTCGAAGCCTTTGTATCGCTCCGCGGCGGCCCACCTGCCGACCGACAGAACATACGGCCCATTCGGCATCCTGGCCGGTCTGGGGTCTCTCTCT
>Ga0209624_10003653_pt1 | contig 10819 bp, 10 predicted proteins | sample JacPinW_OM2H0_O1_FD_188565 | JGI IMG/M metagenome (GOLD analysis project Ga0209624, IMG submission 188565) | Forest soil microbial communities from Algoma, Ontario, Canada - Jack Pine, Ontario site 1_JW_OM2H0_O1 (SPAdes) (version 2) | ecosystem: Environmental > Terrestrial > Soil > Boreal... | reverse complement strand
AGCAGCGGCTCGATTTGGTCGACGGTGACCATGTTCAGGCCTTTGATCGCCTGGCCATCGGCATCAGTGGCAAGGCCTTCTGCGACCTGTTTCCAAGCGACGAGGTTGCGCGGACCGTGATCAAGGCGGTCATGCTCTGCGTCGAAGCCGACCGCGCTCAGCGCACTATGCTGGCCCGACACGCCCGTGCGTATGTCCAAGCCGACCGGCGCTGGTCGAAGGTGAACCCCGGTCAGCTTGCGCTTGACGGCATCGAGCCCGCGCGCCAGCTACCCGGTGAGTCGATCACGCACCGTCAAAAGCTACGGCTGGCGCTGTGGATCCGCAGCGGCGGCACGTGCGAGGACTGCGGTCGCACCGGCGAGAACACGGCGCTCGACATACACCACCTGACCTACGACCGTTACGGACACGAGGAGCCGTCCGACGTCGCGCTGCTATGTCGTGAATGCCATGAGCGGCGACACGGCAGAGCGATAGCCGTGTAGACCTATAGCGCATGGTGGTCATCGCGCGCGAACGCTGGGAGGACTACGCGGAGGCGACGCGCGGCGAGCACTTCGCGTGGTGGTGCGCCGAGCACTGTTTCCAGTCGACCGACCGTTTCGCAGGCGTGCCGCTCGTGCTCGAGCCCGCGTGGCAGCGGCCGATGATGAACGAGGCACTCGCGGAGCTGAACGAGGACGTGGCCTATTGGGCGACTGTCGTGTTCGTTCTGCCCAAGAAGAACGGCAAGACGTCGCTGCTCGCTGCCTATGCGCTCTACGAGCTGGTCGAGAACGACGGCGCACCGGAAATCCTGCTCGCAGCTGCGACCGACAAGCAGGCAGGACGCCTATTCAACGCGGCGGTGCGGTTCGTGAAATCTGACCCGTGGCTGAGCGCGCGGCTGGTCATCCGCGAGCACGAGGGGCAGATCGCGCACATCGGCAGCTTCGGCACGCTGTACCGCGTGTCGGGCGACACGGGCGCGGCCGCTGGATACAACCCATCGACCGTGGTCGTCGACGAGCTCGCGGAATGGAACACTCCGCGCCGCCGCCGCACGTGGGCTGACATCGCGACCGCGGGCGAGCTGACCCGCGAGGCCGCGCGCGTCTTTGTCATCAGCCACGCGGGCGAGCCGCACGAGCGGGTCGGCGGCATTCTTGGTCAGCTGATCGACGCCAACGAGCGCGATGGTCAACTCGAACGCGTGCATCGAGCGCTGACCATCTCTCGTGACCACGAGTCGCGCACACTGGTCTACAACTACTGCGCCGACACGGACGACCCAAGCGACATGGCCGCGCTGCGCGCCGCGAACCCCGCGTCGTGGATCTCCTCAGAACGCCTGGAAGCGCTGGCGAAATCGCCCAAGCTGACCGCCGGCCGGTTCCTGCAGCTGCACGGCTGCGTCTGGGCATCGAGTGTTGGCGCGTTCTTGACCCTCGATGAATGGCGCGCGCTTGAGGATCGCGACCTGACCATGAAGCGAAATGACCAAGTGACACTCGGCTTCCGCGCGTCGGACGGCTGGGCGCTCGTCGCGTGTCGGCGCGACGGCACGCTGTTCACGATCGGTGTCGGCGATGCGGGCGACGGCGCGCGCGAGGAGGCAGACGCCGCGATGCAGCGCGCGCTCGCGCTCTACCGGGTCAATGTCGTGTTCTGCTCCACCAGCCCGGAGTGGCGGTCAGTCGCAGACAGCTGGCGGCGCGACATGGGACGTAGACGCGTGGTCGAGGTCCACGTCGAGCTCGCGAGCCCGCGCACTGAGCAGATCGTGAAACGGTTCCGTGCAGACGCGCAATCTGGTCAGATCGCACACGACGGCGACAGTCGCCTAGCAGCTGCAGTGCTCTCCGCACGAGTCAGCCTTTCGCGTGGTCATATGTACCTCGCCCCCGACGTCCAGCACGACGGGCCAATTGCCGCCGCACTCGCTGCTGTACTCGCGTGGGAAGCGCGAGCGCTCGTACCCGATTCGACACCGCCACCACTAGCTGGCAACCTGTCCGATTACAGGATCGAGCCGCTTTGAGTCGAGTGTTACATCTCGTGTAACTAAATGGAGACACAGGAAGAGCGAGAGGACCGGATCGCGCGGCTTGACCAAAGCCGTCGCGAGCGCCGTGGTGCAGGTCCGGTCTGGCCGACGCCAGACAACGCCGGCACTGGCAGAGTGCAAATCGCACCTGGACGCGGCGACCTCAGTGTGTCGAGCTGGAACGAGTACGACCCACCGACCGCGCTCTGGACTGTCGGTGGTCGACCAGTGTCGTTCGCACGGCTGTTCATGTCGCAGCCGTGGATCGGTGCGGCCGTGATGCGCATGCTGACGTGGGCCATCAGAGTGCCATTGAAGGTCTACCGGCGCGACGGCGAGGACCCGGCCGACCGAATCAGGTTGCGCGAGTGGGAGCACCCGCTCGCAGCGTCCATCCTCGCTCAGGACGGTCGGTCAGCCGCGCAGCTGACCATGTCGCTGCTCGGGCCGATCCTCGTGCACGGCAACTCGGTCACGCAGCTGGACACGACCGAGGGCGTCGCGTTCACGCCGAAGGACTGGCGGTACTGCTCGCCGATCATGCCCTGGCGCGACTCGCTGCAGGGGTTCAAGTTCGACGTCGACCTGCCCGAGTTCAGCCAAGAGGTATCGATCGAGAACGTCCTGCACATCGCGTACTGGTCGCCCGCGGGCCCGCTCGGCGTGTCACCGCTGCAGCAACTCGGCATCAGCATCCAGATCGAAGACGCCGCACAGCGCTTCACGCGTGCCACGTTCGCAAACGGCGCGCGACCACCATCTGCGGTCACTGCGTCCGACTCGTTTCTCGGGCTCGAGCGCTCAGAGCGACAGCAGATCCTCAACCAGCTGCGCGCTGACCTGAACGCGATCTACTCCGGGCCGGAGAATGCCGGTCGGCCGGCGCTGCTGCCGCCGGGCCTGGACTGGAAACCGTTGACGTCATCCAGTGTCGAGGCTGAGCTGATGGACCAGCGCAAGGTCGTGCGCGAGGAGATATGCGGTGTCTACATGATCCCGCCGCCGATGCTCGGGATCCTCGACAAGGCGACCTACAGCAACATCGAGACACAGCGCGAGATGATCTACACCGAGTGCCTCGGACCGCCCCTGGTCCTGATCGAGGCGGCAATCAACGCGCAGCTCGTGTGGCGGCTCATGCAGGAGCCCGACATCTTTGTCGAGTACGACTTCGGCGAGGTGCTGCGCGGCGACCGCCTGCAGGAGATCGACGCGCTGCGCGACGCGATCGGCGCCGCGCTGATGACACCGAACGAGGGACGCGGCGTGCTCAACATGCCCAAGTCGAGCCTGAGCGGGATGGACACGTTCTACCTGCCGTTCAACAACCTGCAGCCGGTCGGCTCACCACCGATGCCGGGCATGACACCGACCGCACCGCCGCCGCTGCAGCCGGTCGGCAAGCGCTTGCACGTGCGCTCGAAAGACCGGGACTACGACTTGGCACTCAAATGATTCGCGGTTCGCTCAGTGGCAGGCGCTTCGGGATGCTGACCGTGGAGGGTGTCGAATCGCTCAACGGACACGGCGAGGCCAGGTACTTCTGCCGCTGTGATTGCGGTAGGCGAACGCTCGTCTGGGCGGGCAATCTGCGCAGCGGGAACACGCGGTCCTGCGGCGACCAGCGGTCGCATTTCGCGATGGTCGGCACGACCGCCGCAAGATTCCCGGCAATATTGCGGAACCGCGCCAGCACCTAAAACCGCCGCTCGGAGGCGGTAAACGTCGCTGTAGGTGCCAGCGACTCCGTATAAGGACACGCCTGTCGTTGACTCGTCGTGGGACGGTCCCGCGAACGAGGCACGGCTGTCCAACGACGACGGTCGCGCGGTCTATGAGCAGATGTACGCGTGGCGGGATCCCGACAAAGACCCCGACACGAAGGCGGCATATTCGCTGCCGCACCACATGGTCGACGGGCGCGCGCAAGTCGGCTCAGCGAACGTCAACGGTGTGCGCAACGCGCTCTCGCGTCTGCCGCAGTCAGACGTTCCCGCTGCCGACCACGACGCTGTTCGATCGCACCTACAGCGTCACCTCGACAAGTTCAACAACGCGAACGGCAGCAGCGAGGCACTCGACCTCCTCGACCCCGCCGTTGCCAGTGCTGCAGTGCGCGTGTTCGCGGACTGTCGTGCGTGGGCGATCGATCTCCGTGCGTTCTCCGCGCTGTACGCGCTTGACCGCGCGCTGCTCGCGTCAGAGACACAGCTGGCGATCGATCCCGTAGCGCAGGCTCGCAGGCCGACACGATCAGGGGGCGGCGTTGCGGTCGTGCCACTCAAGGGCGTGCTCATGCCGCAGATGGGCGGTCTGTTCGCGCTGCTGTTCGGCGGCGGCGGGCTGCAGAGCTTCCAGACACAGTTCTCCGACGCGGCACTGGACCCCGACGTCCAGGCGATCGTCATGGACATCGACTCGCCGGGCGGCATGGTCGACCAGATCCCCGAGACTGCGAACCAGATCCGCGCCGCTCGAGCTGACAAGCCGATCGTCGCGGTCGCGAACACACAAGCCGCCAGCGCCGCGTACTGGCTGGCATCACAGGCCGACGAGATCGTCGTCACAGACTCGGGCGACATTGGCTCGATCGGTGTCTACGAGCTGCACCGTGACATGTCCCAGGCGCACGAGCAGGCAGGCATCAAGCCGACCCTGGTCTCCGCCGGCCGGTACAAGGTCGAGGGCAACCCCTACGAGCCGCTGGGCGACGAAGCACGCGCAGCGATTCAGTCAGACGTGGACGACTATTACCGCATGTTCACCGCTGCGGTCGCGCGTGGTCGCGGCGTGAGCGCGGAGGACGTGCGCACCGGCTACGGCGAAGGGCGCTCACTGCACGCGCGCCAAGCCGTCGCCGCTGGACTTGCAGACCGTGTGGGCACGTTGGGCGACACGGTCCGCCGTGTCGCAAGCCCCGCCGGTCGTGCCGCACTCGACCAGCGCCGTGAAGCTCACGCGGATGACCGCGATGGCGTGGAGCTGCTCGAACCAGTCACGTACACGTCGACAGAACGGGAGCGCCTGCTGGCCGTGATGGGCCAACAGCCCTAACCGACCTATCAGGAGGACTGCCATGCCCACCGCAGACACCGGAATCCGCGACCAACTCAAGCGCATACGCGAGCAGCTCGCGGACCTGCGCAGTCGGCTGGTCGAGGCACGCAAAGAGCAGGACGCCGCCAAGGCAACATTCGGCAGCGCGAACTTCGCCGAGGACGTGAAGCTGACCGAGACCTCGGAGTTCAAGGCTGCCGAGCAGGCGGTCAAAACGGTCGGTGACCTAAAGGACGAGATCGCCGCGCACCAGGACTCGGAGGTCGCACTCCTGAAACTCCTGGGCGACCAGGGCAGCTCTGCCGACAACGGTCACGCCGCGACCGTCGGCGGGTCAGAGCAGCGCGGCGCCGCCGGCTGGAACGGTCACGCGCTACTCGCGAACTCCGCCGCTTACATCGAGGCACGGCAGCGCGGCCTGTTCTCCTCGACGGGCAAGTTCGGAACCCTTGAGCTCGGCCAGCTCGCGAGTCGCGACGAGGCACTGAGCTTCCTGCGCACGCGGTCAATGGCGGCCGACGGTCTGCCCTCCGCGCCTGCCGGGCCGATCACGTCCGCCTCGATGGGCGGTGCCATCCGACCGGACTACCGGGGCATCATCCCCCCAAACCTAATGAGCCTGTCGCTGCTGGACATGATTCCGGCAGGCACGACCGACTCAAACAGCGTCGAGTACGTCCAGGTCATCGCCCTTCCCGGCACCTCTGACGTCGTCGCGGAAGGCTCGGTCAAGCCGCAGGCAGGCCTGACCCTGCAGGACGCCTCCGCGCCCGTGCGGACAATCGCCGGTTGGATCAAGGTCCAGCGCGCGGCGCTTGACGACACGGCCGGGCTGGCGTCAATGGTCAACACGCTGCTGCCCTACGACGTGCGGCGCAAGGTGCTCTCACAGATCCTCAACGGTGACGGCACCGGTCAGAACATCACGGGCATCTACAACACGACCGGTGTGGGGGAGGTCAGCGCAGAGGCCGACGACAACATCGCTGACGTCGTGCTGCGTGCCATCACGGTCATCGTGCTCTCGGACGGCGAGCCCAACTTCGCGGCACTGAACCCTGTCACCTGGCAGGACCTGCTGCTGATGAAGAACACACAGGGCAACTACATCTACGGCACGCCCGGTCAGCTGCCCGGAGGCCTCGTCAACCAGACGATCTGGGGCCTCGCGCTCACAACCAGCCGCGCAGTGCCAGCAGACACGCCGCTCGTCGGCGACTCGATGGGCTGCTCGCTGCTCGTCCGCGAAGGCGTAAACGTCAAGACAAGCGATTCCGACCAGGACGACTTCGTTCGCAACCGGGTCACGATCCTTGCTGAGACACGGGTCGCCTTCCCGGTCTGGCGCCCGTCCAGCTTCGCCATCGCCGACCTCAGCGGCACGACAACTCCCTGATCATGGTTCGCGTAGCGCGGCGTGACACCTACGGTCTGGAAGACATAGGCGGCGTCAAGGTCCGCCGGCGCATCTTCGCTGGCCGACCGATCCCGAGTCACTACGAAGTCGAGAGCGGTGCGTTCGAAGACATGGACGCGCCGCCCATGGAGACACCCGATCCCGAGCCTGTCGCCCCGGAAGCTGAACCGAAGCCAAAGCCGACAGGCGGCGGCAGACGGCCACGGCGGTCAGGTTGATGTTCGTCGAGCCCGGCCAGCAGTTCACCGCGACGCTGATCTCTCCGGCGGGTATCGGTGAGCTGCAGCTGGGCGCGCGCATCGAAGTGCCTGTCACGCGCGCAATCGTTGGCTACTGGCGTCCCGCGACACTGCGCGGCTTCATCTGGACCGTGCAGCTCGAAGCGCCGCCAGCCGCGCCGATGCGACCACCCGAGTTCGGTCGTGACCACGCCCTCGAAGCAGCGCTAGCGGCCGGCAGCTTCAACGTGGTCTGGATGGACGGCGAGAACGTCCCGACCATCGAGATCTTCGTGCCGCTGTTCGTGCGCACGCAATTCAACGATCCAGGCCCCGTCCCTGACTGGCCCGTGCCCGACGTCGACCTGATCGCTCCGAGTGTCGAGGACGTCGCAATCCTGGTGCGCACACGGACCTACACCGAGGGCGTGCTCGAGCACGCTGACTTCACCGACGACACGCGCCCGCCGGCCGACGAGGTACAGCGCCTCATCGACCAGGCAACGCCAACCGTGCTCACGCAGCTGCGCCCGACATTCCCGCCGAGTGTCTACGGAGACATCGGGCACATGATCGCGCTCTACACAGCCATTCTCATCGAGGGGTCGTTCTTCCGCGAGCAGATCAACGAGTCCCAGGTCGCGCTCTACCGCGACCTATTCACGACCGGCATGGCCGGCCTGAACCAGTCCATCGATGACGAGCTGCTGATGGTCGGTGGCGGGGCACTGAGGCTCGTATGAGTGCAGGCGTCCCGCTGCTCGCGTTCGAACCCGGTGAGGTCATCGGCCTCGCGAGCTGGGGTCCGCTTGTCGTCAGCGCAGACATTGACGACGCGATCCTGGCGGTCATCCAGAAGTGGATCGCGACCCACCTGCGACGTCTGAAAGAGGAACGTGGCGTGGAGTTACAGCAGCCGCGCGAGTGGGCGATCGCTCTGACCGACGCCGAGCTCCTCGACCACCCGCTCCCGGCCGTCGTGTCCCAGACAGCATCAATGGAAGCGCCGACGTCTTCGCGGCCAGCTGGTACCGCCCCGCAGGGCGCAGTCGGCGGCATGGCGCACTTTTATGAGGGCACGTGGCGCGCGACCGTATCCGTCACCGTCCGCGGCCGCGACCCGCGTGAGACACGCCGCACCGCCTCGCTCTACGAGGGCGTGATTAGGCGGCTGATGGTCCAGCACGCCCACGACACCCCGCTCGACTGGCTGCACTACCTCGGCATGTCACTGATGGAGGTTCCCGGTGACGCGCGCGCCGGCCGCTACCTGCTCAAGAGCGCGTCGACTTTCCAGATCCGCACGAACAACATCGTGGACCCGACCAAAGGTCCGAACGAGCCGGATCTGGACGAGTACCTCGACCCGTACTCAAAGACGGTCGAGGTGCAAGTCGAGAAGGAGCCGCTGTCGTGACCGACGCCCCGATTTCGATGGACACGAGCGCCGCCGTGCGCATGTTCGAGCAGCTCGCGGCTCGTGGTGGCGAAATACCCGCCACGGTGCAGCAGGTCGCGAACGAGACACGCGTGACGGGCATCCCCGTGAGGACGGGCGCGCTCGCGTCGAGTCCGCGCGTTGAGCGTACGACCGACGGCGCGCAGATCGTCAGCGACGTGCCCTACGCGCTCTATGTCTTCCACGGCTTTACGCACGTCGGCGGCACCCAGGTCGCCGCACGACCACCGCAACTGGATGGACCAGACCTAGCCGAAGCCATCGCAAGGGAGCTGTTTCGCTAATGCCCAGACCCGGCACTGACATTCTCATTTCGGAGCCATCGCCGGGTGGCGGTGGCGAGCTCGACACTGGCGCCTGCTTCATGATCGGCGTAACGGGGCGCGGGCCCGTCGACGCGCCAGCGCTGGTCACGTCGCTGAACGCGTTCTCGGGGCGCTTCGGTGACTCCTCGGGCGGACCAACGGCAAGCGCTGCCGCGCAGGCGTTCTTCCAGGAGCGCGGGGCGAACCTGTCATTTCTGCGGCTGTCCGGTCCCAACGCGGCAGCGGCCGAGGTCGAGGTCGGCTCGCTGCCGGTCGCGGCGTCCTCACCCGGCACGTGGGCCAACGACGTCACGGTGTCAATCCAGGCCGACACCTCTCCGCTCATTCCCGCATCCGCGCCAGCGGTGAAGCGCACCAAGGTCCAGGCGCTGGACGACGAGAACGGCAACGGCAATGGCAACGGGAACGGCAACGGCACCGCAGTACCCGTGCGCATCGTCATCACCGAGGGCGGCCTGGTCGTGGAGCGCTCGTCGCGGATGCGCACGCAGGGCGATGCGGTCAACTGGGCACGCTCAACTTCTGAGTACCTCTCGATCCCTGACGTGGACGATCCGACAGTGCCGCTGGCCGTCACGGCGGACACGGCGCTGGCAGGCGGCACGGACGACGCCAACGTCACCACGGACGTCGTCGCGGCCGCGCTCGCGCGTTTCCCATACTCGATGGGGTTCGCGCAGGTCTGCTATCCGGGGATGACCGACACCGCCTACCACGGCGTGATCCTCGATCACTGCGAGACCAACCGGCGCCCCGCGCTGCTTGACCTCAGTGACGTCGACGCGCCGACGATCGCGGCAGACGCGGACGCACTGCACGGTTACTCGGGATCACGGTTCGCTTGCGCGCTCGCGCCACGGATCATCTACCCCGGCCCGGCACCCGGCACGACGATGCTCGTGCCCTACTCGGCCGTCCAAGCGGGCATCATCGCCCGCGCCGACGCGACGACCGGCAACCCGAACGAGGCCGCGGCTGGCAGTAACGGCGAGTCGCTCGCAGCGCTAGGCCTCGCTGTTGACTTCGACAACGACACGCGCGAGATGCTCAACGACCTCGGCGTGACGCTGCCCAAGATGATGCGCTCGGGGGTCATGCGCACGTATGGCACCCGCACAGTGGCAGGACCGGACGAGCCGAACTGGCTGTGGTTCCCAGGGTCACGAACGATCCTGGCGATGGCTCACGAGTTCGACAACGCCGCTGAGGAGTTCGTGCACCGTCAGATCGACGGGCAACGCAGGCTATTCACCCGGCTGGAAGTCGCGCTCGGCGGCATCTGCCTGGACTACTTCAACATGAACGCGCTCTACGGCGACCAGCCAGAGGACGCGTTCTCCGTCGACACGACTTCGGTCAACACGACGGCAACCATCGCCAACGGCGAGGTCCACGCGATCGTTCGCGTGCGCGTCTCGCCGCCTGGTGAGTGGGTCGTTATTGAGATTCAGAAGACACCGCTTGCACAGGCGGTGTAGGAGGCGAAATTGAGCACGCAACGCGAAGACACCTGGCTGGTCGTCTTCAACGTCGGCGGCGTCGACATGGGCACGTGGGACACGTTCGACGGCGGCGAGACCGACTCAGAGGAGCTCGTGTTCCGACCTGGCGGTATGGACACGCAGATCTCGCTCGGGGGTCGGCAGACCAACGGCAACGTGACGATCACCAGACACCACGACGACTGGATCGCGGGACTGATCAAGTGGCTGCGCCAGCAGTGCGGCAAGACGCGGGTCACAATCGGTCGCGTGCCGCTCAACCCGGCCGGCGGGCAGTCCGGTCCGGTGGAGTGGCTGGGTGGCACGCTGAAAACATGCACGCCACCGACGCACGACTCGATGGGCAACAACGCGTCGATGGTGTCGTGCGAGTGCACGATTGATTCGGTCGCGTAATGAGCGCGATAGAGAAGTTTCCGATACCCGGTGTCAGCCAGCCGGGGCAGGCAGGCGACGCCGCATCTGGCTCGCTGCTAGCGAGCCTGCGCGCGACAGCTGCCCGTAAGCGCGACAACGCCACCAAGACGCTTGAGCTGCCCGGCCGCTGGGCCGGCACGGTTCGCGCGCGCTACGGCGTCGTCAGCCTCGATGACCTTGACCACTATGCCGACATGTCCCAAGAGCTCAGCGGTGCCGACCTGCTGAACCAGTCGCTTGAGATCCTCGCGCGCGCCTGCCAGGCGATCGAGGGCAAGGACCCCGACACGGGCGAGTGGCAGGTGCTCGAGGACGAGCTCGGCCCGGTCACGTTCGATGACCGCCTCGCGAAACTGCTGGACTGGCCGCGGCCAGAAGGTGACTTCGCCTTCTC
>Ga0209624_10003652_pt1 | contig 10821 bp, 7 predicted proteins | sample JacPinW_OM2H0_O1_FD_188565 | JGI IMG/M metagenome (GOLD analysis project Ga0209624, IMG submission 188565) | Forest soil microbial communities from Algoma, Ontario, Canada - Jack Pine, Ontario site 1_JW_OM2H0_O1 (SPAdes) (version 2) | ecosystem: Environmental > Terrestrial > Soil > Boreal... | reverse complement strand
CCCGGGCACGAGCAGCGGGAACAGCTGCCCGTTCTGCGCGGGATTCGCGTACGGAATGAACAGCAGACTCTTGGCGAGGTACCCGGCTCCCATCGTCGAGGCGCGAAACAGCTCCGGGTGCCACAGTAACAGTCCCGCCAGCATCGCCGTCAACACCCAGTAGAGCGGAACGATCCGGATGATGCGCCGGACGAGGAATTCGCCGGGCCGTGTTTGCCGGCTCGACACCAACATGATGAAGCCGCTGATGACGAAGAACAGGTCGACGCCGTTGGCGAGATGCGCCTTGCCGAGCAGGTACCGATTCAAGTACGGCAAGTATTGGGGTATCTGATCGAGCCCGTGATAGTAGGCGACCATCAGCGCGGCAATGGCGCGCAGGTATTGCACTCCGATCAACTGCGGGGTTGCCCGAGCCTTTGCCTGCACCGCTACGTACTCCCGCAAACGATGACTGTCATTGGGGCAGCTTAGCCTAGCGGACCCGACCACTATGTTAAAGTTCATGACATGTCCCATCTCTTCGACGGATCGCGCTTCTGATCCTCGGCCGCGAAGCTTGCGGTAGCTGGGACAGCGCCAGCCGCCACGAATGGCTGGTGACCAACGGCCTCGGCGGATTCGCCTGCGGCACGGTCGCCGGCGCCAACACCCGCCGCTACCATGGATTTCTGGTGGCCAGCCTGAGTCCGCCGGTTGAGCGCACGCTGCTGGTGGCCAAAATCGAGTTGAGCGCGCGATACCTCGGTGTGGAGACCGACCTATCGGCGAACGAGTTCGCGGGCGGTGCCATCAGCGGCCGGGGGTTCGTTCATCTGGAGTCCTTCACGGTCGAGGACGGCATTCCGATCTGGCGCTATGCGCTGGCGGACGCGCTGCTGGAGACCCGGATATTCATGGCCCCCGGGGAGAACACCAGCTATCTTCGAGTCGAATTGCTGCGCGCGACGGGACCGATGCGGGCAACTTTCAAACCGCTGATCGCCTATCGCGACTACCACAGCCAGAACCGCGGACCGAAGGACTTCCACCTCGAAGCGGATGCGGCGCAAGTCAAGGTGCTGGCCGACGCCCGCGCCCGGCCCTACCGGCTCGCCATCAGCGAGGGTCGATACACCGCGGCTCCCGAATGGTATTGGAACTTCTGGCATCGAACGGAGGCGGAGCGCGGTCTCGACGCGCTGGAGGATTTATTGACCCCCGGATTCTTCGCCGCGGATTTGAGCCCCGGGCAGCCGGTGTATCTCTCCGCCACCGCCGAGGCCGCGGCTCCGGTCGCGGGCGCCGAAGTGCTCGCAGCCTTGGACTCGGCTTCGCGGCGCTTGATCGCGCCCCTGCCGAAGCGTGCCCCCGCGTGGATTCGAACCCTGGCGCAAGCCTCGGATCAGTTCATCGTGCGCCGAGCCGAGGCATTCAGCATCATCGCAGGCTATCCCTGGTTCACCGACTGGGGCCGCGACACCATGATTTCATTGCCGGGTCTTGCGACCTCGCTGGGGCGCTACGAGTTGAGCGCAAGCATCTTGCGTGTGTACGCGCGTTTCATCGATCGCGGGATGCTGCCGAACTGCTTTCCCGAGGCCGGCCACGCGCCGCAGTTCAACACGGCGGACGCCACGCTCTGGATGTTCCAGGCCCTCGATCATTACCTGCGGGCGAAGCGCGATCCGGATCTCGAGCGGGAACTCTTCCCCCTCCTGATGAGCGTCATTCACTCGCACGCGGAGGGCACCCGCTTCGGTATAGCCGTGGACCCCGCGGATGGACTGCTGCGCGCCGGCGAACCCGGGACCCAGCTCACGTGGATGGATGCCAAGCATGGCGATGTGGTGTTCACTCCGCGAATCGGCAAGCCCGTGGAGATCAACGCGCTGTGGTTGAATGCCCTGCACGTCGCCGCCCGCCTCGCTTCGCGTGCACGCAATGCCGTCGAACAGGCCTTCTGCCGGAGCCTGCTGTCCCGCGCGAGCACGAGCTTCGGCAGATTCTGGAATGCGGAGAGCGGCTGCCTCTACGATGTGATCGATGCCGCCGGCAGCGCGCCCGATGCGCGCATTCGGCCGAACCAGATCCTCGCGGTATCGCTGCCCTACTGCGTGCTCGACCTTGCGCAGATGCGTGCGGTGGTCGAGTGCTGCTCCGCTGAGCTTCTGACCAGCCACGGGCTGCGCACCTTGAGCCCCCGCGATCCGGGATACATCGGCCGCTACGGCGGCGATGCAGGGCAACGCGATGCCGCCTACCACATGGGCACGGCGTGGGCCTGGCTGCTCGGCCCCTTCGCGCGGGCTCACCATCGGGTGTTCGGCGATGCGCGGCTGTCGCAGTCGTTTCTCGCCCCCATCGCGCAACAGCTATCGAGCGGCTGTGTGGGCACGGTCAGCGAGGTATTCGATGGTGACGCACCTCACAGTGCCGGCGGCTGTTTCGCGCAGGCCTGGAGCGTCGCTGAGATACTGCGTTCCTGGCTCGACCTCGAGCGCAAGATCCCCAAGAACCAAGGGCAACCATGAACACTGAGCGCGAGCGCCTGCTCGCAAACGTACCCGGTCACGATGGTTGGCATCACTGGGGGCCTTATTTGAGCGAGCGCCAGTGGGGCACCGTGCGCGAGGACTACAGTCCGGGCGGCACGGCCTGGGAATATTTTCCCCACGATCATGCCCGCAGCCGCGCCTACCGCTGGGGCGAGGACGGCATTGCCGGCTTCTGCGATGCCTCGCAAAAGGTGTGCCTGTCCCTAGGGTTGTGGAACGGCCGCGATCCCATCCTGAAAGAGCGCCTGTTCGGTCTCACCAACGCGGAAGGCAATCACGGCGAGGACGTCAAGGAGCATTACTTCTATCTGGATGCCACCCCCACGCATTCGTATCTGAAGATGCTCTACAAGTATCCGCAGGCCGCCTTCCCCTATGAAGACTTGATCGCCGAGAACGGCCGCCGCGGCACCGACCTTCCGGAGTACGAGCTCTTGGACACCGGCGTATTCGCCGAGAATCGCTACTTCGATGTGTTCGTCGAATACGCGCAGGAGGAGCCGGGCGATGTGTTGATGAAGATCACCGCATGGAACCGCGGCGGCGCTCCCGCCGTATTGCACCTGATCCCGCAGCTGGTGCTGCGCAATACCTGGAGCTGGGAGCCGGGATCTGTCAAGCCGCAGCTGCGCGCCGTCGACGGCGGCGTCGGCATCGAACCCGATTCGCTCGGGATGAGCCGGCTGTACTTTGAAGGGCCCGCGGACTTGCTGTTCACGGAAAATGAATCCAATGCGCCGCGATTGTGGAATATCGGCGGCCCGGGCTTTTACAAAGACGGCTTTCACGAGCGCATCGTCGGCGGACACCTGGACAAGGTGAATCCGGCGCACATCGGCACCAAGGCGGGCGTGTGGTATCAATCGACCATCCCCGGCCTGGAGAAGCGGGAGTATCGCCTGCGGCTGTCGCGGCGCGCCAACCCCGAACCCTTCGAGGGTTTCGAAGCCTGCATCGCTGAGCGGCGTGCCGAAGCCGACATCTACTACGCCGACCTGCAGAAGGACATCGTCTCGGCCGACGAGCGCGTGGTGCAGCGACAGGCCTTCGCCGGATTGATCTGGAGCAAGCAATTCTACAATCTGGAGATTGCGCGCTGGCTCACGGGCGACCCGGGCCAATACCCGCCCACCGAATCGCACCGGCACGGGCGCAATTCCGAATGGCGCAATCTCAACAACGCCGACATCATTTCCATGCCGGACAAATGGGAGTATCCCTGGTATGCCTCCTGGGATCTGGCCTTCCATTGCATCCCCTTCGCCCTCATCGACGCAGAGTTCGCGAAGCATCAGCTGGTCCTTCTTACCCGCGAATGGTACATGCGCGCGAACGGACAGATTCCCGCGTACGAATGGGCATTCAGCGACGTCAATCCGCCGGTGCACGCCTGGGCTACCTGGCGCGTGTATCAGATCGACCGCAAACAAAGCGGCGGCAGGGGCGACCTCGAGTTCCTGGAGCGCGTGTTTCACAAGCTGATGTTGAACTTCACCTGGTGGGTGAATCGCAAGGATCACCACGGCAAGAACATTTTCCAGGGCGGATTCCTGGGGTTGGACAACATCGGCATCTTCGACCGCAGCGCACAGCTGCCCACCGGCGGCTACATCAATCAGTCGGACGGCACGAGCTGGATGGCGATGTACTCGCTCAACTTGATGCGCATTGCGCTGGAGCTCGCCGAGCACAATCATGTGTACGAGGACATCGCCAGCAAATTCTTCGAGCATTTCCTCAGTATCGCCGAGGCGATGAGCTCCATGTACGGCAGCGACGTCGGCCTGTGGGACGAGGAGGATCAGTTCTTCTACGACGTGCTAAACCTGCCGAACCATCAGAAAGTGCGGCTGAGAATCCGTTCCATGGTGGGCCTGATTCCGTTGTTCGCGGTCGAGACTCTGGAACCGGAGCTCCTCGAGAAGCTTCCTGGGTTCAGAAAGCGGCTGGAGTGGTTCTTGAACCACCGGCCGGATCTTGCGAGCCTGGTGTCGCATTGGGAGGCGCCGGGGCGCGGCCAGCGCAGGCTGTTGTCGCTGCTGCGCGGCCATCGCATGAAAAAGCTGCTGCGGCGCATGCTGGATGAGTCGGAGTTTCTGTCGGACTTCGGCGTGCGTGCGCTGTCGCGGGCGCACCTCGCCCACCCCTTCGTGCTCTGCGTGGACGGCGTCGATCAGTCGGTGCGCTATGCGCCGGGCGAATCCGAGTCGCGCCAGTTCGGCGGCAACTCCAATTGGCGCGGACCCGTGTGGATGCCGCTCAACTTCCTCATCGTCGAGTCGCTGCAGAAGTTCCACCACTACTACGGCAACGACTTCAAAGTGGAATGTCCGACGGGGTCCGGGCGTTTTCTCACCATCGACCAGGTGGCGACCGAGCTGTCGCATCGCCTGACGCGTATTTTCCTGAAGGATGCCAACGGCGATCGCCCGGTGCTGCGTCACCAGCCGGAACTGCAGACGGACCCGAACTACCGGGATTGCATTCCGTTCTACGAATACTTTCACGGCGATACCGGGCGCGGAGTCGGAGCCTCGCACCAGTCCGGATGGACCTCGCTGATCGCCAAACTGCTCATGCCGCGGGTGCATGACTAGCGTTCATTCGCGGGCGCTTTGTTTGGTAGGATGCGGGGGATCAGACGGAGGGACTTGCGATGAATGACACACCCGAATCGCCGATCAAGCGTTCCGACGAGGAATGGAAGAAGGAATTGCCCCCGGAAACGTTCTCCGTGATGCGCCAACACGGTACCGAGCGCGCCGGTACCAGCCCGCTCAACAAGGAACATCGCCCCGGAATGTACGCCTGCGCGGCCTGCGGCCTGCCGCTGTTCGAGTCGTCCACGAAGTTCGACAGCGGCACCGGTTGGCCGAGTTTCTTTGCGCCGCTGCCGAAGGCCGTGGACACGACCACGGATCGCAGCCTCGGCATGGCGCGCACCGAGGTTCATTGCGCACGTTGCGGCGGGCATTTGGGGCACGTGTTCCCGGATGGCCCGAATCCGACCGGGGAGCGCTACTGCATGAACGGCGTGGCCTTGAGATTCGAACCCAAGTAACCGGGCGCGAGCGCGCGATTCGCGCGCAGGGGAGACATCGATGAAAACAAGAACGATGATGCGAACGCTCGCGGCCTTGGGATCGGCGCTCGCACTATCCGGCGGCGCGGGGTCCGTGCACGCGCAAGAGATGCCCAAGACCGTGGCGGAAGCGGTCGCAATGGAAAAGGCCGATCGCTCGAGCATGGGCGATTTCTATTCCATCCCGGACAATCTTGCGACAACCAAACCCGGGGACCTGTTGCGCAAGGAATCCTTCGCGGGTTACACGCTGCCGAAGGGCGCCACCGCGGTACGAATCCTGTATCACTCGCTGGATGCAATCGGCGGCGATGTGGCGACCTCGGGAGTAGTGTTGATCCCGGCGGGTAAGGCGCCCGCCAAAGGCTGGCCCGTGATCGCCTGGGCCCATGGCACGAGCGGCGTGGCGCGCCTGTGCGCGCCCTCCGCCATGAAGGATGTGTACTACGGCGATGAGGGCCTCATGCCCATGGTGGCCGCGGGATTCGCGGTGGTGGCCACCGACTACCACGGCTTGGGCACCGTGGGTCCGCATCAATACGTCAACAAGATCGCGCAGGCCCGGGATGTCATCTACTCCATACCGGCGGCCCGCGCCGCCGTACCCAGTCTGGGGGCCAAGTGGGTGGCCGATGGGCACTCGCAAGGCGGGCTCGCAGCCTTCGGTGTGGCCGAGGCGGAACATGATCTCAAGGATCCGGATTACCTGGGCGCGGTATCCGTGGCGGGAGTCGCGCGCGAGACGGATTTCTTCAGCCATTTGAGCAACACGCCCGGGGTGGGCTTTTACCTGGCATTCATGGCTGCCGGTATTCATGCGCGGTATCCGGAGTTCAACCCGCATGACTTGCTGTCGGATGCGGTGCTGGAACATTATTCCGACGTCACAACCAAGGGCTGCTTCTACTACGGCTACGCCGTCTATGCCGCGTTGCCCACGGGCACTCTGCTGCGTCCGGGCTGGGAGAAAAGCGTGTGGGTGCACCGCTTCTTCGAGGGCAACGCGGTGGGGAATGCACCCATCGGCGGGCCCTTGTTCGTCATCGCCGGCGAAGCGGATCAGACCGTGCCGCTGTCGGGGGTGCGTGCCGCGGTGGCGCAGCTATGCGCCGCGAAGCAGCCCGTGACGTTTCGCAGCTACCCGGGGCTCGACCACGACCCGACCATGCAGAATTCGACGCCGGATCAGCTCGACTGGATCAGGGCGCGTTTCGCAGGGAAGCCGGCGGTATCGAATTGCGCGGGTTCACTGTAGGCCGAAGACCGCTCGTCCATGCTCTTCCATGAGTTCGAGGATTCTTCCGCCGCCCCGAGCGACGCAAGTCAGCGGATCGTCGGCGATGACCACCGGCAGCCCGGTCTCTTCCATGATCAATTTATCGATGTTGCGCAGCAATGCGCCTCCCCCCGTGACCACGATACCGCGGTCCGCCACATCGCTGCCGAGATCCGGCGGCGTTTGCTCGAGCGCCTGACGCACAGCGCTTACGATGCCCTGCAGCGGCTCCTCGAGGGCCTGCAGTATTTCGTTCGAGTTCAACGTGAAGGCGCGCGGCACACCCTCCGATAGATTCCTTCCTCGCACGGTGATTTCACGCACTTGCGTGTCGGGATAGGCCGAACCGATTTCAATCTTGATGCGTTCCGCGGTGGCATCGCCGATCAAAATGCCGTAGTTGCGCCGGACGTACTGGATGATTGCTTCGTCGAATTTATCGCCGCCCATGCGCACGCTGGCGGCGTAGACGATGCCGTTCAGGGAGACAATGGCGACTTCGGAAGTGCCGCCGCCGATGTCGAGGACCATCGAACCGCGCGCCTCATGCACCGGCAAACCTGCGCCGACGGCGGCAGCCATGGGCTCGGGAACTATGTCGACAGTGCGCGCACCGGCGCCCTCGGCGGATTCCTTGATGGCTCGGCGTTCGACTTGGGTTGAGCCGAATGGCACGCACACCAGTACGCGCGGACTCGGGCTAAAAAAGCGATTGCCGTGAACCTTGTTGATGAAGTACTGAAGCATTTTTTCGGTGTACGTGAAATCGGCGATGACGCCGTCCTTCATGGGGCGCACGGTGGTGATGTGCCCCGGCGTTCGACCGAGCATTTTCTTTGCCTCCGCGCCCACCGCCACCACTATCTTGCCGCCGCGGCCCGGTTCGTTTTGCACGGCGACGACGGAGGGTTCGTTGAGTACGATCCCGCGCGACTTGACGTAGATCAGGGTATTGGCGGTGCCCAGATCGATCGAGAGGTCATTGGAAAAATGACCGCGGAGGCGTTTCAGCATGGACTGTAATCTTTCTCGGCAGGATGGGGGAGCGCTGTTGCAGCGCGGGACTGGCCAACAGGCTCAAGGGCGCGCCACGTGTACCACGTTTCCGGCCGCCCTGCGCGCATGCATTGGCTATTGCCGGGAAAGATCCGCAGGATCAACGTGTTGGGTCGACGATGGTCGGCAGGTTGACCGCAATCGACAGCCAAAACGCCGGGCGGAGGCGGCCTGCGCCGCTCGGCCCGGCGGGGCGGTAATTCCTATCGAATCAAGATTTCTTGTGTTCCGCGTTCCACTTCTCGACGGCTTCCATGGTATTGCCGACGTGCTTGTCCGGATCCAGCGCGGTGTACTCGTAAATGATCTTGCCGGTGGGCGCGATCACGTAGGACGTGCGATTGGCATACTCGGGCTTCACCGCCAGTACGGCGTCGTACGCCTTGGTGATGCTCTGGTCGGCATCGGAGGCCACCGCGAACTTATTGCGGCACTCGCTCACCGAGAACTTGTTGAGCGTATCGATGGGGTCGTGCGACACGCCGATGACGGTCGCGCCCAAGGCCTTGAACTTGTCCGTGGCTTCCGCGAACTCATGGGCTTCGACGGTGCAGCCCGGCGTGAACGCCGCGGGATAGAAGTACAGCACCACCGGCCCGTTCTTCAGCGCGTCGGCAAGGGAAAACTTGAACGGCTTGCCGGCGAGCGTCGCCTGGGTCGTGAAATCAGGGGCTTGGGCACCGGGCTTCAGTGCGGCATACAGGGGCGCGGCAAGCAGCGCACTGCCGAGGGTGAACATCGCGAGACGCTTCATATTTGGGTTCCTTTGGGAGTAAATCGGCGAGCAATGAGTCTGCGCCATCCGTTTTTTCGTCGCAAGCCGCCGCGGCGCGCCGCCGCAAATCCCCGCACCGAACGTCTGCAGCGCGGACGCTGGAACCGGCCGCGGGCGCCTGTCCAAGTACTCAGCGTAGGTAATCGACCGCCAGTTGCGCCATCACTCGCACGCCGGTGGGCAACCCCGTCTCGTCCACATAGAACAGGGGCGAATGGTTGGGCGGCGCCGTGGCGGGATCCTTGTCGAGCGGCGTGATGCCGATGTTGATGTACATGCCCGGCACTTTCTGTGCGAAAAACGCGAAATCCTCGGACGCGGTGATCAAGGGCAGCATCACGACGTGCGCGTCGCCTGCCACCGCTTTCAAGGTGGGCAGCATCCTTTGCGTGAGCGCGGGGTCGTTCACCAACACCGGATAGCCGTCGTGACCCACCTCGAACGTGGCCGTCGCGCCGCCGGCGATGGCCGTGTTCTCCACCAGGCGCTTCAAGTCGTCCAGGATCGCGCCGCGCTGCACTAGATCGAAGGTGCGTATGGTGCCGATCATCTCGACCGTGGCCGGAATGATGTTGTCGCGGATGCCGCCTTTGATCGCTCCCACGCTCACAATGGCCGGATGGGCGGTGATGTCGATTTGCCGGCTGACGACGGTCTGCATGGCGCCCACGATTTGCGCGGCAATGACGATGGGATCGACCCCCTCCCACGGCCGCGCTCCATGGGTCTGCCGTCCGCTAACGAGGATTTTGTACCCATCCGCCCCGGCCATCATCGGCCCCGGCCGGTAGCCGATCTGACCCACCCGCAGCGCCGAGACCACGTGCAGGCCGAATACCGCTTGCGGGTGGTACTTGTCGAACACACCCTGCTCGAGCATGAGGGCGGCTCCGCCCTCTTCACCCTCCGGCGCACCTTCCTCGGCCGGCTGGAACAGGAAGAGCACATTGCCTTTGAGCCCGCTGCGCAGCTTCACCAAAATATCGGCGACTCCCATGAGCATGGCCGTGTGCGTATCGTGGCCGCAGGCGTGCATGACCCCGACCGTCTCGCCTCGGTACATGGATGTGGCGTGCGACATGAAGGGCAACTGAGTCTGTTCGGCCACCGGCAGTGCGTCCATATCCGCACGCAGTGCGACCGTGGGGCCGGGTTTGCCGCCTCGGAGCAACCCCACCACGCCGGTATTCGCATACGGCGCAACCTCCAGTCCCAGGCTCTTCAAGTGGGCGGTCACGAGAGCCGAAGTGCGCACTTCGCGGTTCGAGAGTTCGGGGTGCTCGTGAATATCGCGCCGCCAGGCCAAGACCCTGGCCTGCTCGGCGGCCACCAGCGGAGCCAAATCCACGGTCGATGCGGCGTGCGCTACGCCGACGAGGGCGAATACGCCCCAGGCAAGGCTCTTCATGGCCATCCCCCCCAAACTGTTATTTTTCTAGAACTTCCCGAAGCTCATGACAGACCCTGACCACATCATCATCGCTCATTGCGGGGAACAAGGGTAGTGTGACCGTCTCGCGTCCCACGCGTGCCGCAACCGGCGTGTCCTCCTCGCGGTAGCCTAAGTCCTTGTAGTACTCGAGACTGGGAATGCTGGGATAGTGCACGCCGATGCCGATGCCGCGGTCGGCCATGAGTTTTTGGAATTGCGGCCGCGTCATGCCGCGCGCGCGAAAATCGATCAATACCTGAAACATGTGCCAGCTATGACCCGAGTCGCCGCGCGCGGGCAGCACCACCCCCGAATAGCCGTCGAGTTCCTCGAAGTAGCGCGCGGCGAGTGCGAGGCGCCGTGCATTGAATCCATCCAGGCGGCGCAGCTGATCGATGCCCACTTGGGCGGCGATGTCGGTGAGATTGCTCTTCGCACCGGGAAACATGACATCCACCTCGCCCTGGGCGTTCTTCTTGATGCCGTGGAACCGATACTGCTCCAGCAGTTCCGCCGCCAAGGAATCGCCGGTGGTCACGGCGCCGCCTTCGATGGTGGTCATGTTCTTGTTCGGGTGAAAGCTGAACACCACCAGATCCCCGAAGCTGCCGATGGGCTTGCCCGCATGGCGCGAGCCGATGGCATGCGCCGCATCTTCCACCA
>Ga0209624_10003651_pt1 | contig 10822 bp, 8 predicted proteins | sample JacPinW_OM2H0_O1_FD_188565 | JGI IMG/M metagenome (GOLD analysis project Ga0209624, IMG submission 188565) | Forest soil microbial communities from Algoma, Ontario, Canada - Jack Pine, Ontario site 1_JW_OM2H0_O1 (SPAdes) (version 2) | ecosystem: Environmental > Terrestrial > Soil > Boreal... | reverse complement strand
CAACCATGCTAGAGCGAGCTGTGACGGGCTAGCTTTCCATCGCGCTGCGATTCGGCTGATGGGGCTCTCCGAACCGGAAACACGACCGGCCGCCAGCGGAAACCACGGGATAAAACCCATTTTTTCGTTTTCGCAATATTCCAGAACATCTTCCGATCCCCGGTCGGCGACGCTGTAACGGTTTTGAATGCTCACAATCGGAACAATCGTTCGTGCCCGCTGAATCTGTCGCACGCTGACTTCCGATAAACCGATGTGTTTGATTTTCCCTTGCGCCTGCAACTCCTTCAGCGTGCCGAGCTGATCTTCAGCCGGCACCTTTGGATCGATTCGATGCAACTGATAAAGATCAATCCGCTCCAGGCGCAGCCGGCGCAGGCTGCCTTCGCAGGCGGATCTCAGATGTTGCGGCTTTCCATTCTCAACCCACTGGTTGGGACCTGTCCGGTCAAAGCCGCCCTTGGTGGCGATCACTAGCCCTGCCGGATACGGGTGCAGCGCTTCGGCTATGATTTCTTCACTCACGCCGGGACCATAGGAGTCCGCGGTGTCGATGAAATTAATTCCCAATTCCACAGCGCGCCGCAAAACCCGGACGGCCTCGGCCCGATCTGCCGGCTCGCCCCAAACTCCATCTCCGGTGATTCGCATCGCCCCGAATCCCAGGCGCGTAACCCGGAGATCGTTTCCGATCAGGAATTCGCCAGACGTTTTAGCGGGTGCCTGGTTTCGCTGCACGGCGAAGTTCTGATTTTGCATATGCTATCCCTTTCAAACGAGGAACCATGAAAATGACCTCGTCGAACCTCTCTTCTCCCTTTGGAGTAACGCGACGCCAGTGGGGTCGCAAAAAAACGCCTCTCGATTTGCCTCTCTCGAATCGGTTACGGTCCCGCAGGGGACTGCTCTTGGTGTTAGAGGCGATCGAATCCGTTCACCGTTCCCCAGACGGCAAATCCAACGTTTTCAGGGTCGTGAGGCGATCCGTTCCGTATCAGTGTTTAGCCGGCCTCACTTGGCGATTGAACTTGGTCGCCGGTTTGGTGTCAGAATCGTCAGTTCGCCGACCTTTTCCGTCTTCACCCTACCACGCAGGTGGGTGGCATGATCCATCATCCATACCTCGGGAATGATTTCTCCGACCAGTTCTCCATGACAGAAAAGTCGTACCACCGAACTCTCAGAAACCACAATACCCACCGCCTTGGTCACAGCACTCATGTTGGCAGCGGCAATGTGACGGCTGCCGAGTCCCAGAGGCACAACCACCTGGGCGGCCACGGCGTCGAGGTAGCGGCAAGCGGAAAGCACAATTCCTTCGCCACTCACCACGAAGCCCCCGTCTAGTTGCGCCAATTCCTTGATGGTTCCGCGGAGATTGAGATTGGTAAGATGGCGCGAAGCCTCAGGATGCCCCAACAACGGATCCAAAATCAGCGGCCTGGATCTCGCAAGCACGGCGTTCTCATCCCCGAGCATAAATAGCGTGCCAACGCGCCTTCCCTCTCGACCCTCGCGAGCAATTTCGACGGCGAGCCCAATCAGAGACTCAAGAACGTCAGGATCATATTCCGTTACCTGGCACAGAATGCTCTCAAACATCCATCAACTCCTCGCGTCGGGTAGACGCCATCGACAGACAGCGCAAACGTACTTCTACTTCGGATGAAAGCCCGACCAAGAAGATTCAGACGTCCTCCTGTGTGGCCGGCAATCTTTTTCGTACTCCACTAAAAGATTTTCATAATAACTCGTCCGCCCGCTGATTCGCACCTGATACGCCGCTATTATTGATATAAACGGCAGGTCGGGCTGGTGAAGTTCCTCGAAGAAAAGGGAGCACTGTGGCCCGAGGTGAATGAAATGCGGCGCGCGACATTCTCTGGACTCTCACCAGTCACGATATTCATCGTAGATTGGTGGTTGAGCGGAAATGGAGCTCCGATCGATACGAACAGTCGCTCGGGACGAACAGTGGCTCGGGGATCCCCTCGTGCTCACGCTACTGAAATTAAAGTAGCCCGGAAGGTGCTGCGAGCCGCAACTACTTTCGACCGCTTCGCAGAAGAACCATGTATCGGGTTTGTAGCTCAGTAGCTTTTTGGGGAGGGGGAATTTGCACGCTAATTTAAAACTACAGGTAGGACAGTTCCTCGCCTATCTTGTGGCCTTTGGCTTGGCCCTGTTCCTCCCGGCTGGCACGCTGGCCTGGCTTGCCGGATGGATTTTCCTGGCGTTGTTTTTTGGTTTTCTTCTTGCTACCAATCTGTGGCTATTCAAGCACAACCCCGGATTGCTACAGGAGCGCATGCGCTTGGGCACATCCGATCAGCAAGGCTGGGACAAACTGCTTTTTCCCTTGCTCCTTCTCCTCTTCTTTGGATGGTTGATTTCCATCTCGTTAGATGCGGGTCGCTTTCACTGGTCGCCAGTGCCGGTCTGGCTTCAGTTCGTTGGGGCAATAGTCCTGTTGTGCTCGTTCTACCTCTTGTTTCTGACATTTCGGGAAAACTCCTACTTATCAACGGTCGTGCGTATTCAGGAAGATCGGGGGCAAACCGTGGTCTCCACAGGTCCATATCACACTGTCCGGCATCCGATGTACAGCGCCATCCTCGTCTTTACAATGGGAACGTCCCTGCTGCTCGGTTCTTGGTACGGAGTTCTTTCAGGGCTGGTGCTCATGATCTTACTTGCGAGGCGGGCACTGCTGGAGGAACGCACGCTGCGCGCGGAACTAGCCGGCTATGCAGCCTATATGGGGCAGGTGAAATATCGACTCATCCCCTATATCTGGTAGCAGCGACCGAGTCAAAACGTCATATCTTGGCATGGAGCCGACTGCCAATACGATTCTGGGCGCACGTGGGCTACCCGGCAACCTCTCAACTATTTCTTCGGATTCGTTTCCACGTTCTCGTCCACCGGCTGGTCCGGATGCAGGTCGTGATAAATGGTTCGAAGTTTCTCCTTCATCTGATTGTATCTCTGATATTCCTCCAGTTCGTGCTTGGCTTCCGCAGCGCGTCCCGTCTGCCGATAGACCGTACTCAGGCGGAAGTGAGCGGCAGAGCTGGTAGGGTCGAGTTGGAGGGCATGTTTTAAAAGGGGCTCGGCTTTTTGCGGTTGATCCATCGACATCAAAACCCTCGCCAGGCCGACGCTGGCTTCAGGATCGCCCGGCTGCAACTGCACAGCCCTGCTGTAGCGTTCGTTAGCTTCCTTGAAGTCGGCTCTCTGAAAAGCGATGTCTCCCAGCCTGCATTCCGCCTGTTCATCAAACGGATTGACCTCCAAGGCTACCCTGTATTCGCCTTCGGCTTCTCGTCTGCCCTCCGAAGTCGACAAAGTGCCGAGCATCTCGGCAAGCTCAAAATGTAATCCCGGAAGGTTCGGGTCGATCTTGAGCGCGGCTCGGTAGTTCTCGATCGCTTCCGAGATGTTCCCGCGCTTTGCAAGTTCGTGCGCCATCGCCTGATGCATGCGCGCGGAATTCGGATCGACCACGGACAAGCTAAGAACCGACTCCGTGGCAAGATCAGAATAGATTCGGTAAGCGGTGTAGAGCACCGCTTCATTTGTCGGCTCTAGCTTCCGCAGAACGCTCACGACGGCTCCGGCTTTATCCAGATCCCTGGTTCCAGAGTAGATCTCGATCAGTTCCATCCCGGTCTGAATCCGGATACTTTCTTCGTTGACTTTCGGAAATGCCACTTCCAAATCGTGACGACCCTCTTCAACGTCACCCGTGCGCCGTTCGGCGATACCGAGCAGAGCCTGAATCTTCCACAACGTGGGCTTCAGTCTCAGCGCGGCGCGAAGCTGAGGAATCGCATCCGCATACGATCCCTGAAAGAACAACATCACGCCAAGGTTGCCATGCGCGTCCACGTTACTGGGATCCAGGGCAACAATAGCCTTAAACTCGCGGGCCGCGAGTTCGGGCTTGTTCTCCTTCAGAAATTCCGCAGCCTTGCGAGCGTGGGATTCGATCTGCTCCTGGCGGTTCGGACTCGATTGTGAGAAACACGATAGCACTCCTGGAACCAAGATCGCGCAAAGCAACACGACCGCTTTCGTCCTCATGTCACCATTGTAAGGCGCAGAAGTTATGCCCTCGTTCGTCCCACGCACGGATGAGAGATAAGGACGACGGCATTGCCGCCGTCCTTATGAGTTCGAGAAATGCCAGTGGTCAGAATGAGATGCGGGCATTCAGTTGGAACTGCCTAGGCCCGATCGTGGTTGAGGTGATACTGGATGCGCTCGTAGGCGTGCCATTGGCGAAAGCTACGCCGGTGTTCGGAAGTCCGAAGCTCGGGTGATTGAAGATGTTGTAACCGTCGATCCGGAACTGCAATCCAATGCCCTCCTTTAAGGCGAAGTTTTTGCCCAGGGAGAAGTCGACCTCCGAGAGATCTGGGCCCACCAGTTGGTTGCGCCGTTCGTCGCCGAACGTGCTGGGAGCTGGTTGAGCGAAGACTGCGACGTTATACCAGTTCTGAATCGTTGGATGGCTAATGCGGGGGTCGCCCATCACGTTGGGGTACTGGGAAGCGTTTGATCCGGCATTATCCGCGTTGGCGTTGTTGTTGGCATCCACAACCGTAAACGGCTGCCCACTATGTACCACCATCGTCGCGGAGGTTTGCCACCCACCCACGAACGCATCCAGGTAGGGATTGTTGTTTACGAACCTCTTGCCCTTGCCCACCGGCAACTGGTAAACCAAGCTTCCTTTCAGCGCATTTCGCACATCGAAATTGGAGTTGCCGTAATTGGCAGCGTAATCGTACGAATTTTGGAAGTCCTGCGTACCACCGCGGCCACCCCATCCGGCTGAATCCTGGTCATCCAAAAAGTGCGACCAGACGTAGTTCGCGTTAAAGGTCAGCCCGCCGCTGAACCGACGATTCACTTGCAGTTGCAAGGAATTGTAGTTCGAAACAGAGGCGCCAAGGTTGCCCTGAATTAACGCAAACTGCGGATACGGAGTGTTCGCGGCATTAAACGCCCCTCCATTTTGCGTAGCTTGGACCGCCAACGCGGCCGCCGGTATTTGGTTCATATCAGCCGGGAAGGCCAGATGGGCGCCGTGACTGGCTACATAGGCAATCTCACCCTCCATGTTGTTTCCTAGCTGGCGCTCTACGCTGGCCGTCCATTGATACATCTTGCCGACGGGCAGGTTGTATTCGTTGTATGGCACATTCGTTCCGTTATATGCCGTAGGCGACCGGTTCGTCGCCACGTAGGTCAGAGGCTGACCGGACTGGTTATTGGTTCCAGGGCCGTCGAGCTGGGTGATTGGCGTGATTCCTACCGGATCGGAAGCGCTGCCCGTGCTGTTGTTGCCTACGCCGACCCCTTGACCATAATCATCCATGCTCCAAGTCAACGCGTAAACCCCAAATCCTCCCCTCACCACCGTGGTGCCAACTGGACTCCAAGCGAAGCCGAAGCGCGGGAGCAATACATTCTTGGGTTGCATCAACGTGGTTCGCGAGGTTTCGCCGGCAAACCACATCGCACCCGAGTTACCCGAGACAGCATTCGGGATGGTGGGGTCAAAGGATCCCAAGTTGTTCTTAACCTCGCTCCAGCCACTTTGGTATTCATAGCGCAAGCCGAGGTTTAAAGTTAGATTGGGACGGACTTTGAAATCGTCTTGAACAAAGATCTGCGGACTCTTCATCCGCATCCCTGATTCGGGCTGGTTCGTGGCGCTCCAGCTATTTACGTCGCCAAGGAGGAAGTCCGCATAAGCGGATCCTCCGGTTCCTATCGTGTTGTTTTGCTGAGTGTAAACTCCCGTGAAGTTGAAATTCCCTGATTGTAAATTTCCCCAGGGGGTATAGTTGGCCTGATAATCGAGCAGTTCGCCGCCGAAGTGCAGGATGTGCTTACCACGGATCATGGTAACCACGTCGGAGGGTTGAAAAGTATTCTCGATGTAAACCGCGTTGGTACCCGGCTGTAACATGGCGGCGCAACAGATCGCCGTGTTACCAGAAGCCCCGCTGCCGGATGCTGCCGCCGATTGACTGACGTTGATCGACGGAAAAACGTCGCCCTTTGAATATTGCAAGCCCAGTTGCTGAGGATATCCTTTGCCGGCGGTGTAAGGAATGAACCAGTTCCCTTGCTTGGTGTAACCAAACCGGAACTCGTTCACCAAGTGCGCGCCGAATGCATACACGTCCGAAACCTGGGTATTGTACCTATCCACATCCCCTGAAAAACAGTCAACCGGGCAGATTTGGAAGTTGGTATTGGTACCGGGATTGTCACTTTGGGTTATGGAGAAATTAATTCTGTTCTTGGCCGATTGATCATAGTCAACTCTTCCAAACCACTTATGGAAGGGGTTCAAATTCGGCGACGTGTAGGCGTAGTTATTGATAACAACCCCCGGGAATGCCGGGTTGGGGGTTTGTCCCGGGGTGTTTGGCGCGGGATAGTACTTTTGAGCCGCAAGTGACACTGCGTCGAGCGTGGTCGTCGCGGGGATCTCGTTTAAGCCACCGTTTTCGCTGGCGAAAGATGTCCGTGAACAGACCGGCGGACTCCCAGAACACAAGATGGGAGTGGAAGGATCGTAAATGGTGGGCATGCCCGTGAAGTTGCCTTGTGTCATGGCCACCGTGGGGACGGTTGCGGTTTGAGTGGAACTGCCACCGTTGTCGTAAATTCTGTCGATATTGAAATAGAAGAATAATTTCCCCTTTACAATCGGTCCGCTGATCGCTCCGCCGTAGTCGTCGTAGCGCAGAAACGGTTTCGGCTGCGGAGTACTCGAAAAGTTATAACTGTCTGCCTTCAGTTGGTCGCTTTGGAAATATTCGTAGCCGGCCCCGTGCCACGAGTTGCTGCCACTTTTCGTGATCTGGTTGAAAACCGCTCCCCCGATCCCATACTGTGCCGAGAATGTAGAGGTGCTGATTTGCAGCTCTTGTATGGTCTCAAAGGTAGCGATATCTACGTTGGCGCTGATCGGTAGATTGGTGGAGGCTCCGTCCTGGAGGAAGTTGTCATAAAACGGCAGGTTGCCATTCACCGAGATTGCAATTCCTGGATCGCCGGAGTTGCCGGAAGCCGTGGGCATGCTTCCGCCGGTGCCCGAGGCGCCAGGGAGCAATTGCGCCAAAGGACCCCAATTCTGGCCACTCGAACCCACCTGCGGTAAGTTCACCATGGTCTGCGAATCAAAGGTTGTGGATTGTTCGGCGCTCTCGGTCTTCAACAAGGGGACGTCGGCTGAAACTTCGACGGTCTCAGCGATCTTACCGACCTTCAACGTGCCGTTCACCGTGATGATCCCGACCTGCAGCGTGATCGGGCCGCGCACGAGTTTGCCGAAGCCCTCTTTACGGAAAGTGACCCGGTAGTTTCCCGGCAGAATTGAGGCCGTATCATAGAGACCGTCGCTGTTGCTGACAAGGTCCTTGGTCGTACCCGTATCGAGGTTCAACACTGTGACCGTCACTCCTGGCACCACGGCGCCTGACGGATCGGTCACCGTGCCGCGAATATCCCCGGAATTGGTGCTCTGTGAAAATGCAGGTCCGGCGATGCATACGAGGAGACAAAAGGCGAGCACCCGGCGAATGAACCTCATCATGGAGTTCCTCCCTAAGTTAGAAGTCAATCCCCAACCTACGAGCTGATCGCGGCCGAGGCGCGGTGAACCGTGCCGGCACCTCGGCCGGGAATCCGGACGCCCTAACGCGGGCTCCGATGCGGCGATCAGCAAGGAACAGAAGTCCCTTTAAACGTAGAAAGAGCATCGCTCTAGTTGTTTCGAGTCGCCTCGAAAACTCTCCTATACTAGAGCGAAAGCGGTCGACGGCAATACCCATTTGACGGGATTTCGACATAACCATTATGATTTGGCGAAATGAAAAGAGTAGCCTCCGGAATTTTCCCCATGATCACGGTCGACCGGAAGGCCCCGAAGGCTCTGCACAGGCAGATCTATGACGCGTATCGCACAACAATTGTTGACGGCCGACTGCGTCCCGGGCAACGGCTCCCATCCAGCCGGATCCTCGCATCCGAGCTGAGTATTTCTCGCTTCCCTGTTCTGAATGCCTACAACCAGCTTTTGGCGGAAGGCTATTTCGAGAGTCGCGTCGGCGCAGGAACTATCGTTTCCAGGTCGCTTCCGGACCAACCCATCGCCAGCGCTGCGACCGGTGCAAAACGGGCGTCAGCCCTCTCTGGCCCTCGGCCGGTTTCGCGTCGCTCTTCGATCCTTCCCCCTTTCGAGCGTGCCACATGGCTGCAGGGTTGGGGAGCATTCGGTGTCGGGCAAGTGGCTTGCGATCAATTTCCACTGCAGATCTGGTCCTATCTGGTGGCACGCCGTTCCCGAAATATGGATGCCAAGTCATTTCACTACGGCGAATCGACAGGCTCCATGGTTCTCCGGGAAACAATCGCGAGTTATCTGAGAACCGCGCGAGCGCTCCACTGCGAGGCGGAGCAAGTCGCGATCGTCAGCGGTTCTCAGCAGGCGCTCGAGATTTCAGCTCGTCTACTCCTCGACCCCGGGAGTGCAGTGTGGATGGAAGAGCCGGGCTACTCTTTGGCGCGAGATGTCTTCGTGCTGACCGGCTGCCATCTCGTGCCCGTGCCGGTTGACAACGAAGGTCTGGATGTTGCCGCAGGAATCAAGCGTCATCGCAAGGCGCGGGCCGCGTTTGTTACCCCATCCCATCAATTTCCACTTGGCGTAACCATGAGCGCTTCGCGACGTTTCCAACTGCTGGATTGGGCCCAAAACACGGGATCTTGGATCATCGAAGATGATTACGATAGCGAATATAGGTACGAAAGCTTGCCGATCCCATCCCTGCAAGGGCTCGACGCAAGCGCTCGAGTCCTATACATCGGAACCTTCAGCAAAGTTTTGTTCCCTTCTTTGCGCCTCGGCTATGTCGTCGTTCCGTTGGACCTTGTCGATCGCTTTCTATCGATTCGACGTGCTATGGATATTGGCCCACCCACCTTCTTTCAGGATGTGCTTGCAGACTTTATTAGCGAGGGGCATTTTGCGCGCCACGTTCGAAGGATGCGGGTTCTCTACCGCGAACGGAGGAGCGTCCTTGCCGATTGCATCAGTAACGAACTCGGATCTAGGGTCGAGGTGCTCGGGGGCGAGGCTGGCATGCATCTGACCGTAGCCCTGCCGAACGGCAGCCGCGATGTGGAAATTGCCAAAAACGCGGCCCGCCAGAACCTTTGGATCTGGCCGCTTTCTCCCTCTTACTTGGGCAAGGTCTCACGCCCTGGCTTCATCTTGGGTTTTGGCAGCACCGCGGTAGTCGACATTCCCCCCGCCGTTCGCAAGCTGCATAGGCTGCTCGGCGCAAAGTGAAATCTGCGGTGACGACACGCCACCGGCACGATGAGAGAAACTTCTCTGAACATTCGAGAGCGTGCCTCGTGCTGTCGGCGATGGAGCCACAACTGGTAGCTATTTCAACCGAGCGGCACGACGGAGATACTCAGTGGGGGTGAGACCTGCCAGCTTCCGAAAATCGTTGATGAGGTGGGCTTGGTCGGAGTAGCCGAGGTCGAGGGCGAGCTGGGCACCGTCCAGCGATTCGCCCGAGTGAAACCGTTCCAATAGCTCATGCAGTCGGAAACGGCGGATGACCCACTTGGGCGACGCGCCTACATAAGCTTTGAAGAGCCGCTGCAATGCGCGGATGCTGAGCCCGCTACGGCTGGAGAGGGCCTCTACGCTGAGGATGGTGGTGTCGCGGAGGATGGTGTCGACCAGCGTTGTGGCGAGCGCTGTGTTGGGGTCAGGTACGGGCAGGTGTAGGGCGAAGTAGGCAGCTGCAGTCGCAGCCATGGTTTCGGGGGTGTCGAGTGCGCGGAGACGCGTAGCGAGGGTAAGGATCTCTGGGCCGAAGATCTGCGCAGCTGGGACGACGCGATCGGTGAACGTGGAGACAGAGACCGGTAAGAAAGGGCGCAGTCCTCCAGGCTGGAACTTGAGGCCGAAAACGCGACCGTGCCCTTCCATGGTGCGGGAGAATTTACCGGTGGTTACACCGGAGACCTCGGCGCGTCTGTGCACGTAGGGGTCGTCGATGGGCCGCTCCAGGTCGTGCTCAAATACGAGATAGCAATTCGGATGGGGAAGGGTTTCGGCGGTGCTAGGGGCGGCGCCGCGGAGGTCCCAGTGGACATACCAGAGGTGTTGGATGAAGGGTACGAGTTCGGGCGTTGGGGCGAGGCGCTGGTGAAAGAAGGTGCCGCCGCGGACTTCGGTGGCCCGTAGCACACCGCGCGGCGGCGCGACGGTTGGCGGGAAGTACGTGGGCTCGCGTCGCGTTTTTTCAATCATGCCACCGTGCATCGTCGTAGTGTGGTTGGCGGGAGGCATGAACATGTACCTATTCTTCATAGTACTCGCCGCCGTTGGGTTGATGGTGCAGATCAGCGGTCATGCGAACACAGGAGGAAAGCAGATGGAGGCGAGGGGAGCGTTTCAGGTGAAGATCACCCCGGCGCAGGCGACCGCATTCGAAAAGGAGATGACCGTGGGACGCTATCAGATCGATAAGACTTGGGTCGGTGATTTTGCAGGAGTGTCGAAGGGCGAGATGCTGAGCAGCTACACGGAAAGTACGGGCTCGATGGCATATGTGGCGATGGAGCAGATGACAGGCAAGCTCGGCGAGAAGAGCGGGAGCTTCTACCTGGCGCACCGGGCAACAATGACGAAGGGCGATGCGGCTTCTGGTGAGATGAACATCGCAGTGGTGAAGGGTTCGGGGACGGAAGAGCTTGCGGGGTTGACCGGCGA
>Ga0209624_10003650_pt1 | contig 10823 bp, 7 predicted proteins | sample JacPinW_OM2H0_O1_FD_188565 | JGI IMG/M metagenome (GOLD analysis project Ga0209624, IMG submission 188565) | Forest soil microbial communities from Algoma, Ontario, Canada - Jack Pine, Ontario site 1_JW_OM2H0_O1 (SPAdes) (version 2) | ecosystem: Environmental > Terrestrial > Soil > Boreal... | reverse complement strand
CGGCGGGCGCCTATAAGGCGCCGTTGAACACCTATGGTCAGCCGGATCTTAAAGGCACATGGACCAACGCGACGCTGACGGTGCTCGAACGGCCGAAAGAGTACGGTAACCGCAAGGCGATGACCGACGAAGAGGTCAAGAAGGTCGAAGGCGATGATGCAAAGCTCATGGCTGACGGCAACAAACCCACCGACCCGAAGGTCAAGACCACCGATCTGCCGCACGAGTGCGGCCGCGGATTCAGCGGTGCGGGTTGCGGCTACAACTCGGCGTGGATAGATCCCGGTTCAACGGTCATGCGCGTTAACGGCGAGCCGCGCACCTCGTTTATTACCGATCCTGCGGACGGACGCCTGCCGGCCTACAAGCCCGGCGTCGTTCAGACCAACATGTACGTGCGCGCGCACTACGGCGAGAATCCGGAGAACCAGACGCTGGCCGAACGCTGCCTCACCTCGTTCGGCTACAGCGCCGGGCCGGTCATGCTGCCGTTGCTCTACAACAATAACTACGAGATCGCGCAGAGCAAGGATACGGTGGCGATTGTTGTCGAAATGGTCCACGACGTGCGCTTGATCCACATCGGCGCCAAGCATCGTACCGACGGTGCGCGTCCCTGGATGGGCGATTCCATCGGCTGGTACGAAGGTCCGACATTGGTGGTTGAAACCACCAACTTCCCTGAGGCGACCGCGCTTCGCAGTGCTTGGAAGGAATTGAAGGTTACCGAGCGCTTTACCCGCGTCGGTCCGCACCGCATTCTGTATCAGTTCAAGGCCGAGGATCCGACCGTATGGGACAGGCCGTGGAGCGGCGAATACGAGTTCAGTTCGTCGAAGGGCCGGATCTTCGAATACGCCTGCCATGAGGGCAACTACGCAATCGAAGGCATTCTTTCCGGCGCTCGCGCTGACGAGGCGGCGGCGGCGGAAAAAGCCAAAGCGGCCGTGGCCAACAAGACTGCCGCGGCAACTCCGCCGCCCAGCGGCACCAAGAAACAGTAAACTTACGTCAGCGAATGAAAAAAATGCCGCGCCTCCAAAAAGGGGTCGCGGCATTTTTCTTTAGCCCATCAATGGCGTGCGACGACGATCGGGTGGGAGGAGGACAGGCCACCGTCCACGGCAATGGCTTGACCGTTGACGTAGGAGGCCGCATCGGACGCTAAAAACAATGCGGTTTGTGCGATTTCTTGCGGCACGCCGTAGCGCTGCAGGGGATTCAGCTGTCCGATTTTACCTGCACTGCCGCGCTCGCGTGCGCGTTCGAATATCGGGCGGGTCATGCCGGTTTCAATCAGGCCCGGACAAATGGCATTGATGCGAACGCCGGTGCCCGTGAGCTGGTTTGCCACCGTTTGCACCATACTGATAACGCCGGCTTTGCTGGCGCTGTAGGGAACGCCGCCCGCGCCGGAGCGCAAGCCTGCCACCGATGCCGTGCAGATGATCGAACCGCGCTTTTGCTTGGCCATCTCCATCGCTGCATACTTGGCCAAAAGAAACGTGCCGATCAAATTGATCTTGAGTACTTCAGTCCAGCGCTCAACGGTTTCCTCAAAGAAGGGCACGAGGCCGCCGCTGATGCCGGCGTTCGCGTAGCACACATCGAGGCCGCCGAATTCTTTGAGCGCTGTGGCCACCGCGCCGGCGACATCATTCTCCGCGGAGGAATCCCTGATCAGGGCAATGGCGCGGCCTCCTGCTGCGCGAATCGCAGCCACGGTGGCCTCGACTTCCGGGGCACGATCCAGCGCCACCACCGCGGCCCCCTCGGCGGCGAACAACATGGCGCTGGCCCGACCGATACCGCTTGCCGCGCCGGTTACGATCGCGGACTTGCCCTTTAATATGTTCATGTCGCGCAGTATCGCCGGATGTACCGGCAGTGGCAATAAACTTGCTGCCCGCAAATTGACCCGTCCGACTCCGCTGCGCTAGTCTGATTCCCGTGAAATCCCCCGCATTGACGCGCCTCGTTTATCGGCACGCCGAACTCGACCGCGTCCTCAATCCAAAAAGCGTTTGCATCGTCGGCGCGTCTCCCAGGGTCGGATCGTTCGGCGAGCGGGTGCTGACGAATCTTTCCGGCTTCGGCGGCAACATTTACCTGGTGAACGCCAAGTACGAGGCGATAGGCGAACGCCGTTGCTACGCTTCGATGGCTGCCTTGCCTGAGAATCCGGATTGCGTCGCGGTGGTGGCGCCGCGCGAGGCCGTCGAGGAAATCGTGTTGGACGCGGCGCGCCTGCGCGTCGGCGGTGTGATTTTGTATGCCTCCGGCTACGCGGAAACGCGCCTTGCGGAGCGAATTGAACTGCAGTGCCGGCTCGGCGAGATTGCGCTCGAGACTGGATTGAAAATTCTCGGCCCCAACTGTTTGGGTATTGCCAATTACTTGCGGCGCGCGCGCATTTCATTTTCTGATTACCCAAACCCACGCGAGATGCAGGGCAGATCCATCGGAATCGCCAGTCAATCCGGCGCGCTGTCGCAGTCGCTGGCCCAAGCCATGGAATGCGGTGTGTCCATCAGTCATGCTTTTTCCGCCGGCAACCAAGCCGACGTCGATGTGGCCGACCTGGTGGCCTATCTCGCCGATGAGCCCTCCTGTCATGCCATTGCCTGCGTTTTCGAAGGTATGTCGCATCCGCAGCGGCTGCTGGAGGCGGCGCAAATCGCCTGGCGCAACGGCAAACCGCTGCTGATCAACAAAACCGCGACCGGTGCGATGGGCGCCGAAGCGGCGATTTCCCATACGGGCAGCTTGGCAGGCTCGGACAGCGCATACCGGGCCGCATTTGCAAGAGGCGGCGCCATCGTGGTCGAAGAATTCGAGGGGCTCATGGAGGCCGCCGTGTTTTTTGCCAAAGCACCGCGGCCGAAGGCGCGCGGAGTCGCCGTGCTCGCCGCTTCGGGAGGCGCGGCCATCATGGCCGCCGACAAGGCAGAGCGTTACGGCATTTCCCTGCCGCAACCCAGTGAAGGAGTGCGGCGCATTCTGGAAGCGAACATTCCTGACTTCGGTTCCGCGCGAAATCCCTGCGACGTGACGGGGCAGGTGGTGAACAATCCGCTGTCGATGCCGGCCTGCAGCGATGCGTTGCTGTCCGACGCCGCCTACGGCGCACTGATCGTGCCGCAGACTCTTGTTTTCGAGATGTACAAATCGCGGCTGGAATCACTGGCCGAGCAATCACAGCGCTACGGCAAGATCACGTGCAGCGTGCTCATTTCCAACTGGCTGCAGGGTCCGGGCACGCTGGAAGCGGAGCGAAGTACGCATGTCGCACTATTTCGTTCCATGGATCGATGTTTGAGCACCTTGGCGGCATGGCACCATCGTGCGGACTCGTTGCTGCGCGGCGAACGCAAATTGACCCGCCTGTCGGACCCAAATGCGTCGCAGGAGGCCGCTCGATTGATCGGCGCTGCGCGCAACGATCGGCTTACCGAGCGAGAATCAAAGACGGTCCTGAATCTGTATGGGATTCAAACGGCGCCCGAGGTCATCGCTGACTCGACCGAGTCGTTGATGGCCGCCGCGGCGCACTTAGGCTTTCCGTTGGCGCTGAAAGTTGAATCACCGGATATCGCCCACAAAACCGAGGCCGGGGTCGTCGCGCTGAACCTGCGCTCAACTGCTGAGCTCGCGGCAGCTTATGAGCGCGTCATGGCCAATGCCCGTGCCTTTGCTCCTCACGCAACGATCAACGGCGTGCTGCTGCAGCCCATGGTGCCCGCCGGCATCGAGGTGGTTGTCGGCGCACGTGTCGACCCGTTGCTGGGACCGTTGATTGTCGCGGGTTTCGGCGGCGTGTTGGTGGAGCTGCTGCGCGATTCCGCCGTTGAATTGGCGCCCATCAATGCGGCCGAAGGTGTAGCGATGCTGCGCAGGCTCAAAGGCGCGCGCCTTTTTGACGGATTTCGAGCCGCCCCTGCCGTCAGTCTCGCGCGACTCGCCGAGATACTGGTGCGCGTCTCGGAATTCGCAGCCGATCAGCAATATCTGGTAACCGAACTCGATATCAACCCCATCATTTGCAGCGAGGATCAAATGATCGCCGTTGACGCGCTCATCGTTCGTACGGCTGGTCGCGAACTCTGACCGCTGCGCGGCGCTGCCGCTTGGTTTCAAGGTGCGGGCCGTTGCGCTTATACTTCCGCGGGCAGATCAAATTCATTTCGCTCTCGAGGGCATCCAAATGACTGACGACTTCAACAAGATTTCTCGGCGAGAATTCACCGCTCTATCGCTGGCCGCCGGAGTCACTGCCGCGACAGCCTCGGCCGCTGCGGCGGCCGACATGGTGGACACGGATGTGGTTGTAACGACTTCCAGCGGCAGCTGCGATGCTGCGTTGATTCATCCCAGCGGCAAGGGCCAATGGCCCGGCGTGATTTTATTCGTCGATTTATTTGGTCTTCGGCCGACGATGCGGGACATGGCGAAGCGCTTGGCGGCGAACGGCTACACCGTGCTCGTACCGAATCCCTTCTACCGCACCACCAAGGCACCGGGCCTGCCCATGAGCCTCGACTTCACCAGCGCGGATGACCGCGCCAAGATCGCCAAGGTGCGCGAGCCTCTGACCGATCAAGCCGTCATGTCGGACTCGACCGCCTATGTAAAATTTCTCGACTCACAGGCCATGGTTCACAAGAAGGCCAAGATGGGCGTGTTCGGCTATTGCATGGGCGGCCCGATGACCATGCAAGCGGCCGCTGCGAATCCTGCCCGAATAGGCGCGGGGGCGTCGTTCCACGGTGGTGGGTTGGTGACGGACAAGCCCGACAGTCCGCATCTGAAGGTGCCGCAGATGAAGGGGCAATTCTATTTCGCGATCGCGACGAACGACGATCAGCGCCAGCCGGATGCAAAGACCAAGCTGGCGGAAGCTTTCAAAGCGGCCAATTTGCCGGAGAAGCAAGAGGTCTATGATGGCTGCCAGCACGGCTGGTGCGTAAAGGACATGCCGATGGGCCCGGACGGCAAGCCACTCTACAATGAGGCAGGGGCTGAGCGAGCATGGGGTGAACTGACGGCCCTTTATAAACGAGCCGTCGTTTAAGTATTAAGTCATATACGGCGACGGCGGTGACGTCGTCGCCCTGTTCAAGCGGATCAGACGCCGCTTCGCGCGATTCAAACCACGGCGCCGCCTCAAGCCTTTTTCTTCTCAAAGGGCACTGCGCGCTGTTACATTAGTCGGCCAAAAACGACGGAACCTGGTTCTGCAGAGTGGAATAAAGATGAGCAATGTTAAGGCTGGCTACGAGGTAAAGACGGGTATCGCCGTCATCAAATTCGACAATCCGCCGGTGAATAGTCTGGGCCTCGAAATGCGGCAGGACATCGTCGAGGGCATCGAACGCGCAAATGCCGATCCGGCCGTCGAGGCCATCGTTTTGATCGGCTCGGGGGCCGGCTTTTCGGGAGGCGCGGATATTCGCGAATTCGGTACGCCCAAGGCATCGACTCAGCCGCACCTCATGACGGTCATCAGCACCGTTGAAGGCAGCGCCAAACCGGTGATCGCTGCCATCGGCGGCGTGTGCATGGGCGGAGGCCTGGAACTCGCCCTGGGCTGTCATTACCGAGTCGCTGTGCCGGGCGCAAAAATCGCCTTGCCGGAAGTCAAGCTGGGCCTCTTGCCGGGGGCGGGCGGCACGCAGCGCTTACCTCGCGTGATCGGTGCCGAGGCTGCGCTGAACATGATCGTCTCGGGCGCAACCGTACCTTCCGAAAAGCTTCGCGGCACACCCCTGTTCGACGCCTTCGCAGAAGGTGACTTGCTCGAGGCCGCCACGGCGTTTGCGCGCCGCGTGATCACCGAGAAATTGGGTGTGAAACGCGTGCGTGATTTGAAGGTCAACATGCCGAACCACGAGGCCTTTTTCCAGTTCGCGCGCAACAGCGCCAAGGCGCTGGGCGGCCGCTATCCTGCGCCGCTGGCGTGCGTGGAAGCGGTCGCGGCCGCTTTTGACAGACCCTTCGATGCGGGCATTAAACGCGAGCGCGAGCTGTTCGCGACCTTGATGTCATCGCCGGAGTCCGCGGCGCTGCGGCACTTATTCCAAGCGGAGCGCGCGGCATCACACATCCTCGATGTACCGGCTGACACGCCGGCGCGGCCAATCCGCAAAGTCGGCGTGATCGGCGCGGGCACGATGGGCGGCGGTATCAGCATGAGCCTGATCAATGCGGGAATCCCGGTCGTCCTCCTGGAGATGAAGCAGGAAGCACTCGACAAGGGCCTTGCGACCATGCGTCGCAACTACGGTGGGGCGCTCAAGAAGGGAACCTTGACTGAAGCCGCGCTCGAGCAGCGCATGGCGCTGGTGACGCCGACCCTGGACTATGCGCTGCTCGCGGATTGCGATTTGGTGATCGAAGCGGTGTTCGAGAGCATGGACGTCAAGAAACAGGTGTTCGAAAAACTGGACCAAGTGGTTCGGCAGGGCGCCATCCTCGCCTCCAACACTTCGGCCTTGAATCTCGATGAGATCGCCAAGTTCACCAAGCGTCCCCAGGATGTCATCGGACTGCATTTTTTCAGTCCGGCGAACGTGATGCGTCTGCTGGAAATTGTGCGCGGCGCCAAGACGGCGAAAGACGTTTTGGCGACGGCCATGCAGTTGGCCAAGAAAATCGGCAAGGTCGCCGTCATTTCCGGCGTCTGCGACGGATTCATCGGCAATCGCATGGTGGCTCGATACGGCGCCGCCGCTCACGATTTGATCGTGTCCGGCGCGTTGCCGGCCCAAGTGGACAAGGCGCTGGAAGATTTTGGAATGGCCATGGGGCCGTTCCGCATGAGCGACTTGGCGGGTTTGGATATTGGCTGGGCTGGGCGCAAGCGTCGCGCTGCTGAATTTCCGGACCGGGATCTTTCGAACGTTGCGGACGAATTGTGCGAGGCCGGCCGCTTCGGGCAGAAAACCGGCGCGGGGTGGTATCGCTATGAGGCCGGTTCACGCAACGCCATCCCGGACCCGACCGTCACCGCCCTCATCGAGAAGTACCGCAAACAAAAGGGTATATCGCCGCGCAAGGTGTCCAACGAAGAAATCGTCGAGCGTTGCATCTATGCGCTGATCAACGAGGGAGCGCGTATCGTCGAGGATGGTATCGCGCAGCGCAGCTCCGATATCGATATCGTCTATTTGAACGGCTACGGCTTTCCTGCCTGGCGGGGCGGCCCGATGTTCTATGCGGATCAAGTGGGCTTGAGTGAAGTGGCGCGCGCGTTGCGGCACATTGCCGCGCAGGCGACCGACAAGGCATTCTGGACACCGGCGCCGCTGCTTGCGCGCCTCGCCCAGGACGGTAAGACATTCAGTGCATATAAAGGATCAGACAAATGACAGAAGCCGTCATCGTATCGACCGCGCGCACCGGTCTCGGCAAGAGCTGGAAGGGCGCCTTCAACATGACCTATGGCGCCACGCTCGGGGCGCACTCGGTGCAGCACGCCGTGGCGCGCGCCGGCATCGATCCGGCCGAAGTGGAGGATGTCATCATGGGATCGGCCATGGGTGAAGGCACGACGGGCGGCAATATCGCCCGCCAGATTGCGCTGCGCGCCGGCCTGCCGATCACCACCGCGGGATTGAGCATCAACCGTTTCTGCAGTTCCGGATTGCAGTCGATCGCGTTGGCCGCGCAGCGAGTCATGACCGAGGGCGCGGAGGTGATCGTCGCCGGTGGTCTGGAAAGCATTTCCTGCGTGCAAAATGAAACGAACATGCACATGCGCAAGGATCCCTGGATCGATGAGCATAAGCCCACGCTGTATTGGAGCATGCTGCAGACGGCCGAAAACGTGGCGAAGCGCTACAACATCGCCAAGGAAGCTCAGGACGAATACGGCGTGCGCAGCCAGCTGCGCGCCGCTGCCGCCCAGGCGGCCGGCAAGTTCAAGGATGAGATTGCGCCGATGACGACCACCATGGGCGTGATCGACAAGAATACCGGCGCCATCTCGATGCGCGAGGTCACGATTTCCAGCGATGAGGGCATTCGTCCGGACACCACGTTGGAAGGGGTCTCGAAGATCCGCTCCGCCATGCCGGGCGGCGTGATTACGGCGGGTAATGCCAGTCAATTCTCCGACGGCAGCAGCGCCTGTGTGGTGATGGATGCCAAGCTCGCCGAGAAACGCGGCTTGAAACCGCTGGGCATTTTCCGCGGCTTCGCGGTGGCGGGCTGCGAGCCCGACGAAATGGGCATCGGCCCCGTCTATGCGGTGCCGCGGCTTCTCAAGCGCGCCGGCGTCAAGATCAGCGACATCGATTTGTGGGAGTTGAACGAAGCGTTTGCCGTTCAAGTTCTTTACTGCCGCGACAAGCTGGGCATTCCGGACGACCGTCTGAACGTCAATGGCGGCGCCATTGCAGTGGGTCATCCCTATGGTGTCAGCGGTGCGCGTCTGACCGGTCACGCGCTGATCGAAGGCAAGCGCCGCGGCGCCAAGCTCGTGGTGGTTACCATGTGTATCGGCGGCGGGCAGGGCGCGGCGGGCTTGTTCGAGGTCGTCTAATGGGTTTGCGAGACTTATTCGAGTTGGGCGGCAAGGTGGCGCTGATCACGGGCGGCTCGCGCGGCCTGGGGCTGCAAATCGCGAAGGGACTGGGCGAAATGGGTGCGAAGATTGCCATCAGCGCGCGCAAAGCGGCTGAACTTGAAGAAGCGAAAGTCGACCTGAAGAAACATGGCATTGACGCTTTCACGGTTACCAATGATCTGTCAAAACCGGATCAGATTCCGCTGCTGGTCGACGCGGTGGTCAAGCACCACGGCGGCATCAACATTCTTGTCAATAACGCCGGCGCGACCTGGGGCGCCAAGGCGGAGGATCATCCTCTCGAAGCCTGGAACAAAGTCATGACGCTGAACGCGTCGAGCGTGTTTGCCTTAAGCCAGGCGGTCGCGAATCGCTGCTTCATTCCGCAGCGCTCCGGCAACATCATTGTCATCGCATCCACTGCCGCACTGCGCGCGGGTATGCAAATGAAGGCAGTAGCCTACTATTCCTCGAAAGCGGCGGCGCTGCATCTGACGCGCGCGCTCGCCGGCGAATGGGGACAGTACAACATTCGCGTCAATGCGATTTGCCCGGGGTTTTTCCCGTCGAAAATGGCCAGCGGATTGTTGGATACGATGAAGGCCGATGTGATCGCGCGCACGCCGCTGGGCCGAATCGGCGGCGACACGGATCTGCAAGGCGCGGCAGTTTATCTGGCCTCGGATGCGTCACGGCACGTCACGGGGCAATACATCGCCGTGGATGGCGGCGCCTCGAGCACATGACCTCGAACATCCCAGCGGCGGGCCTGCGGCAGACCCCGACGCGGCACAGCTTCGACACGGCGCGTCTCGCCGCGTGGATGCAGGGTCACATCGCTGGGTTTTCCGGTCCCATCGACGTGCAGCAGTTCGCCGGCGGTCAGTCCAACCCGACGTTTTTGGTGCAGTCTCCGACGCGCCGCTATGTATTGCGGCGCAAGCCGCCGGGCAAGCTGTTGCCATCGGCGCATGCCGTCGACCGCGAGTTTCGCGTGCTCGCAGCGCTCAAAGATACCGGCGTGCCGGTGGCGCCTGTTCATGCCTTGTGCGAGGACAGTGAGGTGATCGGCAGCGCGTTCTACGTCCAGGACTACGTCGAGGGCCGCATCTTTTGGGACGCATTGCTGCCGGAAGTGGCGGCGCCAGGGCGCCGCGATGTTTATCGCGAAATGGTGCGAGTGTTGGCCGCATTGCATACGGTGGATTATGCCGCGGTGTCTTTAAGCGACTTCGGCAAGCCAGGTCACTATGTCGAGCGGCAGGTCGCACGCTGGACTCAACAATATCGCGCATCGGAAACTGACAAGATCGAGGCGATCGAACGCTTGATTGAATGGTTGCCAGGACACATTCCCGCCGACGAACAGACGTCCATCGTGCACGGCGATTTCCGCCTCGATAACACGATTTTCCATCCCACCGAGCCGCGAATATTGGCGGTTCTCGATTGGGAACTGTCGACGCTCGGTCACCCTCTCGTCGATCTGGCGTACTACTGCATGCGCTATCACCTTCCGGTGGCGGAGTTTCGCGGCCTCGGCGGCGTGGATCCGAAAACCTACGAGATTCCTTCCGAAGCAGAATGCGTGGCCGAATACTGCAGCTTGCGCGGCATCGCGCCGGTGCTTCCTGCGGATTGGGCCTACTACTCGGCGTTCTGCATGTTTCGGATGGCCGCCATTCTGCAAGGCGTGCTGGCGCGCGCCCTGCAAGGCAACGCCTCGAGCGACACGGCGCTGCAGGCGGGCCGCAGAACCCGGCCCCTCGCGGAGCTGGGCTGGAAGCTCGTACAGCAATCTTTCGACGTTTGAATTAAATCAAAGGATTCCCATGGATTTTTCGCACAGTGACAAAGTTCGCGATCTGCAGGAGCGGGTCAGCCAGTTCATGGATAACCATGTTTATCCCGCCGAGCCGCTCTATCACAAAGAGCTCGAAGAAAACCGGCGCGCCGGCAATCCCTGGAAAGTGACCAAGGTCGTCGAGGACCTGAAGAAGAAGGCCAGGTCGGAAAATCTCTGGAACTTGTTTCTTCCGCACTCCGAGCACGGCGCAGGCCTCACCAACCTCGAATACGCGCCGCTGTGCGAAATCATGGGGCGCTCGCACATTGCCCCCGAGGCGTTCAACTGCTCAGCACCGGATACCGGCAACATGGAAGTGTTGGCGCGCTATGCCACCAAGGAGCAGCAGCAGCGTTGGCTGGCACCGCTGCTCGACGGCAAAATCCGTTCGGCGTTTGCCATGACCGAGCC
>Ga0209624_10003649_pt1 | contig 10825 bp, 11 predicted proteins | sample JacPinW_OM2H0_O1_FD_188565 | JGI IMG/M metagenome (GOLD analysis project Ga0209624, IMG submission 188565) | Forest soil microbial communities from Algoma, Ontario, Canada - Jack Pine, Ontario site 1_JW_OM2H0_O1 (SPAdes) (version 2) | ecosystem: Environmental > Terrestrial > Soil > Boreal... | reverse complement strand
TCGGCGGCCCCCTCACGAACAAGGTCGTCCACACGCTCGCACGGAGCTTCCAGGAGGTGGGCGTGCCGACCATCCGCTTTAACTTTCGCGGCGTCGGCACAAGCGCCGGTGAGTTTGCCGACGGCACGGGCGAGACCGAGGATGCGCTGGCGGTCGTTGCTGCCGGACAGGCGCGCTGGCCGGGAGCCCTCGTGTGGCTTGCGGGGTTCTCCTTTGGCGGGGCGGTGGCATTTCGCGCCGCGCGCCGCGCGCGCGCCGGGCTCCTCGTCACGGTCGCGCCGGCCGTGCGGCTCATCGATGTCAGCAACACTGAGGAACCCGATTGCCCGTGGCTCATCGTGCAGGGCAATGCGGACGATGTCGTCGAGCCGCGGGGGGTGCTCGAGTGGGCTGCGCAGCGGCGGCCCGAGCCTGCGGTGCGCGTCATTGCCGGAGTCGGCCATTTCTTTCACGGCCGGCTGCGCGAGCTGCAAGCAGTGGTCGTTGAATTTCTGCGCGCGCAAGGATTGGCGCGCCAGTAAATGAGAAACCCGGATGAGGCTCCCTCACCCGGGTTTCTTAATCTCTGCCGGACTGCGCGATGGCGTCTTAGGAATTGACCATTGCCTTCAGGCTCTTAAGAGGCACCGCCCGAACTTTCTTGCTCGCGGGCTTGGCTTTGAAAGTCATCTTCTCGCCGGTGAAGGGATTGACACCCTCACGGGCCTTGGTCGCCGGTTTCTTCACGACCTTTAGCTTCAGCAGGCCGGGAAGCGTGAAGAGTCCGTTGCCACGCAGGCTCTTCTTGATCACGCTACCCAGTGAGTCGAACACGGAACCCACTTGCTTGCGCGATAAGCTCGTGTCCTTTGAGATCTGGACCAGAATCTCCGATTTGGTCGGTGCGCCACCTTTTTTCGCCATTGCTCGGTACTCCTAGACGTTGTCACGGGAACGCGGCTCTTGGTCCGCGCTTGAATGAATCGGCGCGGAAAATAGCACATGCGCGCACGATGGCAAGGTATTTTTTGCTTCCGCGCATGCGTGAAATGCCTTTTTTTCCAGCATTTGCGCTGCAAGAAGCGTGCGTGCCCACCTCGAGTGGGCGTACGGCGCCGATTTTTTTCTGCTCGACTCTCGATGCGAAACGCGATCTAACACGTTGGCGCAGCACGCGTGCGCGTCAGCGCAGCAGAATCAAAATGGCCTGGATCAAGATGCCGGCCCACAGCGGCGAGAGGTCAATTCCACCGAGCGGGGGAATGAAGCGGCGAAAGGGCCGCAGCACCGGCTCGCACAGCGACGCCAGGATCGATTGCAGCGGTGAGTAGCCGCCCGGCGCGACCATTGAGAGGAGCGCGTAGAGAAAGATGGCGTAGAAATACAGCCACAGCGTCTTGGTCACGATCTCGAGGAGCGCTGCGCGCAGCACGTAGACCGGATCGAGCGGCACTCCGGCGAGGCTCGTGATGATCACCACCTCGACGATCGCCACCAGGATCACCGCAACCACCGAGGCGCTGTCGATTCTGCCGATGGGCGGCAGAATGCGCCGCAGCGGGATGATGAGAGGATTCGTGACTCGCACGATTCCCTGGCAGATCTGGTTGCGGAAGTCGGCGCGCGACCATTGCAGGAAGAGCCGCAGCAGCACGACGCACAGAGCAAGCGTCAGCAGCGACTGGAGGATGTAGATCAATGCGCTCATGCTGAACCCTAGCCGAATTGCGCGGCGAGCTCGCGGCTGCGCCGCGCCGCCGCCTGCATCGCTTTGAGCGTAATGCCGCTTAAATCCGCTGCCGCGAACACCCGCAGTGCCGCCTCGGTAGTACCGCCCGTGGAGGCGACCGCCGCGCGCAGCGCGCCCAGATCACCGTCACTGCCGTGCGCGACCAGGCCCGCGCCGTAGAGCGTGCCGACGGCAAGCTTGCGCGCCGCTGCCGCATCAAGCCCGAGTTCCACCGCAGCCTGCATCATAGACTCCGCCAGGCTAAAGAAGTACGCGGGACCGCTGCCGCAAAGCGCGGTCACGACGTCGAGCGCCTCCTCGTGTTCAAGCCACACGATCTCGCCCACCGCTGCGAGCACCCGCGCCGCGGCGGCGCGCGCGGCCGGCGCAACATCGGGCGTGGCAAAGAGCCCGCTCATACCGGCGCCGACGAGCGCGGCGCAATTGGGCATGGCACGCACGACGGTGGCGCCTTCGCCGCACCACTGCCGCAGCGATGCGCTGCGGATGCCGGCGGCAACCGAAATCACCAGCGCTCGGCGTTCGCTGAGCGTTGAGCGCAGCGGGGCGAGCAGCGCTGCGACATGCTGAGGTTTGACGGCAATGACGACCGTATCGGCGCCGCTGATGGCTGCGCCTGCATCCTCACCGGCATGCACCGCGAAGTCGCGCTTCAGGCTCTCGCAGGTGGGTGCGCTCAAGTCGGCAACCGCGAGATCCTCCGGTCGCGCTCCGCAGCGCAGAAGTCCGCTGATGAGCGCGCGGCCCATGTGGCCGCCGCCCAAGATCGCCAGTTGCCGAGCCATGGCTTTGGATTGTAGCGAAAGCGCGTCAACTCCTCGCCCCGAAGAGCGCGGTGCCGACGCGCACGATGGTGGCGCCTTCGCAGATTGCCGCTTCGAAGTCCGCGCTCATCCCCATGGAGAGCGTATCGAGCTGAGCGCCCTCGGCGTTAAGCTCCTTTAAGAGCGCGGCAAGCTCGGCAAAGGGTCGGCGCTGCCCGGCTGCATCGGTCGCGGGCGGCGGAATGCACATGAGGCCGCGCAGCCGCAGGCGCGGCAGGCGGGCCACCTGCGCGGCAAGGGCGCGCAGCTCGGCGGGCGCGACGCCGCCCTTGGAACTCTCCGCGCCGAGATTCACCTGCAGACACACATTGAGCGCGGGCGCGTGATAGGGCCGCTGCGCGGCGAGGCGCTCGGCGATGCGTATGCGATCGACGCCATGCACCCAGTCGAAATGCTCGGCGATGTCGCGCGTCTTGTTGGCCTGTATGCGGCCCACGAAGTGCCAGGTGAGCGGCAGCTCGGCGAGGCAGGCGATCTTGGCGAGAGCCTCCTGCAGGTAGCTCTCGCCGAAATGCGCGAGGCCCGCGCGCGCGGCCGCGCGCACGATTTCGGCGGGCTGGGACTTGCACACCGCCAGTAATGTGACCGAGTCGACGTTGCGGCCGCATGCGGCGGCTGCCCGTTTGATGCGCTCCTGCACCCGACGGATGTTTTCCGGCAAATTCTGCGGACCCATTAACATATTGGTAGCGGAACCCCTCCGCTATAATGCCCCACGTTCGCTGGCGGGTTCGCGCTGGCGCAGGGTTCGTCCGCAGTCAGTTGTCCGCGAGGAGTATTAATGGCCGTTGACATCGCGCAGCTCCTGGCGTTCGCTGTCAAAAACAACGCATCAGACCTGCACCTGTCCGCGGGTGTGCCGCCGATGATCCGTGTCGACGGCGACATGAAACGAGTCAATATGCCAGCGCTGGCGCACAAAGAAGTGCACAGCATGGTGTACGACATCATGAACGACAAGCAGAGGAAGGCGTTCGAAGAGTTCTTCGAGACCGACTTCTCTTTCGAGATTCCGAAGCTTGCGCGCTTCCGCGTTAACGCGTTCAACCAGAACCGTGGCGCGGGCGCGGTGTTTCGCAACATCCCCTCGGTCATCCTGAGCCTTGATGAGCTCGGCTCGCCGAAGATCTTCCGCGACCTTTGCATGCTGCCGCGCGGGTTGGTGCTCGTGACGGGACCCACGGGCTCGGGCAAATCAACGACGCTTGCCGGCATGGTCAATCACTGCAACGACAACCGTCCCGATCACATCATCACCATCGAGGACCCGATCGAATTCGTGCACGAGTCCAAGCGCTGTCTCGTCAATCAGCGCGAAGTGCATCGTGACACGCTTGGTTTCACCGAGGCGCTGCGTTCGGCGCTGCGCGAGGACCCCGACGTCGTCCTGGTGGGAGAGATGCGTGACCTCGAGACGATCCGTCTCGCGCTCACCGCCGCCGAGACGGGCCACCTCGTGTTCGGCACGCTGCATACAAGCTCCGCCGCCAAGACCATCGACCGCATCGTCGATGTGTTCCCGGCGGCCGAGAAGGAGATGGTGCGCTCGATGCTCTCGGAGAGCTTGCGCGCGGTCATCTCGCAGACGCTCATGAAGAAGAACGGCGGCGGGCGCATCGCCGCGCACGAAATCATGATCGGCACCCCCGCGATCCGTAACCTCATCCGCGAGGGCAAGGTCGCACAGATGTACTCGTCGATTCAAACCGGTCAGGCGCAGGGAATGCAGACCCTCGACCAGTGTTTGACCGACCTTGTCGCCAAGGGACTTGTCAGCAAGGAAGAGGCACGGTACAAGGCTTCCAACAAGGACGCTCTATAAAAAGAGCGACAATCTATGGATCGTGATCAGTCAATCAAGCTGATGCAGGATCTGCTGCGTCGCGTCATCGAAAAGAAAGGGTCGGATTTGTTCATCACGGCCGGCTTTCCGCCAGCGATCAAAATCGACGGCGAGATCCGTCCGCAGAGCGAGCGCACCCTTACTCCCGAGCAGTCCGCGGTTCTGGTGCGTGCGATCATGAACGACCGCCAGACGCGCGAATTTGACGCCAGCAAGGAGTGCAACTTCGCCATTGCGCCACCGGGCATCGGCCGCTTCCGCGTGAGCGCCTTCGTGCAGCAGGGCGCCACCGGGTGCGTCATCCGCCGCATCAACGCCAAGATTCCGACATTTGAAGAGCTCGAGCTGCCGCCGATTCTCAAAGACGTCGTGCTCGCCAAGCGCGGCCTGTGCATCATCGTCGGTGGCACCGGCTCGGGCAAATCAACGACGCTCGCCACGATGGTCGGCTATCGCAACGAGAAAACGCGCGGCCACATCGTGACGATCGAGGATCCGGTCGAATACATCCATCAGCACAAGGGCTGCGTCGTCACGCACCGCGAGGTCGGCGTCGACACCGACTCCTGGCACAACGCTCTCAAGAACACCTTGCGCCAGGCGCCCGATGTGATCCTGATCGGCGAGATCCGCGACCGCGAGACGATGGAATACGGCATTCAGTTCGCCGAGACCGGGCACCTGGTGCTTGCGACGCTGCACGCCAACAGCGCCAATCAGGCGCTCGATCGCATGATCAACTTCTTCCCGGACGAGCGTCGCGAGCAACTCCTGATGGATCTGTCGCTGAACATTCGCGCCCTTGTGGCGCAACGCCTGATCCCGCGCGAATCGGGCGCGGGCCGTATCGCGGCGATGGAGATCATGCTCAACTCGCCGCTCATTCAGGACCTCATCTTCAAAGGGCAGGTCTCGGAGATCAAGGAAGTCATGTCGCGCTCGACGCGGCTTGGCATGAAGACCTTCGATCAGTCGCTGTTTGAGCTATTTGAGACCGGAACCATCTCTTACGAGGATGCCTTACGCAACGCTGATTCGAAGAACGAACTGCGACTGCGCGTGAAGCTCGAGAGCAAGCGCGAAGTTAAAAACCTCGACGACGTGGGCACCCTGCATATCGTCGAGGAAGAGCAGGGACGGACGATCTGACGAATGCGCGCGGGCGAAGCCAAGTTGTCTCCCAATGACCCCGTCGATCCGCTCCTGCTCGAAACCACCGACCAGCAGCGCTCGATGTCCAACAGCGGGCCGTTTTCGACCGTCGCCTCGCCGGTTGCGACCTTCAACACCAAGCCGCTTTTCAAGCTGATGGTCGAGAAGAGGGCTTCCGACCTCTTCTTCACGTCGAACGCGCCCATCAAGATCAAGATCGAAGGCCACATCGTCCCGATCAACAAGCAGATCCTTTCGCCGGAGACCGTGCGCCAGACTGCCTACGCCATCATGAATAGCACGCAGCGCGAGCAGTTCATGCGCGAATTTGAGATCGACTTTGCGCTTTCGGAGCACGGACTCGGACGCTTCCGCGTCAACATCTTCATGCAGCGCGGCTTTCCGGCGATCGTGCTGCGCTACATCACGGCCGACATGCCGCGGCTTGAGGCGCTCGGGCTGCCGGAGATCCTGCGCGATCTTTGCCTGCTCAAGCGCGGGCTTGTGCTGATGGTCGGCGCTACAGGCTCGGGCAAATCGACGACGCTTGCCGCGATGATCAACTATCGCAACGAGAACGCCTCGGACCACATCGTCACCATCGAGGATCCGATCGAATTCCTGCACACCAACAAGCGCTCGATCGTCAACCAGCGCGAGGTCGGGCTCGACACACGCTCCTTTGAGGCAGCGCTGCGCGCCGTCATGCGCGCAGCGCCCGATGTGATCCTGATCGGGGAGATCCGCGACCGCGAGAGCATGCAGACCGCCATCAGCCTCGCAGGCACCGGGCACTTGGTGCTTGCGACCTTGCATGCCAACAATTGCGCCGAAACGCTCGACCGCGTGATCAACATGTTCCCGCGCGAGCAACATAACCAGATCTTCCTCGACCTGTCGCAGTATCTGCGCGCGATCCTCGGGCAGCGCCTGGTGCTCGGCAAGGATCAAAAACGCGTGGCCGCGGTGGAGGTCATGCTGAATACGCCCTACATCTCCGAGTGCGTAAAGAAGGGCGACGTGGTGGCCGTGAAGGAAGCGATCATCGCCAGCGGCGAGCGCGGCGTGCAGAGCTTTGATGCGGCGCTGCGCGAGCTCTACAAGCAAGAGCGCATCAGCCTCGAAGAGGCGCTCGCGAACGCCGATTCGCGCACCAACCTCGAAGCCAAGATCAACTTCGGCTAACACGCGCGCCCGCGCGACCCTTCCCTGGCATCGCTCGGCTGCCCCTCCGTGTCATCGCAGCGCGCCGCGCATTGAACCGCGCGGGCGCCGGCGGGGACTTACCGGGCAGGTCTTCCTCGCGCGGGGGATGAGGCTGTCATCGCCCGGCGCCTCGCTCTTACTGTACAGCTACAGGGGATATGAAAATGAAAATGCAACCAGGCGCGCGGCCGCAGCGCGGCGCGCTGATCGTTCTGCTTTTGACGCTGCTCGCGGCAGCACCCATCGCCAGCGCGGCAAGCTCCGATGGCTCGATTATCAATGGACTTAAGCACATCAGCGTCCTCGGCACGACGGTGCCCGCTAATGGCGACGTCAATCCCTACGGCATGGCCGAGGTGAAGCGCTCGGTGGGCAAACTCGCCGTCGGACACATCCTGGTCAGCAATTTCAACAACTCCGGCAATTTGCAGGGTACCGGCACGACCATTGTGGATATGGCGCCCAACGGGACCCAGACCCTCTTTGCAGAGCTTGATGCCGCGAGCCTTCCTGGCCCATGCCCCGGAGGGGTCGGACTCACAACCGCCCTCGTGGTGCTGAACCAGGGCTGGGTGATCGTCGGCAGCCTGCCCACCACGAATGGCAAGTCCGGCACCGCCAAGGCCGGCTGCCTCATCGTGCTCAACAGCATGGGCACGCCCGTGGAGACGGTGTACGGCTCGCTGATCAATGGCCCCTGGGACATGACGGCGCTCGAGCGCGGGCAGGAGGCGGACCTTTTCGTCACCAACGTGCTAAACGGTACCGTTGCCGCGAAGGGGGGAATCGTACAGCAGGGCACTGTGGTGCGCGTGGTGCTGGATCTCTCCGCGAGTGAGCCGCCGGCCGTGCAATCGCTCAGCGTCGTCGGCTCGGGCTTCTCCGAACGCACCGATCCGGCGGCGCTCGTGATTGGACCCACGGGAGTGGCCATAAGCCCCGTAACCTGCAGCGGCGATGAGTGTGCCGGGCAGCAGCTCTTCGTCGCCGATACGCTCAATAACCGCATCACCGTGATCTCGCAGCCGCTCGATCGGCTCTCCTCCGACGGCACGGGAACGACGTTCTCAAGCGGCGGCAGTCTGAACGGCCCGCTCGGCCTCATCGCCGATGAGGCGAGCGGTCATTTACTCACCGTCAACGGCGCTGACGGCTACGTCACGGAGATCGATACCTCCGGTACGCAGATCGCCAAGAAGCTGCTCGATGACACGGGCTCGCCGCCCGGGGCCGGCGCCTTGTTTGGCCTCGTATACGATCCGGCCTACGGTCTCTATTTCGTCGACGACGCCTCAAATACGCTGAATCTGCTGCATTGAGCTTCGGCCGGCGCGGGCGGGATGCGTTGCGGGCACGGCGCCGCTGCGCACCCTCGCCACGTCGCGTGCGCGCCGCCCCGCCGAGGCGGCGCGCGCTCTTAGGGCGTAAAGACCGTATAGGCGTCAAATACCGGGCCGTCCACGCATACGCGTTTCATGGCGGCCCCGGCGGGAGTGCGTACGAGCACGGTGCAGCCCGCGCAGCCGCCGACGGCGCACGCCATGAACTCCTCGAGCGCCACCTGGCAGGCAACGCCATGGCGGCGCGCAAGGCGCGCCGTCGCCGCGAGCATCGGCGTCGGCCCGCAGGCAAAGATTTCCACTTCATCCCGCGCGTGGGCCGCGAGGCTCTGCAGCCACGCGTCCGCAAGCTCCGTCACGAAGCCATTGAAGCAGCCGTCAAATCCCGCGCGGCTCGCGAGGCGACTGGCGATACCCCACTCATCCAGCAGCGGCATGCAGGAACTCACTTCGAGCGCAATGCCCTCGAGGGGCTCGCGCGCCCGGCGCCTTTGGAACGGAAAGGGGATCTCGGATCCCATGAAGGCGAGCGGCTGCCACGGCGCATCCGTGCGCGCCCGCAAATGCTCGGCCAGGAACACAATCGGCGGGATGCCGACGCCGCCGCCGATGAGAAGCGCACGCGGCTTGTCCGGATGCGCCGTGAAGCCATGCCCGATGGGACCCAGGAGCGAGAGCGTCTCGCCCGGGCGCACACGGCTCAAGGCCTGCAACCCTGCGCCCTCGACCTTGTAGAGGATCTGCACCCAGCCGGCGCTCTTGTCGGCGCGCATCAGCGAGAGCGGCCGGCGCATGGGGATTTTCGGATCGCAGGTGAGGTGCGCGAAGCTGCCGGGTGTGGCGTGCGCGGCGCACCGGGGCGCGTCGAGTCGGATCACGAACTGCCCGGCGTCAAATGCCGCCTGCTCGAGCACGCGGCTCTCCTCGAGGAATATGGTGCCGCGGTGAGCGGCGCTCACGCGCGCGCGCCCGGCGCGCGACCGCACACCGCCATGAGCACCGCCATGCGCACGGCGACGCCGTTACGCACCTGCTCACGGATCACCGACTGCGGCCCATCGGCGACATCGGAGGCGATCTCGATCCCGCGATTCATCGGCTGCGGATGCATGACGATGGCGTCGGGCTTGGCGAGCGCGAGGCGCTCGGGAGTCAAGCCAAACTTCGCAAAGTAGCGATCGCCGTCGGGCAGCGATGCCTGCGTCATGCGCTCTTTCTGTATGCGCAGCATCATGACCACGTCCACATCCTTCAGCCCGCTCTTGAGCGTGGCAAAGCGCGCGCAGTCCACGAACTCATCCGCCTCCGGCATGAACGCGGGCGGCGCGACGATGCGCAGCTCCGGTACACCGAGCGCGCGGAATGCCTGGTAGGCCGAGCGCGCGACGCGCGAGTGGCGGATGTCGCCCACGATGGCGATGGCGAGGTTGTCGAAGCGCTTTTTCTTCTGCCGCACGGTGAGCGCATCGAGCAGGCCCTGCGTCGGGTGCGCCAGATGCGCCTCGCCCGCCGAGAGCACGCTGACGTGCGGGGCAACGTGGCTTGCGACGAGCTCGAGCACGCCCGCTTCGGCCTCGCGGATCACGAGCACGTCGGCGTGCAGCGCCTCGAGCGTATAGATGGTATCGAGCATGCTCTCGCCTTTGACGCGCGAGGAGAGCTGCACCTCCAGATTGACTACCTGCGCGCCGAGGCGCTTTGCCGCGAGCTCAAATGACACACGCGTGCGCGTGGAAGGCTCCGTGAAGAGATTGGCAACCGTCACGCCCTGCAGCAGCGTGAGCGGGGGCAGGCGCTCGCCGGGGGCGCGGACGTACTTCTGGGCCGCATCGAGGAGCGCTTCGATCGTCGCGCGCGGCAGGCCTTCGAGGGTAAGCAAATGCCGCAGCGTGCCGTCTGCGCGCAGCTGCACGATGCCACCACTCACGTCGTTCATGTTTTTTCCCCTTCACCCGCGAGCCAGCGCTCGAGGATCACGGCCGCGGCGGCGCTGTCGATGTGCTCGCGGCGGATGCGGCCGCGTTGTCCGCGGCGGCGCTGCGCCTTGAGCGTCTCGGCCGCCTCGAGCGATGAGTAGCGCTCGTCGACCCGCGCAACGGGAAGAGCGAAACGTCTCTCAAGCTCATCCGCGAAGGCGCGCGCCGCGGGCGCGAGCGCGCCGCTCGTGCCGTCCATATTATACGGGGTGCCTACGACGAGGAGCTTCGGCAGGAGCGCGCGTACCTCGCGCGCGATCGCACTCCAGTCGGGGCCGTGCGTGCCGATGGCGATCGCGCAGCGCGGCGAGGCGCTGCGGGTGAGCGTGTCGCCTGAGGCGAGGCCAATCCGTCTTAACCCAAAATCGAAGCCGAGAACCGTCCGGACGTCATTCATGCCCGCCGCGCGCAACACGCGGGGCTTGTGCGGTTACGCATGACCGGAGTCCGGACTCAACTTGTCAACGTCGATGCCGACGATGCGCCACGCGGCAAGCCAGCGCTCCTCGAACGGCAGCTCGAAGACGACGCGTGCATCGGCTGGCATCGACAGCCAGGCGTTGTCGCGCATCTCGCGCTCGAGCTGCCCCGAGTCCCAGCCGGCGTAACCGAGCGCGATGAACGCATCGCTCGGTGCGTCGCCGCGCGCCATGGCCGCGAGAATGTCGCGTGAGGTGGTGACCTGAATGTCATCCGACACCTTATGCGTGTGGTCCCACTCGCCGCCCGGCCGGTGCAGCACGAAGCCGCGGTCG